>Ga0123329_1003844_pt1 | contig 12115 bp, 10 predicted proteins | sample BioC12SIPDNA_FD_89703 | JGI IMG/M metagenome (GOLD analysis project Ga0123329, IMG submission 89703) | Anaerobic biogas reactor microbial communites from Washington, USA - Biogas_R1_B C12 SIP DNA | ecosystem: Engineered > Bioreactor > Anaerobic > Unclassified | place: Washington, USA | collected... | reverse complement strand
GGATCGCCGGCCAGAATGACTGGGACGGTGTTGCCTCCCCGGAGCTGACGGCGGTGGAGGATAACCTAGCGCTCGGTTGCTACTACCTCCGCTTCCTGCTGGATCTCTACCAGGAGGCCGAAGTGGCGGCGGTAGCCGCGTACCACGCCGGGCAGGGGACGGTGGGCACGTGGCTGTCCGAAGCGGGCGGTAAACTGGTTGTGGAGGGTATTCCCTACCCGGAGACCAGAGACTATGTGGAGCGGGTGCTGGACTACCGGGATTTGTACGTGCGCATCTACCCACCGTTGGGCGGTGGTGAGATCGTGGGTGGCGGGACGGGCCCGGGCGTGGAGGGCCCCGTTGCCGGCGGGGAGAGGTGGGAGTCATGGGCGGGTTCATGCTCCGGGGTGAGTATCGGCCGCGGGGTGATCAGCAACAGGCTATAGACAAATTGGCGGAAGGCGTGGCCCGCGGGGATCGCTTCCAGACTCTGCTGGGCGTGACCGGCTCCGGCAAGACCTACACCATGGCCAACCTCATCGCGCAGGCGCAGAAGCCCACCTTGGTTATCGCCCACAACAAGACGCTGGCCGCTCAGCTCTGCAACGAGTTCCGCGAGTTCCTGCCGGACAACGCCGTGGAGTACTTCGTCTCCTACTACGACTACTACCAGCCGGAAGCCTACATCGCCGCCACCGACACCTACATCGAGAAGGACGCGGCCATCAATGAGGAGATAGACCGGCTGCGCCACTCCGCCACCAGCAGTCTCATCGCGCGACAGGATGTGGTGATTGTGGCCTCCGTCTCCTGCATCTACGGCCTGGGCTCGCCGGAGGAGTACCTGGCGCGGGTGGTGCTGCTGCGCGAGGGAGAGGAGATCGATCGCGACCAGGTGCTGCGCAAGCTGGTCTCCATCCAGTATGAGCGGAACGATGTGGGCTTCGCCCGCGGCAAGTTCCGCGTGCGCGGTGACAGCTTTGAGGTGTGGCCTGCCTACGAAGACGTGGCGGTGCGGGTCAGCCTGTGGGGAGACACCGTGGAGGAGATCGTGCGGCTGGATCCGGTGAGCGGCCGGGTGCTGGAGCGGCTGCCCCACGTGGCGGTGTATCCCGCCACCCACTTCGTCACGCCGGAGGGCACCATGGATCGGGTGGTGGCTGATATAGGGGCGGAGTTGGCGGAGCAGACGGCCAAGCTGGAGGAGCAGGGCAAGCAGCTGGAGGCTTACCGCCTACGCCAGCGCACGCGCTATGACATGGAGATGCTGCGGGAGATCGGGTACTGCAGCGGGGTGGAGAACTACTCACGCATCATCGACGGGCGGCGGCCGGGCGAGCCGCCGCACACGCTGTTGGACTACTTCCCGGATGACTACATGGTCCTCATTGATGAGTCGCACATGACGGTGCCACAGTTGCACGGCATGTACCACGGGGACCGCAGCCGCAAGATCGCCCTCATCGAGAACGGCTTTCGCCTCCCCTCGGCCCTGGACAACCGGCCGCTGCGCTTCGAGGAGTTCATCGCCAAGGTCCCGCGGGCGGTATTTGTCTCGGCCACGCCTGGGGAGTGGGAGCTGAGCGCCTCCGCCCAGGTGGTGGAGCAGCTGGTGCGGCCCACCGGCCTGGTGGAGCCGGCGGTGGAGGTCCGTCCCACCAAGAACCAGATTGACGATCTCATGAACGAGATCCGCCATCGCGTGGAGCGCAAGGAGCGGGTGCTGGTCACCACGCTCACCAAGAAGATGGCGGAGGATCTCACCGACTACCTGCTGGACATGGGCTTTCGCACCCGCTACCTGCACTCGGAGGTGGACACGCTGGAGCGTATCCGGTTGGTGCGTGAGCTGCGTCTGGGCGAGTTTGACGTGTTGGTGGGCATCAACCTGCTGCGGGAAGGCCTGGATCTGCCCGAGGTCTCGCTGGTGGCCATCCTGGACGCGGACAAGGAGGGCTTCCTGCGTGGGGCCACCTCGCTCATTCAGACCATCGGCCGGGCGGCGCGCAATCTGTCCGGCAAGGTGCTGATGTACGCGGACAAGGAAACGGATTCCATCCGCACAGCTGTGAGTGAGACCAACCGCCGCCGCGTCATCCAGGAGGAGTTCAACCGCGAGCACGGCATCACTCCGCAGACCGTGGTCAAAGGTGTCTCCGACATCACCGAGCTTCTGGGACTGGATGACGTGCGTGGTGCGCCGCGGAAGCCCAAGCGCCGCATGGGCGAGTCCGGGACGGAGATGACGGTGGAAGAGATGGAGAAGCTCATGGCCACGCTGGAGGAGGAGATGCTTGCCGCGGCGGAGGATCTGCGTTTTGAATACGCCGCCACTCTGCGCGACGAGCTCAAGGAACTGACGCGGGAGCTGGCCTTCCTACGGCAGAGTAGCGGGGTGGCATAGGCTGTGGCCTACCGGGCGGCCGCCGTGTGCACTCCTTCCAGACGGGTGAGCTCCTGGACCAGCCGGGCCTTGGTCAATCCGGCCGGCAGCCTCACGTTCATGGTCACGCCGCCGCTCTCCTCCGTGCCGACACTGGCCTCCATGTCCTGAACGCTCACTCCCAACTGATCCAGAGCGTTGATGAGCCCATCCAACGCGCTCTCGTCCTCGGGGGGCAACACCACGTGAACGATCGAGCGCTCCTGCGCCCGGGGGTTGATCAGCTTCTCCTCCAGCAGGCGCAGCGCCACCAAGCTGACGGCCACGGCCAGCGTCACGATCGCTGCCAGCACAAACCAACCCAAGCCCACCACCATGCCCAGCGCGGCCATGGTCCAGAGACTGGCGGCCGTGGTGAGCCCGTGCACGGAGACGCCCTGACGGATGATGGCGCCAGCCCCCAGAAAGCCCACTCCTACCACCACCTGCGCCGCGATCCGGGCGGGGTCACTGGTGAGAGGCAGCGGTGAGGAGGCGATGAGCCCGTCGAAACCGTGGATTGACGTGAGGGTGAAGACTGTGGAGCCCAAGCAGACCAGAAGGTGGGTGCGCAGACCGGCGGGTTGGTCGCGCAGTTCGCGCTCCAGTCCGATGAGCCCTCCCAGCACTACAGATACGGCGATGCGGATGATGAGATCACTGGTGGCTATGTGAAACCTCCTCGCGGCGGCCGGCGGTGATTGCGGCTGAGCCGGTAGTGCGTGCACAAGTTGTTCAACGAGTGGCCCCCCCTTCCTCCCGGGGGTCGTTCCATATATACCCTATGGGGTATAATAGAAACGGATGTTCCCGGCGGATAAGGAGGTCGGCCACGGAAATCGCGCTCGTTGTTGTGATCATGATCATCATCGTAGGTGCCATGGTCTTCGGCCGCCGTGGTGGAGGCTCGGGGGGCGGAGGTTCCGGTGGCGGAGGTTCCGGTGGCGGGGGTTGAGGCATCTTCTGACCTGGACGTGTTCCGGGCCTGAGTGGGGATAGTGGATGTGAGCGGGGGTGGGACCGGCGGAGCCGGTCCCACCCCCGTGTTTCTGCACGGCATGTTCTCAGAGACGGCGTTCTCCGCGTGAGCCTCGGAGAGGCGCTTTCGTTAGGCTGCAAGCGCGGTGCCTGGGATACTCCGTCCAACAGGACCATGATGGAGCGGGCGGACCTTTGGCGTCGCGATCGCTATGCGCTTCGCATCGCAGTCTCCCTCCAGCACCTCCACGCGGCCGCCCCGGGCTAGGTAGCGAGATCCATGGCTCCGGTTGCAGGTGGCCGCCATCTCCTTGTAGGGCTCGTAGGCTGCGGGATCGGTGACGTCGATGTTGGCGATGATGTAGGCGGGCATGGCGCCTCCTTGGGGTGGGGACGGCAGGTCGTGGTGTGGGCGACGACCGCAGCATAGCCGATGGCTCTTCCCAAATCCGCGCGCATGTCATAGTTTCCAGGTCCGGCGGTGTGTTGGGGGTGACGGGAGAGGACACCGCAGAGACACGGGCACAGACGGGGGGTGGGTGGAGGCAGTGGATCCGGGCAGGGCCGAGCTTCCCATGGCGGCTTCGTCTTCGCGGGGCTATGCCTCTCCCGAAGCGTTGTTCCGGGCACAGTATGCGCCGCTCTACCGCACGTTGTCTGTCTTCTGCGGCAACGAGGAGATGGCGGCCGACGCCGCCCAGGAGGCCTTTGTGGAGGCCTGGCTCCATTGGTCGCGCGTTCGTGGCCTCGACCGGCCGGAGGCGTGGCTGCGCCGCGTGGCCGTCAACCGGTTGCTGAATCGGAGGCGGTCCCTCCTGCGCCGGGCGAGGGCGCTCTTGCGGCTCCAGCCCCGGGCGCTCCAGCCCACGGAGGCGGTAGCGGACCCCGATGGCCGGCTGGACCTGGCCGCGGCGCTGCAGGCGCTGCCCACCCAGCAGCGGCTGGCCACGGTCCTGCGCTACGTCGACGACCTGTCCCTGGCCGAGATAGCCGCGGTCATGGGTGTCTCGGAAGGGACGGTGAGCCAGCATCTTGCCCGCGGTCGTGCTCGACTTCGCACGTTGTTGGAGGGCCACCATGAATGAAGACGAGCTGTTCCCCTACGATCTCAAGGCGCTGACCGGGCCCTGCGACGTCGAGGGCGCCTTGCGGCAGGTCCGGGCCAAAGTGACGGCCGCCCGCCGCAGAAGGGTGGCGTGGCGGGGAGTGGCCGCCGTGGCCGTGTTTGCCCTGGTCTTCCTGGCCGGGTGGGGGGCCTGGCAGGTGTTGCAGCCGGCGCCGGTGGTGGTCATCACCGATGACTATGAGACCGGCGGGGAGTCGATCACCCCTACCACGTCCGCCGGGGCGGCGGTCGCTGGGGCTCCGGAACCCGTGGAGATCGTCACCAGTATCGCCGGGACGGCCGATCTCATCGGGCCGCGCCTGGCCATCCCGGTCTCTTCCTACGAGTGGGGGGCGGAGGCCGGCCGTTTCGGCCGCGCCGCCGACGGCGCCGGCTTGGGGCCCACCGTCTTCGCCACGGCCCCGGACACGCCATTCATCGCCGTCCTGGATTCGGCCAACAACCGCGTGCAGATGCTGGAGCCCGGCGGCGGCTGGCGCTCCTCGCCCACGCCGCTTCCCGAGGGTGGGCCCTTCCTGGACCTGGCCATCTGCGCAGACGGCAACCTGGCGCTGCTCGCCGCCCAGGAGGTGGTGCTCATCACCCTCAATGGGGAGGTGCTGGGCCGCCACGCCATCGGCTGGGACGGCTTCCTGCCGGAGCAGCTGCTGAGGAGCGGTGCCGACCTTTGGATCATGGGCACGCAGCGGGCTTCCGGGGCCGACGGGCGGGTGCGCAGCTATCCCTTCCTGCTCGATGGTGACGTGATCTCACGGGAGGCGGCGGCCGCCGGGAGCCGGGAGGGCTGGGTGGCGGCGGGGGCCAGCTTCGAGCTGATCCAGCGATCGAGCGCCCTCCTGCAGGTGCGGATCACGCCTGAGCAGGGGCAACCGCTGCTCTGGAGCATCGTCTCCGAGTTGCCTCTGGAGGAGAGCTATCGGCCGCTGGGCTCCGATGCGGCCGGCAACTACTACCTGGCGGTTCTGGTGGGCCCGCCCGGCGGCGGCGAGCCCGCTGAGGCCGGCTGGTGCGTGGTGGGGCTGACTCCCACCGGCGGGCAACTGGGGCAGGTGCGGTGGCCGGGCGTCCACGAGCTCGGCGGTGGTTTCGAGATCAGTTCCGACGGCCAGGTCTACGACTTCCAGGGAAGCGCCACGGGTCTGCGCTTCGTCCGCTACGGGCTGGAGACGGACGTGGCCTACGTCATCCAACCCGCGGAGAACCTCGTCCAAGGCTACCTGGAGGCGCTTGAGGCGCGCTTGGTGGCGCGCGGCATCGAGGTCGTCAGCGTGACCACGGACACCGGCAACGCGGCGGACATGCAGGTGGCCCAGAGCGGCCTCCCCCCGGGCGACGTGCTGCCCCTGGTGTGTGTGCGCGTGCCGGCGGCCACGCTCGCACCTCCGGACGGCATCTTCCGGCGCCGGGCCATCGAACACGAGGTGCTGTACATGGTCCGGCACGGCGTGCCCCTGCGCATACTGGCCGTGGTCAGCGTCAACGACGATGGCAGCGAGCACAGTGAGAGCCTGGGCATGCTGGGTGACCTGGCCTATTCCAACACGTGGGACCTCCCGGGCACGGTGGGCGAGGAGGAGTCGCGGGCGCTTCTGGAGGAGGCGCTGCGTGAGGCGGCGAAGCAGGCCGGCGCCACGCTTGTCTCTCTCGATCTGGGCCCGGGCGACGACGGTTTCCATCCCCACCTGGTGGTGTCGGTGGAGGGTGACGTCTCGGCACAGACCGCGCTGGTCTCCGAGCGCGCGCTGCAGGCGGTGACCGACCTCGCGGAGCGCGGCGTGAAGATCCCGGTGTTCAACCTCTCCGTCGACAGCAAGGCGGGCGAGCCGCTGCTCCGCACCACCAACGATTGGACCATCGGCGGCGGGAGCTACAGCAGGTGGACCGCGCCCGGCGTGACGATGGACTCCTACGGGCCGCCCTACATGTCTCAACCGGTGCCGGCGCCGGAGACCACGGTGGCGGAGTAGCGGGATGGGGAGGCGGTGGGCGGTAGGCGATCAGGGAACCGCCGGTGCGGATGGCCACGACGGTCGATGAAGGCGAGTGGGGTGGATAAGAAAAGCAGCATATCTTGAAGAATGATGCTATATTCATCCACATGATGAGAACAACGGACACAAGCCGGACAGGGCAGCGTGCGATCGCGGCCTTTCGCGAGCACAACGGTATCCTCAGGACGCGGGACGCGCTTCGGCTCGGCATCCATCCGCGCACGCTGTACTCCATGCGGGACTCGGGGGCACTCGAGCGGATCAGTCGTGGAGTCTACCGCCTGACCTCTCTTCCGCCGCTCTCGGAGCCCGACCTGGTGACCGTGGCCACACGCATCCCGGAGGGAGTGATCTGTCTCGTTTCAGCGCTGGCCTTTCATCAACTCACGCGGGAGATCCCTCACTACGTGTACCTGGCCCTCCCCAGGGGCGACAGGCCACCCCGGCTGGAGCATCCGCCGCTTCGGGTGTTCTGGCTCACCGAACGGGTCTTCCGGGCGGGGGTGGAGATCCATACCCTGGACGGTGTCACGGTTCGCATCTACGGGCCGGCGAAGACGGTGGTGGATTGCTTCAAATACCGGAACAAGATAGGCATAGGAGTGGCAGTCGAGGCCCTCAGGATGCTCAAGGCACGAGGGGTGCTCGACCCTGACCAGGTCATCGGCTTCGCGCGCATCTGCCGCGCGGAGACCGTCATCAAGCCATATCTCCAGGCGCTGACGTGAGCCAGAGATCGGTGGTGAACCTTGCCGCGTCGATACATCGGAGGCTTCTAAACGAAGCGCGCGCCGGCGGACGTCCTTTCAACGAACTCCTGCAGCACTATGCCATGAAACGGTTCATGGCAAGGCTCGCTCGGTCTCCGCATGCTGAGCGGTTTGTTCTGAAAGGCGGTCTGCTCATGGACGCCTGGAGTGCCTCAATCACCCGACCAACCGTAGACATCGACCTCCTCGGTTACGTCATCAACCAACCCGCGACCATCGAATCCATCATCCGCGACGTGTGCTCCACCCAGGTTGAGCCCGACGGGCTCGTCTTCTCAGCTGAGAAGGGCAGGGCCGAGAGAATCACAGAAGACGCTGAGTACCACGGCGTGAGGATGCGTTTCGAGGCTCGGCTGGGATCAGCACGAGTGCCGATGCAGGTCGATGTCGGATTCGGCGATGTGGTCATCCCGGGAGTCGACACGGTGAGCCTTCGTCCGGTGTTGGACTATGTCTCTGGTCCCGTCCGTGCCTACACGCGCGAAAGCTCGATCGCCGAGAAACTCCATGCCATGGTCAAGCTCGGCGCCATCAACAGTCGCATGAACGACTTCTTCGACCTGTGGTACCTGTCGACCACCTTCGATTTCGACGGAGAGACTCTCGGCGCAGCGATCGCTGCCACCTTCGCAGCGCGTGGCACAGTGACTGTGTCCACGGTGACGGCACTGAGTGACGGGTTCGCCAACAGCGTCGAGAAGCAAGCGCAATGGTCATCATTCCTCCGCAAGAGCCGGTTGGATGGGGCGCCGGCGAGCTTCGGCGAAGTGGTGGGACGGATTGCGGGCTTCGTGACCCCGGTGCTGGAGGTCCTGCAGGAAGGCAGGTCGTATCATCTGAGATGGAGGTACCCGGGCCCCTGGGTGTGAATCGCCGGTACAGGACGTGAACAGAAGGCCCGGAATCGGCGGCGATCCGAGGACGCAATGGGTCGATGCCAGGTGCAAGGGAGGGCGAGCGCGTGATGCACGAGCAGTCGCAGGAATCGCGGGAGAAGATGGGGTACCTGGGCTCCGAAACCGCCTTCGGCATGGGCAACGCGGGCACCTCCTACTGGATGCTGAGGGCACGGCGAGGGGAGAGCAACCGGCCGATCGAGGAGGATGAGCGCCCCCTTCCCATCGCTGTCCTGATCTCCCTGGTCACGCTGCTTGCCATGGGGGCGGCGGCGTTGTGGCGTTTGGTGAGGCGCAAAGGGGCAGGACGGCGGCGGAGGGCGCCCAGGTGCTGAGGAACCTGCTGTGTATGGATCTGAGGCAACCGTGATCCGCCGCGTGAAACGCGTGGACTTCGGCCTCTGGACGCTGCTGGCTACGGCGCTCGGTCTTTCCCTCTGCGGCTGCGGCCCGGACGATGAACAGCTTCTCCAGCAGGCCTTGGCCTCCATCGCGGCCGATAAGGGCGTCACCGTGGAAGCCTGGTACGGCGGCCGGGGGATGCGCGCGCTCACTCCGGCGGAGGCGGAGGAACTGGTGACGCGCCTGGGAGCGGCCACGCTGAAGACGGGGCGGGACCGCAGCTGGGATCCTCCCACGGGGGAATGGGGCGCGATCCTGAGCACGGCCGGGGGCGGTCGGGTGGAGCTCAACTGCTGGGATGAGACGGACGTCGAGATGGGCTGGTACTCGCTTCGGCTTCCCACCGGTGAGGTTTCCAATAGCGAGCGCTCGCTGGTGTTGGAGGCGGCGCAGGTGGCGTCGTGGCTCAAGGAGGGAGCGTGGCCTGCCGCCCTCCCCGCCGACCCCACGGCCGGGCAGGTGGTGGCCGCGGCGGTGAGGTGGATCGAGGCGGCCGATTGCATGGCCATCGTACTGGACCTCGCGCAGCCGGGGAACGCCTGGTTCTATCGTCAGGGGGGCGAGGCCGCCGTGGGCTATGGAGGGTCGATGGTCATCACCGGTGACCGCCTGCTGGTGGCCGTGAATGGCCAATTCGACCTGCTGTCCGCGCCGGCGGAGAGCGAGGTTCCCGCGGCTCCCCGCTACTGGGAGATCTCGGCGGCGGACTTCCCCGAGAGGGCCGGCGTCCAGGCCGCGGAGCGGGTCATCGCCGTGTGGTGGGGGTTGCTCAGCGAGCCCTATCACGCCCTCAAGCTCATTCGGCCGGAGGCGGGCGTGGAGAGAAGCACCGATGGGTCCACCTTCACGGTCCGCGGCGTCGTGCGCAGCGATGACCTCTGCCGGCCCTACCTGGGCGCCGCCACGGATTGGGCCATGGAGCTGGGGTACATAGTCCGTATCGAGATCCCGGTGACGCTCACGGTGGACACCTGGGGCCGGCCGCTGGAGACGAACGTGGCCTACTTCGGTGATCTGATCACCGCGCAACGTGTCGGTTGGGTGCGGGATGTGTGGGAGGTCGACGGGGCGCAGGTGATGGGTGTCTCGGCCTACCTCGAGTCGTTCGAGGGTGAGTAGGCGAGGGGAGCGAGAATGGTGTCGGTGTCCTGGCGAGGTGGCGGCGGCGGCCGATCGCCGGTACCGGGCGATGACAGGAAGGAGTGGGGCATGAGGCAGACGAAGAACCGGGTTGCCAGGCCAGGGTGGAGGTTGGTGTGGCGCGTGGTGCTGGGCCTCGCCGTGGTGGTCGCTGCGGTGGCGGTGAGTGTTGTTCCGGCGGGCCCTGCCCTGGGGGCTCAGGCCTTCGTCACCACCGAGGTCACCCGCAACAACGTGGACGACGAGATCCCGTTTGTCTGCGGTGACCGCATGGTGTGGCGTGCCTGGGACGGCCACGATCACGAGATCATGTTCTACGACTTCGCCACGGGCGAGATACGGCAACTGACGGATGACTTGGGCCGGGACGACTACCCCGAGGTGTCCGGCAATCACGTCGTCTGGCTGCATCAGGCCGACCCTGCCTCCCGCGAGTACTACCCGGCCATGGACCTCTGGGCGCTGGATCTGGAGACGGGCGGAGCCGCACGGTTGGGTGGGCCGTCCGGCATCGGCGGGTATGACCTGGAAGGCGACCTCGTGGTCTGGGTCACCTCCCAAGCCGGCGGCAATGGCGCTCCGGTCACCACGCTTCTCGGTAAGAACCTGGTTTCCGGTGAGGTGCGCACGCTTTCCAGCGCGTCTCCGGCGCGGGCGTGGACCGACGGCCGGTACGTACTCGCCCAGGAGACGGCGGCCGCAGGCGGCGCTGTCCTGCGGCTCTACGATTGGACGACGGGCTCCTGGACGACCCTGGCCGAACTGGCGGCGCCGCTCGCCGACTACAGCGACCATAGGCTCTTGGCCGCGGGCAAGGCCGTCTGGGCCGCCTTCGACGGCCAGGACCTGGAGATCTACGTCCACGACATCGCTGCGGACACCACCCAGCGGCTCACCGACAACGACCTCACCGACTACGAACCGGAGGTGGGCGGCAACATGGTGCTCTGGCACGCCTCGCCGCTGCCGAGCGTCGCCTGGCTCTCCGCGACCGCGCGGGACGTCATGCTCTGCGACCTCGCCACCGGCCATGTCACCACCCTGGCTGCCGGGTTCGCGATGGGGCGCCTGCAGAAGGACGGCGCCTTGGCCATCTGGACCGACAGCGCGCAGCTGTTCAACGAGCTTCACCTCTACGATGTAGGCACAGGCATCACCTCCGTGCAGGGTACGCCAGGGCTCCAGGGCAGCTGGCCGCAACTGGACGAGGGGCGGGTGGTCTGGTATCGGGAGATCGAGGGCGCTCTCACCGACAGCCGCGAGATCGTGGTCACCACGGCCGGCACGCCACCGGCCACGCCACCTGGCCCCACCCCGCCCTATGTGACCTTCTGCGATCTCGAGGCGAGCGCCTACCCCGATGAGGTGGCAGATGCCGGTCGCTGGGGCCTCATGCGCGGCTATCGCCTGGCGGACGGCATTGAGTTCCGGCCCAAAGAGCCGCTGCTGCGGTCGCAGGCGGCCGTGGCGCTCATGTACACGGCCGATCTCAACCCGGCTGCGTCTCCCCCGGCGCCGTTCACTGATCTGGATGACGCCATGACCGGTCTGACCCGACAGGCGATCAACGCCACGGTTGAGGCGAAGCTGGTACGTGGTATCGATGGCAGTACGTTCGCACCCTGGGCGGAGCGTAGCCGCGCGCAGTTGGTGACGCTGGCCGTGCGGGCGGCGGCCGTCATGTCGGTGGGCGAGCTCTCCGCGCCCGGGGATTTCGTCGGTGCGCTGGGCAACTTTGATCCGGCTCACGCCGAGGCCATGCGCGTGGCCGAATACCACGGCCTGCTGAGGGGGATTGCCGGTTTCGGCCCGGGCTGGGATCCCTGGCGGCCGGCGACAAGGGAGGAAGCGGCTGTGGTGCTGTCGCGGGTGGTCCACCTGCGCGACGTGGGAGAGTAGCAGCGCGCGGCGGGTGTGACTGGATGCGGCGCGAAGGAGGGATCGCGTGCCTGGAGTATGCCATCACCGGCCCCAGGCCGCTGAGTGAGGATCTGAGGTTCTCCTTCGCGTGGCCGTCCGGCCAGGAAACGGGGGCAGTGGAGAATCAGGCTTCGTTCGGTGTGTTACGTGGTAGAAGCGGCGAGTCTGGCGTAAGAGGAGGGGCAGGATGCCAAGGAGCAATCGACTACTGTGGGCGACGCTGGCATTCGCGCTGCTGGCGGCCCTCCAGTGGGCACAGCCCGCCATGGGGGCGCCGGCCGGCTGGGAGGTGGAGTGGACCGCGGAGCGTGCGGCGGTGGGGGATTGGCAGCAGTTATCGGTCGACGCGGGCCGTATCGTCTACCACACTGCCGAGGATGCAGTGGTGCTGCGCAATGCCGTCGCCGGCACCACGGTCACGCTCACAGCGCCAGGCACCCGGGGGGCTGCTCCCGTGATCGAAGGGGACTGGGTAGCTTGGCTCACCT
>Ga0123329_1003837_pt1 | contig 12128 bp, 10 predicted proteins | sample BioC12SIPDNA_FD_89703 | JGI IMG/M metagenome (GOLD analysis project Ga0123329, IMG submission 89703) | Anaerobic biogas reactor microbial communites from Washington, USA - Biogas_R1_B C12 SIP DNA | ecosystem: Engineered > Bioreactor > Anaerobic > Unclassified | place: Washington, USA | collected... | reverse complement strand
CGCATGGCATCCAACGATACGTACACTTCGGCACCGGCAACTACAACGAAATCACCGCCCGGCAATACACCGACGTCTCCTACATGACCTGCAACGACGAACTCGCCGCCGACGCCAACAGCTTCCTCTGCGCGATCACCGGCTACTCACAACCCCAACGCTTCCGCAGAATCGAGGCCGCCCCCATCGGCTTACGCGAGACCCTGCTCGAAATGATCCAGCTCGAAATCGCCTGCAAACGACAGGGCCAGAAAGCCCACATCATGGCCAAAATGAACTCGCTCGCCGACCCGCGAATCATCGACGCCCTCTACGAGGCCTCACGGGCCGGAGTCAAAATCCAACTCAACATCCGCGGAACATGCTGCCTTCGGCCCGGAATCCCCCGACTCAGCAAAAACATCTCCGTCGTCAGCATCGTCGACCGCTACCTCGAACACAGTCGGATCTTCTACTTCTGCCAGGGCGGCGACGAACGCGTGTTCATCTCCAGCGCCGACTGGATGCCGCGAAACCTCGACCGCCGCGTCGAACTGCTCGTCCCCGTCGACGACCCAGCCTGCCGCGATCGACTCATCGCCATCCTCCAGGTATGCCTGCGAGATAACGTCAACGGCTGGCGCCTCGGCCCCGACGGCACCTACGAACGACTCCGCCCCGAGCAGGACAAGCCCGCGATACACTCGCAGGAGATCCTCTATCACGCGGCAATGGAAGTCGCGGCCCAGGGCCAACAGTCCCCCCGAACCATGTTCGAGCCGCACCGAGCGCCCGAGGCCGAAACGTAACGCGTGTAAAACACATCGCCGCGCGACCCTATCATCCTTGTGCCGCCCAACCGTCGCGGCCAACGCCTTGACGAAGGCATACAACCGGGAGTCGCCGGCCTCCATCCGCGCCGCCCTGCTCGCCGAGCGGGAAATCGCCGCCGAAGAACACACCGACCTCCAAACGCAAATCCCTGCCACCAGAAAGCGAAAGGACCAAGCGAACTTGTTCGTGGCGGGACCGAGCGAACTTGTTCGTGGCAGGACCGAGCGAACTTGTTCGTGGTGGGACCGAGCGAACTTGTTCGTGGTGACCTGAAACCCCGATCATCATAAGGTCGCGGGCGACAGCAAAGCCAAGTACTCCACATTCCCCTTGCGACCGCGTATCGGACTCTGAATCGTCCGCACAACCGACAGGCCCAACCCACGAATGCGAGCACACGCCCCCTCAAATGCCAACCGGGCTTCCTCGGGATCCAGCACCCCGCCCTGCTGCCTCCCGGATATGTGTGCCCGCCGGCCCGCCTGGGCCTCATAGTGCGGCTTGATCAGCGCGACAATCCACCGGCCCGACGACCGGCCCCCATCGCCCGCCCCCGCCCCACTCCCACGCAGCATCCGCACCGCCGCCGGCAGTATGTACTCCTGCGGCGTCCAGCCCACATCAATCGTCACCAAGTCCACCGGCTCAGGCAGCACCGCGTGCAGAGCATTCGTCCGCTCCCGAACAACCACCCGCGGATCGCGCCGCAACCGATAGGCCAGCACCCCATAACCCGTATCCAAGGCGTAAACCCGCTCAGCCCCATGCCGCAGCAGGCAATCGACGAACCCACCCACGTTGCTGCCCAGATCCGCACACACCCACCCCGCCGGCGACACACCAAAAGCCTCCAAAGCCGCCGCCAGCTTCAGTCCGCCCCGGCTCACATACGCGTGGTCGTCGCTACCCGGCATCAACCGTGACCCATCTCCGCGCACACCGCGCACCAAAACGCGGCGGGCGATCCTCGATCACCCGCCGCGAATCAAATCCACTCTATCACAAAGCCCCTGGCCGGATCTCCACACGCCGGCACGACTCACCGCACCGCCGGCACGCAAAAAACCCGATCAGCTCGAGCTCTTCGCCGCCGCGTTGAGCCGCTTCTGCAACCGCGACTTCCGCCGGCTGGCCGTGTTCTTGTGAATCGTCCCCTTGGCCGCCACCTGGTCGATCTCCTTGATGGCCGCCCGCAGAGCCTCCGACGCCTTGGCCGAGTCACCCGACTTCAGCGTCTCATCAAACGTCCGGACCACAAGCCGGATGTCCTTCTTGCGAGCACGGTTGACCGCCCGATGCTTTGCGTTCTGACGAATCCGCTTCTTCGCGGATAACGAGTGAGCCACGGATTTCTCCTCTAAACAAACCGCCCTGCCGGGCCGGGTTCCTCTAGCTATCCCCCGGCCTTGAGGGCGTCAAGCCGTTTTCTGACCTCGCCGTTCCGGTAGTTGTAGTCCCATTGTATGAGCTGCCCGTAGGTTTTCAAGGCGTCGTCCACCCGACCGTCGGCCTCGAACGCCCGACCCAGCCGGTAGTGCATCTCCTTGCCCAGCTCGTCGTCCGGGCTTTCGTACGACCGGATCGCCTCCTGCAGCGTCTCGATCGCCTGCGAATGGTAACCCTTCTCAAAAAAACACCGGCCAACATACAAGTTGCAGTGCACCCGAGCCTTGGGATCGCTCCGGGCTTCCTGCAAAATCGGAATCGCGTCGTCGTACTTGCCCGCCTGGAACAACCGCAAACCGTACTGAAAACGCATCCGCAAGTCGGTCGGGTATTGCTTGCATCGCTCCTTGAAAATATTCAGCTCAAATCGCAGCAGGTCGATCTTGCACTTGCGGAACGCCTCGGCGTCACGACTCGTCTCTGCCTTCTCCCGCTTCCTCTTGAGCTGGCGAACGCGAATGTCGTCCGCCCGCATCTTGAATCGGTACTCCCCCGTCCGCTCGGCGGCCTCAGAAAGAAGCTCGATGGCCTCGTTCTCGCTCTTGACGTCCTCCTGCCGACACAAAGCGCTCGCCAACTCGTTGATCGCCAACCGGTCCGTCGGGTCCGCCTCATACCGCTTCCGCGCCGCCGCCACCAACTCCACCATCCGCTCGTCAGATTGAAACAACCGCTCCTTGTCGTGGAGCTCCTTCTGACCGGCCGTGTCGTGCACCGAGTCACGGAACGAATCGGCCGTGCTGTACCGGCCTTTCAGGATGGTCAGCTTCCCCGCCACGTCACGCAGCTCCGTCGATATCTGCATGTCGTTCGGCTTGAGGGCGTGCAGCTTGGACAACGCATCCACCGCCCGCTCGTACGCCTGGATGGCCAGCTCCGGCTTGTCCTGCTCGTTGCGGCCGGCCAGCTCCTCGTAAACCTTGCGCAACAGCACAAAACGCTCCGGGGTCGTCTTCGGCTCACGCACCGCCACGTCGGCCAGAAGCTCGCCAATCCACATCACCGTCTGGTCAAACCCACCCCGGGCCGCATTCTTGAACAACGCCTCCATATAGCCAACGTTGCCCGGATCCTTGGACAGCAACATCTCGGCGTTCAACATCGCCTTCTTGGGATCCTTGTCCGTGACCTTGTACTTGTACCCGTCGGTGAAAGACGCCTTCTTCGAGCCCCGGAACAGGGCGGCCGCCCGACACGGCTTGTGCCCCTCGTCCACCGCTTCCGGCCAAAAGTTCAACCCGCTGATGTAGCTCTCGATCGCGTAGTCGTAGTTCTTCTTCTCCGCCAGCCCCTGCCCCTTGGCGAACCAACTGCGGGCTTTGGCGATCTCCACGTCGCTGAAATGGGGTCGGCCGGGTTGACCCTCCCCGCTAGGCTTGTCGGTTTTCTGTGCCATCAGCTTCGTTGGTCCGGTTGCATGTCCCCCCGACCGGGCGCGCCCAGGCCGGCAGGTCGCGCAGCACCCCGCGCCAATCGCTTCCGCCGGAGGTTGGGAGGCGAGAGATTAAACCAGTAAGTATCGTAACCCCCTGTCGTTACAGGGTCAACCCCGCATTCACGCCAGGACCAACAGAACCACCCCCCAGCCAGTCTGCCAGCCCACGATGTCGCTGTCGCCGGGCAGCAACACGTGCCGATCATAAAAGCGTGGCTCGCCCACGCAAGACGCGGGAAAAGCCGCGCGCGCCAAGCTACAATGGGGGATGAATCCTGGGCGGCACGTGCCGCAACCGGAACAGAACGCGAGCCAAGATGAGTCAACCCATGCCTGTCAAAACACTACCCGCCCGGATCGTCCTGTACCCCGACCCCCGCCTGCGCAAGAAGTGCGAGCCGATCACCGTCTTCGACCAAGCCTTGGCGGACCTCGCCCAGCGAATGCTGGAGCTGATGCACGCGGGGAATGGCGTGGGGCTGGCTGGGCCACAAGTCGGCGTCTGCCGGCGGATTTTCGTCGCAAACCCCACCGGCGAGCCAGCCGACGACCGAGTCTTCGTCAACCCCGAGTTATCGGACCTTATGGGCTCCGTCGAGTCCGAGGAAGGCTGCCTCTCCATCCCCGATGTACACGTCCAGGTTCGCCGGGCTCGCGTTTGTCGCATCCGTGCCTGCGACGTGACCGGCCAGCCCTTCCTTCTCGAAGGCGAGGACCTCTCCGCCCGAATCTGGCAACATGAGACCGACCACCTCGACGGCCGCCTGATCATCGACCGCATGAACACCGCCGACCAGTTCGCCAACAAGAAGGCGCTGGCCGACCTCGAAAACCGCTACCGGAAGAGAAAGGCTAAAGGCTGAAGCCGCGAGACTGACGCCTCAGATCCCGGATTCACCCGCGCTCGATAGCGAGCCACGGGATTGCGTTCCGCGCCGCGATTCCCCGCAGCGGTCGATGACACGCATGCCAAGCGGATATGAACCTGTCACGCCACCGCTCATGAACCTGACACCCCGCTGTTCACGACGCGGCGGACCCCTCTTTGCCATGCGGCTCGCGGCGATCCTCCGAAAGCGGCAAGATGATTTCCACAATCAGGCCGCCGTCCGGCGCGTTGGACGCCAACATCCCGCCACCGTGAAGCTTCACCGCCTGCCGGGCAATCGCCAGCCCAAGACCTACGCCCCCCGTGCGACGATTGCGATCCTCGCCGACCCGGCAGAACGGTCGAAACATCCACTCGAGCGACTCGTCCGGAACGCCCGGCCCACGGTCCCTCACGCGAATAGCCGCGCTTCCACCTGAACCCGCGACAACCTCTAGCGACATCTCCACGGTCGTGTCTTCCGGGGTGTGGCGAAGCGCGTTCCGCACCACGTTGTCGATCGCACTGCGCAGCAGATGCGGAACCCCGGACACCACGCAGTAATCACAACGCACCAGCTTAGCGTCGCGATGGTGGGCACGAGCCTCGAACTGAGCGTCGGCGGCGATGTCACACATCATCGCAGCCACATCTACATCGATGCACTCGCCGGCCGTCTCCCGATGCTCCAGCCGGCTCAACACCAGCATCCGCTCGATCAAGTCATTCAGCCGCTCCGCCTCTCGGCCGATCCGATCCAACGCACTCCTGGCGTCCGGACCCGCCCGCTGAACCGCCAACCCCAAGGCCAGGTTCAACCGCGCCAGCGGCGAACGCAATTCGTGCGACATGTCCAGGACCAATCGCCGCTGACTCGATACCAAGGATTCGATGCGCTCGGCCATGAAGTTGAAATCCCGGCCCAGATCGCCGATCTCGTCACGCCGGCTCTCCACGCCAGAACCCACGCGGGCATCCAGGTTGCCGCCCGCCAACTCACGCACCGAACAACGCAGATTCCGCATCGGAGCCGTCAGGTAGTGAGCCAACCCATAGCACAGCAGCCCCGCCATCGTCACCGCCGCCAATACACGGACCAACGTACGATATGGAGAGGCGAAAAACCGCGACGGAGGGCCACGAAGCCTCGCGACATACACGTACTCTTGATCCACCTCACGCGTGCCCCGCCGGGCCACGATCGGCTCCTCTCCACGATGCGGCTCCAGCTCGCTGCCCCCGCTGCTTCTCGCCCGCTGCGCAACCTCCCGAGCAGCGGGCGCCAGATCGTGGCCTCGCACATCCACGCCCGCCTCATCGACAATGAACAACCGAAAACCCGTCCGCTCCTCCAGATCGCTGCGAAAAGAATCGTAGCTGGTCGGCCCCTGGACGCGGAGCACCTCCAACCCTTGACCACCATAAACCGCCAACGCGTCGCCGGTCATCGCTCGAAACTGATCGGGCTTGGCGCCCCGCGGCGGCCCAATCGCCACCACCAGAATGCCCACCGTCAAAATGTTCGCGAGCCAGAACCACGCGAAAAGCTTGAAAAACAGGCTACGCATACCCGCCGCCTCAGAAGATCATCCACCCCGCAACAGCCCACAATTCACAGCCCCGGCCCCACCGACTCCCGCTGACTCTCCGGAATCGTATACAGGTACCCGTAGCCGCGGATCGACTTGATACGCTCCCGATCCCCAACCATGTGACCCAGCTTCTTCCGCAAGTTGCTCACGTGCATGTCGATGCTGCGATCGTACGGCATGAAGCGACGACCCAGCAGGGCCTTGGACAGATCGGGACGACTGATCACCCGCCCCGCAGATCGCAAGAGAATCTCCAGCAACTTGAACTCCGCCCCCGTCAGATCGACCACCGCACCCAGCCGGCGTACCACCCGGGCTCCCGGGTCGAGCTCCACGTCGTCAAGAACCAACCTCTCACCCGCGCCGGCAACACCCGTCGGATCGATACTCCGCCGAGCCCGCCGCAAAACCGCTCGAATCCGTGCAATCAACTCACGCGGATTGAACGGCTTGGGCAGGTAATCGTCCGCTCCAAGTTCCAGACCCACAATCCTGTCTACATCATCACCCCGGGCCGTCAACATCAGAACCGGCACCGCCGACCGACTGCGGATCGCACGCAACACATCAAACCCATTCAGGGCCGGCATCATCACGTCCAGAATGACCAGCGCGTACCCGCCACCCAAAGCCCCCTCCAAGCCCTGCCGACCGTCATTCACCACATCGACCTGGAACCCTTCCGGCTCGAGGTACTCCGTGATCAACTCCCCCAGCTCGATATCGTCATCAACCAGCAGAAGACGTCGATTCGCCCGCTTGACTTGATCCTCGGCCATATGCGGCCATCCCGTAAACAGCCCCTACCTGATTCGCCATCACCGGGCAACATGATGAAACAAGGATTTGACGACACTTCGCCTTACCCGCTCGCCACTATGCCCTACCTCCCCCAAGACCCCTCCACTCCGATGCAACCTGTACGCCCACTCGTCCGCAGCGACCTGAGACCGCAGAAGACAACGCCCCGCAATCCCACAAAGACCACATTATAACGCCCCATGTTCCACGCCGCCCAGCTCCGCATGTAAAGATTCGTCAAGCATCCTTTTCACTACTTTACTCGATCACAACTCACGCTTGACGCAATCGCGGGAATAATAGAACGACGACGAGGAAGCCCAATGGACGATCAGTAACCTCGATCGCGGACGACTGATGCGGGCCTTGATCCAGCGCGGGATCACATACAGTCGGACGTCACCGTGCTCCTCAGGAAAGGACAAAGCGAATGATTTCAAGGAGAACGACCGCCTTGCTCAAACGGGTCGCGATACTGGGAGCCACTGCCGGTGCGACACTCTTCCAGACAACAGGATGTACAGCAGACGACCTGCTGGCTGCCTACGGCCTCAGTTCCCTGCTCACCGCCCTGAGAACCGCAGTCCTGGGAGTCTGACCACCCAACACGCTCGGTTTCTCGGGTGCTCCGATCGACGGCCCCCGGGGGAGCGGCTCTTGGCGGCTACCCCCTGCCGGTTGCGGCTCAATGACAAACCCCACACCCTGTCACACCGTCAACCACAAAGAGCCATCGGTCCGGTTGAACCCGGAAGGAGGGGCCGACAGCCTTGTCGGCCCTTCCAACTTGATGACCCGCAGAGAGGCAGGCGGAATGTCCGACTCGCTGGCCCCAACCAGATCTTCGTCAGACGCACTCACTGCGGCCATGGAGGATCTCGACCTAAGATGCTGGGTCCCCGGGCCATTTCATCTGTCCGCCCCTTGGGCCCTGCATAGCTCGGGCCGGTTCGGCTGGTGCCACTTGCTCCGCCAAGGCGAATGCTGCCTGCATACCAACAACCCCGACAGGCTCATTCACCTCGATATCGGCGACCTTGTCATCGTGCAACAGGGCACGACCCACACCCTGGCCGATGCCCCCGAAACCCCCGCAAACTCTCTTGAGAAACTCCTCCGCCCCTCCCACTTCGATCAACACGAAATCCTGAACCATGGCGGCGGCGGAGCAAGAGTACGTGTCAACTCCGTCTGCTTCCTCTCTGGCCAGCCCACACATAGTCCTCTCCTCAGCTTGATGCCCGATATCCAAGTCGTCCAAGGCCAGGGCTACGGCCCCTCCGCGCACGTCGACTGCATCTTCCAACTCATCGCCAAGGAAGCCGAGGCCGGCGAACCCTGCGCCCAAACCATCATCAATCGTCTGGTGAGAATCCTCCTTATCAAAAGTTTCTACTCCCACGGCACACCACTGCCCACCGAGCGCATTGCCTGGCTCAAAGCACTGGTAGACCCGGCCATCGGCCCGGCACTGGCTCTCATGCACCAACACCCCGAGGAACCATGGACGGTCGCTTCCCTCGCCAATGAGGTCGCCATGTCGCGCACCGCATTCGCCGTCCGATTCACGGAAACACTCGGCAAATCGCCTCTCGAATACTTGACCGAATGGCGGATGCAACGCGCCTGCTCACTGCTGGCCAAGAGCCAGGCCTCGATCAAGGAAATCGCCGCCCAAGTCGGATACGACTCCGCCGCGTCGTTCAGTAAGGCCTTCGCCCGATGGGCCGGCGTCGCCCCAAAAACCCACCGCGAACAAATCCGGGATTCCGCAGCCCACAGCCGAATCCCCCCCGATAAACCATGACGGGCGCCGCTCCGCAACGCCCGCCACACCCCCCAATCAGCCTGCTCTCCACACCAACCAGTACATCAGGCCTGCACGTCTACCAACTGCATCAGGCCCAGCAGCCAGTTGGATGAACTCGCCGATGAACCCGATTCATTCAGGAAACTCAACAGACTCGCACCCTGCGCCAGACCGCCGCCCATTCCGCGACCTTCCCCAGGCCCTGCCCTGCCGGCTTCCATCTGGGCATCAAAGGCGGCGCTGTCGATCCCATACCCATCCAGCACCTCGTGAACCGCGGACTTCACCGCTTCGCGATCATCCGAACCGTCCGTGGACCTCGCCGACTCGATCGCCGACTCGATGGCACTCTGGATTTCGTCCGTCTTGCTCGAATCCACACCCAACGCGTCGAGTGCCTCGGCGATCCCTCCGCCCGGTCCACCCGCACTACCGGGGCCCCCCGGCCCGCCTGGACCACCGCCAGGAGGACCCTGCGGACGCATCGCGTCCATGCTCTCCTTCAACTGGGCCGTATCAACCCCGTACTTCTCCAGAGTCGAATCGATCGCTTGCCTGGCCGCCTCTCGCGGATCCGTGCTCCCATCCGAGCCGCTCACCGCCTCAGAAACCGCCGACTTGATCTCCGCCTGAACCTCCTCCAACTTCGAGGCGTCCAAACCCGCCGACAACAGGGCCTGCTCGAAACAATCCTCAAACGAAGCCCGATCCGCCCCCCCACTCTGGCCCAACTGCGACGACCTACTCGCTTCCGCCTGCTCCGCCCGCTTGCGAGCCAACTCCTGGAGCATCTGAATCAGCTCTGAGTTCGACGCCCCGCCGACGCTCGTGACACCCGTCATGATCAACCCTTTCTCAAATGACACTCTGGCTACATGTCGGGAAGATCTCCGGGTACGATCAACCAGCCCGGGGCCCGGCATCCGCCAGTTCATCGGCATTCAAGAGAACAGCCCACATGTCAGGCCGTACCAAAGACATGTCCAAACGTTCAGCCGACAGGCTGCAAACCCGAAAAGGCAGAATCCGCTCCCCCATGCGCAAACCTTGCCCAACCCTGGCAATCCAGCACGCTGTACCAAACGACGGAATAACCCGCGGGCAGACCGCAACGCGGTTCCAGATCACGGCTTTATATGCAGTCGCGACTTAGAGCTTGAGAAAGGCATCAACAACAAAGAAGAGACCCAGACAAACCAATGCAACCGAGCAGACGCCCAGAACCACCTTGTGAACCCGATCACCGACCAGTGTGGTGCCCTTGAAGCTGGCGAAAGACAAAACCTCCAGCCAAACGAAATCGCATAACCAGTGAATCACGGCAAACAACCCGAACGCCACGACGCCAAGCTGAAGCGCCCGGCTCGTCAGAGTCAACCCAATCGTCACCCACCACAGTAGAAAGTAGGGATTCCCCCCCGTCAGTACGATGCCCGTCCAGATCGGGCTCTTCGCGCTGGACGCCTTCGCCGCATCGAACGGCTTGGCCAGGCCCCTGAGTATGTCCCAGCCCATGACCATCAAGAAGAATCCGCCGACCAGGCCGATGCCCACAGTGACCACCTTCGAGGCCAGCAGCGTACCCATGCCCGCCATAACCAGTACCATCAACGGAAACTCGACAAGGCCATGACCCACGGCAATGAGCCCGCCCGCGTGCCGCGAACGCATACCCGCAGCCAGAGTCGCCGCCGTGATCGGCCCGGGAGCCATCACCCCGGAGAGTGAGATCAAAGCCGCTTGAAGAAGGAAGGAAACATGGGCATCCATCATCGCCACGAGGAATAGTCGACACCCCCATCCCTGTCAAGCGATCCTCGTTCCCCTGCCTCAGCACGGGTGCATCCACCGAACCGTGGCGGCTGGCGGGCCTAGTACGCGCCGGTGCGTGCCACTGCTCTGTCAGCAGCGCCTCTCCCCCGAAAAACACTGCTCACAGAGCAGTGCCACACGGGTGCCTGCTCGCGAAGTGGGGTTCCGGCAGAGCCGCGACCGTCAGGGAGCGGTTCTTCTGGGCGGCGAAGAACCGCTCCCTGACGGTCGCGGCTCTGCTTTGCGCGGCTCTGCTCGGTGCGGCTCTGATACGCAGCGAAGTTCGTATGCGGGCTCTCAGCACGGAGGCGCGGCTTGCCGTGCACGCGCTAGGCCTGGGCGTTCACGCCGGGTTCTCAACGTGTGCTGCGTGAATGCGCGAGCCCGGTTTACCGGGGCTCTCGATAGGCGGTTTGAGCCATGAAGGCCGAGCGGGTGCCCTCCGCAGGAACACAGTCAAGTTCAACGCTCGGGCTATGGCACAGTGACATCTTTCAGCTTAATCCAGTCGAAACCAACACCGCTGCAAACCGCACCGCTGTATCGGAACCACGCGGTGATGGTATCTGCGCCCGGAGGAAGAGTCATGTCCAACGCCTCCGATGTCCCACCAGATGGTCCCGTTGTGGACTCGGCAAACTTCCCCTGCGTCGAGGTTCCCGGCGTGTAGGCTACGGCCTGTCGGCTCTGCCAATCGCCGCTCCCGTCGGGAAGTGAAACGATGCCGGCCATCTGCTCCGCGGTCAAGGTCACCCCGTGATCATGCGGGACGGCGTGAAAGGAGAATGACCAATCGTCCTTCACCTGATCCATGGCCAAGGTGTTCATTCTGACAGACAGCCGGTACGTATGCCCTGGCTTCAAGCCGAGGAACTTCCGGTACACGCCTCCGACGACGCCCGGTGAGCGAGTTTTCAGTAGCTGAAAGTAGTCCTTTCCCTCGGCATCGACGGGGCCGCCCATGGAGAGCGAGCGGAATTGCTTCCACGGGCCCCTCACCCCTTGTTCGAGAACCAGTGCTCCTGGCTCGCTGCGGTGCGACCATGCCTTCCAGTTCGGGCTAATCCCCGCGGTGAACGGATGGGTATCCAGTTCCTGCTGCGAGTTGTCCTCGTAGTCCCAGGTGATCGCGGCCGCGTTGGACAGCACCCCGTCTCGGCAACCGACGATGTAGTACCTGCGAAATCCTTTGTTGGCCCGGATCGCGAGAAGGTCGGTGATGTGCGGTTGAATGGCCTGTTTGGCGGGGGGCCAAGCTTTGACGGTCACGCTGGTCGTCGTGCCGGGATGTATGGCGGTGAAACCCACCCCGAAAACGCCAATGGCGTCGTAGGGCTCATCGGGGTTTTCCCACGCCAAGGAAATCTCCTGGCGATCGGCGGCATGGGACGCGGTCAGCGAAGTCGGCGGCGGCGGGATACCCAGGCCGGAGATAGTATCGAAACCTGTGTAAATTGAAAAAGCGAGGGGCATCCTCCATAAGTGTTGTTGTGACTGCACTTTGAAAGGAGGAGCCCTGATGGCTACTACAACCGATCGTGGTCGGAAGGT
>Ga0123329_1003833_pt1 | contig 12142 bp, 9 predicted proteins | sample BioC12SIPDNA_FD_89703 | JGI IMG/M metagenome (GOLD analysis project Ga0123329, IMG submission 89703) | Anaerobic biogas reactor microbial communites from Washington, USA - Biogas_R1_B C12 SIP DNA | ecosystem: Engineered > Bioreactor > Anaerobic > Unclassified | place: Washington, USA | collected... | reverse complement strand
CCGCTCATGAAAAAGCCCCGTCAAGAGCTGCGCCAAGAAATCGGAAAAACGTAACCGCCCCGCGGAACGCAACTTCCGCACGGCAGTACCATTCGTGTCAGGATGATTTTTCTTGGGGGTTCATGCCGCGACACGAGCCCCCAAGAAAAATCATCCTGACACCATTTTACGTTTACATGCGCTCCACGACACGGATGCCGAGGAGGTCGAGCCCGACGCGAAGAACGCGGGCGGCGAGATCGCACAGCCGCAGGCGTGAAACCCGCAGGTCAGCCTCCGGGGCGGCCAAGACGGGGCAGGATTCATAAAACTTCATGAACGCCCCAGCCAAGTCGTAAAGGTACTCGGTCAGCAGATTAATCCTCAAGCCAGCCGCGACGCTCTCGACGGTTTCAACAAACCGCAGAATGCGCAAGGCCAAGGCCCGCTCGGCCGGATGGCCGAGAATCACTGCTCTGCATGCCACCTCGGCCGAGTTTGCCGCCCCTTCAGCGGTGCTTCCGTCGGCCTGGGCACCCTTGCGGTAGATCGAGCGAATGCGAGCATAAGCGTACATCATGTACGGAGCGGTGTTGCCTTCCATCGCCAACATGCGATCCCAACTGAAGACGTAATCGCTCTGGCGGTTCTGACCCAGGTCGGCGTATTTCACCGCCCCAATGCCCACCGCCTCGGCCACGTCGCGGATCTCTTCCTCAGTGAAGCCGCGGCATTTGCCCTCCTCGGCTTCGTTGGCCCGAATGAGGGCCTCGGCTCGATTGACAGCCTCATCAAGCAGGTCGGCCAGGCGAATGTTCTCGCCGCTGCGGGTCTTGAGCGGCTTGCGGTCCTCACCAAGAATCGAGCCGAAACTGGCATGCTCGAGGCGAACCTCCGCGGGCTTCTCGCCGCGTCGAGTCCAGCCAGCGGCCCGGGCGGTGGCAAACAGCATCTCGAAATGCTGAGCCTGCCGCGCATCGGTGACGTAGATAATGCGGTCAGCGTGCAACTCGCCAATGCGGAATCGCACGGCCGCCAGATCCGTGGTCGCGTAGATGAAGGCCCCGTCGGACTTGCGGATGATCATGGGAAACGGCTGGCCTTCGGGGTTCTTGAACATCGGCGCGCCCGCGGGCGTCCAATGCCAGACACACAGCGCCCCCTCCGACACGCCGACGGTGATGCACGGCCGATCGCCGGAGTCCGGGCTGGACGGCGGCTCGCCGGGGGCACTGTCCGCGCAGGAGAAAGAAGTCTCCATCTCGCGGACCAGCGGTTCGAGACGGTCGTTGTAGAAACTCTCACCGCGCTCGTCTTCCGGGGTGAGCCCCACACCGAGGCGAGCATAGATGGGCATGTAGTGGCGACGGGACTCATCGACGATGTAGCGCCAAGCCGCCAAGGCGCCCGGATCCCCACGATGCAGGGCGACGACCTCGGCCCGGGCCTTCTCCTGAAAGGCCGGGTCGGCCTCAGCCAGAGCATTGGCCTCCCGGTAGAAGGATTCGAGGTCGGCCAGACGTACGTCTGCGGGCGAGGTCAGCGCGGCGGGCATCTTCTCCTTCAGCCACGCGATCAACATGCCGAACTGCTTGCCCCAGTCGCCCAGGTGATTCTGCCGGATGACTCGATGGCCCTGGAAGGCCAGCACGCGAGAGAAGGTGTCGCCGATGATCGTGCTGCGCAGGTGCCCGACGTGCATCTGCTTGGCAATGTTAGGGCTCGAGTAATCGACCACCACGGACTGCGGATCAGCCGCCCGCGGGATACCCAGGCGGTCAGCAATCGGGGAGCGCGAATCGCGAGCCGGGGACTGAGATTCGCGAGCCGGGGACGAAAGTCCCCGGTTTCCCGTGGTGCCAGAATCGGAGCTCGGGGAGCCGCCAATCGCAGATTGGAGATCACAGATTGCAGACTGGGAATCGCAGGTTTCAGACGGAGAGTCGGGAACTGGGGGAATCGCGTTCAACTCCGCGGCCAGCCAAGTGGGCTTGAGCCGGATGTTGATGAACCCAGGACCTGCGATCTCGAACGGCTCACAGATTTGGGCCGCGGCGGACGGCATGGCATCGACGAGACGCTGGGCAAGGTCGCGTGGTTTGGCCTGCATCCGCTTGGCCAAGCCCATCGCGACGTTGCTCTGGTAGTCGCCGTGCCGCTCATCCGTGGCCGGCCGAAGCAGCGGGTCCACCCCGCGGCCGTCCTCCCCCAGGACGCGCACGAGGGCCTCGGCAAACAAAGACTGCAAACAGAGCAACATCGACTTCATACCAGGCTCATCCTTGCGAGGGTGCACGCGCGGCCGATCAGGATGCACTCGCCTCCGCTGGTCCGCCGCGCGGGGTACGGATTGTACCGGCCGACGGGCGACAGGGGAAAACATCCGGGCCAATCCCCAGCAGACCCCGCGTTCGAGCCCGCCGGGCATCGCAGCGGCAGGAGACAACATCGGAGTCGGGAGGCGTCTGCAAACCAGCCAGGCAGAGGCGCCCTAAACCCAGCCACAACCCAGCCCACCGCCCGCAGCTTGCCTCGGATTGATCCTGTCTCATGATGTCCGCACATGCCCCCAGCCCACGCCCGCAGCTTGCCCCTGGACCAAGCCTGCCGCAGAATGACCCCGTGGCATGACAGCGATAGACGGCGTTCTCCCGCAGCGGTCTCCCGCCCGCAACGATCGGCTTCTCCTAACGGTCAGCGTCTCGTAACGATCGGCGTCCTCTGCACCGGCGAGACGCGGGTGCCAGGCCATGGCGCAGACACGGGTGCCGCAGCGTGGTGCAGACACGGGTGCCGCAGCGTGGTGCAGACGCGGGTGCCAGACCGTGACGGCCGGCGTCTGAGACTCTATCACCGCTTGGGGATTGGGGATTGGGGATTGGGGATTGGGGATTTGAAATTTGAAAAAGCCGGCCTCGATTTGAGGCCGGCTGTGCAGCCGTTTTCTACGTAGAAGATCGACCGGCGAACGACGGTGCATCGCAGATTCAAGGCGACCAGGAAGCACCCGCAAGCCGTTCCCGAACGGATAACGGTAACAACGCCCCCGCTTGTCGCCGCCGGATCGACCGCCCTACTTCTTCTTTCTGGCCACGAACTGAGCCAGTTTCTCGAACATGGCCGCGCGTTGCGTGGGATTGCTGTCCAGGAAGGACAACATGGCGGCAGCAACCACCTTCTCCTTGACCATCCCGCTCTTCGCGCAATCCTTGTCGAACGCATCCACCAGCTTGGCTGGCAGGTAGTAGGAACGTTTGGGTTTCTCCATGTCTGCTCTCCTTCATTGGCCGTCACAATCGGCCTGGATCCAACTGCCCAGTGAACACCACCAGGCAACGGCGGGATCATATACCCGTTCTTCACATACCGCAAGAGGTCGCGGCGACCGGTTCGGCTAATTTTGCCCCTGCCCACCACGAACCGCCGTCCGCGCCCACTTGCCTTCTCGCCTTTGTGATTCAGTCACAATGAGCAGGTCAGCGGGCGGACAGAGGCCCGATATTCGTCGGCCTATAGCAGGACAAAGGTGATCCCTTCGTTGTAGTGGTTGAGGTCCGCGTCCCTCCGCAGCTCCGGGCATTCCCCCAACAGCGCCCTCGCTGCCTCTTCAGTCACCGCCCACTGCTCGCCAGTGACAAGTAGCCTGATCTTGCCTTCCTTGAGTCGCTTCCGCAGGGAGCGGCGAATCGCATGCCTCAGCCTGCCGCCGTGACCCGAGGCCCCGTAGCCGTGAATGATCTTCAGAGCCAGGAGCCCAGCCCCCTTGGCCCTATCGATCTCGCTATTGAGAACCTCACGTGCCTGCTCGACCGTCGGCATCCCCGATTTAATCGCCAACACACGAACCTTCTCTGCCACGACACAACTCCCGCCGCTGTCGCCACAAGCGGCAAACCGTCCCTCTGTTCCAAGACCACCCCCAGAAGCCAGCGGAACATCCCGCCTCGCAACGCGGAGACAAGATCCCCCATGACCTGGCGTCACACCGCCACACGACTGCTCAACCGACGATCAAGAGCATGGCTCCTGGTCCGGACACCGTACGAGCGCGTTAAGAAGGAGAGAAACAAGGAGAGATGCACAACCCCTGCTTTCACAACGACTTGCGTCATTAGCGGGGACAGGACTCGAACCTGTGACCTCGAGGTTATGAGCCTCGCGAGCTACCAACTGCTCCACCCCGCAATCGATTGTCAAACGACGGGTGCATGGTAACCGCGGGCGGGCGGTCTGTCAAATGGGCCAGTCCGGCCCGCGGGCGGCGGTGGGATGGGGCCGCGACGGGGTGACGGCGGCGGCACGTGGGAAGGCGTCGTCTTGGCCGGGCGCGGTGAGCAGATACTGATGCTTGTACTGCTCGTTGCTGCGTCGATAGCGGTCGGCCTCGCGGCGGTCGAGGTCGGCGAGGAAGCCAGGCGGCAGGAGGTTGACCCGCACCGCGGCGAGCCGATCGGTCTGACGTTTGCCGGCGTATTCGATGTTCACTCGGCACAGGGCCACGTCCAGGGCGGCGACGAGATCCTCTGCCCGATCGGCTACTCCGGGCTCGTCGCCCCCTACGTGCAGGAGGTAGCCGGGCGGGTCGGCCCACTGCGGGGCGAGCACGAAGTTGGCGACGCCCAATGCGCATTGCCGACGGGCCTGCTCCATGGCCAGAATGACCTGATGCTCGGTGAGCTTCTCGCCGGCCAGCGAGCAGGTGCGGCCCCCCTTGTTGAGGAACTCGATGAGCGGTGCCTCGTGGATGTACCCGGTCACGCGGACCAGGTCGCCGAGGTCGTAGCGATACAGCCCGGCCGAGGTGGTGAGGATGACGAAGTACTCCTGCCCGAGTTCAAGTTCATGGCAGCGGTAGGCCCTGGGCGAGGGCTCGCCGATACGATCGCGGGGTATGAACTCGAAGAAGCCACCGGCCACGTCGAGGATGCCGCCAGGCGTGCCGTCGTCGACGGGTACGGAAACGCGTCCCTCACTGGCCAGCAGGCCGATGTCACGCACCGGCACATCGCCGAAGTAATGCGGATAGTCGCGGAGGTAGAGGCTCATCGTTCCGCCGGTCCAGTTGGCCAGGAAGGCGAGGTTCCAGTAGTGGCGGGGCAGCAGTTGCCCGTGTTCGGCGACGAGCTCTTCGAGCCGGCGGGCGACGGCGGGCAGAGCGCGTAACCGCGGACGGAGCAACTGGCGGATCTCGGCGGACACGGGCAGATCCTGGCGTAGCGTGCCGTCGTGAATGTCGCGGATGAGCTGGTCGCGATGGGTGTCGGCGGTACGGGCCAGTTTGAGCATGCTGGCGGGATTGGCGGCCACGATGAACGCGGGGTCGGCGGGGACGGCGAGGCGCATGATGGTGTAGTACTTGGCCGCGGCATCGTCGATGCGGGCGAGGCAGGCCGGCGACAGGTAGTACTTGCGCACGAGCCGTTTCTGCGTCGCCGCCATCAGCCCGGTGATCGCCCCGCAGGGGATGCCCGCCGAGGTGCAAGACTCGTCCATGCGCGAGGAGATCTGCACGATGCCGCGCAGGAAGGCCGCGGGGTGGTCGAGCATCGCCTTGATGCCGAAGGCGTTCCACCCCCGGCGATACTCGGCAAGAAACGGCTGGGTGACGGGGATGTACTTGGGCTCGGCGGTGGTGCCGCTGCTGAGGGCAAACATGAGCACCCGCTGCCGCGGCCCGAACAGGGCCCGCAGGTCGCCGGCTTTGACCCGTTCGATGTAGGGCTGGTGATCCTCGTAGCGGAGGATGGGCACGCGGCGAACAAAGTCGGCGGCGGAACGGATCTGCTCGAAGCCGAATCGCCGGCCGAATTCGCTGTCCGCGTTCCGGCGGATCTTGGCAAGGAGGGTCTGTTCCTGCTCCCGGCGAGCCTGCCGAGTAGCAGCCATGAATCGCCGGTAGACCCGCTCGGCGTGTGAGCGGGCGAAGAGGAATACCAAACGATCTGCCAGGGATGGACGGTGCTCCATGACGGCAGGTATGGTACGATGTCGCCTCGCGGAAGGCGACTTTTCGGCGGACGGTACGCCGAAGCCCAACGAAGCATAGACACAGAGGAACATGACCATGAGTCAGCGGGTTTCTCGGCGGCAATTCATCGCCCGCGGCAGCACCGCGTTGGCGGCAGCGGCAGCCCTTCGGACCACCCGGCGGGCGTCGGCCCAGACGGCACCCTCCAATCGCTTGCGGATCGGGCTGATCGGCTGCGGCGGACAGGGCAAGTTCGACACGCACTGCATGCTGGAGGCCGGCGGCGCGGGCGTGGAGGTGGTGGCCATCGCCGACGTCGACCAAGGCCGCGTCGACCAGTTCGGCAAAGAGCTGGAAGAGAAACGCGGATTCAAAGTCGAGGGCTACAAGGACTACCGCCGGCTCATCGATCGTAAGGATGTGGACATCGTGATCGTCGGCACGCCCGACCACTGGCACGCGGCCCCGACGATCCTCGCCTGCCAGGCGGGCAAGGACGTCTATGTCGAGAAACCGCTTGCCCACAACATCAACGAGCAGAAGCGCATGATCGAGGCGGCCCGCAAGTACGGCCGCATCGTCCAGGTCGGCCAGCAGCAACGCTCGGACGCTCACTTCCGCGAAGCGATGGAGTATCTCCAAAGCGGCACGCCCCTGGGCCGCATCACCCGCACGCTAACCATCAACTACGGCAACGAGAGCCCCAACGGGATCGGCAATCCGCCGGACGGCCCCCCGCCCGAAAACGTGGATTACGACATGTGGACCGGCGCCGCCCCGCTGCGGCCATTCAACCCCAACCGCTTTCATTACCAGTGGCGGTGGTTCTTCGATTTCGCCGGCGGCATGATCTGCGATTGGAACGTACACCTGCATGATCTGATCCACTGGGGCATGCAGGTCGACGCCCCCGTGGCCGTGTCCGCCACCGGCGGCAAGTACGTCCTCACCGACAACCGCGACACCCCGGACATCCTGGACGTCGTCTGGGAATACCAGGGCCCACAGGGACCGTTTGCCCAGGTCTACACCATGTCCAAATGCTACGAGAAGGGACGATACCGCGAGGGATATGGTACCGAGTTCTTCGGCACTGAAGGCTCGCTGTTCATCAATCGCGGCGGGTGGGAGGTCACGCCGCAGATGCAAGCCGTCGAGGTGGATGACCCGAGCAACCCCGGCAAGAAGAAAACCGATCACCAGCCGCGGACCAATCCCATCAAGAAGGACGGCGGCGACAGCCCCGTGCCGCATGCCCGCAACTTCCTCGATTGCGTCCGCTCACGACGAGTCGAGGATCTGCACTGCGACATCGAGGTCGGGCACCGCATCGCTTCCGCATGCCACCTCGGGAACATCGCCATGCGGCTTGGCAAGAAGATCTGGTGGGACGGCCAGCGGCAGATCATCACCTTGCAGGATGGCACCCCGGACGCCGTGGCCAACGTCTGGCTCGGCCGCGAGTACCGCAAGGGCTACGAGTTGCCCGAGGTGTAAGCCAGGCAGCAAGGAGTAAGCGAGCCCCGCTCCTGGCTTGCCGCTTCGCGGTAAGCGAGGAGTGTTTGGAGCGCGGCTGCGATGCTGCGGGAGTTCATCGCGATGAAGAACGCTACCGACAGACAGCTCGGCGACGCAGCCTGAGGGGTTGGGATGACGAGGATTCTGTTGATCGCACTGGGTGGCGGCCTGGGATCGGTGCTTCGCTACCTGATGGCGGGTTGGACTCAATCGTTCGTCGCCGGCCCCTTCCCCGTCGGCACCATGGCAGTCAACGTGTCCGGTTGCCTGATCATCGGGTTCGCGAACTACCTGTTCAGTGGGCCGATGCCGATCCAGCCTGAGTACCGGATCGGCCTGACCATCGGCCTGCTGGGCGGATACACCACGTTTTCCACGTTCGGGTGGGAGACCATCGCCCTGGTAAACGACGGCCAGGGCTGGCGGGCACTAGGCAACGTGCTGCTCAGCGTCGGGCTCGGACTCCTGGGCGTGTGGCTGGGGTGCCGCTTGGCCCAGCGCTGGGCGGGGGTGTAGTGTGGCGGCACGGGTACGCCGGGTGTGACACCCGCATCTCGCTGGTGCAAATGGCCCAGTGTGAGGTACCGGCGACTCGCCGCCTTGGGAGGCAAGCATCAGACGGCGGAGGTGGCGGATGAAACTGGAAGGCGAAGCACAGCTGCTGCGGATCTTCATCGGCGAAAGCGATCGCTGGCAGAGCCAGCCCCTGTACGAAGCCATCGTCCTGAAAGCCAGGCAGTTGAACCTGGCCGGCGCGACTGTGCTGCGCGGCCCCATGGGCTTCGGCGCGGACAGCCGCCTGCACACCGCCAAGGTCCTCCGTCTCTCAGAGGATCTGCCGATCATCATCGAGATCGTGGACAGCGAACAGAAAATCGCAACCCTGCTGCCGCATATTGACCAGATGGTCACCGAAGGGCTCGTCACGCTGGAGAAGGTGCGGGTGATGAAGTACCGGGCCAACGGCAAGGAGGCCAACCACGTCAATAGCGAGCATCCACAAGAATAACGCCGTCCCTGTTGACGACCACGTGGGACAGCGGGCATGATACGTAGTCAGACGGCAGCGGTGGACCGGGGACCGTTGCCATGATCGAACCAACCCCGTCCAGGAGCAATTTGAATGGCACGCAAGGCAACAACCACGCGAAGGCGTTTTCTCCAACAGGCAGCGGCGACATCGGTAGGTGCCGTCAGCTTCCCGTACATCATCCCCGCTTCGGCGTTGGGCCGCGACGGGGCGGTCGCCCCAAGTGAACGCATCGTGATGGGCACCATCGGGACCGGCGGACAGGGCCGAGGGCTAACCGGCCGGTTCCTGGGTTTGCCCGGCGTGCAGCTCGTCGCTGTCTGCGATGTGGACAGCGGACACCGCGACCAGGCGCGGGCCATGGTCAACGAGAAATACGGCAACCAGGACTGCGCGGTTTACGGCGATTTCCGCGAGTTGCTGGCCCGCAAAGACATCAACGCGGTGATCGTCGGCACACCCGACCACTGGCATGCTCTCGCCGCGATCGCCGCAGCCAAGGCCGGCAAGGATATCTACTGCGAAAAGCCGCTCGCCAATTCGGTCGGCGAGGGGCGGGCCATCTGCAAGGCGGTCAAGGAGAATAACGTCATTCTCCAAACCGGCAGCCAGGAACGCTCCGGCCCCAACGCCCGCTTCGCCTGCGAACTCGTCCGCAACGGCCGCATCGGCAAGCTGCACACCATCCGCATCAACCTGCCTTGCAGCGACGGGCACCACAAGAAGGTCCTGGAGATGAACGAGCAGCCGCAGCCCGAGATGCCCGTGCCCGAGGGATTCGACTACAACATGTGGCTGGGGCACACCCCCGTGGTGCCCTACACCACCAACCGCTGTCACTTCTGGTGGCGATTCATCCTCACCTACGGCGGCGGCGAGATGACCGACCGAGGCGCACACATCATCGATATCGCCCAACTCGGCAACAATACCGACGACACCGGTCCGGTCGAGTTCATCGCGAAGGGCAAGCGATCGACCACCGGCCTGTTTAACGCCTTCATGGATTATCGCTTCGAGAACATCTACGCCAACGGCGTGCGTATGATCGGCGAGAACAAAGATCCGCGGGGCCTCAAGTTCGAGGGTGACAAAGGTTGGATCTTCATCCACATCCATGGGGCCAAACTCGAAGCCGAGCCCGCCTCACTGCTGGATGAGAAAATCGGCGACAGCGAGATTCAGCTCGGCCGCACGCCGGGCCACCAGGAGAACTTCCTCGACGCGGTCCGGACGCGCAAGCAACCCTTCGCGACCGCGGAGATCGGCCATCGCACCGCGAGCATCTGCCACCTGAACAACATCGCCATGGCCCTGGGCCGCCCACTCAAGTGGGATCCCAAGGCAGAGCGGATCATCGATGACCCCGAGGCCAACGCCCTGCTGACCCCCGTGATGCGCAGCCCCTGGCGGCTGTAAGCCGCACGCTTGCATCGTATGACCTTGGTAGCCCCCGAAAAGGTGTCAGGAACCTTTGTGCGAGGTCACGTCCTTAGAAGCGTGACCTCGCACAAAGGTTCCTGACACCTTTTCGGGGGCCACCTCTCCAAACAGAAAAAGCCCCGGACCCAAAAGCCCGGGGCTTCTTCTCTGGAAGGATGCTACAGTCAAACATCACCCTCCCGGCTCAGCCGGGAGAGCGAGATAAGGTCACAGGCCCTCGCAACCCGGGTCCGCCGGAATGGCCGGCCCACTCCAACAGTTGAAGAAGGCCGTGAAGTCATCCTGATCGATGAACTCGTCGTCGTTGCGGTTGAAGCAGGAACACTGCACCGGGACCGGTTCGAAGCTGCCCGCGAAGCACTTCTGGAACTCACCGAAGTCCGCTTGGTCCACGTCGCCGTCGCCGTCATCGTCCGCGAACGGGATCGCGCAACAGGCCACGTCATCGCAGGAGATACCGAAGCCTTGGTAGACACCGCCAAGGCCTTCACATTCGCCTCGGATCAACTCCTGGCAGGAGCCGTTTGGCAGACAGCAGGCTCCCGCCGTACTGCTGGGCTCGCCGCCGACGACCACAATGCGGTCAATATAGGCGGCATGCCATCCCAAGCCGCTGTCCTCCTGCATGTAAACCCACGGCCCCGGATCACCAAGACACGCGCCAGTTTCAGGATCTACCTGGCAGCCAGGCCCCGTTCCCATGGAGACCCTGTTGAACGCCCCCAGATACTGCCGCGGAACCGTGGCCTCGTTCAACACACTCTGAGTGCGCTCGGCGTAGCTCTTCGGCGCGATCAGGCGAACGATGTACTCCTCGGACTTGACAATCAGCTCGAAGTAGGCCTGACCCCAATTGTAATTGAAGTCGTTCGTCGCTCCGAAGATGTTGGTCCGCAGATCGGTCCACCGGTTTCCGTCAAAGGTGGCGGCATGATACTGCGTGGGCTTCTTACCCGTCTCCAGGTCACAAGGGTTGCGGTCGGTCTGGGCCAACATACCGAACGCCAGACTTGCCCAGACACGTTCTTCATCCAAGGGCGGATGGGCAGTGGCGATCTGAGCATTGAGCCGCTGCTGAACAACAATCGGGAGGTACGGACCGCCGGAGCATTCGGCGTCCTCAGTACACGCCTGCCCCTCGTTAGGCCCATCCTCGCAGACAGCCTGCTCTTCCGGAGTGCATGGGAACTGGCACTGGAAATCGCTCGTGCAGAACGAGCCCTCAACCGGGCCACCGACGCAACCGATACAGTCCGCATTCGCCGCGCACGACTCGCCATCCTTAACCCCACCGACACACTCTCGGCAATCAGCGTTCGATGTACATTCCGGCCACTCCGGCCCGCCGGTGTTGCAGGTCTTGAGGCATTGTTCATTTGATGTGCAGCTCATCCCGTGGTTTGGCCCACCCAGACATTGCAGCCCCGTGCCGATATCCATGCACTGCCAATCCACGCACGTCGGCCCTTGGCAAACACCCGTCGAGCAGTACGCGTCAGGATGCAGCAAGGCACAGTTGCAGTCGTACCCGTCGAACATGCAGTCCTTGACCACGTAGTCGGTCGGAGCCCGCTCGTCATCCAACTTCATTTCGACGTAGAGCGGCGAATTCGGCGGAGCACCGTCCGTTGAGTGGTACATCCAGTACTGAAGGATCAGTGGGTTCTCATCCGTCCCATTGAGGCTGTCCGAGCCTGGATACTTCTGGGCCACCGCTTCGCTGATGTCGAAAGTGTGATACTGAGTACTGGTGGAAAACCCCGAGTAGACAACCCTGTAGGGGTCGGTCACCCAGCCCGGATTGCCCTCCCAGCCTTCCCATCGGCCTGGGTCCTCGGTGACTTCCATCCGGTTGCCCGGCAGGAAACGCACCCAGTGCACGGAATTGACCATCCACTGGGTGGAGGCGGTATAGGCCCCCCCGGTACAGATGTTGTCCGGAGTCGGTGGATAGCCCGGCCAGCGGCTTTCGGCCAGCCGGTTGACCTCGCAATAACTGTCAAAATCGTCGCACCAGACCATATCCGCCGGATCAAACGGCGTTACCCCGCGACCCTCGGCAATGCCCTGCTTATCCGCCGGAGGAGGTAGTGTCAAGTCCTGTGTAAATTGCCTCGGGGCATCCTGCCGGTCCAATTCGTTACGCCACTTTCGATTTCTTCTTTGAGGATGAAGAGGGTAGCGGCACCGTCGGGCACAGGTGT
>Ga0123329_1003829_pt1 | contig 12148 bp, 5 predicted proteins | sample BioC12SIPDNA_FD_89703 | JGI IMG/M metagenome (GOLD analysis project Ga0123329, IMG submission 89703) | Anaerobic biogas reactor microbial communites from Washington, USA - Biogas_R1_B C12 SIP DNA | ecosystem: Engineered > Bioreactor > Anaerobic > Unclassified | place: Washington, USA | collected... | reverse complement strand
CGGGGCGCACGCCAGGCCGGTGTTTGCCGAACCCCATGGGCAAGGGATCGTACGTGCCCACGATATCGACGTTCGATTGGGCGGGGATCTGCGCTTCCAGGCCGACCGCCCAGTAGCACGCGTTGACCAGCAACCGGCGCAGGCCGGCGCTGCTGAAGTCCTGCCCCGATCCCATGGTGGTGGTGAAGATGCGCGCCTGCTTGCCCGCAGCGGAGGTGTAGCTCTTGGTCCAGGCGATGGGCATCATCGGGTCGTTCTTGGCACCGGCGACCGGCTTGTCCTGCGGATCCATGCCTTCCAGGACCTGGCCGAGCACCAGAGGTTGGCTGTCACCGGGCAACGGGATCGTGACGGTGTACACGTCGGTGGGGCCGTAAATGTCACCATCCTGGATGCCGCGCAGCAGCGGATGGTCCTGCTTGCCAGGGGCGAGGACGCCGCGCGTGCTTTCCACACCATGGTTGCCGTGGTGCGCGACCCACGTCTCTCCCAACACCTGCCGGCCAAAGCCTCCATCCCACGTCTTGCTCTGCCAGGAGTACCGCGCGTAGGTGGCGTCGTCTGGAGCGTTGAATGCGTGGGTGGCGGTCCGCAGGCCCACGATCGGCCGGCCCGACTCGATATAATCGACGATCTGCTTCATCTGGTCGTCCGGCAAGTTCCGGAACCGCGTGAAGATGACCATCAAGTCAGCCGTCTGCAGCGCCTCCAACCCCGGAATGTTGTCGGTCCGCGTGGGATTGATGGTTCCGTCCTCGTCGATGGCGTACAGGACCGTGCAGCGGAACCCGTGATGCGTGGCCAGAATCTTGCCCAACTGGGTGAGGGTTTCTTCCGATCGGTACTCCTCATCTCCGCTGACCAGAACCACGTGGATGCCTTTACCCGGGCCGTCGCCGCCTGCGAAGACCACCCAGGGATCGTCGGCCACAGCCTGGCCGGAGGCACCGGAAACGATCGCGGATCCGACGATCAGCAGGGCCAGTTTCCAGAGCGTCGATGTCATGGTGCGAAAACCCTTTCCTCGCGAAGTTGACTCAATTGTACCGGGACTGGCCGGAACACCGCGTGCTCACAGGCAGCTCCCGATTGTAACATCTGTCCGGGACCTACAGGGCATACTCGGGACGCTGCGGGCGGCTGAGCAGGGCGGAGGCCTCTTCGTCGCCGATGAAGTCTTCTCTCACGGGGTCGAACCGCACTTTACGTCGGAGCCGCATGGCGATGTTCGCCAGATGGCATGCGCTGACCGAACGATGGTGCGACCAGACGTCGGAGATGGGCAGGCCTCCTTCCTTCACGCAGTCGAAGAAGTTCTGCATGTGGTTGCCCGGCTTCTTGCCGTGGCAGAGCTTGAGAATCTCTTCCTGCATCCACTCATTGTCCTGCTCGGTCAGCTCCTCGACCGGCTTGCCGGTCAATCCGCCCCGGTTGACCCGAATTCGACCTTCGGTTCCCGAGATGATCAACTCATTCTCGCCGCTATACAGCCGGATCTCCTTGTCGCCCTCGAACTTCATCGTGCAGTCGAAGTCGACCGCCGTGTTGAAGCCGTTCTCGATCTCGGGGAAAGTGCCGTGCCCTTCGATCTCGTAAGGCCCCGTGTGATCCACACCCAACGCCCAGCAGGCGATGTCGGTGTGGTGGACGCCCCAGTCCGTGACCTGGCCGCCGGAGTATTCGAGCCACCAGCGGAAATCGAAATTGCACCGCTGCTTGCAGTAGGGGACTTTCGGCGCCTGACCGAGCCAGAAGTCCCAGTCGAGTTCTGCCGGCGGATCGCTGTTTTCGAACGGTCCACCTTTGTCGCCCGTGCCCACGGAACTCAGCGCGCGCAGACTGCCCCCCAGCCGGCCGCTGCGCACGAGCACGACGGCCTTCAAAAACGCGTCGCTGTACTCGCTGCGCTGCTGTGTGCCGACTTGCAACACCATTCCGGTCTCCCGCGCGACCTGGCAGATCCGCTTGCCCTCGTCGACGGTCAGCGTGAGCGGCTTCTCGCAATAGACATGCTTCCCCGCCCGCATCGCATCGATGGCAATCTTCACATGCCAGTGATCGGGCGTGCCGACGGTCACGACATCGATATCCGGGCGATCGAGCAGCTGGCGGTAGTCCTGGTAGATCTCCAGCGGGCGGTCGTAGTCTTTGGCAAAGAAGCGTGCGTGCCGCAGATTCACGTCGGCCACGGCGATCATGTTGCCCAGACTCCCCGCCTGGTGCCCGATATCCGCACCACGCCCCCCATGTTCACCCGCACCCGTGTATCGATCCGTGTAGATGCTGGTGCCAATCGCGCCGACGTTCAGTTTGTCGTTCGCAGCCTCCTGTTTCGCACGCGCGCTGGAAGTGAAATACGGTACGGCCATCGCCGCACCCGTGGCAGCAGTCAGACTCTTGAGGAAATCACGGCGAGTGGATTGCTGGCGAGACATCGTGAACTGAACTCCTGGATCGGAATCCCGGACCGGTGGGCACTCGAAACACGACCACCCCAGTATACCAAGCTCAGGCAGCAGCGGAATGCAGGAAAACCGCTCGCGAACAGGGGCGGACGAACCAATGTCCAGCTTCCGCTACCCTGGGGGCTGGTCTATTGAATCTCTATTGAATCACGAGTATGTCGTGAATCGCGACCTGATCGAGGCTTAGCTGAATCGTGCCGTCCCGGTACTGGTACGGCACCGCCCGCTCGCCGGGAACCAGCTGGCAGCGCGTCGGCTCTTTGCCCCAGCGAATCGAAAGATGATCTCTGGCGGCTTGCCAATCACGCCGATCATGCCGTCACCGACGTGGCGGTAATGGACAGAGTAGGGTGCCGGCGCTTCTCCCGGCACGATTTCCGAGGCAGCATCGAGGGTTGCCCGGAAGAGCTCCTCCGGGCCAGAGCCGATCAGCAGCAGCCGGCCGCCGCGTGTGACGTAGTCGACGGCCGCCTGGTGGAATTCGGGCTCGAGGTAATCCCAGTCGGAAATGACCACCAGCCGGTATTCGTTGAGCCGTTTGATCAGTCGGCTGGCGAGCACCACATCCACGGGATACTGGTTTTCCAGAAAGGCGATGGCGGAGCCGTAGTGGGTTTTGTCCCACCAGAACAGCGGCTGGCCTTGCGCGTCCCACTTCCGATAGGTCCCTGCGGTCGACAGGCAGACGGCGATTTGTGGCACCGGCTGCGCCTTGAAGCAGACTGCCTGGCGTGCGCGGCAGAAACGGGCGACCTCGGCAAAGAGCTGGAGCTTCTCGAGATCGACGCTTCCATCGCGGACGTTTCCCGGTCCGGATTGCGAAAAGACCGCCTGATACCCGCCCCCTTGCGCGATGACGCAAGCCGCCTCGCGGATCAGTTGGATGGCAGGCTTCCGCGTTTCCGGTGGATCGAGCGTGCCGAGGTTCCACGTATGGAAACTCCACGACATCAAGTCCCACGGAAGACCCTGCGATGCGAACATGCGCGACTCGAAGCGCGATACGTCGACGCAGTTGAAGCCACAGATGTCGCCGGAGGTGAAGGCGACGTCCAGGCAGACCGGTTCCGGCATCATTGTGGAGAAGGCCCAGTTGCAGCAGAATTCGAAGTCCGGCGCGGCTTGCTTCACGGCTCCGATATAATGGCTCGCATGGTCGCGGTATGCCTGGCGATGAAAGTCGCACCAGGCATGCCAGTGAGGATCGGCAGGGGAATGCGGAATCTGCTCGATTCCGGTTGCTGCCGTGAACGCTTGCTGCGCCGCGTCACAGTGATCGACAGCCGCACGCCAGATGTCCCCATCGACCCACGTACCGTCCAGCCCGTAGTCCGTGGCCAGCTCGGTCAGCTGCGGAATCAGCAGCCGCTCCGGATAGCTGCCGAAAACGGAGATGTTCTGTTGGTCGCGACTCCCGTCGGCCAACTCCCGGCCCCAATCCGGATGCAGTTCCAGGGCCCGGTTGTCCCAGATACCGGAGTAGTGGGCGTAGAGTGAAACGCCACGCCGGGCCGTGACCTCCCGCCAGACCCGCAGCGGATCGCCCACGAAACGGTTCGCGTGGTTGCCGATCTTCGTCGGGTAGCTGGAAACGCCGGGATGACCCTTCGTGTCGATCTCGATGTAGTCGGGATGGCACGTGTCAATGATCGCGTTCACCAGCTCTACGGTCGTGTTGCCGCCCAGCGTTCCGTCGTCCATCTGCGCGTGGAAATCGAAGTGCACACCGAAGAAACAGTCTGCCCGGCGCAGCCGCGACGGCTGCGGTTCATCCGCGCGACTACTGTCGGCGCGACCAGACCCTATGAAACAAACCGCCGGCAGCAGTAGCAGACGAAGACATGACATGACCCCTGTGCCTCCTGATCATGCGTGGCGACAAATTCAAAAAGTAAACAAATGCAAGTATTCGGGTAGCGCCCCATGGATTCATTTGCTGACCAGAACGGGGGCAGTTTCCCGTCCCCGCTACCGCGTACGCCATTGTGTCATGGGGGGCTGTCGAATGCCAACGTCCCGCGCAAGGAGGTGCCCGGGCCGCGTCCTCTGGTGGCGGCCCCCCGGGATGGCAGCCGGCCAGATATGCCGGGCGCTGTCTCGGGACCCGTGGCGTCTCTCGGTCATGGGGTCGGTCTGGTCCACTGCCCGCCGCGCTCTGGCTGACAATCGTCCGGAGGAGCGGTAAGCTGGTTGCTCGACGTGTAGTTACCGGTACCGGGTTTGCGCCAAGGGAGGATTGGACAGGAGGAATGAGATGAGAACGCGCTGTACGTTGTGGGTCTGCTTGATCGGTTGGCTGATGTGGTGTGGTCAGGTGCATGCTCAGACGGTGAGTCTGGGCACCCTGTTGGATGAGATGATTGACCGGGCCGGCCTGGCGCGGTTTCCGTCGCCGGCCTACACGTGCCGCCAGGCGAGCAGCTATGATCGCGGCACGGTGGCACCGGACCAGCCGGGATGGTACGCGAACATGGACCGCAGCCATTTCGTGCGGATGGAGGAACAGGACGGGCGCAAGGAGTTCGTCTTGATGGACGAAGAGGGGCCGGGGGCCGTCGTACGGTTCTGGGCCACCTGGCATGGGCCGGGCGGCGGGCCGTTCTCGAATGGCACGCTGCGTTTCTACCTCGATGACAATCCGCAGCCGGCGATTGAAGGGCCGGCGGCCAGCATCCTCGACGGTGGGGCACTCTGTACGGGGCCGCTGTCCGAAGGGGTTTCGCCCGAGACCGAAGAGGCCCAGCGCGGGCACAATCTCTACCTGCCAATTCCCTACGCCCGGCACTGCAAGATCACCTACCAGACCGATGTGCTGGTGGATGCGGGCGCGTATAAGGGGGAAGCGCTGTACTATCAGGTCAATTACCGTACCTACGCGTCGGGTACCGCGGTCAAGACGTTTGCGATGGATCAGCTGCAGCAGGTCCAGCAGCAACTCGACAGCGTCCAGCAGCGGCTGCTCAAATCGGGCATCGATGCGGCAGCTGGAGACGATCGGCCCAGCTTCGCGGGCCCTCTGGCGGCCGGCACCACGCGCGCCCTGAAGATCGACAAGCCGGGCGCGATTCGGCAGCTGACGCTCAAACTGGCTGCCGACAACCTGCCGCAGGCGATGCGCTCGACCATCGTGGCCATCACATTTGACGGGCATCAGGCCGTATGGTGTCCCGTCGAAGCACTCTTCGGCTGCGGCTACCTCTCGCACGCCCACCGGACCTGGTGCACCGACGTGTCGGACGACGGGCTGTTGAGTTGCTTCTGGGTCATGCCCTTCGCGAAGAACTGCCGGATCGAACTGATCAACCTGTCGGGCAAACCGGTCGATGTTGTCGAGGCCTATGCGGTGGTGGGGCCCTGGACTTGGGACGACCGTTCCATGCACTTTCACGCCACATGGCGGCAACTGACCAAGGAGCGTTCGTTCAAGGAGGGAGCCACCACGCCCGAGACCGGGGCACGCGATGTGAACTACGTCGAGGTGCAGGGGCAGGGTGTGTACGTCGGCGATACGTTGACCGTCTTCAATGGAGCGGACGCGTGGTGGGGTGAAGGTGATGAAAAGGTGTATGTCGACGGGGAGTCGTTCCCGTCGCATGTTGGCACGGGCACTGAAGACTACTATGGTTATGCGTGGTGCCGGCCTGAGTTCTTCGCATCGCCATTCCATGCTCAGCCCACCGGGGCCGGTAATATTACGGCCGGATATTCGGTCAACAGCCGCTATCGGGCGCTCGATGCCATCCCCTTCACCACGTCGCTCAAGTTCGACATGGAACTGTGGCACTGGGCCGACACCAATGTCAACTACGCCCCGGCGACGTTCTGGTATGCGCGACCGGGCGCGGCGGGAAACGTCGCGCCAGACCCCGCGACCGCCGCGAAGCCCGTGGCACTGAAACGCTCGGACATCGTCGAGGTGTTTCAAGTCCCGGATGCGGTGGAAGGAGAGGGCCTGAAGACGGTCGAGGTCACGGGGGGCAAGCTGGAGAAGCAGACGGGCAGCCAGTTCCACTGGAGCAACGAGGCACAGCTCTGGTGGATCGACGGGAAAGTGGGGGGTCGCCTGGTGCTTGAGTTCCCGGTCGAGCAGGCGGGACGCTATGAGATCGTCGCGAATCTGACGAAGGCGATCGACTACGCCATCGTGAAGATCTCCGTGAACGATCAGCCGCCACGGGAGTTCGATCGGTTCCACGAAGGCGTGGCCTGCGATGTGCTCTCCCTGGGTGAATTCGACCTGCCGTCCGGCGCCAACCGGCTCACCGTGGAAATCGTGGGCATGAACCCCAGCGAGAAGGCTGTCCAGCGGTTCATGTTCGGACTCGACTACCTGCAGCTTAACGCTGTGCGTTAGGCTGCCAACTGGCCATGTGGGACAGGCTGCCCGCCGGTTGTGGAAACACGGACAGGCAGGCAGCCTGTTCTGCCAGGTCTCTGTTCTGCCAGGTCTGTTGTTAGGCCTGTTGTCCGGACAGTTGCGAATCCTCTTCCCGGGGAGCCGTGCTCGTCCCTTCCGGAGACTTCAGTCCGTGCAGGGAATTCGCTTTGCTCAACAACGGCCAGCCGTAGCCGTAGAGCATGATCAGCACGAAGCAGGCCAACGGCACGATGAAGCTGCGGGACATGTCGTACCGGTCGGCTACGGCCCCCATCACCTTCGGCAGCATGGCCCCGCCCATGATGGCCATGACAATGAACGCCGAGGCTCCCTTCGCCCGTTCTCCCAGTCCAAAAATGCCCAGCGCGAAAATCGTCGGGAACATGATGGACATGAAGAAGTAGCTCAGGAACACGCACACGACGGACAGCCAGCCCAGTTTCAGGACGATCAGCAGGCAGAACAGGACGTTGAGCATCGCGTACAGGCCGACAACCCTGTGTGCGGAGACCTTGCGCAGCAGAACGGCACCGATGAATCGGCCGGTCAGGAAGCAGATGAAGCCCAAGGTCGCCAGGAAGCTTGCTGCCTGGTTGCTGAAGCACAGGATGCCATCCTGGAACGGCAGGTTGCCGGGATAGGTGTCCGCCAGCAGCATGCGGTTGAGCCGGCACCGATCGACCCCTTTGGGATCCTGTGCGAGCAGTTCTTTCGTTTCGGCCTGCAGGGGGACGCCGGCGAAGCGTTCAGGATCGTAGAGCGTAGGCTTCTTCTTCTTGGCAGAGCGCGTATCGCGTGCGACGATGTCGTCCAGATCGCGTGCCAGGTTGAACCGCACCGCATAGTCCGACGCTGCGGTGTCGTGCTGTGCCAGCGCCTGGATCGTATCCTCCGACAGCTGGCTGCTTACGAAAGCCGATACCGGATCCGACTTCTGCTGCAGCCGATCCACCAGCGATGGCAGATCCTGGATGTCGGCCTTGTCGACCCGCGTCCGGACCTCGATCAACGAATCCTGACCTTTCCTCGGTGCTGTCGCGTCTTCGTGCTTGCTCTCCGTCGCACTGGCCACGGTGTTCTGGTGCAGCCAGGCCGGCAGGGGCGGGACCTCCCAGACCATATAGTTGATGATGAAACTGAAGATGCCCGCTTGTGCCGCTACATAGAAGAACTGGGCCAGCGTCGCGCCGGAAAAATGCGGATGTGACCAGATGCTGTGATGCGACATCCTGACCACGACCGGGATGAGTATCAGTGCCAGGGTGAGGGAGACGACAATGCCCACGGCGGTCAGCACGACGAGCAGAGAATTGTCCGCAGTGATCGACAGGCCTGCCGGGTGGGGAATCCGGGACGCGATGCCCACCACATGGTCGCCCAATTCGAGCGTGTCGAGGATCAGCCACAGAATCATGCCGCAGACGCCCACCAGCACGATCGTGTTGAACCACAACAGCAAGTAGGCGGGCATGCGCGCTACCTTCCGGTCGGCGGTCGCAGAGACATCCTCGGTCGCGCCGCGCTTGCCGGTGTCATAGTCATCTTCGGTCCGGATGTCGGGGACTGGCGCGAAGAAGAGCACGATGGCCAGTACCAGGACCACCACACCCACGCCGGCATAGGGAATCCACAGCGTCTCCGCGCCGGTGCTCACGCCGGACGCATCCGTGCCATAGAAGAACCTGCCGCCCGCGATCGGTCCGAGAATCCAGCCGATGCCGTTGCAGGACTGGGCCAGGTTGATGCGTGTGGCCGCGTAGCGTGGCGGTCCCAGCACGGTGGTGTAGGGATTGGCGACCGTTTCCAGGAACGTCAGGCCGGCGGCGATCACGCACACGCCCAGCAGGAATGCCCAGAACTCGGCGATGCTGGTCGCCTCGATGAACCAGAAGCCGCCCATCGCGACCATCAGCAGCCCGGCGATGATGCCCCCCTTGTACCCCAGTTTCACGGCCAGCCAGCCGGCCGGCATGGCCATCAGGAAGTAGCCGAGATAGTGTGCGAACTGGACCCAGGCGGATTGTGCCAAGGTCAGCTCCAACTCCTCCTGGAAATGCTTGTCCATGACATCGATCATGCCATTGCAGAATCCCCAGAGGAGGAACAGAGAACTGACGAGCGCGAACGTGAACATGACGTTCCGTCCGTCACTCATGACGAACATGCTTTCTTTCTTGCCATTCATGCGCGGGGTCACTTCCTCTCAAACGCACCACGGATCTCGGCCAGGGAGACGCCCAGCGTCTTGAGGGCCACCGCATCCAGGGCCGCTTCCGGCCCGGTCAGGTGGATCGTGCGATGCACGTGCGACAGGCTCTTGCCAGGAGCCAGCGCGGCGGCCGGCGACGAGGACTCGAGTTCGAAAAACGGGCCCATCGGCTTGGCGCCGGGCGCTGGCGGGCCGTCGTTATAGGCGTTGGAAGCATCGCCCGCGTAGGGATCGTCCTGCAGTTTCCAGAGCGAATTCACGTAGTCCGTCACACCGTCCGGCTGCGTGAACTGCACGACCGTCAGCACCTGGTTGTCAGAGTCGTAGCTTCCCAGTACGGCTTTGCTGCGCCGCGGGTTGACGCCAATCTTGCTGCGGTATTCGCCATCCGCCGCGAAGAAAATCACATGGTCGTTCACGACCAGCCGGTCGGGCGGGATCTGGCCGAAGTAGTCCGACGTGACCTTCGCCCCCAGTTCGCTTTCAGGCCCCGCGTTGATCGGCACCACGATCGTGGCGGAGGGAGCAGGGTTGAACATGCCCAGGATCCAGATCGAGAGGAGCCCCGTCTCTTTCTCCCAGCGATGCTGTCCCGCATTCGTGATCTGGTTGTCCGATTCGAATGCGACGAGTCGCACCGTCTCCGCCGGCTCAACTCCCAGTTGCTTCCAGGCGGTGTCGGCGTTGAGCAAACGCACCTCGCGTTGGACCGCCACGTCGAGCGTGGTCCCAGAGTAATTGGTGAGCGAGAATCGGTTGGCAAAGACCGCGCTGTCGCGTGCCGTGCGCACTACCTGGAAGGGCAGCGTGTCGATCACAGCCGGTGTCTGCCAGTCGGCCAGTTCGAACCTGGCTCCCTGGGCAAAGAAGATTGAGAACTGTCCCCCTTCCGGCCCCAGCCAGAACCGATCCTCGCCTCCAAACACATTGATGTGCGGCAGGATCTTCTGGGAGGCGATGAGTTCCCGATTGACCCAGCCGAAGCTCAGGCCGGCATCGCCGCCGGCGGTGCTGGTCATGACACGACCTTGCCAGGCGGGGACGAGCGCCACCTGGGCTTCACCCTGGCTGTCGCTCAGCACAATCAGGTCGACATACTGCTTCAAGAATGCTGTGTCTTCGCCGAACGTGGCGGCGCGCACGCCCGTGTGGAACGACACGCTGGAGACCAGGAACACAAGGGTCAGGGTGATGTGTGTGCGTTTCATGGCGCTAAGACTCTGGCTCGCATAAGGGTGAGGATCATGCACTGGATTGCCAAAGGGAACAGCCTGCTGGCCCGGCCAAGAGACGTCCAGAATATCGCGCGCCTGGGGCACGGTCAATCGGAAAGGCCGGGGCGCCCGTGGCCGGCGTGCCAGGCTGCCACCTCCTCAGGCGACCACGGGCGGGCGGCCAGCGTGAAATCCGCGACGCGGCAGGGCAGGTGTTCGCTGGTGCCTGTGAAGTGCGGATTGCCCCCCAGCGCCACGTCGCGCGCGCCCGACTGAATCACGGCCGGCACGGTCAGCGTCTCCACCGGCTGCCCGTTGACATACAGTGTCAGCTCACCAGACTGCTTCACGACGCATACGTCGTACCAGACGTCCTGAGCAACCGGCACGCCGCGTGTCGAATACGAGTTGCCCGCTTCAATCCGCGCGTAGAGCTTCTGCTGATAAACAGCGATCCGCAACGGATCGTCCATGCCGCGGCACCAGGCACTCAACACCTGCCCCAGAGCGCCTTCCACACGCTGGGCGGAAAACCGCACCGCCACCGTGTACTCCGCCTCCGGAAACGCGCGCAGCTGGTAGATGAGCATCCCGTCCGTGCCGTTCAACTCGACCGCCTGATCCGACTCGCCGTGCGGTCCCGCGGCGGATTTCCACCCGGTGGCCGCCTGCAGCGCGCCGTACTCGGGGTCCGGCTTGCCGCGCAAGTCCGCCTGGATCACCACGCCGTCGGCCCGCTGGCCGTACTCGGTGAGCAGGTCATCGGTCAGCGGCGGCAGGGCGGGGTCGATCGTGAACTGACGGATGGCCGCGGGGCTGGTCGTGGTGCCCCATTGGTTCTCTGCCACCAACCGCCAGTAATACGCCACCTGCGGCGCGAGCCGCTGCGCCTGGTCGGACGGGATCACCATGCTCCGCGCCTCGTCGAAGGGGACGTCGAGCAGCGGCTCACGCATGTCCGGTGTGCCCGCGATCTGCACGCGGATGCGGTGCGCGCCGAGCGCGGCCGTTGAACGGCGGGCGCGGAACAGCAGCCGCCCCGGAGGTACTGACGCATTGTTGTCAGGGTATTCAGGCAAAGGCGGAGGGGGACCGATCTGGTCTGCTGGCAGCCAGGATATGTAGTGGCTGCCTCGCGCACCGGCCGAAGCGAAATCGCACAGACGCACCGCAGGGCCGTCCGCCCGAGGCACGTCGACCAACACCCAGGGCAGAAAACGGCCGATCCGGACCTGGTCCGCTGCCGGGGAGGGAAGCGAGACGCGTGCCTGCTGCAGGTCCGCCGGCCGCAAGGGGGCGGGCTCGGGTGGTGCCTGGTCGTTGAGCAGTACGTCGTAGGCCAGCAGCAGCGGACCCCGATAGACGCTCATCCGGCCCGTCATCTCGCCCCCACCCGGCTCGCACCGGAAGGACATGTCGAACTCCAGCTCCACCGCGTCACCGTTGTGCCACCGGCGAGGCATGGTCAGATAGGTGCCAGGCTCCGCGGCAGCGCCCGGTTCCGCTGCGGCCCAGAGACGCCGCACCACGGTCCGGGTCGACCAAGACGGAATCCGCAGCTGCAGCGTGAACTCGCGCGGCTCACTCAACTGCACCTGCAGCTTGACTTTCCCATCCAACGGATAACGCGTCTCCTGCCGCAGCGTCACCGGCGTACCGTCGGCAAGCTGGACGCGCGCCTCGAGCGGGCCGTAGTAATTCACCGCCAGGCCGTCGCCGGTACGCATGACGGCCCAGTCGACGAGCATGCCCAGTCCGCGCGGCGCATTGACGCTGCAGCAGTTCAAGTCGGGCGTCCCGGCACGCGATTGGAAGACAATCGTGTGGTGCGATGCTTCCCGCACCCCATTCATCGGCGTGTTATACGTCCACCACGATCCGG
>Ga0123329_1003828_pt1 | contig 12149 bp, 12 predicted proteins | sample BioC12SIPDNA_FD_89703 | JGI IMG/M metagenome (GOLD analysis project Ga0123329, IMG submission 89703) | Anaerobic biogas reactor microbial communites from Washington, USA - Biogas_R1_B C12 SIP DNA | ecosystem: Engineered > Bioreactor > Anaerobic > Unclassified | place: Washington, USA | collected... | reverse complement strand
GCCGGGGCCTCCTTCCTCCGCCACGACGGCACCGTGTGGTCCACCGACAAGGACGGCCTCATCCTCGACCTCCTCGCCTCGGAGATCACCGCCGTCACCGGTAAGACCCCCTCCCAGCGCTACGCCGAGCTCGCCGACACCTACGGTGCCCCCGCCTACGCGCGCACCGACGCCGAGGCCAACCGCGAGCAGAAGGCCGTGCTGAAGAAGCTGTCCCCGGAGCAGGTCACCGCCACCGAGCTGGCCGGTGAGATCATCACCGCCAAGCTCACCGAGGCACCCGGCAACGGTGCCCCCATCGGTGGCCTCAAGGTCACCACCGAGAGCGCCTGGTTCGCGGCCCGCCCCTCCGGCACCGAGGACAAGTACAAGATCTACGCCGAGTCCTTCCGCGGTGAAGAGCATTTGCGCCAGGTCCAGGCGGAGGCGCAGGCACTGGTCAGTGAGGTTCTCGGACAGTAGGGTGGCGGTCAGCTGGCAGCCGCCTGTGAGACGGGCGGTGTGGGAGATTTCATCTACCGCCCCGTCCACGGCGTCGACTAAGGTCTGTTGGCGTGTCCACTATTGAACAGACCGGTACTGAACAGACCGGCTCGACGGCCGCTTCTGCGGTGCCCGCTGAGGCCGCACCCTCCGCGGGGAGCGGGGCGGGCGACGGATTCTGGTCCCGGCCCACCACCCGGCGGGTCCTCGACATCATCAGCGCCATCGCCCGCTTCTACATGGCCTACATCTGGATCAGCGCGGGCGTGGCCAAACTCAACGACCACATGGCGGTCACCCAGACCATCGCCGCCTACGAGATCTTCACGCCCCAGTGGGCCGACTACCTGGCCCGCCTCATCGGCCCCCTGGAGATCGCGGGCGGTGTCCTGCTCCTGCTGGGTATCTTCCTCCGCGGATCCAGCAAGGTCGCGGCCGTGGTCCTCGTCCTGTTCATGATCGGCATCGCCCAGGCCTGGGCCCGCGGCCTGGCCATCGACTGCGGCTGCTTCAACGTCGATGTCAACCTCGACGAGCAGGCGATGGACTACCTCAAGACCATCCTGCGCGACGTCGGCTACCTCGCCCTGACAATCTGGACCATCAAGCGGCCGTTCAAGAAGTTCGCGCTGTACCCCTGACGGTACGATTCACCTGGGAACACCCCCGATACGCACAACCCCACACGGAGAGAAGGAACATGAGCAAGTCCACGAAGGTCAGCAACCCGAACGCCAAGGGAGGAAGCGGTTTCCTCTGGGCGATCCTCGCGGTCGTCGTCATCGCCGCCGTGGTGATCGGCTACATCGTCATCTCCGGCCAGGGCAAGAAGACCGAGCACCTCGCGGAGCGCGAGTACGTCAACGTCGGCTTCGAGGGTGACTACAGCGACAACGCCATGACCCTGCGGGCCGAGAACGCCGGCGCGGATGCCGAGGTCGTGGACCTCTACGAGGACTACTCCTGCCCCTACTGCTCCACCCTCGCCCTGGAGACCGACGAGCAGATGAAGAACGCCGTCGAGGCCGGAGACCTCGTGGTCAACATCCGCACCCTCAACTTCCTCGACCGCGGCAACACCGACGGCCACTCCACCAAGGCGGCCGCCGCCATCGCCGCCGTCGCCGAGTCCGGCGACACCGACCTGTACTGGAACTACCGTTCCGCCCTCATGGAGGAGCAGGAGGACATCTTCAACAAGTGGAGCAACGAGGACTTTGCTGACGCCGCCCAGGCGATCGGTGCCGGCGATGACGTCGTCGAGGCCATCCGCAGCGGCGCGCACCAGGAGGACGCCGTCGCCATGACCACCGCCAACGCCGAGAAGCTGCAGGCGGAGACCGGCGAGGTCTCCTCGCCGCGCGTCGTCCAGGACGGCCAGGACGTCCAGGTCGACGACATCAACCAGTGGATCGACGCGGTCCTGCAGTCCTAGACCCGTCACCCGTGTGAGGAGGGGGTCACCGCCGCCGCGGTGAGCCCCTCTTTTCCGTTCCTACCTGTGGATTTGGTCGGCCGATCACGGGCCGTGTACATTTACATGAGTTAACACCAAGGGGCTATGGCGCAGCTGGTAGCGCACCACACTGGCAGTGTGGGGGTCAGGGGTTCGAGTCCCCTTAGCTCCACTGTCTCCCGCGAGGGGGACCGGAGAGAAAAATGAATACGGGGCTATGGCGCAGCTGGTAGCGCACCACACTGGCAGTGTGGGGGTCAGGGGTTCGAGTCCCCTTAGCTCCACTGAACGGGCAACCGGTCATCATCGCACACCGCGGTGGTGGCCGGTTTTCCCGTTGCCCGGTGCGGGGCAGGGTGGGGGAGGTATAAAGGGCGTATGGCCTACATTGATGACGTCTTCACCGAGCTGACCACCGAGCAGTCCCTCGCCTACCTCAACGACGTGCAGCCGGGGCGCATCGTCGTCCGCCGCAGCGATGAGCTGGACATCTTCCCCGTCAACTTCGTCGTGGATGACGGGGCGATCTTCTTCCGCACCGCGGAGGGGTCGAAGCTGTTCACCATCAACCTCAACCACGACGTCCTCTTCGAGGCGGACGGTGTCGTCGACGGCACCGCCTGGTCTGTCGTGGTGCGCGGTACCGCCCGGGTGCTCACCGAGTCCGCCGAGATCTCCCACGCGGACACCCTCGACCTCAAGCCGTGGGCGCCGACTCTGAAGTACAACTGGGTGAAGGTGAGCCCGGATGAGATCTCCGGTCGGCAGTTCACCATCGCCGAGGAGCCGGACCGGTACTGACGGTGTTCACCAAACGCCCCCGTGAGCCCCGCTCCGCCGAGGCGGAGGCGGCCGGTCTGCGGTGGTTGCGGGAGGCCTCCGACCACGTGGTGGAGGTCGTCGCCGTGGATGACCACAGCGTGACGACGTCGCGGGTGATCACCACCGCACCCACCCGCCAGGCCGCGCGCATCGCCGGCCGGGAACTGGCGTGCATCCACCTCGCCGGGGCACCGGCCTTCGGCTCACCGCCACCGGGGTGGGACGGGCCGAACTACATCGGCACCCAGCCCCAGGAGTGCACCCCGACGGACCACTGGGGTCGGTTCTACACCCGCCAGCGGGTCCTGCCCTTCGCCCGCCAGGCCCAGGAGGCGGGCACTCTCGACGTCGACGGGCTGCGCCACGTCGAACGGGCCTGCGCCGCCATCGAGGAGGCGACCTGGGATGTCGAGCCCGCCCGCATCCACGGTGATCTGTGGTCGGGCAACCTGTTGTTCGGTGAGGACGGCCCGGCCTTCATCGACCCGGCCGCCCACGGTGGGCACCCGGAGACCGATCTGGGCATGCTCGCCCTGTTCGGTGCCCCGTACCTCGACGACATCTTCGCCGGCTACGGGGAGATCCGGCACCTGGCGCGGGACTTCCGGGAATGGATCCCGATGCACCAGCTCCACCCGTTGGCCGTGCACACGCTCACGCACGGCCCGGGCTACGCCCGCCCGCTGGTCACCGCGGCGCTGGCCTCCTGTGAGCGGCTGGGTGTGACCTAACTGCGCCACCAGGTCTCGGCCGGGCCCGGCGGGAGGTGGCGCTTGTGCTGGCCCACCCGCCACAGGTGCTCGATGCGTTCGCGGGCGGCGGCCGGGACGTCGCGGCCCTCGAGGTAGTCGTCGATGTGCCGGTAGGTCACGCCGAGGGCCTCCTCGTCGGGCAGTGCCGGGCGGTCGTCCTCCAGGTCGGCCGTGGGCACCTTGGTCCACGTGGATTCCGGAGCCTCGAGGTACTCGAGGATCAACGCGCCCTGCCGTTTGTTCAGGCCGGCCAGCGGCAGGAGGTCCGCGGCGCCGTCGCCGAACTTGGTGAAGAAGGCGGTGACGTTCTCCGCCGCGTGATCCGTACCGATCACCAGGGCCCCCTTCTCCCCGGCGATGGCGTACTGGGCGATCATGCGCTGGCGGGCCTTGACGTTGCCCTCGTTGAAGTCGCCGAGCTCGGGCTGGCCGAGGGCGTCGGCCACCGCGTCCGATATCCCGGCGGTGGCGGGGGCGATGTCGACCGTCAGGCGGTGGTCGGGGTTGATGAAGTCGAGGGCGATCTGGGCGTCGTCCTCGTCCGACTGGACGCCGTGGGGCAGGCGCACCGCCCAGAACTCGGCGTCGCCGCCACGGGAGCGGACCTGCTCGACCGCCAGTTGGGCGAGGCGGCCGCCGAGGGTGGAGTCCTGGCCGCCGGAGATGCCGAGGACGAATCCGCGGGCACCGCTGTTCCGGAGGTAGTCGGCCAGAAAGGTGACACGATTGTGGACCTCATCTGCTGGATCGATCAAGGGCTTCACATGCAGGGCGGAGATGATCTCGCGCTGCAGGGCATCCGGGTTCGCAGACATGACAGTCATCGTAGTGCGGTGGAACAATCCTGGTTTGTGAAACAGACTGACACCACCCGCCGGTACGTGCGGATCGTCGCGGCCGTCGCCGCGCTCGGCGGACTCCTCTTCGGTTATGACACCGGAGTGATGTCCGGCGCCCTCCTCTTCATCAGCCCCGAGTTCGACATGGGCCCGACGGAGGAGGGGTGGGTGACCTCCATGCTGCTCGTCGGCGCCGCCGTCGGCGCCCTCACCGGTGGCCAGATCGCCGACGGGCTCGGGCGGCGCATGACACTCATCATCGGTGGCCTCATCTTCGTCCTCGGTTCCCTGTGGTGCGCCGTGGCCCCGACCGTCCTCATGCTCGGCGCGGCCCGCACCTTCCTCGGCGTCGCCGTCGGCGCGGTGAGCATCGTCGTGCCCATGTACATCTCCGAGAAGGTACCCGGGGACGTGCGGGGCAAGATGGTCTCGCTCAACACCTTCATGATCGTCGTCGGCCAGCTCCTCGCCTACCTGGTCAACTCCGCACTCGCGCCGACCGGCAACTGGCACCTCATGCTCGGCATGGCGGCCGTTCCGGGCGCCATCCTCGTCGTGGGCATGTGGTTCCTCGCCGACACCCCCGTCTGGTACGCCCGCCGCGGGCGGCTGGACAAGGCCCGGGAGACCGCGGCGCGGGCGGGGATGACGCTCGCGGAGCTGGACATCGAGGACCGGGTGGGGGACGGGGCGTCGATAAGCAGGCGCAGTGAGTGGCAGGCGCTGAAGGCGCACCGTTGGCTGCGGATCACCGTGCTGGTGGCGATGTGCATCGGCATCACACAGCAGATCACCGGCGTCAACGCCATCGTGTACTTCGCGCCCACGATGATGAACCAGGTGGGCATCTCCACCGAGAACTCGGTGTACACCGCCATCGTCATCGGCGTGGTCAGCGTCATCGCCTGCTGGGTGGGGCTGCAGATCGTCGACCGCGTCGGCCGCCGTCGCCTCCTGCTCATCGGCCTGACCGGCAACGTCATCTCCCTGATCGCCCTGGCCGTCGCCTACCGCTTCGCTGACGGCAACACCGCGGTGGCCATGCTCTCCCTCGCCCTCATGGCCCTGTTCATCGCCTTCCAGCAGGCCGCCGTGTCGCCGACGACGTGGCTGCTCATCTCCGAGCTCGTGCCGGTGAAGATCCGCGGCCTGGGCATGGGCATCGCCGGCCTGGCGCTGTGGGTGGCCAACTGGGCCGTCGCACAGTTCTTCCTCCCGCTCGTCGCGCTGCTGTCCGGGTCCGGGACGTTCGTCATGTTCGCCGTCCTCGGCATCGTCGCGCTCGGCTTCGTCCGCACCTTCATCCCGGAGACCACCGGCCGCAGTCTCGAGGAGGTCGGCCGGGAACTCAAGGAACGATTCGACCGCTGACACCCGGGTTTTGGTGGATCGCCGGATCGTCGGGTAACATATCCCCTCGTGTCATGGCTGGTGGACTCGCCGAGTCAATCGGCGGGGGATCCCCGGTCACTGCAGGAAAATTAGTCGCATTCCGATATCGCGCATACAGAAAGGAGCGCCCGATGAAGGTCCGCAAGTCGCTTCGGTCGCTGAAGAATAAGCCGGGCGCCCAGGTTGTGCGTCGTCGTGGCAAGGTCTATGTGATCAACAAGAAGGAGCCGCGCTTCAAGGCCCGCCAGGGTTAAGTCGCGTGTGAGCTTCAGGTGGCAGCCGTCCACTCCCTCGTGGGGTGGGCGGCTGTCGTCGTTGGCGGGGTGGACGGTGTCGGCCCGGGCGGTACCGTACCCCGCCCACCCCGCCGAAGGTAACAATTGCATAACGCGCCGGGCTGCGAACTGCACAAATCCCACGGTTGTTGTTTCACGGTTGTGGTCCCGCCCCCGAGCCGGGTCAACATGTGGGCCTCCGGGGTGGTGTGTCCTGGGAGTTTCATCGATGTAACTACTATATGTGGTGCTAGTTGCGGGTTTCCACCACAAAGTATAGTGTCGTTTCATGTCGCCGCCGAATGGCAGCGGATCCGGAGAAGAACCCAGAGAAGAACGCGGATCACCCGACTTTTAGACGTCATTCGTTGAGAAAGAGGACCACTCCCCATGGCTATCACCCTCTACACCAAGCCCGCCTGCGTCCAGTGCAAGGCCACCAAGAAGGCCCTGGACCGTGCCGGCCTGGATTACGACACCGTCGACATCAGCCTCGACGATGAGGCCCGCGACTACGTCCTCGCCCTGGGCTACCTCCAGGCGCCGGTCGTCGAGGCCAACGGTGAGCACTGGTCGGGTTTCCGCCCGGAGCGCATCAACAACCTCACCGCCGTGGTGGCCTAGTCCACCTCCGGCACCTGCCGGCCGGCCCGACCGGGAGTGTCGGGGCCGACCCACCGCCGCCCACGAATCTGGGCGGTTTTGCTTTATCCCCGGACAGTCCCCCGTAGCTGCCCCACCAGAGACCACCTGAGATTGGACGTGAGTCGTCGTGCTCGTCGTGTATTTCTCCTCCGTCACGGAGAACACGCGCCGTTTCGTCGAGAAGCTGGACCTGCCGAACGTGCGGATCCCGCTGCACAAGGCTGACGAACCGCTCATCGTCGACGAGCCCTACGTGCTGGTGTGCCCGACATACGGGGGAGGGGCGTCGATCAGCGGTGAGAACTCCCGCCCGGTGCCCGTCCAGGTCATCCGCTTCCTCAACAACGAACACAACCGCGGTCTCATTCGCGCGGTGGTGGCCGGGGGCAACACCAACTTCGGCACGGACTACGGTCTGGCCGGCGAGGTGATCTCGAAGAAGTGCAAGGTCCCCTACGTCTACCGCTTCGAACTCATGGGCACGCCGGAGGACGTGGGTATCCTGCGGGAGGGGCTGCTCACCAACGCCGAGCAGCTCGGCCTGCGGCCACTTCCGGCCACCGCCGGCACCGCGCACTAGAACAGCATTCTCCTTAAAAAAACCGATGACACGTTGTCACTACTGAAAGGTCCTCTCACGTTGACCACCTCGATCACCCCCCTGGGTAAGTCCGTCGCCGAGCCGGTCAAGGCCGCTGACCAGCTGGATTACCACGCCCTCAACGCCCTGCTCAACCTGTATGACGATGCGGGCCGGATCCAGTTCGACAAGGACCGTGAGGCGGCCAACCAGTTCTTCCTCCAGCACGTCAACCAGAACACCGTGTACTTCCACGACCTGGAGGAGAAGCTCAAGTACCTCATCGACAACAACTACTACGAGCCTGAGGTGCTGGCACTCTACGACTTCGAGTTCGTGAAGACGCTGTTCAAGCGCGCCTACGCCTTCAAGTTCCGGTTCCAGACCTTCCTGGGCGCCTACAAGTACTACACCTCCTACACGCTGAAGACCTTCGACGGTCGCCGCTACCTCGAGCGTTTCGAGGACCGGGTGTCCATGACCGCCCTCTTCCTCGCCAACGGGGACCGCTCCCTGGCGGAGAACCTCGTCGACGAGATCATGTCCGGGCGTTTCCAGCCGGCCACCCCGACCTTCCTCAACGCCGGCAAGGCCCAGCGCGGCGAGCTGGTGTCCTGCTTCCTGCTGCGTATCGAGGACAACATGGAGTCCATCGGCCGCGCCATCAACTCCGCCCTGCAGCTGTCCAAGCGCGGCGGCGGCGTCGCCCTGCTGCTGAGCAACCTGCGTGAGTCGGGCGCGCCGATCAAGCACATCGAGAACCAGTCCTCCGGTGTCATCCCCGTGATGAAGCTGCTCGAGGACTCCTTCTCCTACGCCAACCAGCTCGGTGCCCGCCAGGGTGCCGGTGCGGTGTACCTCAACGCCCACCACCCGGACATCATGTCCTTCCTGGACACCAAGCGGGAGAACGCGGACGAGAAGATCCGCATCAAGACCCTCTCCCTCGGTGTGGTCATCCCGGACATCACCTTCGAGCTGGCCAAGCGCAACGACGACATGTACATGTTCTCCCCGTACGACGTCGAGCGCGTCTACGGCAAGCCCTTCGGCGACATCTCCGTGTCCGAGCACTACCACGAGATGGTGGAGGATCCGCGGATCCGCAAGACCAAGATGTCCGCCCGCCACTTCTTCCAGACGCTGGCGGAGATCCAGTTCGAGTCCGGATACCCGTACATCATGTTCGAGGACACGGTCAACGCCGCGAACCCCATCGAGGGCCGGATCAACATGTCCAATCTGTGCTCCGAGATCCTGCAGGTCAACACACCGTCGGTGTACAACGAGGACCTCACCTACGAGCACATCGGTGAGGACATCTCCTGCAACCTCGGTTCCCTCAACATCGCCATGGCGATGGATTCCCCGGACTTCGCCTCCACCGTCGAGACCGCCATCCGCGGCCTCACCGCCGTGGCCGAGTCCACCTCCATCGACTCGGTCCCGTCCATCCGGGAGGGCAACGACGCCGCCCACGCCATCGGCCTGGGCCAGATGAACCTGCACGGCTACCTCGGCCGCGAGCACATCTACTACGGCTCGGAGGAGGGCCTGGACTTCACCAACGCCTACTTCGCGGCGGTGCTCTACCAGGCGCTGCGCGCGTCGAACCGGATCGCCCGTGAGCGCGGCGAGAAGTTCTCCGGTTTCGAGACCTCGGCCTACGCCGACGGCACCTACTTCGACGGCTTCGACCCGGCGGAGTTCGCACCCGTCACCGACAAGGTCAAGGCGCTTTTCGACGCCTCGACGGTCACCGTCCCCACCGCCGAGGACTGGGCACAGCTCAAGGCCGACGTCATGGAGCACGGCCTGTACAACCGCAACCTGCAGGCCGTCCCGCCGACCGGGTCGATCTCCTACATCAACAACTCCACCTCGTCGATCCACCCGATCGCCTCCAAGATCGAGATCCGCAAGGAGGGCAAGATCGGCCGCGTCTACTACCCGGCGCCGCACATGGACAACGAGAACCTGGAGTACTTCCAGGACGCGTACGAGATCGGCCACGAGAAGATCATCGACACCTACGCGGCCGCCACGAAGTACGTCGACCAGGGCCTGTCGCTCACGCTGTTCTTCAAGGACACCGCCACCACCCGCGACATCAACCGCGCCCAGATCTACGCGTGGCGCAAGGGCATCAAGACCCTGTACTACATCCGCCTGCGCCAGGTCGCCCTCGAGGGCACCGAGGTCGAGGGCTGCGTCAGCTGCATGCTCTAGGCGGATATGACGAAGACCTCCGGTACCGGTACCGGAGGTCTTCTGTCGTGCGTGGAAGGTGTCAGATGAGGGAGAGCTTCACCTCGGTGAGCAGGGCCCGGGACTGGGCCTCGGCGGCGTCCTCATCACCGTCGGCGATGGCCCGGGCCAGATTCGTGTGGGCGGCCAGGGCCTCGGCGGCCGGCTCCTCCGGCTGCATCCCGTAGCGGGTGCGACCGTGGAGGACGCTGAGCATCGTCGGGGTCAGGGCCGCGAACATCTCATTGCCCGACGCCTCCATGAGCAGGGTGTGGAAACGGGTGTCCGCGTCGAGGAACTCCTGGGACGCGCCCTGGCCGGACGTGCCCAGTTCGGTGAGCGTGCGCGCCAGGGCGACGAGGTCCTCGCGCTGCTGCGGGTTCGCGGCGCGCGCGGCGCTGCGGGCGGCCTGCGGCTCGATCCCGATGCGCAGTTCATTGAGGGTGCGTAGCTGGGCGCTGCGCTCCGGCTCAGACTCCAGCCGCCAGTTGATCACCGCCTGGTCGAACACCGCCCACGCCGACCGCGGGCGGACCGTGATGCCCACGCGACGGGAGGAGGAGACCAGCCCCAGCTGCTCCAGTGCCCGCATGGCCTCGCGGGCGACGGTGCGGGAGATCTCGAACCGGTCGCTGAGGTCGTGGAGGGTGAAGGTCTTGCCCTCCGGGAGCTTACCGGTGATGATGTCCCGGCCGAGTTCGTTGAGGACCCGGTCGAGCAGGGGGGCCGCGGGGGAGCGGGGGGTGTCTGACATCGCGAGTCGCGTCCTTAGGTGTCGAAGTTGTGCTTCATCAATACTAAACCGTAGTTCACCTGCGGTGCGGTCACGGTCGGGGCTGGGGGACGGTGGGGTGTCGATTAGCGGTAGAGTGGGGCGCGTTGCGGTCCGCAGGAAGACACCTGCCGCGGCCACTGCCCCTAAGTTTCCGAGAAGTTGAGGTACCACGCATGTCCGACGCGCCGGAGAATCACGAGTACGACCCCTACATCAACGACCACCAGGGCCCGGTGGTCGCCATCAACTGGAATGAGATTCCGGATGAGAAGGACGCGGAGGTGTGGGACCGGCTCACCGGTAACTTCTGGCTGCCGGAGAAGATCCCGGTGTCCAACGACCTGAAGACGTGGGCCACGCTCAACGAGATGGAGAAGCAGGCCACCATGCGGGTGTTCACCGGCCTGACCCTGCTGGACACCATCCAGGGCACCGTCGGCGCGATGTCGATGATGCCGGACGCCAACACCCCGCACGAGGAGGCGGTGCTCACCAACATCGCGTTCATGGAGTCCGTGCACGCGAAGAGCTACTCCAACATCTTCATGACGCTGGCGTCCACCCCCATGATCAACGACGCGTTCCGCTGGTCCGAGGAGAACGAGCACCTGCAGCGCAAGGCGAAGATCATCCTCTCCTACTACGAGGGCGATGACCCGCTCAAGCGCAAGGTCGCCTCCACGATCTTGGAGTCCTTCCTCTTCTACTCAGGCTTCTACCTGCCGATGTACTGGTCCTCACACGCCAAGCTGACCAACACCGCCGACATCATCCGCCTGATCATCCGCGACGAGGCCGTCCACGGCTACTACATCGGCTACAAGTACCAGCAGGGCGTGGCCAAGGAGACCCCGGAGCGTCAGGCCCAGCTCAAGGAGTACACCTTCGACCTGCTCTACGATCTCTACGAGAACGAGGAGCAGTACACCGAGGACCTCTACGATCCGCTCGGCTGGACCGAGGACGTCAAGCGCTTCCTGCGCTACAACGCCAACAAGGCGCTGAACAACCTCGGCTACGAGGGGCTGTTCCCGGTCGACGAGACCCGCGTCTCCCCGGCCATCCTCTCCGCCCTGAGCCCCAACGCGGACGAGAACCACGACTTCTTCTCCGGCTCCGGCTCCTCCTACGTCATCGGCAAGGCCGAGGACACCACGGACGACGACTGGGACTTCTAGTCCGCTGCCGGTCCCTCACCCGCCGCCTTCCCGCGTATCGACGCCCCCGGGGCGCCGTGCGGGGAGGCGGCAGCGGTGATTCCGGGGGAGGGCACGCCGCATCATCCGAAAGGTTGACATCTACCGGGGGTGGGGGACAGTTCCCGGGGTGGGTGAAGAATGTAAATGTCCCAGTTCGCAACTGTGGTGCCCATCACCTGCGGGCGGCAATTCGGGGGGGAATCCCCGCAAACCCGTGAAGATTCGCCGGTAACCATGTGTTTTGTGTGAGCGACGGGGTTAGAATGAACCACGTCTCCAGTCTCGACGGGCTGGAATAATTTATTACGACTCCTCTATAGTGAGGTCGAAGTAAACACTGGGCAGGCCGTGTGTCGCGGTCTGCCTCGTTACCAGGAGGAACTATGACCGCTGTGGCACCTCGGGTGGACGACTACGTCCAGCCCGAACGTCCCGAGCCCTATGGCCACGCCCGCAAGGGCTCGAAGGCCTGGGACATGCTCACCACCACCGACCACAAGCAGCTGGGCATCATGTACATCATCATGTGCTTCGGCTTCTTCTTCCTTGGTGGCCTGATGGCACTGCTGATCCGCGCCGAGCTGTTCACGCCGGGCATGCAGTTCCTGTCCAACGAGCAGTTCAACCAGCTGTTCACCATGCACGGCACCGTGATGCTGCTGCTCTTCGGCACCCCGATCGTCT
>Ga0123329_1003827_pt1 | contig 12150 bp, 12 predicted proteins | sample BioC12SIPDNA_FD_89703 | JGI IMG/M metagenome (GOLD analysis project Ga0123329, IMG submission 89703) | Anaerobic biogas reactor microbial communites from Washington, USA - Biogas_R1_B C12 SIP DNA | ecosystem: Engineered > Bioreactor > Anaerobic > Unclassified | place: Washington, USA | collected... | reverse complement strand
GACGTCGGCTATCGACCATTTTGGATGCTTTTTCTGGATACGCTGAGCGGCTTTGACCCGGCGTTCTCGTTGCGGATCCTTCGATCCCTCCGGCCGGCCGGCGGAGTTCGCTGAGACTTTGGGTTGGGCGGTCATCGCGTCCCGGATCTCACGCAGTAGGACAACCTCCGGCCTTGGCCCGATCGGCCCGACCACCACTGGGGTCCACGGAATCGTTGTCCCCACCGGCTGACCGATGAGGGTCTGCTGTTGCCTTTGCAGCTGTTTCCGCTGCGCTGCGGTCATCGTCGCCAATTGTGCCTGGACATGCTGGCGGCCGGCTGCGACGTCGTCGTTTACGGCAGGGGATACCGGCGTCGGTGCTTCGGCCTTTTGGGTACGCTTGGCCATGAGATGCAGTCCTCATTCAGCCGGCGACCAGCCGCCAGGCGACGTAAGGACTGCTAGCGCCACCTGGCGGCCGGCCTGTGCGGGGATCAGCCGCGACCGGCAGGGTATTGAAACCACATGCCAATTGTGACGGCGGTTTGCTGGGCGTCCAGTCGAGTTTCTGGCCACCCGTTTCGGCTTGGGTACCCATTTGGGTACCCGCCAACAAAAAAGGACTTACGAATCGTCGTAAGTCCTTTCGTATCAAGAGGCGCCGGTCGGATTCGAACCGACGATGGCGGATTTGCAATCCGCTGCCTTAGCCACTTGGCTACGGCGCCGTCAAATTGGGCACCCTGTGCGGGTCGCCCGGGATGTGCCGCTGCAGAGCACATTCCACACGGGCAACTTAGGGAATCCGCCGGTCCCGGTCAAGAGGATTAACGAAATCGGGCGCACGATTCGATGCTAGTAGTTGTGCCGATCTGCACGGGGTTGCCGGTCGTACGGCCAGCCGCCGCGGCGCACCCTGCGGTGGCTGCCCACATGGCCGGGTCGTCGGGTCCGCGGGGCGACGAGTGCCACAAGGAGGCGTCCATGGGAGTTCTGGGCTGGATCAGCAGGCTGTTCTCCGCTCGTCTTGACAAGACCCAGCTGGCGTCCCGGATGGTCGCCGAGAGCCGCACCCTGGTGCACCAGCGCGTCGCGCCGCGGGCCGGATCGTGTGCCAGCATGGTGGAAGCGCAGGGCTACGTCCGGGCGCGCGCCAGGAGCGTCGTGCGCAGCCGGCTGGCAGAGGCGACTGCCCGTTGCGGCAGACTCTCGGCCGAGCAGCAGCGGGAGATCCTCGAGCAGGCGTTGTCGCTGATGGCAGACCAGCTGGCCCGCCCGTTGGTGCGCCGGCCGGCCGCGGCCGCGGCCGCGGTGCGCCGTCACGCAGCGTAGGTCGCCCGGGCCGCGGAGGGGGGTGCGCACGCAGACGCTTCCCGCCACGCATTCGCTCCGCCTTTCTCCACGCTCCTGCGGTCTCCTCTCTGCTTTCTGTTCTCTTGCGTCGTCCGAAACGTCGGCACATGTTCGGACGATACCCGTTTCGAGTCTTGGTGGCCGGCTCCAGGCACGTTGCGGAATCGCCGCGACCCCAGTACAGTGGGAATCCGCATCTTCAACCGGCTGACCACTGATCGTGCAGGCTCGCTTGCGACCATGTTCCACTTCACGCCGCACCACGACTTCTTCGTTGGCATCGACTCGGATGGTTGTGTCTTCGACACGATGGAGTTGAAGCACAAAGAGTGTTTCATCCCCAACATCATCAACTACTACGAGTTGCAGGCGGTGAGCAAGTATGCCCGGGAAGCGGCCGAGTTTGTGAATCTGTACTCCCGCAGCCGTGGCACGAACCGGTTCCCAGCCCTGCTCGAGACGCTCGAATGGCTGCAGCAACGACCCGAGGTGGCTGCCCGGGGCGTGAGAATCTCGGTGCCGGAGCAGCTGCGGGCCTGGATCCAGACTGAGAACAAGCTGGGGAATCCGGCGCTGGAGCGCCGCGTGGCGGAGACAGGTGCCCCGGAGCTGGCTCATGCGCTGACCTGGTCCGTGGCGGTCAATCGGGCGATTGCCGACATGGTCCGGGGTGTGCCCCCCTTCCCCGGTGTGCGGGAAAGCCTGCAGGCGCTGCAGGGCCGCGTTGACATGGTCGTCTGTTCCGCGACCCCGCAGGAGGCGCTGCGGGCCGAATGGGCCGAACACGACATCGAGCGATACGTGTCGGTCATCTGCGGGCAGGAAGACGGGACCAAGGCGGAGATCCTGCAGAACGCGGCGCCCTACCGGCCCGCGCATGCGCTGATGATTGGCGACGCGCTGGGAGATTACCGGGCGGCCCAGGCGAACCAGTGCCTGTTCTTTCCGATCTGCCCGGGGAACGAAGAGGCCAGTTGGCGGCGTTTTAACGAACAGGGTATCGAGAAATTCCTGAACGGCAGTTTCGCCGGCAGCTACCAGCAGACGCTGCTCGACGAATTTGACCGCTATCTACCCACGAGGCCCCCATGGGAACAACAGACATGACGACATACTGCAACATCGGCTTGTGCGGCCTGAAAGTAATGGGCCAGAACCTGGTCTTGAACATGGAGGATCACGGTTACCGCGTGGCGGTCTGGAACCGGACGACCTCGACGATGCAGGAGTTCGTCGCGCAGCAGCGCGGGCGGAACATCGTGGGCTGCGAGACGCTGGCCGACCTGGTCCAACAGCTCAAGGCGCCGCGCGTCGTCATGTTGATGGTCGAGGCCGGCGCGGCCGTCGACTCGGTCATCAGCCAGCTGGTGCCACTCCTCTCGCCCGGCGACGTGATCATGGACGGCGGCAACTCGTATTTCAAGGACACCGAACGGCGCACGCGGGAGGTCGAGCAGGCGGGCCTGCTGTTCATCGGCACGGGGGTGTCCGGCGGCGAGGAAGGGGCGCGGCGCGGTCCGAGCATCATGCCGGGTGGATCGCCGAAGGCCTGGCCCCTGGTCCAACCGATCCTGCAGGCGATCTCCGCCAAGGTGGGGCCGAACGAGGACATCCCCTGCTGCGATTGGGTGGGTCCGCGCGGCGCGGGGCATTACGTCAAGATGGTACACAACGGCATCGAATACGGCGACATGCAGCTGATCTGCGAAGCCTATGCCGTGCTCAAGCACGTGGCCGGGCTCGACAACGACCAGCTGTACGACGTCTTTGCCGAGTGGAACCGCGGCGAACTGCAGAGTTACCTCATCGAGATCACGCGGGACATCTTCAGCGTGCGGGACGAACTGACCGACGGCTACCTGGTGGACATGATCCTCGACCGGGCCGGTGCGAAAGGTACCGGCAAGTGGATGAGTCAGGACGCGCTGGATCTGGGGATGCCGAGCACGCTGGTGACGACGGCCGTGTACGCGCGCAGTCTCTCGGCACTCAAGACTGCCCGCCTGCAGGCGAGCAAGGTGCTCGCCGGGCCCCAGGTGTCGGACGCCGAGCGGTCCGCCATGGTCGGCGATCAGAAGCAGTTCATCGAGGAGGTCCGGCACGCCCTCTACGCCTCCAAGATCGTTTCCTACGCGCAGGGCTTCGTGCAGCTGCAGGCGGCGGCCAAGGAATACCAATGGCCACTGGACTACGGGCTCTGCGCCCGCCTGTGGCGCGGCGGGTGTATCATCCGCGCGCAGTTCCTCGAGCGGATCATGGAGGCCTTCGCCGCCCAGCCGGATCTGCCCAACCTGCTGCTGTTCCGCTACTTCCAGGACGCGGTCAGCGCGGCCGACGCCGCCTGGCGGGACGTGGTCGTGACAGCGACGCGCCTGGGTGTTCCCGTGCCGGCCATCAGCACCGCACTGGCCTACTACGACAGCTACCGCAGCGCCGTGTTGCCCGCCAACCTGCTGCAGGCCCAACGCGACTACTTCGGCGCGCACGAGTACGAACGGATCGATCGGCCGGGCAAGTTCCACTCCGACTGGCTCGCGCTGCGGAAGTAGACGGCAGGGATCGGCTCAGTTGGCCCGCAGCTGCGCGCCGCCAGACGCGCTACGGGACGCCGCACGCTCGCGGCGCGTCGCTCTCGCTCCACGCGCGGACGTGCGCCGGCGGAGCGCCGCGATGGGGGGAATCCGGGAGACTGGTGGCCCAGTCGACACCTCAAGGTTCCTGCGGCTGTGCCGTCTTCTGTACTGTTTCCTGTGGCTGTGCCGTTTCCTGTGGCTGCGCTGGGCCTTCAATTGCCGCCATCGCCTGCTGCGCTGCATCGCGGACCTCCTGCTCCGGGTGGTCGAGCAGTGTGCGGAGCGCGGGCACGGCGCTGGCCGCTCCGGGCCCGATCTTACCGAGCGCAGCGGCGGCGAAGATCTGGACCGATTCGTCCTTGTCCAGCGCGCGAATCAGGTGGGGCACGGCTCCCTGCGCGGCCGGCCCCATCTCGGCGATCACCTCGAGCGGTTCCCACTCCAGCCCACCGTCGTTGAGCAACTGTGTGAGGATGGGCAGGACGAAGTTGGCGTCCTGGGTCAGCATCCAGATCGCCCTGGCGGCCTGTGCTCGCTCCGACGATTCCGGCGTGGTGGCCACTTGCTGCAGGCGGGGCAGCGCGGCTTTGCCGAGCTCGCCGAACTTGCCCACCGCCAGGATCGCCTCGACACGCACGGCGTGCACGCCGTCCTGCATGGAGTGGATCAGCGGGCGGATTGCGTCGGGAGCGACGTCCGGGCCCAAGTTGCCCAACGCCTCGGCTGCGCGCCGCCGGACGGAGGCCACCTGGTCGTTGAGCATATTGACCAGCAGGGGGACGGCCGGCCGCGCGGGCGGGCCGATCGCGCCCAGGACGCGCGCCGTGAGATAGCGCGCGTGAAAGTCCGCACTGCCGGCCACCTTCATCAGGACCGGCACGGCTTCCCGGGCGTCCGGACCGATCGCGAGCAGCACGAACAGCAGGTCGCCGCGCACCTCCGGCCACTCGCGGTTGAGGATGTCGATGATCACCGGCACCGCCGGGCTGGCTTGCGGCCCGGCTTCGTACAGGGCGATCGCCGCGGCGTCACGCGTCTTGGCCAGGGGCGCCTGGAGCGCCTGGATGGCTTCCTCAACGGTCATCGCAGGCTGCTGGGGCGGCGCCTGGCACCAGGCCACCGGCAGGCCGGGCGACCCGAGCGCCCAGGCAACGAGTACGGGAATCAACAGGGAACGGCGCATGGGAATACTCCTGAAGGTGGCGGTCTGTCCACCTCAGTGTAGCCGCCGAGTCGGCTAAAGGAAGCGCCGGCCTACTTGCGATGCCGGTCGGGATTGAGCCGTTCGTCGATCGATTTGCGGAGGGCGGCCGGGTCGTACGCCGGGCCCACATCGATGCGTAACAGCGGCAGGCCGGCGTCCGCCAGGGCCTGATCCACGAACTGATCGCGAGCCCGGCGCTCCGGACGCTCGTGCGTCCGATCGTCCAGTTCCAGCGCCAGCTTGGCTTCCATCGTGCCGTGGTCGCAGAGGAGGAAATCGACGTGTTTGGCGTGGATCCGGTTCTGCCAGGACTGGGACTTCGGAGTCTCGGGACGCACCTGGATCAGGTCGGCCAGCCGCACCATGGCGTGAATGGACCAGTGGCCATCTACCGCCTGGCTCAACGCCCGGTAGAATGCCAATTCCGATTGAGTCAGCAGACTGGCCCGCTTCTCGTAGGGCAGTCGGGCGTTGCCCTGCACCAGTCTGGTGAGGATCCAGGCCAACAGGGCCGTCCCCGCCACGAAGAAGATCGGCCAGTGTTCGAGGAGCACAGCGACCATGGTGGTACCAGCGTGAGATATCTGCGTGAGGCGGGGCGCGCGTCCGCTGCCCGACAGGTTCTCATTCGAGATTATCGACCGTGGGGCCGGGGCTGCCTGCATCTGATCCGGCTCGTCTGTGCCCTCCAGGTCGGCGCGACCCGCCGGCCGTGACCTCGACTTGTGTACACCACCACGGGCCACTTCCCATGCCCAGCACCAGCCGTAATCGGCCCCCGATCGACGCCAGGCAGGTGCCGGCCAGCACGCCGCTGCGCCCGTTACGCCTGGGCAGCGTCGAAATCGGCTTTCCGGTCGTGCAGGCGGCGCTGTCCGGTTATAGCGATTGGGCAATGCGGATGATCGCCCGCCGGCTGGGAGCTACCTATGCCGCATGCGAAGTGATGCTCGACCAGTTCCTGGTCCAGGTGCGGCAGCGCCAGCGGACCCGGCACTTCCTTCACCTGAGCGACGACGATCATCCGGTCGGCGGCCAGTTGATGGGCGCCGAGCCCGAGCAGTTCGCGGCCGGCGCGGCTCGGCTGGTGGCAGCCGGGTTCGATGTGATCGACATCAACTTCGGCTGTCCCGTCAAGAAGGTGCTGGGCAAGTGCCGCGGCGGATACCATCTGGGCCAGCCGGCCGTGGCGCTGAACGTCATCCGCCGCACGCGCGATGTCGTGCCCGACGGGATTCCGGTGACCGTCAAGCTGCGGCGCGGCATCGATGACTCGCCGCAGAGCCGGGACCGCTTCTATGAGATCCTCAGCGGCGCCTTCCAGCTGGGGGTGGCGGCCGTCACCGTCCACGCGCGGACCGTCGCGCAGCGTTACAATGGCCCGAGCTGCTGGGAGTTTCTCCGCGAGGTGAAAGAGCAGTTTCCACACCAGATCGTGTTGGGCAGCGGGGACCTCTTCACCGGCGCCGACTGCCTGCGCATGATCGCGCTCACCGGCGTCGACGGCGTCGCCGTGGCCCGCGGTGCCATCGGCAATCCGTGGATCTTCGCCCACGCGATGGCCTTGGCACGCGGCACCGAGCCGCAACCCCCGACGCTCGCTCAACAGCGTGAGGTGCTGAGCGAACACTATCGGCTGTCCGAACAACTGTACGGCCCGCAGCGCTGCGGCCCGCTGATGCGCAAGTTCGGTATCAAGTACGCAGCCCAGCATCCGCACCACCTGGAAGTGCGCGCAGCGTTCATTCGCGTGCGACAACGATCCGATTGGGACGCCGTCCTCAACACGTGGTATGGGGAATGACGGATGACGAGATACGAGGGAATGACGGATGACGAGATACCCGGGAATGACGGATGACGAGATACCCAAGCACGAAGGAAGGACGAAATAACCAAGATAGGTGACTGAGTGGAATGGCACTGCTGCTACCTCGGCGCGGCGAACCGGGCACGTTGGCGACCATGAAAAACCCCTCTGTACAGTCCTCACACAGACTCAGCCCTTCGTCCTTCCTTCGTGCTTGGGTATCTCGTCATCCGTCATTTTCACTCCTCTTCCCGTTCCTTCCTGCCAAGGCCTGCCGAATCTCCTCCCGGACATCTGGATTTGACTCCACGGCCAGACGCTGCGTGAGGTCTGCGGACACGTCGGCCAGCGGGAAGCGGCCCAGCGCCCATGCGCTCGCGGTGCGCACCAACACGTCAGCATCGTGCAAACCCTGTCGCAGTGCTGGGAGGGCTTCAGGCACGGGGTGGTTCCCCAACGCGATGGCGGCGCTGCGCAACAGCCCCTGCCGACGTGCACGCCAGAGCGGCGTGTGGCGGAACTGCGCACGAAACGCGTCATCATCGAGCGCAAACAACGGCACCAGAGAAAGCGGGTTGAGGTCCGGACGCGGTGCGAACCACTCGCTGTCACCCGACACCCGCCGGTTCCAGGGACAAACCTCCTGGCAGATGTCACAGCCGAATACCCATTGTCCCATCGCCGGTCGCAGTTGCGGTTCCACCGCCTGCCGCAGTTCGATCGTCAGATAGCTGATGCACCGCGTGGCATCCAGCACGTAGGGCTGCGGAAAGGCTGCTGTCGGGCACGCGTCCAGACATGCCCGGCACGTGCCACAATGATCGGTTGTCCACGGCGCGTCGTAGTCCAGCACGCAGTCCAGCAGTAATGCGGCGAGGAAGAACCAGCTGCCGGCATGGCGGTTGAGCAGCATCGTGTTCTTGCCGATCCAGCCCAGCCCGGCACGCTGCCCAAACTCCCGTTCGAGCAACGGTGCCGTGTCGACGACGCCACGGACACGCACTGATGGCTGCAGCTGCCGTACGCGCTGCTCCAGCTTGCGCAGCTGCCGGTGGATCACGTCGTGATAGTCGGCCGAGCCCCATGCGTAACGCGATACCCGCCCCTCCCCTGCCCCGGCCGATGCCGGCTCTCCCGCCTGGTACGGCAGACCCAGCATCAACAGGCTCCGGACCCCCTCCAGGATGCTCTGCGGATGCGCGTAAGCCGCCAGCCGGTCCCCCAGATACCGCATCTGACCCGCATGGCCGGCGGCCAGCCACTCGGCCAGATGTGTGATGCCGCCCGGAGCCACGGCAGGACAGGCGCCGGTCAGGACAAATCCCAACTCCCGGGCAGATCGCTTCAGCTCGGCCGTCAAATCCGCAGGAGTCATCGGATGGCCTGGCCCTCGGAACGGCCAGAACAACCCACCTGGCCGTTCGTTCGATGGTTGCGTTTGCTAAAGGTCTTAATTAGCATGGGGAATAGGGCTATTGTGCAGCCCGGTCGTTTCTCCCACGTACCCGTTTGACTCACTTGTTTTCGTTTTGGAATTCGACCCATGGCCAGAACTCAGAAGATGGTGCTCAGCATTGTGTTGTTTGCCGCGCTGTGCGCGGTGCCAGTTGTAAGCCGCGCCTGCGATGGCTATTGCGCACGCTCGTGGCTCAGCGCTCCCGGATTCGGCTCGAGCGGATCGCTCTACGGTCTTGGCCATGTCCCGGTGCCACCATACTTCGCACTTCACCCACCCGTCTACTACGGCGAGCGTTATTACCGGTCTTATGGCGAAAGCCCGTTCGCCCGCCCGGATTACTCGTCCCGGCCCCAGAGAGTCCATGTCCAGGCCCAGGTGATCATCAACCCGTTCGTGGCGCAACTGGCCACTACACCCGCCGCGCCCGAACTGGAACCGGCCGAAGTCCAGCCGCCAGTCGATCAGGTCACCTCCGGTCCGCAGATGATCATCAATCCCTTCTATGTTGCTGAACCGAAGGTCGCATACGGGAAGTAGTTAGATTTTGGTTTTCAGTTACTCAGTTACTGAATACTGAAAACTCCTATTGGCCCCCACGCGGCAAAACGATAGTCTACGGCCCCTTCTATTGACGGTGGGTCGACAAGGAGCCCGGGGGCCATGGCGCGGTATGTGGCGATTCTGATTACAGCGTGTCTGTTAGTCGGCTGCCGTGCGCCGACTCCTTCGTTCAACGTGTTGGCCCCCTACGGATCTCCGACGGTGCCGCCGCCGCGCACCGGAACGGTGGGGACGGCGGGGCAGTATTATGCGCCGACGGCTCCTGCGGTACAGTCGCCGGCCGCTCCACCAGCCACTCTGCCGGCCACAGCGCCGGTCGACTCATCTCAATCTTTCCCTGCGGCACCGCCAGCTGCGACTCCGCCAGCGGCACCACCTGTGTCGTACATGGGGGCGGTGCAGGATGGTTTAACCGACCAGGCTGTGCCGGTGGTCCAGGCGTCCTATGAACCCGGCTCGACAGGTGCCGACAGCCTGCCGGCGGCGATGGTGAGCGATGATCCATTGCCGATCGATACGCTGATGCAGGCGGACGAGCCGACGGCAAGTTCGCCATCCACTCTGCAACTTGCCGGAATGCGGGTCAACGATGCGACGCAGTTGGCGGAACCCCGGCCGTTCACTCCGACGGAGGAACCGGTGCGTCTGGCCAGCCGTTCGACGACCAGCGCCAGTACGCCATCGTTCCTGCGTTTCATCAGCCCCAAGGCCGGGATCAGCAGTCAGACTCCGGCCTCGGCTCAGTCGCCGGCACCAAGCAGCGAGTGGCAGTCGCGCTGATCTGGCGTGGCACGCGGTGCGCAGCGTGGCGAGATGTGCAGGCACATAGCCGCTTAGGTCCCTGGATCGGATCGCCAGCCAGTGCGCGGCATCGCCGGGCACAGGATGCGGCATGAAACGAGATTGCCGGAACGCAACGCTAGAAAATCCCGAGCTGATCGCGTGCTTCTTCTGTCATGCAGTCGGGTGTCCAGGGGGGCGACATGACGACCTTGACGTCGACCGTCCCCACGTTCTCCATGCGCGCCACGGCCTGCTTGCTCTGCGCGACCAGTTGCGGGCCGGCTGGGCACATGGGGCTGGTCATCGTCATCTCGATCCGCACGTCGGTCTTACCGTCCGCATTTTCCTGCACGTCGATGCCGTAGACGAGCCCCAGATCGATGATGTTGACGAACAGTTCCGGGTCGAACACGTTCTTGAGTTCTTCCCGCACGGTTTCTGCGGTGATCGTCATACACTTCCTCCTCAGTCGGGGGCCAGTCGCACCAGTATGTCGTCCCCTTCGACCCGCACTTCGTGCACGATTACCGGCTGGGTCGCCGGCATGGTGAGTGCCTTACCGGTACGCATGTCGAACCGGGCACCATGCCGCGGGCAGACGATCTGGAATCCGTCGGTCGGCCCGTCGCCCAGGGGCCCGCCGTCGTGTGTGCAGACATCATCGGTGCAGTAGAAACTGCCATCCACGTGGAACAGAGCGACCACGCGGTCGTCCACTTCCACGGCCGTGCGTCCCGGGTCGGGAATGCTGGAAACCGTCGCTACCTTTACAAACTCGGCCATAGCCCACCATGCTTTCTGCACCAGACCAACGGCTACGCGTAGTCTCGCACGCGTCGCCCGATGGCCAGCGCCAGGGCGTCCCGCACGCTCTCGATGGTAATGCGGTCGAAGATCTGCTGGAAGAACCCCGACACGATGGCCCGGATCGCCTCCTGGCGGGTGAAGCCGCGGCAGCGGGCGTAAAAGATCAGTTCTTCATCGACCCGCCCCGAGGTCGAACCGTGCGTGCACCGCACGTTGTCCGCTTCGATCTCCAGACCGGGAATGGAATCGGCTCGTACCTGGGAACTCAGCAACAGGTTGTCGTTCCGCTGATAGCCGTCCGACCGCTGCGCGACGGGATCGACTTTGATCATGCCGCGCCAGACGGTCCGCGATTTGTCCTGCAGTGCCGCCTTGTACAGGAAGTCGCTGCGGCATTGCAGTGCCGCATGATGCTGCTGGGTGTGATAGGCGATGTGCTGTTTGCCGCCGGTGAACATCACGCCGTTGACTTGACTGCTGGCGCCGGCGCCGGTCAGCTCCACATGCTGGTTGACCTTGGCCAGTCGGCTGCCCATGGCGGCGACCGTCCACTGCAGCACCGCGTCCTGTTCGACCACTGCCTTGTGGTGTGCGAAGTGCCAGGTGCCATGCCCCCAGTTCTGCAGGTTCACGACGCGCAGGTGCGCTCCGGGGCGCAGGATGATGTCCAGCGCACCGCAGTGCAGCCCGGCATCGGACTCGTGCAACCCGTCGGTTTCACACAGGAGCGTGGCTTCCGCACCTTCCTCGAGCACCACCAGCGCGTGGCTGATGTCTGTGGCGCCGTCGCCCAGCACGGACAGAATGTGCAGCGGTTGACTCACCGCCACGCCGCGCGGCACATGCAGCACCTGGCCGGACGTCCAGCAGGCGGCGCGGAGCGCCGAGAACCGGTCGTACCGGGGAGAAACGAGCGGGCACGTCAGATACGGACGCAACCGCTCATCCGCCTGGTGCACCCCCTCCGCCAGACTGCCGAAGAGCACGCCGCAGTCTGCCCACCGCTTGTCGAGCGACGAGGCGATGACCCGGCCATTGGCGGCGATCACCTGACCGCCCAGCTCGACCCCGGCACTGAGCAGACCCTGGGGATGCTCCAGCTCCAGCGGGTGATCCACCCCCAGCGCGAACCGGTCCAGGTTGAACGAGCGGATGTCCGTGCGCTGCCACTCTTCGTTATTGCGGGTCGGCCACGCCAGATCCTGGAACTGCTGCCAGGCCTGGCGGCGCGTGTCCAGCAGCCACGCCGGTTCATCACATGCGCGGAGAAACGACTCGAAGGCCGTGTGTGAGAATCCGGATTGCGGCGTCGTATGCATCGCGTCAGCCAGGTCGGGAAGTAGGATCAAGAGCGAATCGAACGGATCGCCAGCGGCACTAACCCACCGAACCTCCCATCTGCAGCCGGATCAACCGGTTCATCTCCACGGCATACTCCATGGGGAGTTCCTTCACCAGCGGCTCAATGAAACCGTTGACGATCATGGCGCTGGCTTCCGTCTCGGTCAGCCCGCGACTGGTCAGATAGAACAGCTGCTCTTCGCCGATCCGCGACACGCTGGCTTCGTGGCCGACCGTCACGTCCTGTTCGGCGATCTCGATGTACGGGTAGGTGTCG
>Ga0123329_1003812_pt1 | contig 12182 bp, 10 predicted proteins | sample BioC12SIPDNA_FD_89703 | JGI IMG/M metagenome (GOLD analysis project Ga0123329, IMG submission 89703) | Anaerobic biogas reactor microbial communites from Washington, USA - Biogas_R1_B C12 SIP DNA | ecosystem: Engineered > Bioreactor > Anaerobic > Unclassified | place: Washington, USA | collected... | reverse complement strand
GCTCTACCTGCTCCAGGCCGTGCTCGCGCAGGTGGTCGTGGAACAGTTCATCCCCCCGGATGTCTCGGTGCCCGCCGCCCTGGCGAGCCTCGCAGGCGTCCTCGGCGCCTGCTACGCCCTCGCCCACATCCTCCACCGCCGGGGCAAGATCATCAAGATTTGACCGGTGGACGCTCCTCGTTATCATTGAAATCTCAACTCGGAGAGTTGAGATTTCAATGATCTTTTGGGCACCTCCTGGGAACCGTTCCTGCAAGAAGCGCATCCTCTGCCATTATGGGCTCCGACGTTCCCGGCCCCGAGAAAGGCCGCCGACCTCCCTCCATCTCAGACTTGAGATTTCAGATTGGGCTCAGCGGCGGGATGACGGCCCAAGGCAGAGAACCGAAATGGAGAACGGTGCCGCAAGGGTCTGTGCGTGACGGGTGCGCAACATTGCCGGACATTTCCCGAGGCCGGGGCGGTCAGTCCGCGCGGCCGCGGAGACTGTCGAGCACGTTTCGGACGAGGGCCTCGTCGGAGAGGCCGAAGGTGGCCTCCTCGGGAAAGGGGACTTTTTCCCGGAACCGGGCGGCAAACGCCGCGAAGACCCTGACGCGCGCGTCGGGGTCGAGGGTGTTGCGGCGCAGGAGGGCGGCCAGCGCGGCCCCCGCCTCCTGGGGCGTGACCAACTGGCGCAGGCGCGCCTCCAGATGGGGCCAGGCGCGCAGGGAGTTGTATTTCCCGGAAACGGTGGCGGGCAGTTCGATATCCCCCGCCCGGTCGCCCCTGACCACGACGGTGTTCGCGGCGAGGTCGCCGAGACGCTGCGCCCGGGAACTGAGAACGCAGGCCAGCCCCCCCGCCAGGTAGAGGCCTGGAAGAATGTCCACGGCGCGCAGGAGATTGCGCAGGGCGATCTGGCTGAACTGGAGGCGCAGCCCGCCGGCGTCCATCACCCGCAGGCCGAGGAGGCGCTTTCCCACGGTCTGCCCGCGCCAGAACCACTCCGCCGCCAGGCCGTACCCCATGTTGAGCGCGAAAAACAGCAAAATCGCCACGGCGGTGCCCATGTCCGCCCCAATCACGCCCATCAGCGGCAGGAACCCGGAAAGCGCCGACTGCGCCGCCAGCACGATCCCGCAGTCCACGAGCCAGGCGAGGAACCGGGTCAGCGGTCCGGCCAGGGGCAGGGCGAAGACCACCCCCTCGGGGGTGCGGACAATCAGGCGGTTTTCGCGGAGCCGTGCGCTCATGCGCGCCCCTCCCCCGCCCTTCCGGCGGCGGCCAGGAAGACCGTGAGCAGCAGGAGCTCGCCCGCGCCGAAAGTGATCTTGAGCCAGTAGGGCACCACCGGCTCGTGGTACTGGGAGAAGAACGACTCCACAATGCCGGCCCACACGAGCATCACGGCCACGCCGCCGACCAGGGTCACGATGTCGGGCGCCGCGGCGCGCAGGCGCGCGCGGACGGGGTCCGGCGAGCCGCCGCCGAGCAGCGCCCCCCCGAGCACCAGCCCGGCCTGCCCGGCCAGCAGGATCGCCGGAATCTCCACCGACCCGTGGGGCAGCAGCCACCCGGCGAGGAAGGCTGTCTGTCCCGCGAGAATGTAGTCCGCGGCGACGGCGCCCAGCATGACACCGTTGTAGAAAAGCAGAACGACGCTCCCCAGGCCGAAGAGGAGGCCGAAGGCCATGGCCGTGACGGAGACGCGGATGTTGTGGGTCATCAGGTAGGCGGCAAAGGAGCCGTGGCCGCCGTCCAGCCGGTGCTCCTCCGCGGTTTCCTCCTCCTGCACCCGCTGCGCGGGGTCCTGCATGAGGTGGGAAAACGGCATGAGCACCCGCTTCGACTCCTGGTCGGCGTAGAGCGCGAGGCCCCCGAAGAGCACCCCCGCGAGCGTCACCCCGAGGGAGACCCAGAAGGCCGCCGCGCGCCGCCGGAACGTGCGGGGAAACTCGGCGAAGAACCAGACCAGCGGACGGAACCGCCGGCCGGCCGCGCGCGCCGAGTGCGCCTCCGCGTAGGCGCGGGCGACGAGGGGCTCCAGGCGGCGGCGCGCCGGATGGTCGGGGGGGAACCCGGCAAGCCGGGCAAGCCCGGTGGAGGCGCGCTGGTAGAGGTAATGGAAGCGCCTGGCCTCCTCCAGCGGGAGCGGCGCGGCGGGGTCGCGGTCAATGCGGTCCAGCATGGCGGAAAGCTCGTCCCAATGGGGCGACTCGGCGGCGAGAAAGCGCTGGATGTCCACAATCATAGGAGCTGCCTCTGGCGCGCGCCCAGGTATTGGGCGGCCATTTGCGGGCACATGCGGGCGTCGTCCAGCATCTGGAGGCCCACGCCCCTGCGCCGCAGGGCGAACTCCAGCTCCCTGAGCTGGCGCCACCGGTAATGGCCCGCGAGCCGCCCGTGGAGGTCCTCCCCCTCACGCGCCTGCTCCGAGAAGAGCCGGCCCACCCCGGGCGGGACCGGCGTGTTCACCAGGACCAGGTGCTTGCGGAAGACCGGCTCCATGTTGCGCACGAACTCCTCGGAAAGGACCGGGTCGTCAAGACTGGTCAGGAGGATGACCAGGGCGCGGCGGCGCAGGCGCAGGCGGAGGAAGGCGCACAGCTCGCCGAAGTCCGGGTTGACCGGCGCGGGTGCCAGGGCGAACACGGCGTCGCGCACGACGGCGTGGTGGCCCGGGCCGCCGCCCGCCCGGACAAATGCCCGCACGCGGTCGTCGAAGGCGGCCACGCCGAAAAGGTCCCCCTGGCGCCCCGCCACCATTCCCAGCAGCAGGGCCGCGGTGATGAAGCGGTCCAGCAGGGGCGGCCCCCCGCCGTCCCCCGTCTCCGAGGCGGGCCGCGCGCTGAGGCGCGACGTGTCCATCACCACGTAGACCTCCTGGGACCGCTCGATCTGGTAGCTCTTGGTTACAGGCCGCGCGCGGCGCGCGGTGGCCTTCCAGTGGATGTCCTCGTAACTGTCCCCGGGGAGGTACTCGCGCAGCTTCTCCACCTCGCGGCCCTTGCCGACCATGCGCCGCACATGAACGCCCGCCAGCCCCCGGTTCAGGAAGACCGCCGCCATGCCCCGGCGCTCCGCGGAGAGGTCGGGATACACGCGCACCGGCTGGTCCAGCGGGAGGCTCCGGCGCACATCCCAAAACCCGAGGCGCGAGGGGGTCTCCGCGCGCGCGAAGGCGATGCTGTGGCGCCCCCGCCGGTCGGCCATGCAGGGCCAGAGCAGGCGCCCGGGCGCGTCCCCGGGGAGCGCCACCTCCATCACGCGCCGCTCCGGCGCGAACCCGGCGGGCCAGGCGAGGGCCAGCCGCAGCCGGCGCAGGCCGCAGGAGGAGCCATCCACGAGCAGCTCCACCTCGCCGGGGCGCCCGCAGGTCAGGCGGACATCGCCCGGAAACCGGAGGCGCAGACCGGCCAGCCGCCCGCGCGAGACCCAGGCGTCCAGCAGGACAACGGCGGCGGACAGCGCGCCGGCCGCCGCCGCGGGCAGGGCCCACCGCGGTTCGGCGGCCGCGGCGAGCACGCAGGACGCGCCCACCACACCGGTCCAGAGAACCAGTCTTTCCCGGGGAACCATCATCGGGGAACGGGCACCTCCCTCAGGATGCGGGCGACCACATCGGGCACGGACAGCCCCTCAATCTCATATTCCGGACGCAGCACGAGGCGGTGCGTCAGGACGGGGGCCGTGAGGGCCTTCACGTCGTCCGGGGTGACAAAATCGCGCCCCTCCAGCAGGGCGTTCACGCGGCAGGACAGGAGAAGCGCCTGGGTCGCGCGGGGTCCCGCCCCCACGAGGACCGCCTGCTCCGCCCGCGTCCTGCGCACAATGTCCACGATGTAGGCGGCGATCTCGTCGCGCACGCCGACCCCGCCGAGATGGGCGCAGTGGGCCGCCAGCTCGTCCTGGGTGACCACCTGCGCCACCCCGCCCCGCTCCAGCACGGCCTCGGGGGACTCCCCGGCGAGCATGCGCCGGGCCAGCTCCAGCTCCTCGCCGCGCTCCGGGCAGTCCATGGACACCTTGAGCATGAACCGGTCCTTCTGCGCCTCGGGGAGCGGATAGGTCCCCTCGTACTCAATGGGGTTCTGCGTGGCGAAGACGGTGAAGTGCGGCGGAAGCCGGAAGGTTTCCCGGTCAATGGTGACGGCGCGCTCCTGCATGGCCTGGAGGAGGGCGGACTGCGTCTTCGCGGGCGCGCGGTTGATCTCGTCGGCCAGGAGGAACGACGAGAAGACGGGCCCCTTCACCAGGGAGAACTCGTTCCGCTGGAGGTTGAAGACATTGGTCCCGATGATGTCCGCGGGCATGAGGTCGGGCGTGAACTGGATACGGGCGAAGGAGCAGCCCATCGCGCGGGCCAGGGTCCGCACGAGCAGCGTCTTGGCCACGCCGGGAACGCCCTCAATAAGCACGTGCTGCCCCGTGAGAATCGCGATGAGGGCCGCGCGCACCGGGGCGTCCTGCCCGATGACCACCTTCGCGGTCTCCTCCCGCACGCGCGCGAGCGCGCCCGTCAGCAGGTTCAGGTTGTCGTTCACCGTTCTCTCCTTTCCTTGAGGATTGCACAGATGCGGTTGTAGGCGGAAACCCGGTCCGGACCGGCGGCCGCCGCGACAGTTTCGGCCTCCAGACGCCGCCCCGCCCCAGGGGAGGCGGACGGCGCGGGCGGCTCCGTGGCCGCCCACTCCCGGACGCACAGCCCCAGCAGGGACGCCGGGGGGACGGCCCGATGAAGCAGTCCCGTGAGGGCCTCGCCGCTGCCGCGCCCGGCGGCCTCCCGCACGGAGGCGTCCCGCGGCGGGCCGGGGTCCAGACTGGTCAGACTCCGCCACGCGAACAGCGCGAAGACGGCCGCAAACACGGCAAGCAGCGGTCCCAGGCCGTATTGGAGGGCCAGGGACATGACACCCTCGCTCTCGAACACCCCGAGGTGGGACTCCTCGAAGATCACCCGGCGCGCCCCGCCGAGAAACCACGAAAGCAGGCGCGTCTGGCGGTCCCCGGCCAGGGCCTCGTTGCTGAAAAGGTAGCTGTCCGCGCAGAGGACCACGCTGCCCGCCCCCAGGCCGCGCTCGGCGACCACAGGCGCGCCGCCGGCCGTGCAGACGGTCCGCCAATGCTCGTCCCCGGTCTCGATGCGGGCGTCTCCCCTCCAGGGCAGCGCCTCCGGAAGGGCGTCCTTCACCGCGTCCACGGCGCGCGCCTCCTTCACTCCCTTGGACTCCCCCTCTATGAAGGCGGCCCCCCACAGCGACTCGCAGGAGTCGCAGCACGCGGCGCACGCGCCCTTCTTCGGATCACAGGCCTGGTTCTTCTTCTCCGGCTTCTCCTCCGCCTTCTCCTCCGCCTTCTCCTCCGCCTTCTTCTCCGCCTTCTCCCCGTCCTTTTCGCTGTCTCCGTCCCCCTTCTTCGCGGCGTCGTCCCCGGAATCCTTGTCGTCCCCGGAGAGCAAGTCCAGACTTTCCGGAACGGCGATGACCACCCTGCCGCCGGAGGCCGCAAAGCGGGTCAGGAAACGCACGTCCGCGTCGGAAATGAGCCAGGGCTCGACCCCGACGATGAGCAGGGTGGTGTCGTCCCCCTCCGGCAACCGGTCCAGAGGGCGGACATTCCGGGAGACGGACCCCTGCGGGAGACCCTCCAGTGCCTCATAGAGGGCGCGGGTCCCCTTGGGGCCGCGCAGGTAGGAGGAGTAGTCGGCGCCCGCCGCCCCGGCGTCGAAATACCGGTGGAAATAGCGGTGCACCGCCGCGCCGAAGACGGCGAGGGCCAGAAGGGCAAGCACCACGGCCACTCTGTTAGCTCCGTGCAAGACGGCGGGTCTCCTCCATGAGGTTCAGCATCCGGTCCACCTGCGTCCGGTCCGCCGGAGACGTCCCATACCATGCGGGCTCAAACAGCCCCACCCCGTCGGTGAACAGGCGCAGGTATTCGGGCCGCGCGTGGGCGCGGCGGCGAAGCTCCTCCGCGTATTCGCGGTTGGACTTGTGGCGGGCGACCGCCACCTGGTTGTCCCGCGCCAGCGTGCCCAGCAGCCCCAGAAACGCGGCCCGGAGCGCCGTGCGGAACTCGCCGCGCGCCGCGTGCTCCAGCGCCAGCTCCCGCCACCGGTCCTCGGGCAGGTCGGCGGCGGTCACCGCCTCGTCCCCGGGGTTGGGTTCGGCGGTCAGGACGGCGGCCTCCAGCAGTTCGACCCTCTCCCGCCGGCGGCGGGCGTAAAGGACCGCCACCAGCAGAAGCAGCAGTGTCAAAGCCGCGAGCAGCAGCGCGTAGGACAGGCGCACTCCGGCCCCGGCGCCGCCCCCTTCGGGCGCATCGGGGATTACTTTATCCCACAGGTCTTGGAACCAGGAGACAATCCTGTCCACCCAGTCCACAAACTTCTCCCAGGCGCGCTGGACCGCCCTGCCCATCTCCCGGAGGAACGACAGGGCGGGCAGATCGTCCCGCAGATGGAACTCGCGGGAGACGCGCCAGGCGTATTCAGGACGGGCCAGCACCTCGTCCAGCGCCGTGTCCAGGGCCGCAGTGTCCGGCGGCGCGGGCGGCGGGTCCGTCCCGGCAAAGGCCGGGCCACCCAGGGCCAGGGCCGCAGCCGCGAGCAGCAGCGAGACTGCGGTGCGGCTCCGGCGGAGAAGCAGGAGCAGGTCCTCCCCCGTGGCCTCCGTCTCGCAGTGGTGGCAGCGCACCACATGCACCGCCTTGACCAGGGGGTCGAGACACAGCCAGGACAGCACGGCGACCAGGGCGATGAAGGCGCCGTCCTCCATGAGGCCGGAATCCCACACGGACACGGACCGGATGCCCAGGAAAATGCGCGCCAACTGGGGAAGCATGAGCAGGGAAAGCGCGACATTGGCCGCAACCACCAGAAAGAACGGGCTCAACAGCAGCGCGGCGGCAGCGAGAAGCCCCCCCCAGGCGTAGGCCAGGAAACCCACGGGGGTGTACCCCTCCACCAGGGGAAGCAGGAGCAGCCAGAAGAGCGCCGCAAACAGCCCCAGCGCGGGGGAGAAGGCCCAGATCAGCAGGTGGTTCCCTTTCGGGTTGTGCTTGGCGGCCCGGACGGCCCGTCCGCACAGCGCGCCCAGGGAGGGGTTCGCGCCGTCATCCAGCACCGTCAGATTCTGGAAGAAGGCGTGCACCCAGGCAAATGGCAGGGTGGCCAGCAGGGCCAGCGGGAGCGCCGCCAGGCTCCACGGCTGGAGGGCCGCCTGCCGGACACAGACCCGCAGCCATTCCCCGGGGGTGACGGGTTCAGCGGAAATGTCCAGCAGCGTCTCCCGAAGGCGGCGTGCGTAAAAGGTCTGCCAGGTCTTCATCCACACAAACAAGGCGGCGAGGCCAAAGGACATCCCCAGGAGTCTGGACCCGTCCAGCACGGGGGCGAGGGCGCAGTCGGCGTAGAAGAACAGCACCGCCGCGGCGAAGGGCAGGCTTCCCGTCAGATGGAGGGCGAGGGCGGGAAAGCCCGCCGCCCGGACAACATCAAAGGCCTCCTCGGCCGTCGCGAGAAAAGGGTATGACGGCCTGTCCGTCATTCCGCCTCCCCCCCGGTGTCCGCTGCATCCTCATGAAAGGTGTGGGGAAGGGCGTGCAGGCCGTAGCCCACCCCGAAAAAGACCAGCCACAGCATCAGCAGCCCGGCCAGCGCGGCCAGAAGGGGGAAGAGCCCGCCCGCGCGGCGGTTCCCGGCCGCCCCGCGCCGTTCGAGCCGCGCGATGCAGGCGGCGCACAGCAGCCGCCCGCCATGCTCCACCACGCATTCCCGGCAGAAGAACTGGCGGCATTCCGGGCACCGGGCCGCCGCCTCGCGGCCCGCGTGGTTGCTGCAGCGTTTCTCACTGAGCGGTGTCGTCATCATCCGCCCCCGCCGGTCCGGTTCCCGCAACAGACAGCGGTGCTTCGCCCCGTTTCTCCGCGTCCCGCTTCCGGACCCACGCCGCCTGGTCCTGGACCAGCATCAGGCCGACCGCCCCCAGCAGCACCGCGACAAACCCCGAGGCCACGACGAGAACCTGAAACACGGGGCTGGCGTAGCGCGTTTCCTGGGCGGCTGCGGCCGGGTCAAAGTAGGGCAGTATCGCCATGAACTGCATGACGAAAACCAGAAACCCGCCCAGATACACCACCAGCGCGATCAGCGCCTGCTTGAGCCAGGGGACCGTCAGGCCGCGCGAATGGCGGGAGAGGGCAACGATCGTCAGCCCCACGATGAGCGCGATGAGCCCGGTGTCCGCCGCGTTCTTCCAGGAGTTGGAGACAAAGGCGTCGGCAATGCAGCTTGCCCCCAGCAGCATCAGGAACCCGAAGGCGGCGGCGTGCCACCGGACCGAGCGCAGGGGTTCCCGGGGCGTGTCCCGTCCTGCGGAATCCTGCATGTCCGCCCGGTGCCTTCCGGGCTCCAAAACCGCTGTCTCCCCGGCGGCCTCCAGCTCTCCGGGCTGCAGGGGGCCGCCCTGGGCCGCCACGATGTGCGGCGCCAGCTCGTGGAGCGCGGCCAGGGCCCTGCGGTGCCGCCCGAGGGCCTTCAGCTCCTCCTCCTGCACGGCGGTGTGGAGCACGCAGACGCTCGTGGGACCGAGGATAAGGCTGCGCGAAAACGCGAACCCGGCGACCGCCATGGCGGGCCAGGCAAACACGGAAACGACGACCGGAACGGGCACCGGGGAGAAAACATAGACGGCAACGAGCACCGCGAACACCACCAGAGACACCACCAACACGACGGTCCCGCCCCGGGTCTTTCCCAGGCTCATGCTCTCGATGTCGCTGAGGTAGAAGCGCCGGACACGCTCGCTGTACCCGTTGTTCGTCACATGCAGCAGATGGTCTCCGGCCAGCCAAAGAGAGTGCCGGCCACCCACGGGGGGGGACCAGCACTTCGCCAGGCGCCGCATTTCCCGGGGGTCTTTCATGTCGGAAGCCCCCCCTCAACAACGTACAAGTACCACAGGAGCCCGATCAGGAAGAGAATCCCCACCAGCTGAAGCATCGCCAGCAGCAGCGCCACCACAAACCGCCACCGCCCGCGGGGCACGGCGCTCAGGGGTTTGGACCAGTATTTGAACACGATATACAGGACCACTGGCGCGGTGAACGGCGAGAAGTACGGGATCAGGGTCGAGATGAGGGCCATCGTCAAGGCCACCTCATCGTACAGCATCTGGCCGGACCGTTCCCGCACCTTTGCCAGCCCGGCCTCCCCCTTCGCGTGGCAGGCGGGGCAGTAATGCCCCCCGCCGGGGGCCTCAATGTCGCACAGGGCGCACAGGAAGCATCCGCAGGCGTCGCAGACGGCCTCGGCGCGTTTCTCGGAGTGGTGGAAGCAGGTGCTTTCGTCCGTGAGCACCACGGCGCCCGCATCGGGGCGCGCGGGCGCGGGCCGCGCCAGCGCCGGAAACAGCCAGAGGTCCTGCCGGGCCCCGCACCCGGGGCAGAAGACCAGCATCCGGGCGTCCTTCAGCGACGCCTCAAACGAGAGCCGGCAGTTCGCGCAGCGCGCCGCGTAGACCCGCATGTCTCCCCTCCCCTATTTCCGCACCACGCGCGTGTCGCAAATGCGGTCGTGCAACGTCCGCTTCTCGTCATCAAAGGCCGCCATGATGAAACCGGCATAGAGGATGACGCTGCTGAGCAGCAACCCGAAATAACGGCCCAGGGCGCGCAGGTAGGAGACCCTTCCCCCGTCGGGGCGCACCACGCGCAGGCCCAGCGCCATCTTGCCCGGCGTGGCGCCAAAGCGCCCCGTGAACCCCGTGAAATAGGCGATGGCTATGGAAGAATTCAGGAGCACGGACAACAGGATGGTCCAGCCGGACATCCCGCTGAGATCCGTCTGGGACATGCCTTCCATGAAGGGGAGAAGCATGACCAGCACGCTTGTGACGTAGAGAATGAGCGTGTCCAGGAGGTAGGCGACAACGCGTATCCAGAACCCGGCATAGCGCAGGGAGTACCGCGCGCCGTAGGTCGCCGGAAGGTCTGCCCCCTCGCGCACGCGCTGCAGGAACACGGGCTTGCACGCGGCGCAGATGCGGATGCCCTGGTAGTCCATCAGGTCCCCGTCGGGGAACTGCCCCCCGCACTCAACGCAGGTCCCCGTTGTCCCCGCCGTTTCCGGCGCCGCATTCAGCTGGGCGAAGGGCTTCCACTCGGTCATGCCCTGCCGCCACACCAGGGTGTTGGGAAGGATATCCCCCGCGTCCACCCGCTGCTGAAACTCCTCCCCGGTGTACGGACCGGTGCGCTCCCCGTTGATCACCGCGTAATACTGCACAGCCTGGTTCCTCCGCAGATCCGTTTTGACCTGCGGCAAGAATACACTAACGCCGCCGGACGGTCAACTTGGACCACCGGCGGCGTTGATATGGAGCCTACAGGGTGAACTCGACGGTGAGGATCTTCTTGGGGCCGAAGGCGAGCCTGAGCGTGCTGCCCCCGGGGGCGAGGGTCTCGCGGCGCTCCTCGTTCAGGTTGGTGAGCCACGCGCCGGTGAGGGGGCGGTGGGTCCGCACCACGCCGTCCACGGGCTTCGCCGTCGGGTTGAACACGCGGAGGATGTAGCTGCCGGGCCGGTCCTCGGCCTGCTTGAAGGCCGTGACCTGGAGGTTTTCGCCCTCCAGCGTGAGGAAGCTGAGGGCCTTGGGCAGGGTGCCCGTGTGCGGCCCGGCCTGCGCGGGCTCCAGCGGCAGGTTCATGTCCTCGGCCTGGGCGTAGACGCCGTTGGTCCAGTCGCCGCTGTGGGGGTACAGGGCGTAGGTCCACTCGAACTTGCCGATGCACTGGGCCAGCTCCATGTCCGGGAAGGTCTCCCAGCGGCCGAACACGGGGGAGTTGCGGAAGGTGAAGGCGCGCAGGAGCGTGACGGCCAGCGGCTTGTCCGCCCGGTCCATGGCCTCGTACTCGCGGAGCCCGGAGTTGTTGAGGACGGCGAAGCCGTGGGTGCCGTCCGTCATGTCCACGAAGCGGTGCATGGGGTACTGCGGGTTCGGCTTGCCGAAGTAGGCGTTCCCCTCCTTGACATGGATGTCGCGGCCGATGACGTCGTAGGAGATTTCCGCGTCCGTGCGGTCGCAGCCCGCGAGGCGGGTGGGGAACACCACGCGGAGACGGTGGTGTTTGCAGGTGTTCTCGAAGGAGGTCTGGATGTCCAGGCGCGGCGAGTCGGCCCGCAGGGTGAAACGGCTGGTGACGACCATCTCACGCCGCTCCTTCGTGCGGCCCGTGTCGTTGATGTCGCCCTCGCGGAAGTCCACATAGGGCTCGTCCTCGACGCTGACGGGGATGCTCAGGTGGTAGTCCACGCGCATCCGAGCGAGCAGGGGCCCGTCCTCCTCCAGGGCGATGTCGCAGGGGCATCCGTGGGAGGTGATGACCTCGTTGCGCTCGGGCTCCATATGGATCCACGAGTGGCCGGTCTCGCCGGAGTCCTCGAGGTAGTGCAGGCCGGTGTAGGCGCGGCCCGTCTCCTTGTGGAGGAGATCGAGGGTGCCGTCGCTGTTGAACCGGACGCGCACGAAGGCGTTCTCCAGCACGTTGACCTCCGGCGCGAGGCTTCCGGGCGCGCGGTCGAACATCTCCTCGCGGGCGACGTGGTAGGTGGCGTAGCCGTAGGCGGGCACCTCGTCCAGCTCGACATGGCAGCGCACGCGCTCCGTGCGGACCTCGACCGAGATGTCCTGGAGGTTGCGCACGAGCACGCCCATGGGGAAGCGCTCCTGCTTCTGCAGGCGCAGTTTCTTTTTCCCGTCCGGCGTGGCGAGGCTGAAGGCGTCGTAGCCCATGTTCTGGGGCAGGTCCACCAGGCAGGAGACCACCCCCTTCCGGGGGAAGGGGCAGGGGTTGAAGACCGTCAGCACCGTGTCGCGGGGGGACAGGTCGGAGTTGTCAATCCGGGCCTGGACCGCCTCCAGGGCGCGGCGGGAAAGCCCCTCGGTGATGATGTTGATCTGGTCGAAGCGAAACATGGAGTCCCGCTCCATCTGGTCAATGCCGCCGCCCGTGATGGTGTCGTGCGGGTGGTTCTGCAGGAGGAAGCGCCAGCAGCGGTCCAGGGCCGGCTTCAGGTACTCGCCCCCGGCCATGGAGGCCACGGCGCTCCAGGGCTCGGCGCGGCGCTGGAGGCCCACCTCGGCGTTGTGGTTGGCCTTCTTCAGGCGCGGACGTGCGCTGATGACGTCGCCGAAGAGGTG
>Ga0123329_1003810_pt1 | contig 12193 bp, 9 predicted proteins | sample BioC12SIPDNA_FD_89703 | JGI IMG/M metagenome (GOLD analysis project Ga0123329, IMG submission 89703) | Anaerobic biogas reactor microbial communites from Washington, USA - Biogas_R1_B C12 SIP DNA | ecosystem: Engineered > Bioreactor > Anaerobic > Unclassified | place: Washington, USA | collected... | reverse complement strand
GCCAACCCGACCCGCTGTCGGTACCCCTTGGAAAGGCGCCCGATAATCCGATCGCGCACGTCGCCCAGGTTGCAGGCGTCGATCACCCGCGCCACGGCGCCCTGGCGATCCTCGACGCCCCGCACCGCCCCGCAGAAATCCAGGTACTCGCGCACGCGCATCTCGCGATAGAGCGGCGCCGATTCGGGCAGATAGCCCACCCGCCGCCGCACCTCCAGCGAGTCCTCCACCACGTCAAAGCCGCCCACGACGGCTGTGCCCTCGCTCGGCGGCATATAGCCCGTCAGGATGCGCATGGTGGTCGTCTTGCCAGCGCCGTTGGGCCCCAAAAAGCCCACGATCTCGCCACGCTCGACGCTGAACGAGACGTCGTTCAGCGCGCAAAAGCGCCCGTACTCTTTGGTCAATCCTTCCACGCGGATCATCCGAGCATCCACCTCCTACCTACCGCCGCAGGGCGCCCGCTACTCGCAGAACGTACGGCGCGCCGCTGCCCATCCTACCGCGAGGGTGTGGAGACTTTGTGAGGATCGGCTGAGCATTCCGTCGCCAAGACGCCGCCCGCCGCGCCTGCCGACGCGGACGCCAACCCAGCCTGGCCCGCGGGAGCCGCTAGCTTGCCCTTGCCAGCCTGCACAAACCCCAGCACCCACAGCCCGATGACCACAAACACCAACCCCGCCGCCACAAAGCTGGCGCCCATGGTCCACGCGCCCGCCACGGCCGCGCCCACCAGGGGCCCTATCGCCCGCCCGCCCGCCTCAAGGCTGCTCGCCACGCCAAAGACCGACCCCCGTCGCTCGGGCGGGGTCATCCGCGCCAAGAGGGCGTTGCCCGAGGGCATCACGCCGCCCATAAAGGCGCCCTGCAGCGCCCGCACCACCAAGAGCGCGTACGGGCTGCCCACCATGGCCTGCGGGAAATAGAGCGCCGCCGAACCCAGCAGGCAGATGACCAGCACCTTGCGCTGGCCCATGCGGTCGCCCACTCTGCCCAGCACAAAGGCGGCGATGGACGACGTCACCGACACCGACGCCGTCACCGCGCCCGCCACCGTGGCGATATTGGGCGCACCAGGCGACAGCGCCTGCACGTACAACGACAGAATCGGCGAGACCACCGCCGCGCCAAAGCTCACGCTGGCCAGCGCCACCAGCAGCGCCAAGGAGCTGCCGTTGAGCACCTGCCGCATCCCTGCAAACATCGGACGCAGCGAGATGGTCCGCGCCCGCGCATCGGGCTGGCGCGACTCGCGCACCACCCCCACGACCACCATCACCGAGACGGCCATCAAACAGGATGACACCGTAAAGACGGTCCGCGAGCTGTAGGCATCGGCCACCAGACCGCCCAGCAGCGGCCCTACCGCGTTGCCCACAAACTGGGCCGTCTGCATCATCCCCAGGGCAAAGCCCATGTTCTCATCGGGCGTCTCGGCGGCCACCAGGGTCAGCGCCGCCGCCACCGTCCCGCAAAAGATGCCCTGCAGCACCCGTAGGAAGACCAACAACTCGGGCGTTCGTGCCAAGCCCATGGCAAAGGCCAGCACCGCGCCCGCAGCCGTGGCTCGCACCAACATGGCCTTGCGGCCGACCCGATCGGCCAGCGCGCCCCAGATGGGCTGAAAGACCATCATGCTAAAGGCTGCGCCACTGGTAAAGGCGGCCGACCACGCGACGGCGGCGTCATAGCCGCCGACACCTAGCTCTTGGAAGAAAAAGGGGATAAAAGGAAAATAAGCTGAGAAACCGATCAGCGTCAGCAACTGCGCTGCGCACAGAGCCACCAGGTTGCGAACCCACAGCTCGCGCACTCGCCCCCTCACTTCACACTAGCGCGGCACATTGTGTGAACATAGCCCCGCCCCATGGCCTTGTCAAACTCGTGTCTCAGCCGCCGAATATGCGACGCCATTATGGCGTATACTTACTGGCAGTTGACGCGTCCCGTGACCGACCGAGGTGCTCGCCATGGCTCAAGACAGAATCCTGCCCGATCTGATCGACCGCCCCGCGGCCGCCATGCGCGCCGTCGTGGCCCGACCGAAAAGCTGGTGGATCGCCGCCGCCATCGTGCTGGTGACGCTGCTGGCCTATGCCAGCGTGACGGGCCCCTATCAGCAGGCCGCCCAGGCCGAGGCCCAGGCCGCCATGGTCGAGCGGCTTGCCGCCCAGGCATCGCCCGAGCAGGCTGAGGCCATGCGCGCCTCTGTCGAGGCCGCTTCCGCTCAGCGCCCCATCGTCACCACCCTGCTGATCACGGCGGTCACGGCCGCATTTGGCTGGCTGCTCTGGGCGGGGGGCGCCCACCTGGGCAGCCTATTCTTTGGCGGGCGCGGCGAGTTCGCCCACACCTGGGCCGTCACCGTGTGGAGCCAGCTCCCCCGCGCGCTGGGCTACCTGGCGACGATGATCTATACCTGGATGAACGACGCCATCCCCGCGCATGAGGGCCTCGCCTTTCTCGTGGGGACGGGCGATCTGCTCAGGGATGCGGCCAACCCCGCCTACCTGGCCCTCTCGTCCATCTCGCCCTTTGCCATCTGGAGCCTGATCCTGCTGATCGTCGGCGTGCGCGCCGCCACAGGGTTGGGCCGCACCGCCGCCATCATCCTGATCTTGCTGCTGTGGGGCCTCGGCCTCGCGCTGACGCTGGTTCCCTCGCTGCTAATGGGCGGCCTGACCGCATCACTGATGGGCTGATCCCCAGCCCCTAGAGAACGAACGGAGACGCTTGCACATGAAACGCGCCCTGATCATCATCCTCGTCCTGGCGGTCGTCGGCGGGGCAACTTGGTTCCTGTATGACCGCGCCAACCGCGAGCCTGCAGAGACCGTCACCGCCGAGGGCTATACCACCCAGCCCGCCTTTGTCACGTCGCTGGACGCGGGCGTCACCGTCACGGGCAACGTGGTGGCCGAGCGCAACCAGACCGTGAGCTTTGCCAGCAGCGGCACCGTCGTCGCCGTGCACGTCCAGCAAGGCGACCGCGTCACCAAGGGCCAGGTCCTGGCCGAGCTGGACACCGCCGACCTGGAGCTGGCCGTGACGCAGGCCGAGGCCGCCCTAGCTATCCAAGAGGCCAACCTGGCCCGCGCCCTTACCCCCGCCACCGAGGAGGATATCGCCGCGGCCGAGGCCGCCGTCGCCTCCGCCGAGGCCCAGTTGGCCGACCTGCAAAAGGGGCCCAGCGCCCGCGATATCGAGGCTGCCCGCATCTCGGTGGAGCAGGCCAAGGCCAGCCTCTGGGGCGCCCAGGGCAGCCGCGACGCCACCGTGGGCAACCCCATGGCAGGCGGCGGCTCCAAGGCCCAGGCCGAGGCCGCCGTCTCGCAGGCCGAGTGGGCCGTCAAGCAGGCCGAGCTCAACCAACAGCGCCTGTGGGAAAAGCCCTCCGCCTCGTCCATCGCCGCCGCCGAGGCCCAGATCGCCAACACCAAGGCCAGCCTGGCCCGCCTGCTGCAGGGCGCCTCTGATCAAGAGATCGCCGTGCTCGAGGCCCAGATCGCGCAGGCCCGCATCAGCGTCGAGAGCGCGCGCAGCCGCCTAGACGACGCCATCCTCACCGCGCCCGCCGACGGTGTGCTCGCCACCTGGAACCTGCGCCCTGGCGACCTGGTGTCGCCCGCCGCGCCCATCGGCTCCCTGGTGGACGACAGCGCCTATTATGTCGAGGTGGCCATCGACGAGACCGAGATCGCCCAGGTGCAAGAGGGCCAGCAGGCCAGCATCAGCCTGGACGCCTTTCCCGAGCAGGAGCTGACGGGTACCGTCGACCGCATCAGCCTTCTCGGCACCTCGGTACAGGGCCTGGTGAACTATACCGTGCGGATCGCCTTTGACCACGACGGCCTGCCCGTGCGGCCCCTGATGACGGGCGTCATCAGCGTGGTCACCCAGCAACGCCAAGATGCGCTGGTAGTGCCCAACCGCGCCCTGCGCCGCGATGCGCGTGGCATCTATGTGGAGCAGCTTCGCGGCGGCATGCCCGTCCGCGTCGACGTCACCACGGGCATTGCCAACGACAGCTATACCGAGATCCTCTCGGGCCTCAACGAGGGCGACCAAGTCATTGTCGCGCGTCCGCGTGGCTCCCTGCTCGAGTCTCTAGGAGTGCCGCAATGAGCGAAAACACCCCCCTGATCGACCTGCGCGACATCTGCAAGACCTACCAAATGGGCGTGATGGAGGTCCGCGCCGTGTGCGGCGTCTCCCTCGAGATCGCCCAGGGAGAGCTGACGGCCATCATGGGCCCGTCGGGCTCGGGCAAGTCCACCTTGATGAACATCCTGGGCTGCCTGGACCGCCCCACCTCGGGCGAGTATCTCCTGGCGGGCCAGCCCATCGCCAAGCTGGACGACGACGCCCTGGCCGCCATCCGCAACCGCACCATCGGCTTTGTCTTTCAGAGCTATAACCTGCTGCCGCGCACGTCGGCCCTGGAGAACGTCGAGGTGCCGCTGCTGTATGCGGGCGCGCGCAACCGCCGCCAACTGGCCATGGAGGCCCTGGAGAGCGTCGGCCTGGCGGACCGCGCCCACCACAAGCCCAACGAGCTATCGGGCGGCCAGCAGCAGCGCGTGGCTATCGCCCGCGCCCTGGTCAACCAGCCGTCGCTCATCCTGGCCGACGAGCCCACAGGCAACCTGGATACCCGCACGGGCCTGGAGATCATCGGCATCTTTCAGCAGCTCAATCTCGAGCGCGGCATCACCGTGCTTTATGTGACCCACGACCAGGAGACGGCCGACTATACGCGACGGGTTATCCGCCTGCGTGACGGCCTGATCGAGCGCGACGAGCCCGTACCTAACCAGCAGTTTGCCTTTAACGTGTCGCCCGAGCTACTGCCGCCTGGCGCCAGCATCACCGAACCTCCGTCGACGGGCAGCGAGGTCGCCGTCGCTGACTCTGCGACTGGGAGCACGGCCGCATGAGCGTCCTCGAAAGCATCCGCATGGCCCTGCGCAGCCTAGCGGCCAACAAGATGCGCTCGGCCCTGACGATGTTGGGCATCATTATCGGCACGGGCGCCGTCATCGCCCTGCTGTCGGTCGGCCAGGGCGCCCAGGCCGAGATCACCAATCAGATCCAGTCCATCGGCTCCAACCTGATCTTTGTCTTTGCGGGCCAGCTCGACCAGACCAGCTCTACGGGCATGACCACCCGCTATCAGCCGCTGACGTACCAAGATGCCGTAGCCCTCGCGGACCCGTCCATGGCGCCCAGCGTGGCTGCCGTCGCCCCCATGATCCAGCGCAGTGCCACGGTGCTCTATGCGGGCACCACCATGAACACCACCGTGGTCGGCACCACGCCCGAGTTTTCGTTTGTACGCAGCTTCCCAGCCGTCTATGGCGGCTACTTTACCCAGGGGGAGGACGCCGCCTATGCCCGCGTCGCCGTGCTGGGCTACCTGGTGGCCGAGAACCTCTTTGGCGACCCATCGCTGGCCCTCGACCAGACCGTCCGCCTGAACGGGGTGCCCTTTCGCGTCATCGGCGTGCTGGAATCCAAGGGGGGCCAGTCGGGCTTTGGTGGCTCGCAGGATAACCAGGTCATCGTGCCCATCTCGACCGCCTACCGCCGCCTGTACAGCGGGCGCTTTTCATCGCAGTACGGCGAGACCGTCGACCTGATCAACGTCTCGGCGGTGGACGAATCCAGCATCGACGCCGCCGTCTCCGAGATCACCTACATCCTGCGCGAGCGGCACAACATCCAGTTCGACGAGGACGATTTCACGGTCACCTCACAAGAGGACATCCTGGGCGTCTTTAACCAGATCACCAACATCCTGACCATCTTTTTGGGGGCCATCGCGGGCATCTCGCTGCTGGTGGGCGGCATCGGCATCATGAATATCATGCTGGTCTCGGTGACCGAGCGCACCCGCGAGATCGGCATTCGCAAGGCCGTGGGCGCCAAACGCCGCGACATCCTCTACCAGTTTCTGATCGAGGCCGTGATCCTGTCCATCGTGGGCGGGCTGATCGGCATCGGTTTTGGTGTCGCCATCGCGGCCGCCGTCAACACGCTGGATGCGTTTTCCACGGTGGTCTCGCCCGAGGCCGTCGCCCTCTCGGTGGTGTTCGCGCCGGTCGTGAGCCTGTTCTTTGGCATCTACGCCGCCAACCGCGCCTCGAACCTGGACCCGATCCAGGCGCTGCGGTACGAGTAGGACGCGCGCGAGGCCAGGCCTGCGGCCGATGACAAGCATCGCCCCTGGCAGCGGGCGGCTTTCGTCAAGTCTTTTACGGTAGGGGCGAACCTTGTGGTTCGCCCCGAGCCAAGAGGGTTGGGGTTGGCCCGTACCCCGCCCCCTTCCGTCTCCTTGACACCCCCAGCCGTCTCCGCCACAATAGCGAGCGCCGTTGTGACCCAACCGCACAAGGAGACGCCCCATGGGCACCTTTCCCATGACCCGCATCGAGGATCTCGAGATCTCGCGCATGATTATCGGCACCAACTGGTTCCGCGGGTTCTCGCACTATTCCGCCGCCAAGAGCCGCTGGATCCGCGAGTACATGGACCTGGACCGGATTGTCAGCATCATGAACGTGTTCGCCCGCAACGGCTGCAACGCCGTCCTCTCGGGCCCCGAGCCGCTGATGCAGGAGGCCATCCGCCGCGTCAAAGAAGAGACCGGCGTGACGGTGCACTGGCTCTGCACCCCCAGCGGCGAGGACGTGGACGAGCTCATGCCTGGCATCGAGCTTTCGGCCGAGATGGGCGCCGCCGTCTGCCTGCCCCATCAGCACTGGACCGACGGTAACATGATCGTCAACCAAAAGCGCATCCTGGGGCTGGAGCGCGTCACCGAGCGCATCCGCGAGCTGGGCATGATCCCCGGCCTCTCCACCCACCGCCCCGAGACCGTCGTCGTCTGCGACACCGCCGGCTATGACGTCGCCACCTATATCCAGATCTATAACCCGGTCGGGTTCCTCTGCCAGGTAGAGACCGACTGGATCTGCCGCATCATCAACGAGACGCCCAAGCCGATCATTGTGATCAAGCCGCTGGCCGCGGGCCGTTGCCTGCCGCCCACCGGCCTCACCTTTGTCTATGGCAGCATCAAGCCGACCGATACCGTCTGCATCGGCACCATGACGACCTACGAGGCCGAGGAGGATATCGCCCTGGCCCGCAACATCCTGGCGGGGCGCGGGCCGACGGGCACGGAACTGCAGTTCAGCCGCAGCAAATCGGCCTTGCTACGAGAAAGGATCGATCCCCTGGCCACCAGCGCCCCGTCGCATGAGGAGGAGCCATCATGACCCGCATCGAGGTACCGTACGACCACGAGATCAATCGCACCCTGGAGCTGCTCCACCGGCCCGGGCTGCTGCTGGCCGCCCGCGACTCGCAAGGGCGCGCCAACGCCATGACCATCGGCTGGGGCACCCTGGGCATCATCTGGAGCTTGCCCATCTTTGCTGTGCTGGTGCGCCCCTCGCGCTACACCTACGGGCTCATCGAGGATGCCCAGGCCTTTAGCGTCAACGTCCCCACCCGCGCCATGTACGACTGGGTGGCCGTTTGCGGTTCGCGCTCAGGGCGCGACATGGACAAGTTCACCGAGCACCACATGGCCTACACCGCCAGCGAGGTGGCCGATACCATCACCATCGATGGCGCCCTGCAGACCTACGAGTGCCGGGTGGTCCACCACAATGACGTCATCCCCGCCAACCTGGACGCCCAGGTCGAGGCCAACGCCTATGGCGGCGCCGACTATCACCGCATCTACTATGGGCAGATCCTGCGGGTGACGGCCGAGGAGACGCGTTAGGAGGCCGGTTGACCCAGGCGATGACCGACACCCAGTCGGCGGCGGGACCCCCCTTCCCGCCGCTTTCGCCACGCATCCGGCGCTGGCGCGAGGCCAGCCGCGAGCGCAGCGACTGCTCGCCGCAGCCCACCCGCCAGCATGATCTGCTCGCCGCCTTTTTCGGGCCCTATGCCGACCTGCCGTTCCCCGAGCGCTATGCCCGCGCCATGGCCCAGGCGCTGGAGGCGGCACCAGTCTACCTGCTGGAGGATGAACGCCTGGTGGGCATGACCTACCAGGTGTGCCGGCCGGACGTGCCGCCCCAGCCCACGCCCTGGGACGAGCAGTGGCGCGCGTATGACCCCCACCTGCAGACCGCGCAGCGTCAGGCCGAGCAGATCGAGCCCTACCTCCGCGTGGGCGGAGCCCCCGGGCACATCGGGTGGCGCTGGGATCGCATCCTGGAGCGCGGCATCGCGGGACACCTTGCCGACCTCGAGGCTCGGCTCACCAGCGCACCCGACGCCAGGGCCCATGCGTTGTACCAGGGCGCCATCATCTTGTGGCAGACCGTGCTCCGTTGGAACGACCGACACATTGCGGCACTCCGCGAGCTTGCAGCAGCCGCCACGGGCGAGGAGCGCTCCCGGCTGGAGGGCCTCATCGCGCTGTGCCAGCGGGTGCCGCGCTACCCGGCCCGAACATTCCACGAGGCGCTACAGAGCTTTTACGTGCAGCACCTGGCCGTGATGTTCGAAAACCCTTACGGCGGCAACGGTCCCGGGCGCATGGACGCCATCCTGGGGCCCTACCTGGAACGCGATCTGGCCGACGGACGCATTAGCCTCGACGAGGCCCGCGACTTGGTGGCAGAGCTGATAATCCGCCTGCACGAGCGCATCGCCCACGCCGATGGATGGGTGGAGGCGGTCACAGTTGGCGGCCTGGGGCCCGGCAGCGCCCCCGCGGAAAACACCCTCACCCATCTGATCATCGAGTGCGTCGCCGCCATGGATATCACCCACCCCTCGGTGTACGTACGTCTCTCCACGCAGAGCTCGGACGAGCTCTTGGACCTAACCGTCCGCTACCTGCTTCATGGCCGCAACCGTGCCCAGGTCTACAATGACGACGTGGTCCTACCCGCCCTCCGTCGGGGCGGCGTCCCCGCGGCCGATGCAGCCGTCTACATGGCCGGCGGCTGCATGGAGATCAGCAGCCAGGGGGCGGCTTGCGACCTGAACTTTGCCGGGACCCTCAATATCGCCAAGACCCTGGAGCTGGTGCTGACCGGCGGCATCGACCTGGTCAGCGGCCAGCGTCGACTGGCGCTGGATCGCGACCTAGCGGCCTATGAGAGTTTCGACACCCTCTACCGCGCCTTTGAGGACGAGCTGGCGCGCCAGTACGCCGAGATGGTCCGCGCCATCGATATCGCCAGCGCTACCTATGCCGAGCTGCGCCCCTGCTACCTCCTCTCCAGCCTTGTAGATGACTGCCTGGACCGCGGGCGCGAGCAGCAAGACGGCGGCGCCCGCTACCACGACTATGGTTTCGCACCGTTGGGCATCACCACCGCCGCCGACGCCCTGCATGCCCTGGACGTGGCCGTCTACCGCGAGAGGTTTGTCACCGCCGCCGAGCTGCTATCTGCCCTCCGGGCGGACTTTGCCGGGTTCGAGGCCCTGCGCGCTCGTCTGCGCGCCATCCCGCCCTATGGCCACGAGGCTCCGGAGGCCGATGGCCTCTGCCAGCGCGTGCTCGCCAGCGTTTGCGACCTGGCCACGGCCCAGCGGACACGCTTTGGCGGGCGGCTCAAGCCGATGGTGTTCAACTTTGTGTGGACGCCCGGCGCCAGCAAGGCACTGGGCGCCCGCCCCGACGGCTCGCGAGCGGGCGAAGCCATCGGCCACGGCCTCACGCCCGCCAAGCGCGCCATGACCTCGGGCATCACCCCGGCCATGAACTCGTGCCTGACGCTGGATTGCACCTGCGTGTTGGGCGGCGCCACCACCATGTGGGATATGGACCCGCAGTGGATCGACGAGCCCTTGCTCCGCGCGTTACTGACGTCGTTCCTGCAGCGCGGCGGCATGATCTTTCAGGGTAACATGACCAGCGTGGCTGATCTGGAGGACGCCTACGCCCACCCCGAGCGCCACCCCAACCTGATCGTGCGCGTGGGCGGCTTCTCAGCCCGCTTTGTTACCCTCGACCGCGATGTGCAGCTAGACGTCCTAGCGCGTCACCGGCACCGGGGCTAGCACCCCACCAACACCAAACGGGGGAGCCAAGTGGCTCCCCCATTCGCTGCCATGGCGCGAGCCATCCCGCTCACCCGCTAAAGCGCATCAACCGACCGTCGCCAGGGGCCAACCAAAACGAGGTGTAGACCCCATCGCGGTATGGGCGCGTCGGTCCCACGCCCCGATCCTCCGACACGGGCCGTAGCTCCCCAGTGCTGCGCATTACGCGTGACACGGTCCGATGCTCGGTACGCAGCGTCATCCGCACAAAGCTGGGGCGCTCGCGATCGAGGTTGACCACCATCACCCACGGCAGGCCCTCTCGGTCCTCGAACTCGCCGATGAGAAACCTACTGCCCTCGGTATGCAGCGGCTCCCCGATCGAGCGCACTCGATCCTGTCCCCCCTCGATCAAGGCCACCAGACCCTCGCCGCACAGGCGGCGCGTCTCACCCTCGGTGCCCTTGGGAGCGTCGGGCCAGTACCACACCCCCGTAGAGCGCAGCGTGAGCAGGTGCGGCGCCAACGCCTGCAGCTCTAGATTCAGGTCGCGGATCACGTACCACTTGGCCGTCCGCTTCCCGTGGATCGTGAGGGGCCCATTGCGGCTGTTCTCCCAGTCGGGCGTCTGGTAAGTCCAGTAGGCCAACGCCTTGGCGCCATGGGCCAACGTGGTGTACACCTGCCAGCGCATGTCCTCGGGCGTGGGATCCCGATACAGCCAGTGCGGCGTAGCCAGGACAATATTCATGAACGGCACGCCGGCTCGCAACGCCTCCTGCCGAATGATCTCGAGGTTGGTATAGTAATCCGGCCGGTCATAGGTCTCCATCAGCGAATAGTTGTCATAGGAGAGCAGCGTGGGGCGCACCGTGTCGAGGTACGCCCGCACGTGGCCCCGATAGTCGACGGTGCCCAGTTGGTCTGGGCTACAGCAGTTGGGGAATAGGTTGATATAAGCCACGTGCTCAGGATCGCGCTCACCAAAAGCGCGCACGATCTGGGCCAGACCCTCGAACTCGCGTGGATGCGGCTCGTCCTTGATGAAATAACCCCACAGCGCCGGATGGTCTCCATAGGCTGCCACCACCGTTTCGACGGCTGCCTCCCAAGCCGGATCCTCTGTCATGCCCGCATAGACCCGCGCATCAGCCACGATGGCCTTTAGCCCAAACTCGGCGCACCATGCCAGCACTTGCATGGTCTCCCCGGGCGTTCCCGCATCGACCTGGGCAACCGTAAACCCGGCCTCGGCCACCTCGGCATACCGCTCGCGCGTCGCCGTCGGCCCATCCCAATACGAGATGACAAAGAGATCGCTCTGCATGTGACTCCCTCTGGACCCCGCTCAGATGCTGCAGCGCCCCACCCCGCGCCAGAGCCCTCAAGGGTGGCCGACTGAGATCGCGCATGCCCCGATGGTACCGTCAGAGTGAGCCCTTGGCAACACCAAGCGGGGGAGCCTTGTGGCTCCCCCGCTTTCGTGACGCATCGCAAACACCAGGGTGACGTCTCATGCAAAAAAGAGGAGCGAACACGGGGAGATCTCTAGCACGACAAGCGCAGTTCGCTCGCCATAGGGGAGCGCAGTCGTGACCAGCCAGGCTGGGAGACTCTGGCGCAACCTCCCGCGCATGGAGGTTGGGTGGATCTCGTTTCCCGTGTTCGCTGTGAACATTGTACCACGGGTTGCGCGGGGTATGCGTCAAAGATCCGTCAAGGTTTCTATCACAAGGCGGCCCCGGCACTAGGGATGCACAATCACCCAGGTGCCCGGGTTGGCGGCGGTGGCCTCCACCCGGGTGACCCCCTCCGGCACCACGGGGTCGGTCCAGTTGTAGAGCCACTCGGCGTCATCGAGGCGCATATTGACGCAGCCGTGGCTGGTAGGCGTACCCCACTTGTCGTGCCAATACGCCTCGTGGAAGGCATAGGCCGCCACAAAGTACTGGACATAGTGGATGTCCGGCAAATAGTAGCCCGGCCCAGCCATGAGCTGCATATAGATCTTGGTGCGGATGCGAAACTTGCCCTGAAGGGTAGGCGTACCCGCTTTGCCGGTAGAGACCAGCGTCTCAAACACCAGCTCGTCGCCATCCCAGGCGCGCAGCAGCTGCTCGCTCAGGTCCACCTCGATCCACTTTTCGTCGGTGGGCAGCGGCAGGTACTTTTC
>Ga0123329_1003807_pt1 | contig 12210 bp, 9 predicted proteins | sample BioC12SIPDNA_FD_89703 | JGI IMG/M metagenome (GOLD analysis project Ga0123329, IMG submission 89703) | Anaerobic biogas reactor microbial communites from Washington, USA - Biogas_R1_B C12 SIP DNA | ecosystem: Engineered > Bioreactor > Anaerobic > Unclassified | place: Washington, USA | collected... | reverse complement strand
CCCGTGAAACAGGCCTGGCAAGGATCCGCACAGCCGAAGCAGGAATCCCGCGTGGATTCCGGGCTCAGGTAGCCGAGAGAGTCGGCCCCGATAGCCTGCCGCGCCTGCTCCAGCGTGCGGTGCGAGCAGAGCAGCTCCTCCGGCGTGGACGTATCCACGCCATAGTGGCAGGTGAAGCGCATCATCGGGCTGGCGATGCGCACATGCACCTCCGTGGCCCCCGCCTCACGCAGGAGCTTCACGATCTTGAGCGAAGTGGTGCCGCGGACGATGGAATCGTCCACCAGCACGATCCGTTTGCCTTTGACGATGCTCCGCACCGGCGAAAGCTTCATCTTCACCCCGAGTTCGCGGACCGACTGCACCGGCTCGATGAAGGTCCGGCCCACATACTTGTGCTTCACCAGCCCCATTTCATAAGGGATGCCGCTCTCTTCGGCATAACCCATCGCCGCGCTGAGGCTGGACTCCGGCACGCCCACCACCATGTCGGCCTCGACCGGGCACTCCCGGTACAGGCGACGCCCGGCTTCCTTGCGGTAGGCGTGGACGTTGCAGCCGTCGATGTCGCTGTCCGGCCGCGCAAAGTAAATATACTCCATCGCGCACATCCGGTGGCGGTTGAAGCGGGAGTACAGGGTGCTCCGCATGCCATGGTGGTCCAGGGTCACGATCTCCCCGGGCTCCACGTCCCGGATGAACTCCGCACCCATGATTTCAAAGGCACAGGATTCGCTGCTGACGGCATATCCGTCGCCCATCTTGCCGATACACAGGGGCTTGATGCCGTATTTGTCGCGGCAGGCATAGATGCGGCTCCGGGTCAGGATCACGAAGGTGAAGCCGCCTTCGATCATGTTCAGGGCCTTCACGATCATCGTGATCCGGTCCTCCTTGCCGCCCTTCTTGATCAGGTGGGCCAGCAGTTCGCTGTCCGTGTTGGTCTGGAAGATGGAGCCGTGCCGCTCCAGGTACTGTGCGACCGGACGGGCGTTCACCAGATTGCCTTCCCCGGCGATGGCGAAATCGCCGGAATGGTGCCGGAAAAACAGCGGTTCCACGTTGTTCAGGCCGCCTTTCGAAGCATTGGCATACTTGACGCTGCCGATGCCCATTTCGCCCGGCAGGTGGTCCAGCTCCCCATTGGTGAAGATCTCGCTCAGCAGGCCCTGTCCCCGGTAGCTGTGGGGCTCGCCCTGCGGGTCGAAGGTGATGATGCCACCGCCTTCCTGCCCCCGGTGCTGGAGGTTGTGCAGTCCGTGATAAATCAGAGTCGAGGCGTTCGGTACGCCATAGACAGCCAGTACGCCCATATTATGATTCGCTTACTTGTTTCAAACGGGTCAAAACGATATTGTAACTCTCCACCACGCGGCTCAGGTCCAGGCGGAAACGGTCTTTGTCCAGCCGCTCCCCCGTGGCTTCGTCCCACAGGCGGCAGGTGTCCGGACTGATCTCGTCGGAGATGATGACGGCCCCGGTATCGGAAGCCCGACCGAACTCGATCTTCATGTCCACGAGCTCGATGCCGGCCTTGTGGAAAAGCGGCACCAGCAGTTCGTTCACCTTGCGGGCGGTGTTGTACATCCCGTCCAGCTCCTGGTACGTCGCGAGCCCGAGGGCCACGGCATGGTCGCGGTTGATGAACGGATCTTCCAGCTCGTCGTTGTTGTAGCGCAGATCCACGATGGTATTGGGATGGCGGTAGCCTTCCTCCACGCCCAGGCGGTAGGCCAGCGAGCCGGCGATGCGGTTGTGTACGACCACCTGCAGGGGGATGATCTCGATCTTGCGGCAAAGCTGCTCCTGTTCTCCGACCCGCTCGATGAAGTGGGTCTCCACCCCGTTGCGGTTCAGATAGCCCAGCAGGATCGAGGATATCTGGTTGTTCAGGGCGCCCTTGCCGATGAAACGGGCCCGCTTGACATTGTTGTAGGCCACCGTTACATCTTTATAACGGAAGATCACCCGGTCGGGATGGTCGGTAGCAAAGACCTGCTTCTCGTTTCCCTCGAAAATCAGTTCTCCTTTTTTCATTTCTTGAAATATTGGACTGCGTTCTCAAAGAGCGGCTGGTACAGCTCTTCTTCGATATTCTTGAATACATGGGGCTCCCAGCGCTCCGTATGGCCCATCTTGCCCAGGATCTGTCCATTCGGGCTGATGATGCCCTCGATGGCGTAGCACGAACCGTTCGGGTTGTAAGGAGCCTCCATCGTGACCTCTTCGGAGAAGGGATCCACGTACTGGAAGGCCACCTGGCCCCGGGCGAAAAGTTCTTTCGCAAGGGCCTCGGACACCACGAAACGGCCTTCGCCGTGGCTGACGGCGATGGTGTGCAGGTCCCCGACGCCCATCCCGGCGAGCCAGGGTGAACGGGTCGTCGCCACGCGTGTGGTGGCCATCTGGGAGATGTGCCGGTTGATGTCGTTGCGGAACAGGGTCGGCGATTCGCGGGTGACCCGCCCCAGGTGGCCGTACGGCAGCAGGCCGCTCTTGACGAGCGCCTGGAAACCGTTGCAGATGCCGAGGATCAGGCCGCCGCGCTCCAGCAGGCTCTCAATGGCCTGTGCCACGCGGGCGTTGTTCAGGACGTTGGCGATGAACTTGCCGCTGCCGTCCGGTTCGTCGCCCGCGGAGAAACCGCCCGCGAGCATCAGGACCTGGCAGCCGTCGATCGCCGCAGCCATCTCGTCGATGGAGCGGAGCACGTCCGCCCCGGTCAGGTTGCGGAACACGCCGAAATGCACGTCCGCGCCCGCCTTGCGGAAGGCTTTGGCCGTGTCGTAGTCGCAGTTCGTGCCCGGGAACACCGGGATGTAGACCAGCGGCCGCTCCACCTCCGGACCCTTCCAATGCGGCGCTTCGTATTTTCCTTCCGCCTTGACGTTCAACAACTTGGTATAAGAAGCGGGGACCGCGGCAGGATAGACTTTGGCGTATTTGCCGGCGTTCGCCTGCAGCAGGCGGTCGATCAGGATGCGCTCGCCGCAGATGTGCAGCAGACCGTCGTCGCCGGGCGTGACTTCGCCCAGGCGGACGGCCTGCGGGAAGTCCAGTTCCCCTTCCGCTTCCACGAGGATGGAGCCGTAGCCCAAGTCGAAGAGCTGGCGTTCATCGAGTCTGACGTCGACCCCGAAAAGATTGCCGAAGGACATCTTGGCGAGGCCCTCCGCCACGCCGCCGCGGCCCAGCGCCCAGGCGGAGACGATCCTGCCGGAAGCGATCTGCGCGTGGACGTAGTCCCAGTTCGCTTTCAACTGTTCCGTGTCCGGCATGCGGTCGGGCTTCGGGGTATGCTTGATGAGATAGAGCTTGTTGCCCTCCCATTTGAGCTCCGGGGAGATCACCCGGGCGGCATCCACCGTCGTGATGCCGAAGGCGATCAGGGTAGGCGGCACGCTGATGTGCTCGAACGTGCCGCTCATCGAATCCTTGCCTCCGATCGACGGGAGTCCCAGGGCGAGCTGCATCTTCAGGGCACCGAGCAGCGCGGAGAGCGGCTTGCCCCAGCTGTGCGGGTCTTCGCTCATCCGCTCGAAATACTCCTGGTAGGAGAAACGCATCCGCGACCAGTCGCCGCCCGCAGCCACCACTTTGGCGCAGGCGTCCACCACGGCATAGGCGGCCCCGTGGTAGGGACTCCAACCGGCCAGGAACGGGTCATACCCGAACGCCATCATGCTGGCGGTGTCGGTGTATCCGTCGGCGGGCAGCTTCTGCACGGAAACCTGCGTCTCCGTGGCCTGCAGGGCACCGCCGTAAGGCATCAGCACGGTGGAGCGGCCGATCGTGGAATCAAACATCTCCACGAGACCCTTCTGCGAAGCGACATTCGGATCGGACAGGGTCGCGGCCATCTTTTCCTTCAGGGTCTGTCCCGCCGGCTCGCGGCGGAACGGATCGATGTCCTCGACGGGACCCACGGACGCCTTTGCATAATGCTTCGCACCGGCGCTGTCGATGAACTCCCGGGAGAGGTCGGCCACCGTCTGTCCGTGGTAGCTCATGCGCATCCGGCCGCGGTCCGTCACGTCGGCCACGTGTGTGACTTCGACGTTTTCACTGGCGCAGAAGGCCTCGAAAGCCTCCCGGTCCCCGGACTCCACCACCACGGCCATCCGCTCCTGCGACTCGCTGATGGCGAGCTCAGTGGCGTTCAGGCCGCTGTATTTGGTCGGCACGCGGTCCAGATAGATGTCCAGGCCGGCGGCGAGTTCGCCGATGGCGACGCTCACGCCGCCCGCGCCGAAGTCGTTCGATTTCTTGATGAGGCGCGTCACCTCCGGACGGCGGAAAAGCCGCTGGAGCTTGCGCTCCTCCGGGGCGTTTCCTTTCTGGACCTCGCTGCCGCAGGTCTCCAGCGAGCTGCCCGTGTGCTCCTTGGAGGAGCCCGTGGCGCCGCCGATGCCGTCGCGGCCCGTACGGCCGCCCAGCAGCAGGATCACGTCGCCCGGCGCAGGGCTCTCGCGGCGGACGTTCTCCGCCTTGACCGCTCCCACGACGGCACCCACTTCGAGGCGCTTGGCCGTGTAGCCGGGATGATAGATCTCACGCACATGCGTGGTCGCCAGGCCGATCTGGTTGCCGTAGCTGGAGTAGCCGGCGGCGGCCTTGCGGCTGATCATGCGCTGCGGGAGCTTGCCCGGCAGGGTGTCTTTCACCGCGGCGTTGATGTCGCCGGCGCCCGTCACGCGCATCGCCTGATAGACGTAGGCGCGCCCGGAGAGCGGGTCGCGGATGGCGCCGCCCAGGCAGGTCGCCGCACCGCCGAAGGGTTCGATCTCCGTGGGGTGGTTGTGCGTCTCGTTCTTGAACATCAGCAGCCACTTCTCCGGCTTGCCGTCCACCTCCACGTCCACGTAGATGCTGCAGGCGTTGTTCTCCTCGCTCTGCTCCATGTCCTCCAGCAACCCGCGGCTGCGCAGCACGCGCGCCCCGATCGTGGCAAGCTCCATCAGGCAGATGCTCTTCCGCTCCCGGCCGACCTCCCTGCGGGCCGCGAGGAATTCGCGGTACGCCGCCTCGATCTCCTCCTTGATGAAGGAATCCTCCACCCGGACTTCGGTCAGTTCGGTGGTGAAGGTCGTGTGCCGGCAATGGTCGCTCCAATAGGTGTCCAGGATGCGCAGCTCCGTCTCCGAAGGGTCGCGGCCTTCCGCCGTAAAATAGCGTACCACCTCGGCGAGGTCGTCGGTGTTCATCGCCAGGCCCCAGCGCTTGCAGAAAGCGGCATACTCCGCCGGCTGCATCTTCGTGAAGCCGGTCAGGTCCGCCAGCGGCTTCACCTCCGCCCGGCCTTCCGGCTGCAGGCGACCCAGGTCCTTGGGGCGGGACTCCACCACGTTGATATAATAGTGGCGGATGGCGGCGAGGGTCTCCTCGGGCAGGTCGTCGTCGAAAATGAGCAGGCGCGACGAGCGTATCTGCACGTCCGCGCCGGGATCGATGAGGTGGACGCAGTCCAGGGCCGAACTGGCCCGCTGGTCGAACTGGCCGGGGATGTATTCGACGGCCAGGTATTTCCTGCCTTCGAGGGGGCACTCGTCCGTCACGCTGTCGGTCACCACCTCGCCGAACACGGTATAGCGGCACTTCTCCAGCAACTCGGGCGAGAAGCCGAACAGGTCATAGACATTCAGGAGCCGGAGGGTACGCAACTCCAGAGAAAGGTTTTCGTTGAACTCACTTCTGAGGCTCTGCGCTTCTACCTGAAACTCCGAATACTTTTCTACGAAAATGCGATGTGCGTTCATACGCTATAGTTCAGTTTGAAGGACCTTGTCGGACTGCTTCTTCCGGTACGCCTCCAGCGCGGCCGCAAGGGCGGAATCCCGGAGGGCCAGGATGGCGATGGCATAGAGCGCGGCGTTCTTCGCCCCGTCGATCGCCATCGTCGCAACGGGGATGCCGGAGGGCATCTGGACGATGGACAGCAGGGAGTCCAGGCCGTTGAGCGCCTTGCTCTTGATCGGGACGCCGATCACGGGGAGCGAAGTGAGGGCCGCGGCCACCCCGGGAAGGTGCGCGGCGCCGCCGGCACCGGCAATCACCACGTCCACCCCGCGTTCGCGGGCGCCGGACATGTATTCACAGAAGAACGGAAGGGTGCGGTGGGCGCTGACGACCTTTTTTTCGTAAGGGACCCCGAACTGGTCGAGGGTCTCGCAAGCGGCTGACATCACTTCCCAGTCGCTCTTGGATCCCATGATAATGCTGACTTTCATATTGAACTAACCAAAGTGCAAATTTACAACAAAGCAACTCGCCTTGCAAGGAAAGTTATCGACATTTTTATGGCCGGATTGTTGAAAACTTCCGCGCGCGAATACGTGTATACCCGTGGAATTTTGCCTATCTTTGTCAATTGGTATGAAAGTACGTTTCCCACTATTCTTCGTCCTGGTCCTGCTGGCCGCCTGCGGGAGTCCCGGCAAGTACCAGGGACCCTTCCAAGTGTGGGAGCGCACCGTCATCACGATGTCCGACAGCGTAATGTACGTGGGCGTGGTCAGCGACCCTTCGGACAGCCTGGAGCTGCGCGCCGTCTGCCGGGACCTTTCCGGAGAGGAGCTCCGCAGCGATCTTTTCTCCATGCTCGCCGCCAAGATGCTCTCCACCGTGCGCGCCCCGCAGCAGGGCGGCGTAGGGATTGCGGCGCCCCAGGTGGGGCTGCCCCTGCGCGTCGCCGCCATCCAGCGGCTCGACAAGGCGGACGAGCCGTTCGAGGTCTATGCCAACCTGCACATTCTGGAACATCTCGGAGATACGGTCCGGGGACCGGAAGGCTGCCTGTCCGTGCCCGGCAGGCGGGGCGTCGTCCCGCGCAGCGAGGGCGTCGTGATCTCCTGGACCGATCCGCAGACCCTGGAGACCCGCAGCGAAGAAGTCCACGGCTACACCGCCGTCATCTTCCAGCATGAGACGGACCACCTGGACGGCATCCTCTACACCGACCGCGCCGAGTCCCTGTCCGACGACCCCGACTGGGAGGCGGAGCGGGCCCCCTATGCCGCGGCCGGTGCCTACGACAAACCCCGCTGGCGCCGCGGCGGAGAATTTTGACGCCATAAACATCAAAGACATGGACCTATTGCTCAAAGGAGGGACCCTGATCGACGGGACAGGCCGGCGCAGGGGCGACGTTCTCGTGCGCGACGGCCGCATCGCCGCCGTCGGACCCGACATCGTGGAAGCCTCCGGCGTCCGGACGCTGGACTGCGGCGGCAAAATGGTTTCGGCCGGTTTCGTGGACGTACACGTGCATTTCCGGGAGCCCGGACAGCGCTATAAAGAAACCATCCGCACCGGCTCGCTGGCGGCCGCCCACGGCGGCTACACGACCGTCTGCGCCATGCCCAACCTCGATCCCGTGCCCGACAGCCCGGACACACTCGCCCTGGAGCAGGAAATCATCGACCGCGACGCCTGCATCGAAGTCCTCCCCTACGCCGCCATCACCCGTGGCCGCAAGGGACTGGAGCCGGTGGATTTCGCGGCGCTCAAAGACCGCTGTGTCGCCTTCTCCGACGACGGCAGCGGGGTGCAGCGCGACGGGATGATGCTGCAGGCCATGACGGAAGCCGCCCGGCAGGACGTCATCCTCGCCGCCCACTGCGAGGACAACGCGCTGCTGCACGGCGGCTACATCCACGACGGCCGCTATGCCGCGGCCCACGGGCACAAAGGCATCTGCTCCGAGAGCGAATGGGGCCAGATCAGGCGCGATCTCGCCCTCGCGGAACAGACCGGCTGCCGCTACCATGTCTGCCATATCTCCTGTTCGGAGAGCGTCGGGCTGATCCGGCAGGCCAAGGCGCGCGGCGTGCGCGTGACCTGCGAGACGGGCCCCCACTACCTCACCCTCTGCGAAGACGACCTGCAGGAGGACGGCCGTTTCAAGATGAATCCCCCGCTGCGCCGCGCCGAAGACCGCGAAGCCCTGATCGAAGGACTGCTCGACGGGACCATCGACGCCGTCGCCACCGACCACGCCCCCCACAGTGCCGAGGAGAAATCCCGCGGCCTGGCGGGCAGCGCGATGGGCGTCGTGGGCCTGGAGACTGCCTTTCCGGTCCTCTATACCGCGCTCGTCATCCCCGGCAGGCTGCCGCTGGAGCGGCTCATCGAAGCGCTGACGGACGGACCGCGCCGGGCTTTCCGCCTCCCCGGAGGCCTGCGCCCCGGCGAGGCCGCAGACCTCACGGTGATCGATCCCGACGCCGCCTGGACCGTCGATCCGGCGGATTTTCTCTCCCTCGGCAAGGCCACGCCCTTCGCGGGCCAGGCCGTCCGCAGCCGTATTGTTCTGACCCTCAAGGACGGCGAGCCCGTCTGGCAAGCATAGCCTATGGAGAAACGCATTTTCACAATAGAGAGCAACGAGCCGGTGGCGCGCGACACCTTCCGGCTGGTGCTGCGCACGGACGCCCCCGTGGCGATATGCAGCGGCCAGTTCGTGGACATCGCCGTCCCGGGCTATTACCTGCGCCGGCCCATTTCGGTCAGCGACGTCCTTCCCGACGGGGTGATCCTCTACTACAAGGTGGTGGGCGAGGGCACGCTCGTGATGTCCGGAATGGTCCCGGGCGACACCTTGGAGCTGCTGCTGCCCCTTGGCGCCGGCTTCCATCCGGAAAAATGCGTCTCCGACGCGCTGCTCGTCGGCGGCGGACTGGGCGCCGCGCCGCTGTTCTTGCTTGCCAAAGAGCTTCTTGCGGCCGGAAAGAAGGTCACCGCCGTGCTCGGCTTCAAACGCGCCGACGAGATCTGCCTGGCCGAGGAATACCGCGCCCTCGGCGTCCCGGTGCACATCGCCACCCTGGACGGCTCCGCCGGCACGAAAGGCTTCGTCACCGACGCCATCGCCACCGCGCAGCCGGTCTTCGACCGCTTCTACACCTGCGGCCCGCTGCTCATGATGAAGGCCGTCTGCACGACGCTCGACGCTCCCGGCGAAGCCAGCATGGAGGAGCGGATGGGCTGCGGCGCCGGCTTCTGCTACGGCTGCACCCTGCAAACCCAGTCCGGTCCCCGGCGCGTCTGCGCCGACGGGCCCGTATTCGACAAGGAGGAGATCCTATGGTAAAAGACCTTTCCGTTTCGCTCTGCGGCCTGCGCCTCCGCAACCCGGTGATCCCCGCCAGCGGGACCTTCGGCTTCGGGCTGGAGCTCGCCGACTCGATGGACCTCAACGTGCTCGGCGGCATTTCCCTCAAGGGTACCACCCGCGAGGCCCGTTTCGGCAACCCCACCCCGCGCATCGCCGAGTGCACCGCCGGGTTGATCAACTCCGTGGGCCTGCAGAACCCCGGCATCGAGGCGCTCGTGTCCGACAAGGCGCCGGCCCTCCGGCGCATCTACGGCGGGGTCATCATCGCCAACATCAGCGGCTACAGCGTCGAAGAATACGCCTTCAACTGCGCCCGGGCGGATGCCTGCCCGGCCATCGACATCCTGGAGGTCAACGTCTCCTGCCCCAACGTCCACGGCGGCGGGATGGCCTTCGGCACCGACCCGCAGTCGGCCGCTGCCGTGACGAAGGCCGTCAAGGCCGTCACCCGCAAGCCCGTCTTCATCAAGCTCAGCCCCAACGTGACGGACATCGTGTCCATCGCCCGGGCCTGCGAGGACGCCGGCGCGGACGGCATCACGCTGATCAACACCCTGCTCGGGATGCGGATCGACATCAAGAAACGCAAGCCGGTCATCGCCAACAAGATGGGCGGCTTCTCCGGCCCGGCCGTGTTCCCGCTCGCCCTGCGGATGGTGTACCAGGTCGCGCACGCCTGCCGGATCCCGGTGATGGGCTGCGGCGGCGTGGCCCGCGCCGAGGACGTGCTCGAAATGATGATGGCCGGCGCCACGGCGGTGCAGGTGGGCGCGGAGAACCTCCGCAACCCGACCGCCTGCCCGGAGATCATCGGAGCCCTGCCGGCGCTGATGGAGCGCCTGGGCATTGACAGTTTACAAGAAATCATCGGAATCGTAGCATAATGGCAAAAGACGTGATCATCGCCTGCGACTTCGCGGGCCGGCAGCAGACCCTGGACTTCCTCGACGCGTTCGAGGGGCGGCGCAAGCCCTTCCTCAAGATCGGTATGGAGCTCTACTACGCAGAAGGACCCGACATCGTACGCGAGCTCAAGCGACGCGGGCATCCCATCTTCCTGGACCTCAAGCTCCACGACATCCCCAACACCGTGAAGAAGGCGATGCGCGTACTCTCCTCCCTGGACGTCGACATGTGCAACGTCCACGCCGCCGGCACCGTCGAGATGATGCGCGCCGCCCTGGAGGGGCTCACCCGGGAGGATGGCTCCCGGCCGCTGCTGATCGCCGTCACCCAGCTCACCTCCACCAGCGAGGAACGCATGCAGCGGGAGCTGCTGATCGGCGCCGGGATCGACGAGACCATCGTGAAATACGCGCAGAACGCGAAAGAGGCCGGCCTGGACGGCGTCGTCTGCTCGCCGCTGGAAGCGGCCATGGTCAAGGACGCCTGCGGCCCGGACTTCCTCGCCATCACCCCGGGCATCCGCTTCGCGGAAAGTGCGCGAGACAGCGGGGCCTCCGGAAAAACATGTTTTCCCGGGGTGCAAGATGACCAAGTCCGCATCACCACCCCCGCCCGCGCCCGACAGATCGGTTCCGACTACATCGTGGTCGGCCGTCCCGTGACGGCCGCCCCCGACCCCGTCGCCGCCTACGGGCGCTGCCTGAAAGAATTTTTGAATCAATAAGAAGATATGCAACGCAAGATTGCCAAAGAACTCCTCTCGATCGGGGCCGTGTTCCTCCGTCCGGAGGAGCCGTTTACCTGGGCCAGCGGCATCCAGAGCCCCATCTACTGCGACAACCGCCTGACCCTCTCCGCCCCTGCCGTGCGGGAGCAGGTGGAGGCGGGGCTCGCGACGCTCGTGCGGGAGCATTTCCCGGACGCCGAGGCCCTCATGGGCACCTCCACCGCCGGCATCGCCCACGCCGCCATCACCGCCACGATCCTCGGCCTGCCGATGGGCTATGTCCGGGGCGAGGCCAAGAGCCACGGCCGCACCAACCGCATCGAGGGCCGGCTCGACCCCGGGACGAAGGTCGTCGTGGTCGAAGACCTCATCTCCACGGGCGGCAGCGTCATCGACGTGGTGAACGCCCTGCGCGAAGCGGGCGCCGAGGTGCTCGGCATCGTGAGCATCTTCACCTACGGCATCCGCAAGGGCCTGGACCGCCTCGCCGCGGCGAACGTCGTCAACCATTCGCTAAGCAACCTCGACGTCCTCGTGGACGTGGCCGTGGAGAACGGCACTATCACCCCTGCACAGAAAGAACAGATCCTGCAATTCCGCAACGGCTTATGAAACACCTCATCGACCCCACCGACCTCAGCAAACAGGAGATCGACCAGATCATCGCCCTGGCCGAAGACATCATCGCGCACCGCGAGCGCTACCAGGGCAGCATGGCCCACAAGAAGCTCGCGACGCTTTTCTATGAGCCCAGCACGCGTACGCGCCTGAGTTTCACCGCAGCCATGATGGAACTGGGCGGCCAGGTCCTCGGCTTCTCCAATCCCCAGAATTCGTCGGCGGCCAAGGGCGAGACGGTGCAGGACACCGTGCGCGTGGTGGGCTGCTTCGCGGACATCATCGCGATGCGCCATCCCATCGAAGGGGCGCCGCTGGTGGCTTCCGAGGTGTCCACGGTGCCGATCATCAACGCCGGCGACGGCTCCCACAGCCACCCGACGCAGACCCTCACCGACCTGCTGACCATCAAACGCGAGCTCGGCCACATCGACGACATCACCATCGGCTTCTGCGGCGACCTCCGCTTCGGCCGGACGGTGCATTCCCTCATCAAGGCCCTGTCCCGCTACCACGGGATCAGGGTCGTGCTGATCGCTCCGGACGAACTGCGCCTGCCGGATTACATCAAACAGGACGTCTGCGACAAGATGGGGGTGAAATACCGCGAGACGGACAGCCTGGACGATGCCATCCCGGAGCTGGACGTGCTCTACATGACGCGCGTGCAGAAGGAGCGATTCCTGGACGAAGACGAGTTCGACCGCGTCAAGGACAGCTTCGTGCTGGACGCCCGCCGCATGGCGCTGGCCAAGGAGAAGATGGCGGTGCTGCACCCGCTGCCGCGCGTCAACGAGATCCTCACGGAGGTGGACGACGATCCGCGGGCGGCATACTTCCGCCAGGT
>Ga0123329_1003806_pt1 | contig 12214 bp, 10 predicted proteins | sample BioC12SIPDNA_FD_89703 | JGI IMG/M metagenome (GOLD analysis project Ga0123329, IMG submission 89703) | Anaerobic biogas reactor microbial communites from Washington, USA - Biogas_R1_B C12 SIP DNA | ecosystem: Engineered > Bioreactor > Anaerobic > Unclassified | place: Washington, USA | collected... | reverse complement strand
GTGAAGTGCCCGCTAATGTTGGCGATGGTTGCGGTCAGGGTTATCCCGGAGGCGGCTGTGAGGTGCGTCTGGACGTTGACATCGAGCTGGTGAATCGTCGTGCTGATGTCAAGGTAAGGTGCCCTTGTGTACTGGCCATAGACGATCCCTACATCGTCGGCCGAGCCTGGAATGCCGCCCGGGCAGCTGTCCCAGTTGCCGGGGTCATTCCAATAGGCACTCACCGCACCCGTCCAGATGCAGAGCGCCTCAGGCGCGGCGCGGCCCTGCGGCACGGCCATACCGAGCATGAACAGAACGAGGACAAGACCTCCTAAGAGCCTGAGCGGGCTGCGCGTCGTGGTCATGCATCGCCTCCTGGCACTAAGGGACGCGGACAAGGGACGGCCGGAGATCGCCAGGCGCGCCAATGGGGGAAGGTTGGACACGAGGCGCTGGGAGGATCGGGTGGCGACCTCACCTCAGCCTATGTCTCCATTATACGTCAGTACGCCGAGCCGTCTATGGCGTGGATTCAGCCGGATGCACACCAACCCCGGGAGGTGGCGCAACGCCCCACGGCCTCGGCCCAAGCTGCCTTCCCGAGTAGCTCAAGCTAGCTGATCCTCATTCCCGTCGCCCAAATTAACACTATATTATTGACATTTATATTCTTTACGTGCTATACTCCTTTGACAGGATGCTCCCATCCACTGCCCGGCCCGCTGCCGGGCCAGCAAAGGAGACCCGATGGTCACTCCGCCTCACCTCAAGAGTCCTCCGCTCACACGCGCCGTCCTTGCCCTGGCTTTGGCGCTTCTGGCGTATGCCGGCGTGGGCCTGCTCCGGCCCACACCCCCGGCGCCCATCGACGCAGCGCCCAATAGCTGCGCCGCCCCTAACGTCCCCAGCGTGATCGAGGTTGACACCACGCTCTCGGGCGAGCTCTTCGTCGGGAGTAACGTGACGGTCCGCGCTGGCGCCACGCTCACCCTGACCGCCGGCACCCAGGTGACCATGTGCGGCCTCTACGATCTCAGCTTTAGCGACGGGGCCCTACACGCGGTCGGCACAGAGGCTGAACCCATCACGATCGCCGGCGAGACCCCCGCCACCCGCTGGAACCGCGTTTTCTTCAACGGTGCCGGTTCCCGCCTCCTCCCCAGCACCCTTCAGCACGTGATCCTGGATGGTGGCGGTGGCAGCAATCCCGCCGCGGACTACGGCGCCCTGCACATGTACGATGCCGGCATCTCTGCGGACCCCGGCCCCGTCGTCGGGAACGTCACGATCCGCAATAGCGGCGCCTACGGCGTCTACGTCCGCGTCCACAGCGATGACACCACGCCGCCGCTGCTCTCGGGGCTCACGATCACGAGCAGCACCGCCAGCCCAGTGCTCATCTGGGCTTCGGCGGTCGGGGGCTTGGGCGCGGGCAACGCATTCGCGGACAATGGCGTCGAGGTCGTCGAGGTGCGCACGGACCCCATACGCTTCGACCAGACCTGGCTGCGACAGCCCATACCCTACCGGCTAGTCAACGAAGGCACCCTGGGCATCGACGGGCCGCTCACGCCCACGCTGACCCTGTCTCCTGGCTCGGTCTTCGAGATGGACGCCGAATTGCTGATCAGCGTCGCGAAGGGGCGCCTGATCGCCGAGGGAACCGAGGCAGAGCCCATCACGTTTGAGCCGGCGACGCCGGGCCAGCCGTGGGACAAGATCTACCTCAACGGCTCGGGCACGGTCGTGCCGACCACGAGCCTGCGTCACGTCATCCTCGCGGGCGGCGGCGGTTTGACCCCGGCGGCGGAGGACGCTGTGCTGCATCTCTATGCGCCCAACGGCACCGAGGCCTACGGTCCGGTCTTCGACCATGTCACGATCCTTGACAGCACTGCCACGGGCCTGCTGGTGCGCGTCACCGAATCCGACGCCACGCCGATGGTAGCGACCAACCTCACGGTCACGGGCAGCGATAGGCCGCCATTGCGGCTCTACGCGTCCTCGGTCGCCGGCCTCGGCAAGGGCAACACCCTCTCCGGCAACGCCGATGATGCCATCGAGGTCGTCGGCACCAGGCTGGGTGGGAGCCTGGACTTCGACGCCACCTGGCATGCGCAGCCCGTGCCCTACCGGCTCCTCAACTTTCTCAACGTGGGCCACGCGCGCAGCCCCGTGCTCACGATCGCGCCCGGCACGACCATCGAGATGGCCACCGACGCCGGGTTCTGGATCAACAGCGCCGGCCTGGTGATCGCGGGCACGCCCACCGCCCCCATCACGATCACGCGCGCCCCGGCCACGGCGACCTGGAACCGCATCTACTTCGAGGCAAACATCAACCCCGCGAGCCGGCTGGCGCACGTCACCATCGACTATGCCGGCGGTATCAACGGCGCAATCGACTACCGCGGCGACACGATGGACGTGGACGCTGTCACCGTGCGCTACGCCACCAACGCCGGGCTCTTCACGCGCGGCACCTTCGTGCAGGTGAAGGACTCGGTCTTCGAGCAAAACGGCGACGGCCTGCGCTTTCAGGGTGGTGCGGGTGGCGTGCTGCGCAACAACGTGATTCGCAACAACACCCTCTCCGGCGTCACCGTCGACACTGGCGGCAACGCCTGTATCGACGCAATGGGCAACTTCTGGGGCGCAGCCAACGGCCCCGTCGAGTCCACAGCGACGCTGGATGCGTGTAACCTGACGACGACCACCGCGGGCAGCGGCGATGCCGTCAGTGCTGACGTCATAGTCAGTCCCTGGCTCAGCGAGCCGCCCGGCGGCGGACCGGCCGATGCCAGCCAGATCGCGGCCCAGGACTTCTGGGTGATCGCCGATGGTGTGCAGACCACAACGCTAACCGTCCGCGCCCGTGATGCGCAGGGCGCGCCCCTCGTGGGCAAGCAGATCGTGCTCCAGACGAACCGCGGTACCCTCGACCAACCCACGACCCCGACGGACGCAGATGGCGTCACCACCGCCGTGATCCGCTCGACGCAAGCCGGCGTGGCGCTCGTGACCGCGCACAACGTCACCGACGACCGTCCCCTGGCTGCGCTGGCGGCGCTGACCTTCTGGCAGGGCTCGGGCGACAATGCCGGCCTGATCCCGCCGGGCGGTGCTCCCTACGCTTCGCCCCGGCTGATCATCGAGGGCAAGCCGTTCCAGGCGGGGCTGCCGATCACGTTCCGGCTGCCCATGCAGAACAGCAACCCCACGCCCGTCGACGTCAAGGTCGTCTACAGCGTGAGCAGGCTCAACATCGGCATGCGCTTCACCCCGGTCTACACGGTTGAGACGACGCTCGCACCCGGCGAGGCGTGGGACGCGCCCGGGATCTGGATGCCGCTCAACGATGGCCACCAGTGCGTGATCGCCGAGATCGAGGTCACGCTGCCCGATGGCCAGGTGACGGTGATGAGCCCGCAGGTGGTCGTGAACGTCGGTCCGTTCCAGGTGAACATCGACAAGATCCCGACCGACCCGTGCAAGAGCCTCGATGCCGAGAGCCTCATCCCGCGCGGACTCGGCGTCAAGGGCGTGCGCAAGCACGTGCAGAAGATGCTCATCCAGACCTATCTGATCAACGCCTGTCTGAACCAGATGCTGGGCGGCGGCGACGGTGACGCGATGGCGCTGGGAGCCATGGCCAACGCGGCGCTGCGCGACTACGAGGTCGTGGCAACCCCGCCCCAGATCACGATGCCCCCGCTCGTCGCCGATGACGAGGTCACGCAGGCCGAGGTCGATGCGATCAATCCCGTGGGCGATGCGGTAGCAGAGCTCTGGGGGATCGACATCGCGATCGCAACCGCGCGGCAGCGTGCCCAGGAGGCCGGGCAGGCCGACGATGCCGCCGCCGTCTCGCGCCAGCTTGCTGCGTTCAGGGACTACCAGCGCGCGCGCGGCGCGGCTCTACGCCAGCTTGCGGCGCGGCTCGAGGCCTATCTCACCTTCGCGCGCGACGCCAGCATCCCCGACGAGGTCTACGCGCCCGCCGACTACGCGGCCTACCTGACCGAGTTGCTCACTACGGGCTATGATGCCGAGACCATCGCCTTCCACGAGGCGCTCGGGCGCACCGCGGCGGAGATCCAGACGCAGCTCGAGCTGGAGATCCTGGCGCTGGAAAAGAACCCCTTCTACTCGACCACGTTCTACACCATCCTGCGCGAGGTCCGCGACGCGGCGTCCGCCCAGGCCGCTACGATCGAGCGCAACTACGGCCTGCCAGCCGTGCAGGCGCAGGGCGGCGCGGGCACGGCTGCCATCGAAGACCTTTACCTGGGCACGCTCACGACCGACTTCGCCGTGGGCAACCCCCGGGAGACGGCCCAGACCGTGGCCCTCGTCGTGCGCCCGGTGCAACTGCCGCTGGGTTGGACCTACCGCCTGAGCACGACGTCGCTGGTGCTTGGCGCAGGCGAGACTGCCACCGTGACGCTGACGGTTGACGCAGGACACACGGTACCCGAGGACTCCCTCGCACGGCTCTCTGTCGAAGGTTACATCGGCTCCGACCTGATCGGCGGCATCCTCTTCGAGCAGGAGGTGCCGGCCCGGGCCGGCCACGTCGTCTTCCTGCCGCTGGTGATCCGCAACTAGCGCCTGATCCAGGCAGGTACTCTGGGTTCGCAGATGCGACTTCAGTCGTTACGGTTCCGCATCTGCACTTGGTGCCGGGGGCTTTCCGCAGTCCCCGGCACCTCTACGCCGCAGCGGGAAGCGGCCATCGTGATACAATGCAGGGCAATCGCTGCAACGCCGTCGCCGTGACCGCGCCCGCAGCCTCCCCCTCAGTCGGTGAAAGGTGGATCGCAATGGACGGTTTCTTCAAGTTCATGGCTAGCCGAAATGGTCGCATCGCGCGAATCGTCGCCGGGGTGGTTCTCGTCATCCTGGGTGCACTGATCCTCGAAGGCGCCGCCGGATGGATCGTGGCGATCATTGGCCTGGTCCCCTTGAGCGCGGGGCTCTTCGACTGGTGCTTCTTCGCGCCGCTCTTCGGCAAGCCCTTCCTGGGCCCCGACCTGCGCAAGAACGTCGAGTAGGCACGCCGCATTCGCGCACGCATAGCCCTCGCCCGATCAGGGCCGAGGACTATGGCCTTGCGCCTACCCGGCGTGCCGGGGGTACGCGAGAAGAGGAGAACCACGATGATCAAGATCCGGCTGACCAGCATCCTGGTCAACGACCAGGCGCGAGCGCTGCACTTCTATACCGAGATCCTCGGCTTCGTCAAGGTGCTCGATCTGCCCGCGGGCGAATACCGCTGGCTCACCGTCGCGCCGCCTGATGAGCTGGATGGCGTCCAGCTCTCGCTCGAACCCAACGTCCACCCCGCCGCCAGGACCTATCAGGCCGCGCTCTATGCCGATGGCATCCCCGCGACCGCCTTCGCCGTCGACGACCTCGATGCCGAGGGCGCGCGCCTGACCGGCCTGGGCGTCGCGGTCACCCGCCCCCCGGCGATGGAGGGCGTCCCGCCCATCGCGCTCTTCGACGACACCTGCGGCAACCTGATCCAGCTCTACCAGGTCTAGCCCTATCTTATGTAGGGCGGCTCAACGCTTCTGAGCGCGAGAGCCGCCCCCCCCGGAGGTCACCATGCCTTTCGCCAAGAAGTGGTCCGCCATGATGCGCTTCCCCCTCCCCGGGGAGACCCTGGGCGACTTCGCCGTCGAGTCGATCGACCTGCGCGACGTGGCCGGCGAGTTTGGCCAGCACGGCTACGCCCTCTCGATGGTCGTCCGCGGACCGGGCGGGCAGACGGCGCTGCAGAAGGCGCTGCGCCCCCTCTTCGGCGCGCGCCCCGTTACCTTCTCTGCCTACGGCAACCCCTACCAACTCTGGGCCGGCAGGCCCGAGATCGAGCCCCTGGGCGACCAGCGCTACGCGATCACCGCCCGCGGCGCCGGCGTCCCGATCGCGCTCGAGGAGATCCTGCAACGCTTCACCGACGCGCTCGCCGAGGACGGCGCCCTCGCCGGTGACCCCACCCCTGGCGACCGTACCACTCTCATCGCGACCTACCTGGATCGCTACCGCGCCACCATCGAGCGCGACGCCAACCGCTACCGGAGCAGGCTCCGCCGCTTCCTGGGCTGACGCGTCCCGTCGCCGGAACAATTCGCCCCCCAACAACGTCCATGCCCTGAACAACATCATAAGGGAGACGAATGACATGCGTTTGACAAAGACTATCGTGGGATTGGGTGTGATGGCTGTGTTGGCAGTGATGGTGGCGGGCTGTGCGCCGCGCACCGTCTCGGGTGAGAACGCGACGGATCCGACCGCCGGGACCCCGACCGAGATGCCTGAGACGCCGGCGGGCCTTGATGGCTCGCAGTGGAACGTCATCGAGCTCGATGGAGAGCCGGTCACCGGCGATGCCGTGGGCACGCTGGACTTCGAGGACGGCCGCGTGGGCGGAAAGTCCTTCTGCAACAGCTTCGGCGGCACCTACGAGATCGACGGTGATGCCCTTGTCCTGGGCGAGCTCATCCAGACGCTGATGGCGTGTGAGGATATGACACTCGAGACGGCCTATACCGCAGCGCTCAATGAGGTCGCGACCTACCGCATCGACGGGGGTACCCTGATCCTGACCGACGCGTCGGGGACGGACCGCGTGGTCTTGAGCCCGGCGAAGCCCGCCAGCCTCGAGGGCACGCTCTGGACGCTGACCGGTCTGGCAGACGGCGACGCCATCGCCAGCCCAGTGCTGGATACCGAGATCACGGCGCAGTTTGCCGGGGGCACGCTCAGCGGCAGCGCCGGCTGCAATCGCTACACCGCCAGCTATACCCGTGAGGGGACCGCCCTCATCCTGGGCCCGGCGGGCGCGACCAAGATGGCATGCCTCGACCCGGCTGGCGTGATGGAGCAAGAACAGGCGTTCCTGACGGCGATGGAGACGGTCGCGTCCTACGAGACCAAGTGCGCCAGCCTCACGCTCTTCGATGCGGACGGCGCCGTGGTGATGACCTTCCAGGCGACGCGCTAGCCGCGCCGCTTGGAGAGGGACACCTCGATCGGGGTCATGCCTGCGGCTCCCGGAGGCCATAGGCCCGGCTGGCGAGATCTTCGCCATACAGGATAACCGCCACACGGTAGCGAGTCTGTTCCGGCGTCTCACCCGGGTGGCGCTGGCGCACACCGGCCTCCACCAGCGCACGCACGGCGTCGCTCATCTGGAAAGCCAACGCTAGCTTCCGCGCCGGCGAGAGCGCTCGCCAGGCCTCGATCTGCAGTCGAGCAATCTCTGGAGCCGTATCGTCGCTCATATCCCGATTATACCGGCATCGCGCGACTGTGCACCGCTCTGACGCGCCCCCTCGCAAAGGCAGATCCTCCCCCTCGCAGGGTTTCCGCACCCTGCGAGGGGTTCTGGAGCACGGCGGTGCACGTTCGGACACTGAGGCGCCGACGTTGGGTTCCACCGCGCACCTCAGAACCCTTGCGAGGGTCCAGAAACCCTCGCAAGGGCAGATCTCCCCCTCGCAAGGGACGGTCGGCATCTTGTCCCGGGCGTGTCACACCGCTGTCACAGAGTTGGGCGATACTTGGGGTGATCTCACACGAAAGGCGTGAATGATGATACGACTGTCCCTTCTACTCCTGGCGGTGCTGTGCACCGGATGCGCAGCATCGCAGTCGGCGGAGCCGCGACCGGCCAACACACCTGTGGCAACACCAGTCGAGGTTACCGTCCCCGAAGCCACGACCGAAGTCGTTCCTACGACCGAAGTCGTTCCGACGACCGAGCCCGCACAAGTGCGCGAAGTCGTTCCGACGACCGAAGTCGTTCCGACGACCGAAGTCGTTCCGACGACCGAAGTCGTTCCGACGACCGTGGCCCTGCTCCTCTACAGCGGCGTGCCCGACCCCACCTGGACGCTCGACGCGACGCAGGTCGACGCACTCACAGCCCTGATCGACGCCCTCGGCGCCCGCGACCCTGCCGAGATGCCCACGCACCTCGGCTACCGTGGCTTCAGAGTCGATGGCCTGGAGGACACACGCCTCACGGTTGCCGCCGGCATCGTCGAACGTCGGACTGGCAGCGCATCGGCGTATTTCGCAGATCCCGAGCGGACCGTCGAGCGCTGGCTCCTGGCCTCGGGCGAGGGCGCCCTCAAACCCGCCGAGCGCGAGATCGTGGAGGCCGACCTGGCCATAGCGCTCCCCGCGCCGTCCGGCTTCGCGCTCACGCTCACGCGCTCCGAAGTCCGCCCTTCCGACGTGCAGGCCCTCGGCGACCTTGCAGCCATCAAGCTGGAGGACGAACCCTTCCTCACCCGCGCCGACTTCACCCGCTACGACGCCGCGACGCACGCGTTCACACTCACGCCCGAGGCCGAAGCGCGGCTCCTGGCCTTGGACCTGCCGGTGTCGGGGCGGGCCTTCGTAGTGAGTGTGGATGGCGTGAGGATCTACACCGGCGCGTTCTGGACGCCGCTCTCATCACTCTCCTATGACGGGGTGACGATCATGCTGATGGAGGGGTTCGGCTCGATGGACCCCGATGGCGTCTACACGATCGATCTGGGCTATCCGGGCTCGGGCTTCTTCGAGGGCCCCGATCCACGCTCCGATCCGCGCATCCTCCGGGCCCTCAGATAGCGCTGGCCCGCACGGAGGCAGCGCCGCGCCTCGTCAGGACGGCTGCATACAGTGCCTGGACCGCCATACCAGCGGCCAGCACCCCGGCCAATCCCACGTACGCACTTCCGAATGACGTGCCCACAGGGTGAAACAGGCGCGCCACCCCCGACGAGAGCAGAAAGCAGACGCCCACGACGACCTCATTGAACGCGATCCGCCCCACCGCACGACTGGGGTCGGCCATGGCGTGGTAGACGACAAGGCTGAACATACTTCCGGTATAGGTACCGTAGAGCAGCGCAGCCACGGCCATCCCGGCTGCGTCGTGGGCCACCCCAAACAGCAGGACGGCGACGACGGCTAGCCCGCCCAGCGTCGCCAACCACGCCGGCTTGTGCTGCCAGCGCGGCAGCGACACGAGTGCCAGCGCCGAGAACGCCTGGGCCAGCGCTGCCAGGAACTCGACGAGCCCGCGCAGCGCCACAGGCACATCCTGCTGGACCGCCTGGACCGGCCAGTAGATCAGGACCGTGTTGTAGATGGTCCAACCCACCAGCAGTCCGACCCACGCAGGTCCCATCAGGTTCGGACGCAGCAGGGCACCTGGACGGCCCGTATCAGGCGTAGCAACCCCGGCGCCCGCCTTACGGTAGCGCGCCGGGTCGAAGCCATAGAGCAGAATGCCAATGAGGGCTGCGAGCGCCGCCGCCACGTAGAGCGTCTGCGACCAGGTCACCACCGAGCGCAGCATCGACGAGACGAACGGCCCCGCCGCAAAGCCCAACGACCACGAAAAGGTGAAGTGCCCCGCCAGTACAGCGAGGGGCCGTCCATCCTGCTCGTTGATTCCGAGCATATAGACCTGGTAAGCGTTGAAGTACATGCTCGTGGCGAAGGGGAAGACGCCGTAGAGCACCTGGATCACAATCAGGCGTTCGACGTTCGCCAGCGCGATGGCGATCGCCACAAGCGCCCCCAGTGCCACCAGCTGCTGCACCTTGGCCAGGGCCGGGCGCACAATCCGCGCCATCAGCAAGCTCGCAATGACGTAGCCCGCGCCGTAGACGAGCACGATAGAGCCCACCGTCGCGTCATCGTAGCCGCGGCTCGCAAGGGAATGACGGCCCACAAAGAGCATCAGGCCGACAACGATGTCGGCGATCAAGGGAAAGCCATACAGGACGATCGCTTTCACGTCAGGGCTCCTTGCCCAGAACCCCCAGTTCGGCGGCGCGCGCCACGGCCTCGAGCCGGTTGCGCACGCCCAACTTCTCGTAGATGGATGACGTATGGTTGCGCACGGTGCCAGGCTTGATGCCCAGCGTCGCCGCGATCTCGCGGTTGGTCGCCCCTGACTGTAGCAACCGCAATACCTCGAACTCCCGCTCGCTGATCGAGCAAGCGGCCAGCGACGTCACTCGCGTGGCGACCTCGTGCAACGACTGGGGCACGACGACGAGGTTCTCTGCATCAAGGAACGTGACCAACACCTGATGTTCGCCTTCCAGCGGCACAGGTTCGGGGAACTTTACGACGCCGTGATGGTAGTGACCCCGTAGCGTCAGCATCGTTCCCCCAACTCCCCGGCGCAATCGCCTGCCATGGTTGACCTCCGTGTTGTGGGGATGCGCTCATTCTACCGGACAGCCTTCCTGCGTCAACCGCCCCGCGCCCCTTAGCCCTCACCTCTCCCCTCTGCATCTCCATTCTCCGTTCTGGATTCTCGACTCTTGGTTCCGCCATTCCCCCTTCCCTTGCACCCCCCGCCAATTCCGCTACAATGCGAATGAATGGCATGATAACCGGCCATTGAAAATGCCCTGAGGGGGGTCTATGGCGGACAATCAGGTGGACCGCCTCGCGATCGTGGTGGCTTATAAGGACCAGTCGCAGGCGTTGCTTGACGCGCTGAACCGGCACCAGTTCCCGGTGACCGAGGTCAACGCGATGGGCGGGTTCCTTCACGAGGGGATGGTCACGTTCATCTCGGGGATGTCACAGCAGCGGCTCCCCGCCTTCTTCAGCCTGGTGCGCGAATACTGCCCGGTGCGAACGCGCTTCGTGCGCGTGGGGGTGGAGCTGCCCGACTACCACGATAGCGAGATGGTCGAGGTCCGCGTGGGGGGAGCGACGGTCTTTGTCGTCCCGGTGGACCGCTTCGAGCAGGTCTAGCGCCTCCGTCTGAAGTGCCAGTGCAATCATCCCCTTCAGCGTAATCAGCGATTCGCCTCAGGCGACGCCTTCGGGGACCTCCTGGCCCTTGAACTGGGCCACATAGAGCTTGTGATAGAAGCCGCGTTGCGCCAGAAGCGCTGCGTGCGGCCCGCGCTCGACGATCTCCCCGTCGTTGATCACCAGGATCTGGTCCGCCTCACGGATCGTGCTGAGCCGGTGCGCGATCACGAAGCTGGTGCGCCCCTCCATCAGCCGCAGCATCGCCTCCTGGATCGTGCGCTCGGTGCGCGTATCGATGCTGCTCGTCGCCTCGTCGAGAACCAGGATTGCCGGATCGGCCAGCACCGCCCGTGCGATGGCGAGCAGCTGTCGCTGCCCCTGGCTCAGGTTGCTGCCACGCTCAGAGAGCAGCGTCGCGTAACCGTGCGGCAGGTGGCGGATGAACGCATCCGCATTGGCGACGTGCGCCGCCCGGACCACGTCCTCGTCACTCGCCCCAAGCCGCCCGTAGCGGATGTTCTCCATCACCGTGTCGGCGAAGAGGTAGGTATCCTGAAGCACGATCCCGAGTCTGCGCCGCACGTCATCCAGCTTGAGGTCACGGATATCGACGCGGTCGATGAGCACACGCCCACCGCAGATGTCGTAGAACCGCGCGAGCAAGTTGACCATTGTCGTCTTGCCCGCGCCGGTCGGGCCCACCAGCGCGATCGTCTGACCGGGTTGAGCGTGAAAGCTGACGTGCTTGAGCACGGGCACGCCGGGCGTGTACTCGAAACAGACGTCATCGAAGACCACGTCGCCCTCGACCGCCTCCAGCGACTGTGAGGCGGATGTGTCGGCCAACTCGGGCACCTCGTCGAGGATCTGGAAGACGCGCTCGGCACCGGCAATCGCCGACTGGATCGAATTGTAGAGGCTGGCGATCGAGTTGAGCGGCCAGCCGAAGCGCCGCGCATACTGGACAAAGCTGGCAATATCGCCCACCGTCGCCACCCCGCGCACGGCCATCCAGCCGCCCGCAAGCGCCACGATGGTCAGCCCGGTGTTGTTGACCAGGTTCGTGAGCGGCGGCAGCGTGCCCGAGAAGATCTGAGCTCGCGTGGCAGCCCGGCGCAACTGGCGGTTGGTCGCGCGGAAGGTCGCGACCGCAGCTTGCTCGCGGCCATAGGCCTTGACGACGCGCTGGCCCGCGATCGTCTCCTCGATGATGCCGTTGAGCTCGCCGAGGAACACCTGCTGCTGGCGGAAGCCGGCGCGCGTGCGTTTGGCGATCCAACGGCTCAACACGACCATCAGGGGCGCCGTCACGAGCGTCACCGCCGCGAGGCGCGCGTTGAGCAGCAGCATCGTCACCGCGATGCCGACGAGGCTCAGCACGCTGGAGATCAGGCCCGTCACACCCGACTGGAGCACGTTGCTCACGTTCTCGACATCGTTCGCCAGC
>Ga0123329_1003805_pt1 | contig 12215 bp, 8 predicted proteins | sample BioC12SIPDNA_FD_89703 | JGI IMG/M metagenome (GOLD analysis project Ga0123329, IMG submission 89703) | Anaerobic biogas reactor microbial communites from Washington, USA - Biogas_R1_B C12 SIP DNA | ecosystem: Engineered > Bioreactor > Anaerobic > Unclassified | place: Washington, USA | collected... | reverse complement strand
GCGATCAGCGAGGGCGACACCTTCACCGGCAGTGGTAGCTTCATCGATCCGGGCACCGACACCTGGACGGCCACCGTGGACTACGGTGATGGGAGCGGGCCGCAGGCGTTGATGCTGGCAGGGATGAGCTTCGGCCTGAGCCACACTTACGCCGACGATCGCACCTACGACGTAGCCGTCTGTGTCACCGACGACGATGGCGGGGAGGGCTGCGACTTCGTCCAGGTCATCGTGAGCAACTTCACACCGATCGTCGACGCTGGGCCGGATGCAGCGATCAGCGAGGGCGACACCTTCACCGGCAGTGGTAGCTTCACCGATTCCGGCACCGACACCTGGACAGCCACCGTGGACTACGGCGACGGCAGCGAACTGCAGGAACTGACGCTGGTGGGCAAGAGCTTCGACCTGAGCCACACCTACGCCGACAACGGTGCCTACGTTGTCGAGGTCTGTGTCTCCGACGATGATGGCGGGAAGAGTTGCGACACGCTCACAGTCATCGTGGGAAACGTCGTCCCTGGCGTCACCGCCGATCCGCAGAGCCAGATGGTCCAGTATAGCGAGCCGATCTCGACCGTCACGTTTGTCGCCACTGATGTGGCGGCTGATACGATGACAGCCGCACTGACAGATCCGCCCTTCGCAGACTTGGCGGTGGATCAAGGTTCCTGCCAAGTGGATGCCGGTACCAACACCTGCATCTGGAGGGTGACGGGGAATGTGGACAGGCCGGCGGGCACCTACACCGTCACTCTGACGGTCAAGGACAAGGACGGTGGCGCAACTGTCAAGAACGTCACGCTGATCGTGCAGCCGGAGGAGGCGACCATCGACTTTAATGACGCCAACCCCGTCGCCGTGCAGGTGGCCAACCCGGGAGGTGCCAGCGGGCCCTTCACTCTCAAGGTGTGTGTAAGCGAGCGGGACGTCCCGCTTCCCGGAGATATCACCTCGGCCCAGGTGAGTATTAGCTTGGTGCCGGTGGGGCCGGGCGGCTCGGTACTGCCTAAGACGGCGGACGAGCCCACGGAGGAAAGTGGACACAAGTGTGTCACGTACAGCTTCGATGAGGTGCCGGTGAACGCCTACACCGTACAGGTCACGGTGGGCGGCGGTTACTACACCGGCGCCGGCGAGGACGTGCTGGTGGTGTACGACCCCAGCCTCGGGTTCACCACCGGCGGTGGCTGGTTCTATTGGCCCGACACGGCCAACACGGAGACCGGCTATCCCGGCGACCGGACCAATTTCGGCTTTACCATGAAGTACAACAAGAAAGCCACCAATATCCAGGGCAGCCTGCTGATGATCCGCCACCTGGAAGATGGCACGATTTACCGGGTCAAGAGTAACGCCCTGTACGGTCTCGCGCTGGGCGAGGACCCCAACGTGCCGATGGGCTGGGCCTCCTTCAGCGGCAAGAGCACCTATCAGGAACCCGGATGGCCCGAGCCTATCGGCAACTACGAGTTCATCGCCTATGTTGAGGACCGCAATGAGCCGGGCACGGGCGTCGATCGTTTCTGGATCGAGGTGATCGGCGGCCTGGCCCTGCCGCGTGATGCGGAAGACAACGCGCTCGAGCTCGAGGGTGGAAACCTGGTCGTGCCGCACAGGGCGCGTTAGCGCCCGAACCTGCTCCGTCGCGAGGGGAGAGGAATCAGGCTGATGGTGCTGGATGGGGCGACAGAGGTGCAGTTCCCTGTCGCCTCATCCCAGCGCCCGAGAGCCGATTCGCTGATCTGACAGTCAGCCAGTCGGCTTTTTCGCGTGTGGCGCCGGCGCGGTCGATCATCCGCTGGTTCCCAGATTGCCGATGGGGAACAGCGCGGTGCCCGCCATAGGGCAGTTCCTTGGACGCAGGATCTTGTGGTATCATAGCCGATGGTTGTTCAATATGCTGGACAAGGAGTCCCCACGCGGTGCCTCTGTTCACATTTGATCTCGTGGCGAAGGAAGGGATGGCGCGCGCTGGTGTGTTTCACACGGCGCACGGGCCCTTGCTCACGCCTGTGTATGCCCCGGTGGGGACGCAGGCCAGCGTCAAGGCCGTCACCCCGCGCCAGTTGCATGAGGTCGGCGCCTCGCTGGTGCTGGCCAATACCTACCATCTGTACCTGCGACCCGGCGATGCGCTGGTCGCGGCGTTGGGGGGTGTCCACCATTTTATGGGGTGGGATGGCCCCATGTTGACGGATTCCGGAGGGTTTCAGGTCTTCAGCCTGGCTGGTGGAGGTGGCAAGCAGTCGTTGCGCAAGATCGATGATGACGGCGTGACCTTCCGGTCACACATCGACGGGCGCACGCACCGGTTCACGCCCGAGAAGGTGATGGAGATCGAGCAGAATCTCGGCGCCGACATCGCGATGGTGCTCGACGAGTGCTCGGTACCCGATGACTACGATTACCTGAAGCGGCAGGCCCTGCCACGGACACACGCGTGGGCCGAGCGCTGCAAAATGGCGCACACCCGCGCGGATCAAGCGCTGTTCGGCATCGTGCAGGGCGGTATCTATCCTGACCTGCGACAGGCCAGCGCCGAGGCGTTGCTCCCGCTCGACTTTCCGGGGTATGCTATCGGCGGCCTATCGGTGGGTGAAAGCAAGGCGGATATGCACGTCGCATTGGACGCTACGACGCCCGCCTTGCCGGAGGGCAAGCCACGCTATCTGATGGGCGTGGGCACGCCGGAGGATCTGGTGGAGGGCGTGGCGCGGGGCATCGATATCTTTGACTGTGTCCTGCCCACGCGCGTGGCCCGCAACGGTCAGGCACTGCTCAGGACGGGGAAGTTCAATATGCGCAACGCCCGCTTCGCCGAGGATCCTGCGCCTCTCGATGAGACCTGCGACTGCTATACGTGCCGGCACTTCAGCCGGGCCTACATTCGGCATCTCTTCGTGGCGAAGGAAATGCTGGGTGCCACGCTGTTGACGATTCACAACCTTCATACCATGCTATCGCTGATGGGCGATATCCGGAGTGCGATCGTTGCCGGGTGTTTTGGTGAGTTCCGCGCAGCGTTCTGGGAGGCGCGGGGGGAAGGAATCAGAGAATCTAAGAATCAGAGAATGACAGAATGACCAGACAACAATCGCTTGGGTTCGCTGATTTTCCATTCTGTGATTCCTTGAATCATTGTCTTGGGAATGTGAGAGTGGGTGAAGATGGATACGTTGTCGCGGAATGACCCGTGTTGGTGCGGGAGTGGGAAGAAGTACAAGCACTGCCATATGAAGCAGGACTTGGCGGAGATGCGGTCTCGCCGGCGGGTCGTCCCGCGCAGGGACCGCCAGGTGATCATCAAGACGCCGGAGCAGATTGAGGGCATCCGCAAGGCGTGCTATCTGACGCGCGATATCCTCGATAGCCTCGACGGTCGCATCGTGCCGGGGATCACGACGGAGCAGATTAACACATGGGTGCACGAGATGACGGTCGCTGCGGGCGCGGTGCCGGCACCTCTGAACTACCGTGGCTATCCCAAGAGCGTCTGCACCTCAATCAACGACGTGATTTGCCACGGAATTCCGACGCCGGATCGCGTGCTCAAGGAGGGCGACATCATCAACATCGATGTGACGTCGATCCTGGGCGGCTATTACGGTGACTCCAGCCGAATGTACCTGGTCGGCGAGGTCTCGGAGGCCGCGCGCCGGCTGGTCGAGGTGACGCGCCAATGCCTCGAGGTCGGCATCGAGCAGGTGAGACCGGGAAACACCGTCGGCGATATCGGGTATGCGATCCAGCAGCTTGCCGAGGGCTCGGGGTACTCCGTGGTGCGGGCGTTTGTGGGCCACGGAACAGGGATTGCCTTTCACGAAGCACCCGACGTTCCACACTATGGTGAGCCGGGCACCGGCGTGACGCTGGTCCCCAATATGGTGTTCACCGTCGAACCCATGATCAACATCGGGGGATTCCAGGCAGTGGTGTTGGAGGATGGCTGGACGGCGGTGACCAAGGATGGCTCGCTCTCGGCACAATGGGAGCACACCGTGCGCGTCACCGACGACGGTGTAGAGGTCATGACCGGACGCTAGTGCTCAGTTGAGTTAGCTCGGAGTAACCGATTTGTCGGTTCTGGTGTCGACAGCTGGGGAACCGGAACGACTGAAGTCGTTACTATGAACCTAGTCTACTGACCGCTATGCAGGTGAGGCGAGTTCGCCTATTGAGGATTTGTAGATCTCTGGTTGCTTTATTGCCACGAAGTCGTGGTCTGGTATAATGCGGCGCAGCGACATTCTGAGGAGGGTTCCATGCAGGGCGATGCCAATGAGATCCGCAAGGGTCTGCGGGATGTGATCGACTTTGAGATTGGGTTGGACGTGGTTTCTTTGGGCATGATCCGGGAGATCGACACGGAGGGCGAGGGCGTTCGGATCACGATGATCCTGACTTCACCGATGTGCCCCATGGCCTCCTTTATGATGAATCAGGTCCGGGATCGTGCAGCCGAGCTGACCGACAAGCCTGTCGAGGTGGTGATGGGTAAGGAGCTCTGGAAGCCCGATATGATGGAGGCGGAGGCCCGCGAGGCGCTCGGGATCTGATCTTTCTTGACAATCCGATCCATCGGATGATAATGTAGGTATAGTCTGTACTCTGGAGGGGTGCATAGCCCATTCTCCTTGGGTGTAGACGACAAGATGTCAAAGGCTGTGACGGGGAGAAGTAGTCGGGTGGCACCTGACAGGGACGTGTGACCGTAGACTGAGAGTCACATCCAGTGAAAGCCCGGTGAAGTTCGCCCCTGAGCCGGCTGTTGAACGGTCCTGATGAGGGCCCAGTAGATGGTTCCGCATGCCCAGCGTTAACGGGGCAATCCCATCGCCAGAAGGCTGTGGGTGAGTGGCGTTGCAGTGACGTGCGGCGCAAGCAGGGTGGTACCACGGGAGTCACGCTCTCGTCCCAGCAGGGATGAGGGCGTTTTTGTTTGTCTGAGGGTTGGCATCCTACACGGGGACGGTCACCAAGTGGTGTGGCTGTCAGGTGTTCAGTCTGCAGGAGGTGGTCTATGGGTTCGTTCGATGAGTTGGAGCAGATCCGTGAGCAGGCGTTAGCCGATTTGGCGGGCGCCAGCACGACGCCGGCGCTGGAAGCCTGGGAAGACCGCTATCTGGGGCGTAAGGGCGAGATCACGCTGCGCGCGCGCACAGTGGGCCAGTTACCTCAGGAGGACCGTCCGGCGTTTGGCCAACGCGTAAACGAGGTCAAACGGCTTCTGATGGAGGCCTATGGGGCGCGGGCCGAGGAGATCAGCCACGCAGAACTCGAGACCCGGTTAGCGGCTGAGGCCATCGATGTGACGCTGCCAGGGCGTCCGGTGGTTCCAGGGCACCTGCATCTCACGACGCAGGCGTTGCGTGAGCTGTATGCGATCTTCGGCAAGATGGGGTTCGAAGTCTATGAGGCACCGGACGTGGAACTGGAGGCCTACAACTTCGACCTGCTCAACATCCCCGAATATCACCCGGCGCGCGACATGTGGGACACCTTCTGGGTGAAGGAAACGGGGGAGGGGCCGAGCGATCGCAGGTTACTGCGGACGCATACGTCGCCCGGGCAGATACGGGCGATGCGTGAGCGGTGTCCTGAGCCGATCCGCGTTATCCTCCCGGGAAAGTGCTATCGCTACGAGCAGATCACCGTCAGGGCCGAGCACCAGTTCTATCAGTTGGAGGGCCTCGCGGTGGGGCGCGGCATCACGATGACCGACCTCATCGGCACGATTGCACAGTTCGCTCGAATGTTCTACGGACCTGACCGGACGGTGCGCGTCCGGGGTTCATACTTCCCGTTCACCGAACCGAGCGTCGAGGTGGATACCGAATGCATCCTGTGCGGCGGGAAAGGATGCCCTGTCTGCAAGTACACGGGCTGGCTGGAGGTCGCCGGTGCCGGCATGGTGCACCCCGTCGTCCTCGAGAACGGCGGTTACGATCCCGAGACCTGGAGCGGCTTCGCCTTCGGCTTCGGCGTTGAACGCCCGTCGATGATGAAGTACAGCGTGCAGGATATCCGCTGGTTCTATGGGAACGACCTGCGATTCCTCAGGCGATTCTGATGAGGTGAACGATGAAAATACCACTATCCTGGCTTAACGATTACGTCGAGGTGGCAGACCTCGATATTGGCGAGTTGCGACAGCGATTGGACCTTGCCGGGTTGGAGGTCGGGTCGATCGAGGCGATCGGCTACCCGGGCGCGGAGCTTCCCTGGGATCCTGAGAAGGTGATGACAGCAGCGGTGCTTGCCGTTCGACCCCATCCGAACGCGGACCGGCTGGTCCTGGTCGAGGTGGACTACGGCGGGGCGGAGCACGAGATTGCCGTGACCGGTGCGCCGAGCCTCTACGCCCGCAAGGGGCAGACGGACCTGAATCTCAAGGTGGCCTTTGCCTGGGAAGGCGCGGAGCTCTACGACGGCCATGCGGAAGGCTTTGTCAAGGCCCGGCTCAAGAAGACGCAGATCCGGGGCGAGCCCTCGCGCGCGATGGTTTGCTCTGAGAAGGAACTGGGCCTCTCCGAGGCATCCGGGGACATCATTTATCTCCCTGACGACACGCCTGTGGGGGTGCCGCTGACCAAGATCCTTGGCGACTACGTGATCGACTTCGAGATCAAAGGGCCATTCGGACACCTGCAGTCGATCTATGGCATCGCCCGCGAGATCTCTGCATTGTACGGGCGCCCGCTCAAGCGCGATCCGCTGACGGCAGCCGAGGCTATGGGGTTGCAGGTGGTGTCGCAAGCCGGGGCCTTTGAGGGAACAGGGTTCGTGGATCTGGCGATCGCCGATGCCAAGCTCTGTTCTCGATACACGGCAACGATGATCCGCAACGTGGAGATCAGGCCCTCGCCGCTTTGGATGCAGCTTCGACTGCAACGGGCCGGCGTCCGCCCGATCAGCAACATCGTGGACATCACGAACTATGTGATGATGGAGTTGGGCCAACCACTCCACGCCTTCGACTATGCTGAGGTGCGCCCGCGACCCGGGACAACACAGCCGGCGATCGTCGTGCGTCCCGCTGCACCAGGTGAGCAGATGGCGACACTGGATGGTGAACTACGGACCTTCGACGAGCAGATGCTCCTGATCACCGACGGTCAGGGCGCGGTTGGCGTTGCTGGTGTGATGGGCGGTCTTGACAGCGAGATCGACGACGATACGCGTGACGTGCTGCTCGAGGCGGCGAACTTCAACTTCCTCAACATCCGGCGTACCGGTCAGAAGCTGAAGCTGACGACCGAGGCTTCAACCCGGTTCGGGAAGCGGGTCGATCCCGAGTTGACGCTGCCCGCGGCGGCCCGTGCAGCAGAGCTGATGCGCGATCTGGCGAACGCGACGATCGATCCTGTCGTGATGGATCTTTACCCGGGTAAGCCCGCAAAGCGCACTATCGTCTATGATCCGGCGCTCGCGAACCGCCTGCTGGGTATGGAGATTCCCCGGGTCGAGCAGATGCGCATCTTGCGGGCGCTGGCTTTCGACGTCGCTGATACAGGCACCACGTGGACGGTGACGGTACCCTCCTACCGCCTGGACGTGGGACTTCCTGTCGACCTGCTCGAGGAGGTCGCCCGTGTGTGGGGTTATGACCGGTTCCCGGAGACGCTCATTGACGAGGAGCTGCCTCCACTGCGCCGTAACCATGCCCTCGAGGCTGAGGAACATCTGCGGGATCTCCTTGTGGGGCTGGGGCTGGATGAGGTGATCACCTATTCACTGATCGATCCCCAGGAAGAGGCACGGTTGCACCCGGAGCCAGGGAGGACGCTATCCCTGCCCGGCGCGTGCGTCGTGCTGCAGAATCCGCTGGCCCCTGAGCGGTCGCTGATGCGGCGCACCTTACTCTCCGGCGCACTGCGCACGGCCTGGATGAACCTGCGTTATCTGGATCGCGTCGCTATCTTTGAGATCGGGCGCATCCACTACCACGCGAGCGCGCCCGATGCGGCGACGGGGGAGACGGGCGTCGCAGAGCCGCGTCACCTTAGTATGCTGATGACCGGTGCCCGGAATGACGTCTGGTGGCAGACTGGCGCCGGGGCTGCGCAGAAGCTGGACTACTTCGACCTGAAGGGCGTGGTCGATGCGTTGCTCGAGCGGCTGGGGCTGACGGCGCAGGTTCAGTGGGCCAGGCCGGCAGCAGGGCAGAATCACCCATTCTTCCATCCGGGACGTTGTGCCCTGGTCTCGGTGGGGGATCGTGCCCTGGGGGTGCTCGGCGAGCTGCATCCGCGCGTCCGTGAGGCTTATGACCTTCCCGAGCAGCCGGTGCTGGCCCTCGAGTGGGATCTGGACGTGCTTCTCGAAGCGGCAGACCTGGCCGATGCCGAAAAGCGGATCGGATGGCTCTCACCGCATGCTCCTGTGCATGAGGACCTCGCGCTTGTCGTCGACGAGGCCGTGCCTGCCGTGACGGTGAAGCGTACGATCGAGAACGCCGGCAGACCCCTGGTGACCGAGGTGGTGCTGTTCGACGTGTACCGGGGCGAGCAAGCCGGTCCCGGGAAAAAGAGCCTCGCCTTCGCGTTGAGCTACCAGGCGCCCGACCGTTCGCTTTCTGACCGCGACATCGAGAAGTTGCGTGGAAGGATCATCAAGACCGTGGAGAAGGAACTGGGGGCCAAGCTGCGGGGTGGCTAGTACGGCCTGCCGGGTAGAGCCTATGTCTGTACCAGGGGATGGCCCACAGGCCATCCCCTGGTAGCTCGCAGAATGGCTTCTGAGGTTAGCACCATGAAGGATAGGGTGCGAGGCCGTTGGCGGGTACCCGTGGCGCTGATGCTGCTCGCGGTGCTACTCCGCGGCGCCTATCTCATTCATACACCCCGGGGACTGCAGTTTGCGCACGTCGATGCGCAGGGCTACCACTGGTTGGCGGTGAACCTCCTGGAGCGCGGGGTGTTCTCGATGAATACCGAGCCTCCCTATCGTGCGGACAACGTGCGAGCTCCCCTCTACCCGTTGTTCGTTGCCGCGTGGTATGCCATCGATGGCCCGTCGCCAGAACTGGTCGTGCTGGCCCAGGTGTTGGTGGATGCGCTAACGGTGACTGTCCTGTACCGGCTGGGGCGGCTGGCGGCGGGGCTGAGAGTGGGGAGGATCGCAGCCCTGCTCTACGCGCTGAACCCCTCATCCTTTCGTTTCGCCAATGAGCTACTGACCGAGATCCTCTTCGGGTTGCTCTTGACCACCGCCGTCTGGATGGTCGCGCGCTATCTCCGGAATGCCCGGACCGCGGACGCGATTCGCTGTGGTGGGGCCTTCGGGCTGGCGATCCTGTGCAAACCCAACCTGCAGTTCTTGCCGCTGGCGCTGTTGGCGATCCTGGTCCACGACTTGCTGTCCGCACGCCGTTCCGACTCTCAGCATCTCAAGAAGTCCTGGTGGCACGGCATCGCCCTTGTCGGTGGGACGATTCTGGTTGTGTTGTCGCCCTGGGTTCTGCGGAACCGCTGGGTTTTCGGTGGCTGGTTCTACACGCGGACCTTCGACGACAACCTCGCGCACGTAAGTGCGGTGTCAACGCTCGCCCACAGTCGCGGCGAAGCTGTGGCGCCCTGGTCACCGCGATGGGAAGCGCTATATGGCGAGGTCATCGTCAGGACGGCGCTGCGCTTTGGCTGGGAGAGCGTCGACGATGCCCAACTCTCCGCGCGCGAACGCGACGCACGGTTGCAGCAGCTCACCGAGGTAGCCAGGGAGATGGTGCAAGAGCACCCGGTCGACTTCGTGCTTGCCCACACAAAGGCGTGGCTCTGGTCCTTTGTGCCACAGGAGCACAAATTCTGGACGGCCTGGCTGTCGGGGGATCCGTGGCCCATAGCGCCGGCTGCCGGCGATGCGCTGGGACGCGCTCTGCAGGCTGCTGGTCGCGGTGCCGTGGGCGAGGGCGTGCGCATCCTTGTATCCGAGCGTCTGTTGTCCCTGCCACCGTTGGCGCTGGCGCTGTGGTTGACCTGGGGAATAGGTGCGCTGGCCATGGTGGCGCTGTTTGTTGCCGGCGCCATTCGCCTGCGACCGCGGTTACTTTCTGCCTTCCTGGTGCTGACGGTCGGCTACGTCACGTTTGTGCCCGGGCCGATCAGCCAGATTCGATTCAGGCTTCCCGTCATTCCCCTGATCCTGCTGGTGGCATGCGTCGGTCTTCTGGGGCAACGGGCCTCGATCACTCTCTCAGAGAGATAGGTCGAACCAGGCGCTGAGGAAGCGGGCCACGCCGTCCTCGGCATTGGATGCCGTCGTCTGCCAGGCTAGCGCCTTGACCTCAGGTCGTGCGTTGTCCATTGCCACGGTGTAGGGGAAGCTCTCGAAGACAGGGAGATCGTTGAGGCTGTCCCCGAAGTAGAGCACCTCGTCAGGCGCAACCCCCAGTTTCCCGGCCAGGGCCAACAGTCCCAGATCCTTGCGTGCCTCGGGGTGGTTGACTTCGATCCAGCTGCGGAGTCCCCAGCTAGGACTCCCCGGTTGGTACACAATGTAGGCCCGGTTTTCCAGGGCCTGGTGCAGCACAGGGTTCAGGATCGCTGCTCGTGCCGGTGTCTCACTGACGGAGACCACCGCGGGAGGTACGCTGAAGAGCGCTTCCACGGTCTCGACGGGAACGTAGGGCTGGTAGGGGCGCTCCGCAATCAGGGCTGCCAGCGGCGCGCGTCCGTCCGCGCTTTCGGGTAGATAGCGGGATACCTGGTCCTCACCAAACACCAGGGGTATGTAGCCGTGTTCGAGGATCAATCCCACAGCCTCGCGTGCGACCTCGGGGTCAACAAACCGTCCCGGCACGGGCTGTCCCGACTCCAGAGTGAAGATCCCGTTGAGGCAGACGGCGTGCGTCCAGGTGCCCACCTCCGCAACCCAGCGCCGAACTACCCAGGGGTTGAGGCCAGTGACGAAGGCGAATGCGACGCCCAATGCCGGTAACTGCCTGAGCACGTCAAGCGTGTGCGGCGTGAGCACGCTATCGGGGTTGAGAAGCGTGCCGTCGATATCGCTGGCGATCAGGCGGAAACGAGGGCGCGGACCTGCCATGCTAGCGCTTGAGGCCTGCGAAGATCGCATTAAGCGTTGTCTTCGGAGCCCTGGCGCGGACCGACTCAAAGCGTTCGACATAACTCGGACGATTCGCGTCGCGATAGAAAATGCCCAGGTACTGCGTCTGCGTCTCAAGGGCGAGCGCTATTGCCGCGAGCCGGTCCGATGCATCGTGACCTTCGGGTAGCGGCTGGGTGACCTCACGATAGTGGTCATAGGTGTTGTAGTAGGTCACGCAGGGGCTCAGGACCTGGATCAGGGAAAACCCCGGATGCTGGAGCGCCTGGATGAAGACGTCGGCCATCTCCTTGACCTTGCCGGAGAAGCAGCGCGCGACAAACGAGCTGTCATAGCTCAGGGCCAGAAGGATTGGGTTGAGGGGATGCTCCTGGGCGCCGTAGGGCGCGGCTTTGTTGACGATGCCTTGCGGGCTGGTGGGCGATGGTTGCCCCTTCGTCATGCCGTAGATGTTGTTGTCCATCACGATGTAGGTGATGTCCACGTTACGCCGTGCGGCGTGGGGGATGTGGCCGCCGCCAATGCTGAACCCGTCTCCATCGCCGCCTATGGCGATCACAGTGGTCTCCGGCCTACCCAGCTTGATGCCGGTGGCGAGTGGGAGCGCCCGCCCGTGGATTCCATGGATGCCGTACGTCTTGACGAACGCCGGGAAGCGGCTTGAGCACCCGATGCCGGAGGCGATCGTGATGTTCTCGTGGGATAGCTCCAGATGGGCAAAGGCGCGCATCAGAGCAGTGAGGACAGCGTAGTTGCCACAACCCGGGCACCAGATGGGCTTTACGTTGCTCTTGTAGTCAGTAGCCTTACGTTGCTCCTCAGGCATCGCATCCTCCACCGTCCTGGTCAGCGGCTGCGTTATGAATCCTGCGCACGGCATCGAAGATTCTCGCCAGCTCTCCTTGCTCCCTGGTCCATAGGTGGTGCTCCTGGCTGATCATATCGATGGCTGCATCATAGATCTCGCGGACCTTAAAGGGAACGCCCTGTTCTTTTTTGTGCTGGTAGATGTGCACGCCCAACTCGTCGAGCTGACGGTAGTAGCGGTGCTCGATCATGCGCCCGAACTGGCCCGAGAAGTTGAGCTCGGGGACCAGAATCGCGCGCTTGGTCGCGAGGAAGTCGGCCATCGCCTGGTCGGGCATGGG
>Ga0123329_1003800_pt1 | contig 12223 bp, 10 predicted proteins | sample BioC12SIPDNA_FD_89703 | JGI IMG/M metagenome (GOLD analysis project Ga0123329, IMG submission 89703) | Anaerobic biogas reactor microbial communites from Washington, USA - Biogas_R1_B C12 SIP DNA | ecosystem: Engineered > Bioreactor > Anaerobic > Unclassified | place: Washington, USA | collected... | reverse complement strand
GCACCCCTCCCGGCAGCTCTTTCCCGGGAACCAAAGCGGCGTCGTTGCCGCCGCACTCCAAAAGGAGACGCCGCGCGCCCCTCCCGTCCCGCCACGGCTTCGGCGCCCTCCATCGCCCAAACCGCGCGCCCCCTGGGCTCGCCAAGCTCCAGCTTGGCCTCTTGGGTTCTTCCGCGCGGGCCCAGTCGCTCCGTTTTTCCCCGAAAGCCAAGGGGAAGCTTGGCGATCCCAGGGGCACGGCCGCTCCAGCGAATCCGGTACTTTCTTGGCAGGGAGCGCAAGCGACCGAAGCGACCTCGTTCCCGGCAGGGCGGGCGCCTAGAAATTCACCGCCGACACGGCCAGCATGACCAGTCCCAGCCCCAGCTTCACCGCCAACCCGCCGATGCGGCCCAGCGCCGCCCCGGTGCCCGTCCGTGCCGAGTCGGCCGCCGTCTTCCCCTTGACCAGCAGCTCATAGAGCGCCGCCCCCAGGAACGCCCCCACGCAGGCCCCGGCCAGCGTCCCCACCACCGGGAACACCGGCGTGCCCAGAACCGCCCCGGCGATGCAGCCCGCCAGCGACGCCGCCACGGCCCCCTTCCCCCCGCCGAAACGCGCCGCGCCGTAGCCCGACGCCGCCGTCTCGGCCACCTCGCCCAGCGTTGCCAGCGCCCCCAGCGCCAGCAGGGTCCAGGGGCCAAACCGGTCAAACCCCGTGCACACCCACGCCCCCGCCACGGCACCCAGAATCACCCAGTTGCCAAAAAGCCCCGCCAGATTCAGCGCCAGCCCGGCGAGAATCGCCAGGCCAAACAGCGTCCATCCCAATATGGCCAATGCCGTTGCCATGTGTGTTCCCGTGTGTTCCCCGCCTGTCCGGGGGAAATTATCCGATGCCGGGGCACCCCGGCGCAACCGCCCGAAGGGGGACAAGGTAGACGCGGCATCCTGCCGCGTTCTTCCGGTCTTGCGTCGGCCCAAAGAACGCGGCAGGATGCCGCGTCTACTCTGTCGGAAGGGCTGGCGCGGCCGGGAAAAATTTCCCGTACGGGGGGTTGACATCCGGGGGGAAATGGTGTAAGATTGGTTCTACCAATGCGCCGGTGATGCCGTTGGTAAGGAGTTCCTAGGTTAACGTTGCACCCTGAAACAAGGAGAAAATGAAATGCGCAAACGTGGTTTTACCCTCATCGAGCTGCTGGTCGTGATCGCGATCATCGGCATCCTGGCAGCCATCCTGCTGCCCGCCCTGGCCCGCGCCCGCGAGGCCGCCCGCCGCGCCTCCTGCCAGAACAATCTCAAGCAGTGGGGCCTCGTCATGAAGATGTACAGCAACGAGGCCAAAGGCGCATATCCGACCCTCCAGCTTGGGTATTTTCGCAATGAAAGCGGGGGCCAAACGCTGGTCTTCGACCTCGGCCCGAACCTTTTCTCGCTGTATCCCGAGTACCTGACGGACGGCAACCTGCTGTTCTGCCCGTCTGATCCCGGTCTGGGCGATGCGCAGGAAGGGATTGTCGGCCCGGACGGTCAGCCCTGTCTCGATTACATTAGCCCCACCACTCCCCAGCACTGCGCCAGCCTTGTGGACTCCAGCTACGGCTATGTGGGCTGGGTCTTTGACCAGTTTGGTTACACAGTCCCCGGTGCCGACCTTTCCACCGTCGCCCAGCTCATGGATACCTTCGACAATGGCACCACCTCTGAAGTGATCCCCTCCGACATGGCCACCGGCGGTCTTCCGCAGATCATCGCCTTGCTTGAGTCGCTTACGACGGGCGGTTTGATTGCGAATTTGAACAATCCGGCCGGGCTTGCAAAGTACGTTGACGGTGATGTGAAAATGAGCGGCATCCACGCCGGTCGGGGCCTTGGCAACGGCGGCGGCGAGACAATCTACCGTCTCCGTGACGGCATCGAGCGTTTCCTGATAACGGACATCAACAACCCCGGTGCCAGTGCCCAGGCGCAGAGCACCGTGCCGATCATGTTCGACTTCGTGGCCATTGATCCCGCGGCCTACAACCACATCCCCGGCGGCTCGAACATCCTGTTCATGGACGGCCACGTGGAGTTCCAGCGGTACAGCGAGAACGCCACGGACACGCTGTGCAACAAGCTGGTGGCGAACACCCTCGGCGTGCTGGCCCCCGCGCTCTCCTGATCGCGGCGGCCCCCTGACCTGATCGTCAAGGGCCCGGAACCGAACGGTTCCGGGCCCTTTCTGTTTTCGGGGGAATGGGAAGCAGGGGAGGCATGCCAGGCTGGGGAACGGCAGTGTCTCTCGCCTTGGGGGGAACTCGCCCCCGGCATCGCCCTTGTTGGAGCGAAATGGACCATGTCTTCCTGTCCCTTTTCACCCCGGAGGGGTGGGGGACATTAGCCGGTGGTTGAGCGTCAGCGATACCACCGGAAACGGCCCCCCCTCCCCTTTCTGGCACCCCGGTAGGGGTGCGGGACTCCGGGGCCAACAGGAGCCGTCGCGTCCTGAACCCCTGCCGGGGTTCTTCAAGAGGAGAGCATGGTCTGTTGCCCGGTGGTGGCGCTGACGCTCAACCACCGGCTAATATCCCGCATCCCGCCGGGATGCCGAGGGTGCCCGCTTCCCTCCTTCTTCACGTCTGGGGCTCGGGCATGGAGGGCCAACCGGAGACCTGTGCTGCGGCAGAAGACGTCTACTTCATTAGCGGACGTTCCCGACAGCCTGCCTCATTGGCGGGAATACCAGCGAGGGAGGAAACCTCTTGCCTATCCCCCCGCCCAGGCTCCGGCTCCCGCCCGTCTTGTCCGGCGATCAGGGCAATTCAAGGTTGAAATGCCGTATCGAAAGGAAGATGGCGGGGACAGACTCCGAGGTGGCACGGGCTTCCAGCCCGTGTTTCTTGGGTTGCATCCATGACCCAAGACACGGGCTGGAAGCCCGTGCCACCTCGGTGTGCCTGCCGGACGTCCTCTTGGAATGCCGCATCTTAACCTGAAGTCGCTCCAGGGGCGCTTTTGTCTGCGGCGGTCGCGGCTCCCGCCTCAGATCCGGCAATCAGGGGACCCCGTCAGCCGCCGGCCTTTTCCGCGGCCGGGGCGTCGGCGCCGGCGGATTCCGGCTCGGGCTCCCCGGCGCCCTTTTCGTCGGGCTGCGCGGCGGCTTCGGCGGCGGCCGCCTCGGCGAAGAGGTCGGGGCCGTCGTCCGGAAGCACCTCGATCTTGAGGTTGCCGATGATGGGGATGATGCGGGCCTGGCGGTAGAGGTCGCCCTCGGCGAGCTTGACGTGGGTGGCGTCGGCGGCGGGCTGGTCGAAGGTGGGGTCCACGTCCACCCAGCGCCCGACCCAGACGGCGGCCCACTGGTGGAAGTAGAAGCCGGGCTGGGCGCCGCCGATGTAGATGAGACCGGCGACCTCGCGTGCGGGGATGCCGGCCGCGCGGGCGAGGCCGATGAACAGGACGCTGTGCTCGGTGCAGTCGCCCTCGCGGTGCTCGAGCACCTCCAGGGCGTTGGACAGGCGCGCGGAGAAGGAGCTGCGCACGTTGTCGTGGACCCATTTGCAGAGTCTCCGCGAGATTTCGAGGGTGTTCTTCTCCTCGCCGGCGATCTCGCGGGCTTTTTCCAGCAGTTTAGGGTGGTCGCTCTGGATGAAGGCGGTGGGCTTGAGGTGGCGGATCACACCCTCCTCGGTGACGGGGAGCAGGGCGGGCTCGAAGGCGTCGAGGTCCGCGCGCCGCGACAGGAACTCGTAATGGTCCCCCCGGTTCGCCATGCGCTGGCGGTCGTCGTTGAAGGTGTGGTTCTCGTTGACGGGGCCGCGCAGGGCGAGGCGGAGGCGCTCCCGGTTGCGGGGGTCCTGCACGGGCGTTTCCACCAGGGCGGCGTTGGACACGATGACGTCGTTGCTGTACGAGACGTCCTTCGCGATGTCCTCGGGCTCGAGCCGCTGGGTGAGGATGCCGGCCACCTCGTCCTCCAGGGTGAGGCCCGTCTCGGTGACGAAGCTCTGGGAGTCTATGGCCATGAGGTCAATGGCCGTGCGCACGTGGTAGACCTTTGTGGGGACGCCGTTGAACACCCGCTCCTCCACGCCGACGACGCGGCTGACCCCGGCGACCTCCTGGGCGTAGAGGGGCTCAAAGACGGAGAAGTTGATGACATCGCCGACCTGGGGGGTGCCGCGCGCCCAGAGCCCCAGGTGCAGGGCGTCGTTCACCGTCTCGTTCGGCGCGGGAAGGGTGGTCTCCTTCACCACGCCGCCGACGGTGCTCTCCAGGAGCAGCTCCCCGTCCGACACCATGGCGTGGAAACGGGAGACCTGGGCGGGGTCCACCACCTCGGAGATGATCTCGATGAGCGCGCCGTCGGCGGTGTACACCCGCTCCGAGAAGACCCGCATGTCCTGCCGCGACCCCGACATGGCCACCTGGAACTTCGCGTCCTCCACCACATGCACGCGGCCCTGGTCGTCCCGGGACACCCGGCTGGTGGAGTAGCCGGCCTTCTGGCCGTTCATGTAGACCCCGTACCAGTTCTCGCCCAGGAGCGCGTCGAGCGCCCCGGGCTGCGCCGCGCACAGGGACGGGAGGGTTGTCATGGCCGCCATAACCAGCAGGGCTTTCTTCATGGGGGGCTCGCTCCGGGGGCCGCCGCGGCGCGCTAGGTCACCGGGGGCAGCACGCGGAGGCTGGCCCGGCTGACATAGGCCGCGCCCTCCTTGGCGCCGCGCATCCGGATGGCCAGTTCGACCCGGTCGGGGTTGGGGGGAAGGGCCGGCAGGGTGTACTGGATCGTGTTCCAGTTGCCGTCCCCTTTAAAGGGCAGCTTCGCCGCCGTCTTCTCTCCGGCGCTCTCGCCGTGCACCACTGTCAGCAGAATCTCCATCGGCACCCCCTGGTCCGCCTTCAACGTCAGTGTCAGCAGCAGGGAGTCCCCCGCGTGCAGCATGCCGTTCGCCGCGGGCACCCGGGCGTTCAGGTCCACAAACCCGGCGTCATCGGGCACCAGCTCCAGCGAGGGCGCGCCGTTGGGCCCCGTTGGGCCGGGCACCGCCTTGCAGCCCTTGGCCGGGTTCCAGACGCCCCACCCGGCCGGCTTATCGCCGTCCCACTGCGAGAAATCGGTGTTTTCCAGGAGTTCGCCGGTCATGCCGGCCTGGAGGGCCCGCGCGCGCGCCTTCGCCTCCTTGTCCGCCTCCTGGGTCGCCCCAGGCAGTGCGGCCACCAGCAGAAGGGCCGCCACGATGCGCTGTGTGTGCGTTGTCTTCATGTGTGAGAAACGATTTCCCGCCGCTTCCGGGCGACAAGGCGTTCGCCGCCCCGGGGAGATACTACCACAGCCGCGCCCGGCGCTACCCGATGCGGCTCCAGGCCTCCTCGACCAAAGCGAAGGCCTCGTCCATCTCCTCGCGGTCCATCACCAGGGGCGGGCTGACGCGCAGCACCTTCTGGGCGAGGGGCCCAAGAAAGTGGACGCCCTTCTTGTCCCGCGCGCGGTAGGCCTCGAGCACGCAGCGGTTCGCCGTCTCGGCGTCCGTCATCTCGACGCCGTAGACCATGCCCTCGCCGCGCACGGCGTGGATGAAGGGGAAGCGCTTCTGCAGGCGCGCCAGGCCGCCGCGCAGCCATTTGGACGCCTTCTTGACGTGGTCGAGCACGCGCTCCTCCCGGAACACGTCCAGGGCCGCGCACACGGCGGCGCAGGTGCCCGGCGTGGCGCTGTAGGTGTCGCTGCCCTCGCCGTAGTCCAGCGCGCCGAGCACGTCGGCCCGGCCCACGACCGCCGCGCCGGGCTCGCCGTTCGCCAGCCCCTTGCCCAGCACGACGAGGTCCGGGCGCACCCCGTAGGTCTCGAAGGCGTACATGTTCCCCGTGCGCCCGAAGCACGACTGCACCTCGTCGAAAATGAAAACCGCGTTCTCGGCGTGGCACCACTCCTGCAGCATCGCGTGGTACCACTTGGGCGGGTGGTAGGACCCCCGCGCGCCGAGGTAGGGCTCCGTGATCAGCAGCGCGGCGCGGCCGCCGCACTCGGCGGAGAGCGCCGCCAGCTCGCGCTCGCAGTCCTTCTCCGTGAAGGGGGCGTCCAGGGGGAACGAAATGAACCGGACGTTCGGGTTCGGGCTGGTCTCGCCCGTCACATCGGCGGCCAGGCCCTTCTTGCCGTGGAACCCGCCCCGCGTGGCCACGAGGATGGGCTTCTCCGGATGCAGGTGCATGGCGGACCACATGGCCTTCTGCACGCCCTCGGACCCGCTCGCCGCCCACAGCACCTGCTGCGCGTTCGGGTTGCGCCGCGCCATGGACACCACCAGCCGCCGCGACGCCTCCACCATCGGCTCCGTCACCATGTTGTACGCGTTGCGCGGCACACCCCGCCGGTACGCCTTCAGCCGCTTCTCAAACAGCGGGTGTGCGTAGCCCAGGTTGGACACCAGCACGCCCGAGGTGAAGTCTATGAGCTTCCGGCCGTCCGCCGTCCACAGGCGGCAGCCCTTCGCGCGGACCACTGCGGCCTGGGTCGGCGTGCGGGTGCTCAGGCCCCGGGGGATGTAGCGGTCCGCCAAAACGCGCAGGGCGTTCCCCTTCGGCTCATCATCGTGCAGAATCGCGGGCATGAAAAAACTCCTTCTATATGTAGTACATCGGCTCCCGGCCGGAGAATTCCGCCATCTGCCGGAGGCTGATCTTTTCCAGCAACCCCTGGACCCCCCCCGCGATGCGAGCCCACACCGCCTTCACCTCCTCGCACCGGCCGTCGTCCACCGGCAGCGGCGCCAGCACCGGGCCGTCAATGGCCGCCACGATCTGCAGCAGCGTGATCCGGTCCGGACTCTCCGAAAGGCCGTAGCCGCCCTGCGCCCCCCGAACACTGGCCACCAGGCCCGCCCGCTTGAGCTGGAGCAGGATGTGCACCAGGTACTTCTCCGGAATATGCCGCCGGTTCGCCAGCTCCTGCACCGTGATCACCGCCCCGTCCCCGTGGTGCAGGGCCAGTTCGGCCATCGCCCGGCAGGCATACTCACAACGCGCGGAAATGTTCATGGGCGCCCTTTCCGGAATCCTTAGTATCCCGCTTATTATTCAGGAATTCCGCCCCCCGCGTCAACCCTGCCCAGTTCCGCCCTCGTCCATACGGTCCATTTTGTCCATATCGTCCATAGACCAAGGACCATAGCCGACATGGACGATATGGACGACATGGACGATATGGACAGCATGGACGATATGGACGCCCGCCGTTACAGGTGGATCGCCGTGCCCTCGTCGGGCAGTTCGGGGGTGAGGCCGTGGCGCTCCTGGATGCGGGCGCGGAGGGCCTTGCGGGCCTCGTCCTCGCCGTGGTTGATGATGATCTTGGGGCGGCACGGGGCCATGACGTCGAGCCAGGCGAGCAGGTCCTTCTGGCCGGCGTGGGCGCTGAACCCGCCGAGGGTGTGGATTTGCGCGCGGACGGCGATCTTTTCGCCGTGGATGTTGACGCTCTTGGCGCCCTGCACCAGCATGCGGCCCAGCGACCCGGCGGCCTGGTAGCCCACGAAGAGCACGTGCGTGCCGTTGCGCCAGAGGTTGTGCTTCAGGTGGTGGAGGATGCGGCCGCCGGTGCACATGCCCGCGCCGGCCATGACGAGGCAGGGGCCCTTCACCTGGTTGATCTCCATGGACTCCTGCACGGTCTGCGTGGCCTTGTAGGTCTTCAGGTCGGTCTCGAGGTTCCCCTCGCGCAGGAATCCGGACATCTCGTCGTCGAACAGCTCCGGGTGGCGCATGGTGATGCGCGACGCCTCAATGGCCATGGGGCTGTCGAGGAACACGGGGAAGGGCTTCACCTTGCCCTCGCGGAACATCTCCGCGAGGATCATGGTCATGACCTGCGCACGGCCGACGGAGAAGGTGGGCATGAGCATCTTGCCGCCCTGCGCCACCGTGTCGTGGACGATGGTCTCGAACTCCGCCACCGTCTCGCCGAAGGGCCGGTGCTCGCGGTCGCCGTAGGTGGACTCGATGACCACGGCGTCGGCCTCGTGGAACGGCTCATAATCCTTGAGAATGGGCGCGCCCTTCGGGCCGAGGTCGCCCGAAAACACCACCCGCTTTGTCCGCCCCTCCTCGTCCACGGACACCTGGATGCTCGACGAGCCCAGCAGGTGCCCCGCCTCGGTGAAGCAGGCGCGGATGCCGGAGGCCACCTCCACCGGCTCGTTGTAGGGCACCGGCGTCAGCCGCGCGATGGCCTCCTCCGCGTCGTCCACCGTGTACGGCGGCTCCACGGCCCGCTGGCCCGACCGCTGCCGCTTCCGGTTCTGGCGCTCCGCGTCCTGCGCCATCAGCCGCGCCGCGTCCCGCAGGATCAGCGCCACCAGGTCGTTCGTCGCCGGCGTGCCGTAAAACAGGCACTTCTCCCCCGCCTTCACCAGCATGGGCAGGCGGCCCGAATGGTCCAGATGCGCGTGTGTGACCAGCACCGCGTCCAGCTTCTGCCGCGAGGCAAAGGGCGCGCGGTTCCGCGCGTCCGCCTTCTTCCCCCCCTGAAACATCCCGCAGTCCACCAGCACGCGCCCGCGCGCGCTCTCCACCAGACTGGCCGAACCCGTCACCTCCCCGCCCGCGCTGCCCAGGAAACTCACCAGCATGACGCACTCCTTCGCACTTCCCCGCCGCGCCCATCCGCGGCGGCGGGGCCATGATACTCCCCCCGCCGCGCCCGAGTCACGCGGGGGAAGAGGACGGAAAAGGCGGGCGCCGCGGCCGGGGGGGGACTAGAAGCGGCCGGCCAGCAGACCGGGGAGGTCGGGGAAGCGTTCAAGGCGGAGGTCGGCTTCCTGGTGTTCGGCGGGGTTGCCGAAACCGTAGGCGGCGGCAATGGCGGTGAGGCGGTTTTCGTGGGCGGCGCGGAGGTCGTCGGCGCGGTCGCCGATGACGGCACCGGGGCCGCCGCCGAGTTCGGCGAGGAGTTCGCCGACCATGATGGTTTTTCCCTCGGGCCTTGCGCCGCGCGCGCGGACGCCGTGGAAGAGGGGGCGCAGACCGTGGGCGTCGAGGAAGGTGTCCACGTAGTCCCGGGGGCCGTTGGAGCAGACGGCGAGGCGGTGTCCGGCGTCGCGCAGGCGCTGGAGGGTTTCGGGGACGCCGTCGTAGAGGCGGCCCTCCTCGCCGATGAGGCGCAGCTCGAGGGCGTTGGTTTCGGCGACGATCTCCTCCATCTGTCCGGGGGGGCACAGGGAGGCGAGCCAGGCCTCATAGGCCGCGACGGACTTGCCGAAAAAGGAGCAGATGACATCGGCGTCGGGTTCGGCGAGGCCGCGGGCGCGGAGGGTGCGCTGGACGGCGGGCACGGTCACGCGCTCCGTCTGGAGGAGGGTGCCGTCCACATCGAAGATGAGCAGGGCGGATGTCCGGCCTTCCGTCACTGGGCGGCCCTGGCGGCCTGGTAGTCGTCCATGAGCCGGGTGAACTTCTCAAAGAGGTAGCGGCTGTCGTGGGGGCCCGGGGAGGCCTCGGGGTGGTACTGGACGCTGAAGATCGGCAGCTTCCTGTGGGCCATGCCCGAGCAGGTCTTGTCGTTCAGGTGCAGGTGGGTGAACTCGACGTCCTCCGGGTTGAGGGAGGAGGGGTCCACGGCGAAACCGTGGTTCTGGGCGGTGATCTCCACCTTGCCGGTGACGGTGTTGAGGACGGGCTGGTTGCCGCCGCGGTGGCCGAATTTCAGCTTGTAGGTGGTGCCGCCGAAGGCGTGGCCGAGGATCTGGTGGCCCAGGCAGATGCCGAAGATGGGCACGCGCTTTTCCATGAGCGCCTGGACGGTCGGGTAGACATAGGGCAGGGCGGCGGGGTCGCCGGGGCCGTTGGAGAGGAAGACGCCGTCGGGGTTGAGGGCCATGACCTCGTCGGGTCCGGCGGTGGCGGGGAGCAGGGTGACCTCGCAGCCCGCGTCGGCCAGGAGCCGCAGGATGTTGCGCTTGATGCCGTAGTCCATGGCGACCACGCGGTACTTCGGCGCGGCCGGGGCGGGCCAGGCGGACGGCTCGCGGAGGGTGACCTCCTTCACGAAGTCGCTGCCCGCCATGTCGGCGCCCGCGCGGGCCTTGGCCACGAGGGAGCCGGGGTTCAGGTCGGTGGTGCTGATGACGGCCTTCATGGCGCCCTTCGTGCGCAGGAGGCGGGTGATGCGGCGGGTGTCCACGCCGTCAATGGCGACGACATTGTGCCTGCGGAGGTATTCCGGCAGGCTGGCCGTGGCGCGCCAGTTGCTCGGCTCGAAACAGCACTCGCGCATGACAAAACCGCGGACGTAGGGGTGGCCGGACTCCCCGTCGTCCCCGTTCACCCCGTAGTTGCCGATGTGGGGGTAGGTCATGGTGACGATCTGGCCGGCATAGGACGGGTCCGTCAGGATTTCCTGATAGCCCGTCATGCTCGTGTTAAAGACCAGCTCGCCTTCGGACTCGCCCTCGGCGCCCACGGCCCGGCCTTCCAGCACCGTCCCGTCTTCCGTCGCCAGGATCGCTTTCATGGTAGGGTTCTCCCTTTTCGCGGGGGTGATTTGCGCGGAGTATACCAGATTTCCGGGGGTCGGCGACGGGGCGTGTGCGCCCCGGAAAGCGAAGACAAGGCCGCCGGGACGGCGGCGCTACGAACCGGGCCCCTCGGCGCCTCTCCGTAGCGCAGGCGTCCCGCCTGCCCGGTCTTTGGCGCGGGTCAGGGCTTGACGAAGTAGTCCAGCACCGTCACCTTGGCAAGATGGGGCCCCAGCAGCTTGCCGAAGGCCTTGTGCTCGGGGTGGACCAGATAGGCGTCGCGGTCCTTCTCGTTGGCGAAGGTGAGAAAGAAGCAGTGGGTGTGGCCCTGGTCAAGCTTCTCCGGGCTGACGTTGGTGCCCCACTCGTAGCCGATAACGCCGTTGATCTTGGTCGGCAGGGCGGCGAAGGCGTCCTCCACCGTCTTGACGTCCTCCGGCGTCGCCTCGGGCTTGAAGCCGAAAAGCACCACATGCCGCAGCACGGGCGCGGCCTTGGCATCGGCCTGGGCCGGTTCGGCCGCCGAGACAGCGGTCACGCCGGCGGCCAAAACGCCCACCGCCGCGAGGAAGAGAACCGCAAACACGACCTTGGTTCCGGGGAAATGCCGCGATGTCATGGGAAGGCTCCTTTGGTTGGGTTGGGCGTCCAGTATGTCCGCGCAGGGGGGCTGGGCGCAAGCCGGACCGGCGAACGCGCGAAACCGGAGGCCTCCCGACAAGAGATTGCCGCGTCGGCCGGGGCGTTGGCGGGAACAAGGTTGCTTCGCTACGCTCGCAATGACGGGTGGCCGACCGGTTCAACGCGAGACCGCCGACCACCCGTCATTGCGAGCGTAGCGAAGCAATCTCATGCCCGCGAAGGCACCGTTTACTTCAGGCATTTTCCCCGGTCCGGCTTGACCCGCGCCGGCGCGGCGTGGTCTGATGTGCCCCCCCGCCGGACGGGCCGGCGGTCATCGAAAGGAGCGGGTTTCCGTGTGGATCCGGCGCGCGGCGAAATGGGGGGCGGGTGCGGCACTGGTTCTCCTGCTGCTCCTGTGCGGGGGCGTGTGGCTGTTTCAGGAGACGATCCTGTTCAACGGCCGCACGGCGGAGATTCTCCAGACCCCGGAGGACTTGGGCTGGACCTTTGACGAGTTCCGGCTGGAGGTGCCGGGGGGCGTCACGCACGGCTGGTGGATGCCCCTGGAGGAGGCGCGGGGCGCGGTGCTCTTCTCCCACGGCAGCGGCAAGAACATCTCGCACTATCTGGACGACGCGCGGATTTTCCGGGACCTGGGGTTCTCGGTGCTGCTTTACGACTACGGCGGCTATGGACTCAGCACGGGGAAACCCTCGGAGCAGCGGTGCTACGCGGACATCCGGGCGGTGTGGCGGCACCTTACGGAAACCCTCGGCGTGCCGCCGGAACGGGTGGTGCTGGCGGGCGCGTCCCTGGGCGGCGGCGTGACCTCCGATCTGGCCGCCGAGGTCCAACCTGCGGCGGTGGTGCTGGAATGCACCTTCACCTCCGTGCCCGAGGCGGTGCGGGACACCCTGCCGGGGCTGCCCCATCCCCTGCTGACGCGCATCCGGTTCCGGAACATTGACAAGGCGCCGCGTTTTCGCGCGCCCCTGCTGGTGCTGCACAGCGCGGACGACGACACCATCCCCTTGGCGCACGGGGAGCGGCTGTTTGCGGCGGCGAAAGAGCCGAAGGCCTTCGCACAGATCACGGGCAGCCACGGCGGCGGCAAGTTC
>Ga0123329_1003794_pt1 | contig 12236 bp, 10 predicted proteins | sample BioC12SIPDNA_FD_89703 | JGI IMG/M metagenome (GOLD analysis project Ga0123329, IMG submission 89703) | Anaerobic biogas reactor microbial communites from Washington, USA - Biogas_R1_B C12 SIP DNA | ecosystem: Engineered > Bioreactor > Anaerobic > Unclassified | place: Washington, USA | collected... | reverse complement strand
GAGGGCTTTTCCATCAAGGAGACAGCAAGGGCCCTGGGCTGCCCCCAGGGCACGGTGCTCTCACGGATGCAGCGGGGGCGCGAAAAACTAAAACAGCTCTTATCGGAGGAAGACGATGGAAGATAATCACATGAAAGCGCTCTGGTTAGAAGCCTGCGGCCAAACGCCTGCCCGCTTTTCCCACAGGATGCGCGGCGCCTTGTCCGCACAGGCAAAAAAAAGCCCTGCCCGTCCGCTGCGACCGGCGCTTAGCGCCGCTCTGGTTCTGCTGCTTCTGCTGGGCAGCGCCTATGCCCTGGAGCGCCTGGGGGTGCTTGACACGCTAAGCCATGCCCTTAAAACCCAGCTGCTGCCTGAGGCTTCTGAGATGGTGAAAAGCGGCATCCCCCAGGAGGCCGTCCAGCCCGCCCTGGCTCGGTTCACCGTGGAAGAGGCCGTCTATGACGGCCGCCAGGCCTATTTCACCCTCCGGGTTAGCCCCGGGGATGTCGAAAAGGTGCTGCTGATGGATCCGGACTCCGGGCCCGCCTGGGCCTATGACTGGCAAGCCAGCGGCAACATTTACGAAGGGGAGAGCTTCGCGGAAAAGGCTCAGGCCGCGGGCCAAAAAATGGTTCAGGCAGAGGTCTGGGACGCCCTGGTCAATGAAGAGGTGCAGGAGACGCGCCAGCATCACCTGCGGTATCAAAACGGCGATCTGCTTTACACCCTGTCCCTGCCCGCCCAGGGGGATGAAGCGCGCATTCGCTTAAACCTTTTGGCCATGGATATTTATCAGCAGATGGACGAAAGCGCCCGGGGCAGCCTGGCCTTCACCCTTCAAAAAAGCCCCCTCTCCCGGGAGGCCCTAGCCCAAACGCCCCTGCCCCTCCCCAAAGCGGGCTTGATGCTCACCTACTGCCAAGTGGAACTCAGCCCCATCGCCAGCTACCTCACCCTGCGTTACGCCCTGGCCCCTGACGCCGCCCCGATCCAGGCGGTGAACTTTCAGGACGGGCTGTGGGCAGAGTGGCTGGATGAGGAGGGCAATTCCCGGGAATCCGGCGATATGCAGCAGGAGATCATCCCCCTGCCGGACGGCAGCGTGGAACTGACGCAGTCCTTTGGCGCGCTTGAGGAAATGCCGGAGGAGATCACCCTGTCTTTTTATCACGGCATGAGCAAAGAACGCTTTGACCAAATTACCCTTCCAATTATTCCCAAGGAGGAACGCTGATATGACCATCCGTAAAACCCTCGCCGCCCTGCTGGCGGCCCTCGCCCTGATGCTCGTCCTTCCCCCGGCTTTGGCGGCGGAAGCGCCCGTTGTGGCCCTGGGCGACGGCGCGCCCATCCCCTACCTTGAGGGCTTTAGCAGCCGGCTGATCAAGGACCCCGGCCAGCTATCCGGCATCAGCGGGGAAACCAATCTCAGCTGGCAGCAGGCGGACAACATCGGCGCTGGCCTTGTAAGCCTCACGGTGGAGAACATCGCCCTGACCCCGGACATCTTGGCGGTCTTTTACCGGGCGGAATTTGAAAAGCCGCCCACGCTTCACTATGGTACCGCCTCTAAAAGCTACGAATTAGCCGCGCCCTATCTGTCCATCAGCCTAAACGGCGACCGCCTTCCCGTCATGGACCATTTTTGTGAAGGGTATCCTGAAGGCGACCGGAGGATTCATTGTCTAAGGCTTTTCTCGCTGGAAGCCCCTCTGCCTGATCAGGCCGTCCTCACCTTTCACGCTGACTACAACTCCGACACCCGGCAGCATGACAGCGCTCTTTCCGTTCAGATCGACCAAAGCCGGGCCAGTGATCCCACTGTGGGCCATGATATCGACCTTCCCATCAGCCTCAGCTATCACCGTACGCCCGGCCAAAAGACGGACTTTCAGTTCACGATCAAGCGCGTATCCTTTGGCCCTTTTGGGAACCGCATCCATCTGATCATCAGGGATTCCGGACAGGACAGCGGCATCCTAAGCCTTTATTTGAAGGATGACAAAGAAAGAACCCTCCCCATCTGGAGGATGCGCAATATAACCCACTCCCTCGCCAGCCCCTTAAACCCCGTGGACATGCATAACGAGATCTGGTTCTTTGGGGGCGAAGACGCGGAAAGCCTGGCCCTGGTGCCCATAAAAACCTCGGAGCAGACGACCCCTACTCTGCCCTTTTACAGCCTGGCCATGGACAGCGCCTTTCCGGTCACGCTGCCGCTTGAGAACGGATCAAGCCTCACCGTCAAGGGCGTTCAGGTGGAGGAAAGCGGTTTCACCATCAGCTACACCGCCTCCATCGCCTTTGAGGCGAATTTCCGGCCCGGCGACAGCCAGGGCCAGGAACTTAGGGATCTGTATTATGTAGGCGCCAACTCCTATGACCTGCCGTCTGAGACCCTCCTGGCCCAGGGCCTGTGGATGAGCGAATACAAGGGGCAGCCTATAAAAAGGGTGAGCGAAAAGGAACTCAGCACCTTCACCAGCCTTTTGGTCTCCTCCTATGCCCAGAAAGATGAAATGCCTGTGCCGGAGCTTATGGTCACCGTTCCGCTTAAATAGCTCCCGGCCATCATAAAAAGGGGGGGTGCCCCTTTGCGCGGCATCCCCCGGTTTGTTGTTCACTTTCCTATTCCGGTTTGAGCTTCACCTCTTTAATCTCCCGCAGCCAGGTGTTGTCAGGCTCTTCCCGCATCCAACTGCCGTCTGGCCGCACCTCCCAGTTGCTGATCTGAATGCTAAGGCTGTATTCCCGGGCCTTTGGCGCGCTGATCACAAAGCTGTAGATGATCCGGCCATCCGGGAGGTAGCCGGTCTCGCCGCCTATAGCGTCCCCCTCCAGCACCTGGCCGTCAGCATAGACCTCCACGGGGACAGCCTTGGGCAGGATAATCCTTGCGCCGCGCTCTTGCGCCGTCTGGGCGATGGACCGGGCCCCCGCAGGCACCTCCTGGCCATGGTAGCGATTATAGCCATAGGCTTCATCAAGGCTATAGTCCTCCAGGAGAAACACGATGTTCTTTCCCTCAAGGGGGCTGATGGTAATTGTACCATAGAGGGTGTTGTCCATCAGTTCATTGTCCTGGGATTTTTCCACATAAACGGCGTCTTGCAGGTGATATTGCACCTCTCCCAGCACCCAGGTCTCATCGACCGGCATCCGGATGCCGCCTTTCATATCCGCTTCATAACGCTGGCCTTCTTTTTCTCCATAGATCCAGCTGAAAAAATCGATGGTGGGAGACACAATGGCGGCAATTGCCAGCCCCGCCGCGGCGATCAAAACGAACACCAGCGCCAGGGACAGGGGTTTTCTTTTCATAGTTTTCTCTCCTTGTGCCGTTTGCAGCACATTCTCCACATGCCGCGCTTCTGTTTTAAGAGAAGAAAGGCGGCGGTCCATGGCTTGTCTCAGGTTCTTTTCATTCATCCTGATACCACCCTTCCAGTTCAGCCTTCAGCTTTTGCCGGGCCGTTTTGAGCCGCAGATACACGGTGGGGACGGCGATACGAAGCGCTATTGCCACCTCTTTGGCGCTCATCCCCCAATAGTAAGTCAGCAGAATCACGCTCTTGTACTTCCCGGGCAAGGCCATGACGGCGGTGATCAGCGTGTCATCGGCCAAAAGCGGCGGCGTCTGCGCTTCCGGCAGGTCATCCAGGCTGACCTTGCGCTCCACATGGCGAAACCAAGCGCCGCGGCGCATGTCCTTGCAGGTATTGATGGCAATGCGGGTAAGCCAGGTCTTTTCCCCGGCCTGGCCGCGGAAGCTACCCCTGGCTCTCCAGGCTTTCAGAAAAGTTTCCTGCATGGCATCTTCCGCCAAATGCGCGTCAGCCAGATACACAAAGCAGGTGCGGTACACATCTGTGCCAAAGCGCGCCATCAGCTCCCTGAGGTCCGTTTCCGCCGCCTGTTCCGCTTCCATCCGCTTCACCTCCTGCTCATTAGACGCAAAGCAGACCTTGTTTTATATATTTGTGAAAAAAATTAAATGACGCGCTGCCAGCACGCCGGATGCCCCAGGCATGCCGGCAGGCAAAAAAACCAGGTTAGACGCAGAAGTGCAGCATGCGCAGGATCTCGTAGTAGTCCTCCGTTTCAAAGGCCAGGGTGTGGCTGTCAAGCGCCTTCATACCGGGATAGAAACCCGACCGGTGGGCGCGCTGCATCTCCCTGAAGCGTATTTCCGCCCGAAAGGTTTTGGGCAGCGTCAAGAGGTTCTCCTCCAGGCCGCTTTTTAGCGCCCTGGCCACGCCCTCCCGGATGCGCTTCACCGCCTCGTCCGGGTGAATGCTGTGCACAGCGCCCCCTTGGGCCTTGTTCACCGGCACGGTAGCCAGCGCGGGGATCACGCCCTGCATCCGCTGGCAGACGCCCTCATCCCCCGTGATAAGCGCCAGGGGCACGCCATAAAGGGCCGCGGCATAGGCGCTGATCAGCGCCTCGCTCACCAGCTCCCCGTTTAGGGTAAACCAGATCAGGTTGGTATCCAGCGTGTGGGACAGGGGGTTGCTGCCGGTGCCCGCCGCATCGTGATATCCGGTGAAGACAGCGGCGGTAAAGCCCTGATCAATCCCGTGCATCATGCAAAGGGGGTCCTGCGCCCAGCCGCGGATCAGCTCCACCTGGGGCGGCAGCAGGTTTGGGTCGATGTTGCGGGCGCTGTCATGGGCGTCCCGCACCAGGATATATTCAAAGCCCGCTTCCAGCGCCCCCTGGCAGGCGGCGGCCACCTCCCGGCTCATCTGCCGGGCAAAGGCCTGGTAATCCGGCCGGTTCTTGCTGGTCTCATCCCAGTGGGCGATGCCGCAGCTGCCCTCAATATCCGCTGAAATATATAGTTTTTTCATGATTCCCCTCCTGTGAATTGATAGCTGCCCTCCAGCAGAATGTTTTGCCCATTCACCTTCATTTCCACCGGTTCCCCGGACAGAAGCTTAAGGCGCCCCCGGGTTTTATTTATCTCAAGGCGGATCACCCGGCCCCGGTAGGTGAAGGAAAAGGCGTAGCCCGCCCATTCCTGGGGCAGATAGGGAGAAAGGCTAAGCCCCCCTGCCGTGCGCATGCCCGCAAAGCCCTGGACAATCGCCAGCCAGGCCCCCGCCATGCTGGTCACATGCAGGCCGTCCGCCGTGTCCCGGTTCACATCGTCCAAATCCAGCCGGGCGGTGCGCAGGTAAAGCGCCATGGCCCGCTCCCGGTAGCCAAGCTCTGAGGCCAGCACGCTGTGCAGGCAGGGGGAGAGGCTGGATTCATGCACCGTCAGGGGCTCATAAAAGTCAAAGTTGCGCCGCTTTGTCTCCCTGTCATACAGGTGGCTCAAAAAGTACAGGCCCTGAAGCACATCCGCCTGTTTGATAAAGCAGGAGCGCAGGATTCTGTCCCAACTCCAGCGCTGGTTTAAGGGGCGCTCCCCCGGGGGGATCTGGCTTGCGGGCGTCAACTCCTTGTCTAAAAAGGTATCGTGCTGGATGAAAATGCCCTTTTCCTGATCCTCCGGATAGTACATCCTGGCGCTGATGTCCCGCATCCGCCGGGCTTCAGAAGGGCTGATGCCAAGCGCCAAGGCCCGCTGTTCCCCCGCTTTTTCCAGCGCCTCCAGGAAAAAATCCAGGCACCAGGCGGCGATGCGGTTGGTGTACCAGTTGTTGTTCACGTTGTTCTCATACTCGTTGGGCCCGGTGACGCCGTGGATCATATAGCGCCCGGTGCGGGCGTTTTCATGCACCCGGCCCGCCCAGAAGCGGGCGATGCCCAAAAGCACCTCCAGCCCCTGGTTTATCAGATAGCTTTCGTCCCCGGTATAGACGGTGTAGTGCCAGATGGCGTGGGCGATGGCGCCGTTTCGGTGGATTTCCTCAAAGGTGATCTCCCACTCGTTGTGGCATTCAATGCCGTTGAAGGTGACCATGGGAAAAAGCGCGCCCGGCAGCCCCTGCTGCCTGGCGTTGTGATAGGCGCCAGGCAGCTGCTCATGGCGGTAGCGCAGCAGCTTAAGCGCCGCTTCCTGTCCCAGGGTGGCCAGGATGACGGGAAAGCAGTAGGCCTCGGTGTCCCAGTAGGTTGCGCCGCCGTATTTTTCCCCGGTGAAGCCCTTGGGGCCGATGTTCAGCCGGGCGTCCTCCCCGGTATAGGTGGAAAACAGGTGGAAGAGGTTAAAGCGGATGCCCTGCTGGGCGGCCTCATCCCCCAGGATCTCCACATCCGCCGCCGCCCATTTCCGCCGCCAGGCGGCCAGGTGGGCGGAAAGCAGGCCCTCGAAACCCGCCCGGGCCTGGGCCTCAGCCAGCCCCCGGGCCGTCTCGGCCAGGGCATCCATGGGGCCGTCCCGGTCCGTAAAGAGGCAGACCAGCTTCTTAAGCTCCGCCGTCTCCCCGGCTTGCAGCTCTTTTACAAAGCCGCTTTCCGCAAAGCCCGGCTCCTGCCGCCCGCCCGTGGGGCGCATATCCGTCTGCGCCACATAAGCGCCGGCCACGGAAAACCGGGGCACATCAAAGGGGTTTTCCCGGGTGCGGCAGAGAAGCCAGCCCGCCTTTTCCCCCGCGCCGCCGTCCAGCTGCTCCCAGAAAACCTCGTCGTAGTTGCTGTCCTCATTGTGCACCCGGCCATCCAGATAAGCCGCGATCTCCACCCGGGCGGGGAAGCTGCACATCACCTCAAAGCGTAAGGCCAGCAAATGCTTTTCATCCATGGACACAAAGCGCAGGGCGCGCACCGTCACCTCGCCGCCCCCGCACATCAGGCGCATCTCACGGCTTAAGGTGCCCTGCTGCATGTCCAGCACCCGCCGGAAGGATAAAACCTGGTTTTTCCCCGCGTCCAGCGTCTCGCCGTTGATTTTTACGCGAAGGCCGATCAGGTTCATCGCGTTGATGGCCTTGCCGAAATACTCGGGATAGCCCACCTTCCACCAGCCCACCCGGGTTTTGTCCGGAAACCAGACGCCGCCGATGTAGCTGCCCCGGTGGCTGTCCCCGCTGTAGTCCTCCTCCAGGTTGCCCCGGTGGCCCATATAGCCGTTGCCCAGGGAGAGCAGGCTTTCCGCAAAGCGCATGTCCCCGGGGACAAGGGCGGTTTCAATCACCTGCCAGGGATGAATTTTAAATCGGCTGCGCATCGCACCCTCCTTATACGTCCCGCCGGGAAAAGGCCCAGGCCCCAAGGCCCGCCAGCAACAGGCCCAGGGGCAGCCCTAAGGCGCACAACATCAGGGCCCCGGGGCGGGTGATCAGCTCCTGCCCTTTAAAAAGGGAAAAAGGCGTTAAGTACCCAAGCCAGCGGGGCCAGCCTGTCAGCCGGGAGGCCATCATAAAGCCCACGAACAAAAGCCCTAAAAAGCCGCCCAGGCGCCTGGCGCTGGCAGGCCCAGGTGAGGCGGCCGCCACCCAGGTCATCCCCCCTGCCACCGGCAGGGCGGAGAGCATCAGGCCCAGCGCCAGGCGGATCAAAGCGGAGAAATCCGCCTGTCCTCCCAGAAAAATGAACACCCCCGCCGCCTGCCCCATAAGCACCGCCAGGCAGATCAGCAGCGCCTCCAGCGCCAAAAGCCAGAAAAGCGTCATCAGCACCGCGGCCCTTCGGTGGGGCGCCGCCAGGCGCTGGGCCATGCGGCCATCGCCCAGGGGCCGGGCGATCAGCCTTAGAGAAAGGGCGTGGGCGCTTAAGATGAAAATCACCGGCAGCAAAAACCCGCTTTGCAGCCCCATCAGATGAACCGGCAGATTGGCGCTGCCCCCATAGCCAAGCAGGCGCGTAAGCAGGGGCAGCTCCTCTGAAAAGAGCCGCAGCTGCGCCTGCATCTCCGGCTGATACAGCCACACCCCCAAAAGCCCCATAACCAGGGCAAAAACCAACAGCCCCAAAAGCCGGCGCAGCAATGATTTGAGTTCAAACACAAACAGCGCGGGAATCATACAACATCATCCCCGTGGAACCGAAGGAAGCTTTCCTCGCTGTCCTCCCGGCCCCCCACCAGATCAAGCACGGTGTATTTGCTCAGCGTCTGGATCAGCACCTGGGGGCTGGCGGGGATTGCCACCAGCGCCCGGGAGCCGATCACCTCCACCGCCGTCTCCCACTCCGCGGCAAAGGCCGCCGCCTGGGCCGCATCCTTAAAGGTGATGTGGTACACCTTCTGGCGGGTGAGGGCCAGGGCCTCCACCGGCTGGGACAGCACCAGGCGCCCCTGGCGGATGATGGCCACCTGGCTACAGGTGCGCTGCACCTCTTCCAGCACCCGGGAGGTGATCAAAAGGGCCTTCCCCTCCCCCCGGCGCTCTCGGATCAGGTCGCCAAGGGCATTTTTATCCATGGGGTCAAGCCCATGGAACGGCTCGTCCAAAATGGTGACCTGGGCATCCGTCATCAGGGCCGCCATCAGGCCCAGCTTCTTGCGCCCCGCCTCCCCCAGGCGCCGTGCCTGGCCGGTGAGGCGGATGTCCAGCCGCTCCGACAGGCGGCGCGCCTTCTCAGGATTATAGCCGCCGTGGTATTTCGCCTGGAAGCGCAGCCAGCTGTCCGCCGTGGCCCGGGGCTCAATGGCGGGCTGGGCGGCGGCATAGGCCACCTCCCGCTGGATTTCGTGGCGCTTATAAAAACAATCCTGATCAAAAATCCTGGCGCTTCCCGCGTCCGGACGGCAAAAGCCCATCAGCAGCCGCACCAGGGTGGACTTGCCCGCGTCCGTAGGCCCCAACACGCCCAGGGCCTCCCCGGCGGCCACATTTAGGGAAAGGCCCGCGATCCCGCCGCCCTCCTCATAGGATTTGCTCAGCTCCTCACAGCGTATCAATCCCCTGACCCTCCTTAGCCCTGTTGCGCTCACGCCTTCGCACAAACTCCGCCGTCAGCTGATAAATCACCGCCACCAGCGGGATGAAAAGCAGCATCCCCGCGATGCCAAACATGCCCCCGCCCAGGGTGACCGCCACCAGCACCCAGATGGAGGGGATGGCGACAGCCCCGGACATGATGCGGGGATAGATTAAGGAACCCGTCAGCTGCTGCACAATCAAAAACGCCAGCAAAAACCAGCCCGCCTGGGACGGATCCGCCGTGAACACCAGAAGCAATCCCAAAAGCCCGGAGATATAGGGCCCAAACACCGGGATAAAGCCGGCCACAAAGGTGATCAGCCCGATTAAAACCGCATAGGGAAAGCCAAACAACGCCAGCACAGCGATGGTGAGGGCGGAGGAGATCAGCGACTGGAGCAGCTGCCCGCCGATGAAGTTGGAATAGGAGCCCACCAGCATCGCCACCAGGCGCTGCACAAAGGCGGACGGACCGGGCGGCAGAAGGGCTGTTAAAAGGCGGCTGAGCTGCCCTTTGATGCGCTCCTTTGAAAACAGCAGGTAAATGGCAAACACCAGGCCGATCACCAGGTTGAGCACGAACTGGGCGGCGGAGATCACCACCCCTGAGGTGCTGCTGAGGCCGCCGATCAAGAGCTGATAGGCCCGCTGGAACAGATCCCTGACGCCGCTTTCATCCGCCTCCGCCAGCCCAAGAGAGCTTCTGATCTGCATGTTGCTCTGGCTCAGCCACTCCTCCAGGTCCCGAAGCATCCCCGGCACCGCCTCGATCAGCCGCTCCACCGCCACGATCACCTCAGGGATGATAAATACCATCAGCATCGCCACCACCGCCAGCACCAGCAGCACAGACAGCGTCAGGCTGATGCCCCGGCGCAGTTTGAACAGCAGCGCGTTTTCCCGGAAAGTCCCCAGGCGCCGCTCAATAAAGCCCATGGGCAGGTTGATCACCAGGGCCAGCACAGCGCCGATAATGAAAGGGGAAATGATGGTGATCAGCGCCTGAATCAGCCCGATCACCGCATCAAAGCGGTACAGCAGGAAGGCAAAGAGCATCAGCCCTATCACCAGCCCCAGATCCCTTCTCTTCAGGCCGCGCACACAGCTCACCCCCCGTTTTTGGGCAGTATAGCAATTCCCCTGTCTTCCTTCAAGGAAAATCATGGGAGGGCTTTGTAAAGTAGCTAAAAAGGGCAAGGCAATGCGCCTTGCCCCCTTTGATGATACTTGGGGAATTATTCTTCTCTGGTTAGCTGCGCCGCCTGTTCCCCCGCAATTTGCCCGGACACAAAGGTCCAGGACTGGGCCTGGCCGCCCCAGGGGGTATATGCCTTTCCGTCCACGTTGCACACGCCCTCGGAGTCCTGGCCCACCGCAAACAGGTTGGGGATGGGGGTGCCGTCTTCGCGCAGGACATTCATGTTCGCATCCACATCCAAACCGCCAACGGTGCCATAAGCATAGGATGTGCAGGCCACCGCGTAATAGCTTGTTTCCACACCGTCAAGCGTGGCCGACAGCACAGCCTCATCGCAGTTAAGGGCTTGGGCCAGCGCCGCGATGCCGTCCGCCTTTATCACATTGTTATACTGCTGGCCCACAGCCAGAATCTCATCAATATCTGCCACGGCCACACCAGCCTCCGGCAGCGTGCCGCCCTGGGAAAGGAACATGCTGTTGGCGGACGCCTGTCCCGCACTGAGGCCGTTTGCTCTGATGCCGTCGATGTCTTCCTGGGTGTAAAGCACATAATACATATAGTCGGGCGCAAAAAGGATATCCACTGTGATCGCCTCGTCTGTGGTGCCGCTTTGATTCTGGTTGCCCCAGGAGGTGCCCTGATTGGTGATCATCCGCTGATCCATGGTCAGCGCCAAAGCGGAAAGAATGGCTTTCTGATCCGCCGTCAGGTCATCGTTGCGGATCAGGTTGCGGACTTGGGAGATATGCACCATGGGAAGCGTTTTCATCATATAGGTGGCGCCGCCCGCGGATTTGCCCATCTGAATGCCGGTGCCGTCATTGACGGTGACGCCCATGGCGTTAACCACAGAGCCCAGATATTCCGTCATCATCTGGTCATTGCCCAAAAAGCCGCCGGTTGCCAGAATGACGGATTCTCCGTAAATTTCGTACTGGGTTCCGTCATAATACTCCGCGTTCACGCCGATGATGTTCTCTTCCTCGTCAAAGATCAAAGTGCTTGCGGTCAGCTCGGTCAGGTAGTCATTTTTCTCGTTCATTTCCTTGGCGATATCCAGCGCACGCAGGAACTGATAGGTTTTGTTGGGCCCCAGGATATTCCAGGAGGTGTTGTTGTCATCCCCGGTGAAAACACACCATAGCTTGGTCCACTCCGGCACGACAAAGCTGCCTAAAAGCCCCATGCCCTCAAACTCAAATCCGAAATTTTCCACATAATAGTCCAATGAGGTGCCGGAATTGTTCACGGCTTTATAGATGATATCTTCCTTGTCCTCGCTGCCGACATACTCAATCCAGGTGTTGTAAACATCATCGGCGTTGATATAGTCCTCGCCTTCATTGAAGGTGTCCTTTAAGTATTGGCTGTTAAGGGCCATGGGGCCATAGGTGCATACGGAGTTGCCGCCGATTTTTCCGGCTGCCTCAATGCCAAACACACTGGCCCCCTGATCTGCGGCGGCGCAATAGGAGAGGATGCCCGAGCCCCCCATCCCCACCACAACCACGTCATAGCCTTCAAGCACCACCTTGTCATCGCGCTTGGAAATCTGCGTATACCACTGGTTGCTGTCCCCGCCGGCTTCATGAATGGCGGCAGCCACAGCGTTTTTAATGCCGTTGGAAGAGGAAGTGGCCCCGGTAATGGCATCCACTGCCAAGGACTGGTTTTCAATAATGCGCGGAATCAGCAGTTCTTCCGCATTGGCAAACCATTCCCCGGTGAGGCTGTCCGTTTCCTCCACGATGACGATATCCGCAATGGCGTTGTCCTTAAACGTCACCTCTGCTTTCATCATGCCTCTGAGACCAAAACCAACCGCGGAACCAGTATAGGTGCCATCAGAAACAGGCTGCTTTTCCCCTTCTTCAATGCCCTTCGCTTGATTCAGCGCCTCTTTAAGCGCGCGTTTCACCGCATTGCTGGTCACCGTGGCCCCGGACACGCCGTCGATCTCCGCGCTCTGGGCAGCCAGAATCTGCTGAACCAGCGCTTCCGCCGCCGCCCCGCCAATGGCCTCCGTTTCGCCGGAAACATCCAGCACGACCGCTGCAATTCCCGTTTCATCCACGGTGACTGTCACGCTGACCGCATCCCCATAGCCCGCTGCCTGGGCGGTGTAGCTGCCAGGCACATAGGCCGCCAGCGCCGGCACGGCGCATAAAGATACGACCATCACCATGGCCAGGAATAAACACAATTTGTCTTTCATCACTATCCTCCACTTGGTTTTT
>Ga0123329_1003785_pt1 | contig 12254 bp, 10 predicted proteins | sample BioC12SIPDNA_FD_89703 | JGI IMG/M metagenome (GOLD analysis project Ga0123329, IMG submission 89703) | Anaerobic biogas reactor microbial communites from Washington, USA - Biogas_R1_B C12 SIP DNA | ecosystem: Engineered > Bioreactor > Anaerobic > Unclassified | place: Washington, USA | collected... | reverse complement strand
TTGACCACGACGGCGCGCGCCTCTGGGTGTCCGTGGTGGAGTACCGCCCTGACAGCCACTCCATTGTCTACACGGTGGACCCGGAGACGCTGGAGGCGCGGGAGCAGTTCCGCTTTGCCGACCACCTGGGAGCGGTGGCCCACCTGCCGGAGGAGGGGGTGCTGGTGGGGGTGAGCTGGGGGGCGCGCCGCTGGTATTCGTGGAAGACCGAGACCCGGGACGGCGCCGTCACGGTGCCGGACCCGGACCATCCCGAATCGCGCCCCAACGGCAACCATTACATAGACTATCAGGACATGCAGCGTGTTCCCGGCACCCGGCTGCTGCTCTGCGCGGGACTCCAGCAGTACACGCTGCCGGGGAGCCGTCTGCCCGCGCTGCGGCTGGGGGGCATTGATCTTGTGGACACCGCAGGTCCCGTCGCCGTCCACCAGATCCCCGTGCCCGTGAGAAACGCCGGCGCCCCCGCGTGGACCCAGAACCCCTTTCTGGCGGAGGCGATGGAAGGCGGGGTCCGCTTCCTCTTCATCAGCGGCGACGACCGCTCCACCCTGCATGTTTTCGAGGCGAAGCCGCGCCCATAAACCCCATGCGCGAAAAACCGCTTGACATTCTTCACGTTTTTCACCAAAATAGGGGTGGGCGGACAGGACTTGTTCGCGCGGGACTTTTCTTGGGAATGCGGGCTTTCCCAGCCTTCCTTGATTTTGTGAGGGGAAGGTGAGGGTAAAGTGCGCCCCGGCCGGATTTCGGCCGGAAAAAAGGGCCCCTCGGGCCTAAGGAGATCATTCCTATGAGACGCAAAGGATTTACCCTGATTGAGCTGTTGGTAGTCATTGCCATCATCGGCATTCTGGCGGCGATTCTGCTGCCGGCGCTGGCGCGGGCGCGCGAGGCGGCCCGCCGCTCCTCCTGCCAGAACAACCTGAAGCAGATGGGCGTGGTGTTGAAGATGTATGCCAACGAGGCGAAGGGCAGCTTCCCGACCATTCAGGGCGGCTATTTCCCCTGGCGCAGCGCGACGGGCCGCGCGGCTTCCGTTGACCTTTCGCCGAACATCTTCGCAATCTACCCGGAGTACCTGGCAGACGCGAACGTGCTGGTGTGCCCGTCCGACCCCGAGGCGGGCGAGGCGGCGGACCTGTTCACGAACCCGAACAACGGCGAGTTGTGCGTGGGCAGCTACCTGTGGCCGGCCACGGGGACGGGCGCGGGCAAGCAGCGCTGCGCGAGCGCCACGGACATCAGTTACTCCTACATCGGCTGGACGCTGGACTGCTACACGGACCGGTGCGGCACGGAGCAGTTCACAGCGGTGCAGCCCATCCTTGCCCTGCTGAGCACCCCGCCCCCCATCCCCACCGACTCACCCGGCCCCGCCCAGCTGGTGGCCGCAGTGACCAAACTCTTCAGCACCGAGGTGCTCCAGGCGATGATGGCCGGGGCGAACAATGTGTCCCCCGCCCAGGCGGCCCAGCTGGCGGCGGTATTTGACAGCGACATTGAGGGCCTGCTCCCGGGCGTGGGCAACGGCATGGGAACCACCATCTACCGCCTGCGCGAGGGCATCGAGCGCTTCCTGATCACAGACATCAACAACCCCGGCGCATCCGCGCTGGCCCAGAGCGGCCTGCCGGTCATGTTCGACCAGGTGGCCCGCGTCGCCGAGGCGTACAACCACGTGCCCGGCGGCTCCAACATCCTGTTCATGGACGGCCATGTGGAGTTCCAGCGGTATGAGCGGCTCGGCGACGGGCTGCCCAACGAGCTCGTGGCGAACTCCCTGGCCATGATGTCCGGCATATTCACGGAGTAACCCCCGCCCCGTTTCAGTGGATGCCAGGGCGGCGGCACATCCCGTGCCGCCGCCCTTTCTGTCTCCCCGGCCGGGGGGACAGGCTTGTTTCTCCGCCGGCTTCTGCTACAATGGCCTCCATGAAAGCACAGGAGTTTTGGGACATCTATCTCGGGGCCATGACGCCCGCGGAGTTCATGGCCGCCTTTGACGACCCGGAACCGGAGCACTGCGTGGCCGTGTATGTGCGCCAGCGCCCGGCCTTCTTCGGCATCGTTCGCCGCACGAGTTGGCGGGAAACCTTCCGAGCGGAGCGCCAGTTCAATCGTGCCGAGGTCGCCGCAGGACTCACCGCCTGGCTCGAGGAGACCCGGGAGCAGTGGGAGGAGCCCGCCGCCGCCGCCCGCACGGAGCGCGCCGCGCGCCGCGCCGCGCTGGAGGCCCGGATGGCCGCAGAGGCCGCCGCACCGCAGGCCCCGCAGGACACACCCCCTCCCGTGACCGGAGATGCCGCTGAACCGGCGCAGCTTCCGCCTTCCGGGGAGGCGGTTGAGGCCGCCCCCCCCTCCCCCGCTCCCGCGCCCCCTCCGGGCTTGCCTGACCCCGCGCCGGGACAGGCCTGACCCGCCGCCATGCGGTGCGCCGACGTCCCGGAACACCTCCTTGCCCTCGCCCCCAACTGGGTGGGCGACGCCGTCATGTGCACCCCCGCGCTGCGCGCGCTCAAGAACGCCTTTCCCCAGGCCCGGCTCACCGTCGCGGGGCGCGCCGCCGTCTGCGCTCTGCTGGAGGGGCTCCCCTGGGTGGACGCCCTGCATCCCCTGCCCGCCCGGCCCGGGACGGCGGAGCTGTTCCGCCACGCCCGCGCGCTGGCCCCCGCCGCGTGCGACCTGGCCGTGGTCTTCCCCCATTCCTTCCGCGCCGCCCTGCTGGCGCGGCTGGCCGGGGCCCGCCACCGTATCGGACACGACCGCAACGGGCGGGGATTCCTGCTCACAGAGCGCGTGGCCCCGCACCGGGTGGACGGACGCATCACCCCGGTCTACATGGCCTTCGAGTATCTGGACGTGGCGGAGGCGGCCGGAGGGAAACGCGACGGCCTCGGCCCGGAGCTTGCGGCCCCGGAGGCCCTGCGCGCGGAGCTCGCGGAACGGTTCGCCGGAGAGGGCCCCCTGGTGGCGCTCGCGCCCGGCGCGGCCTTCGGCCCGAGCAAGCAGTGGCCCGCTGAGCGGTTCGCCGCCCTGGCGGACCATCTGCATGAGCGCCGCGGCGCGCGCTGCGTCCTCCTGACCGGGCCCGGCGAGGAGGACACGCGCCGGGCGGTGCTGGCCGCCGCGCGGCATCCCCTGCTCGAATGCCCCCGGCAGGGCCTCGACATGCTCAAGGCCGCCGTGTCGCTCGCGGACCTGCTGGCCGGCAACGACAGTGGGCCGCGCCATGTCGCCGTGGCCTTCGGGAAGCCCGTGGTGTGCGTCATGGGCCCCACCTCCCCCGCCTACACGGACGGCCCCTGGGAGCGGGGCCGCGTGCTGCGGATTGATGTGGACTGCGGCCCCTGCCAGCAGCCCGTCTGCGCCACGGACCACCGCTGCATGACGGGCATCTCCGTGGACGCGGTGGCGGAGGCCGCGCTGGCGGCCCTGGACCTTCAACCCCCGCGCGGCCCGGCCCCGCGCGATGAGGAGCCCGCATGAAAGGCATCTATGTCATCACCATGTGGTCCGGCGGCAAGCCCGCCAAGAAGTGGCAGAGCGAGGGCACCCCGGAGAGACTGCCCACGGGCACCGGCGTGAGTTTCGTGAGCCTGGACACCAAACTCCGCGTGGAGGTCATCGGGAGCATCTCCGTGGAGGAATACGAGTCCGGCCGCGCCGAACTGGAAATGGCGCTGCGAAACGGGGACGCCCCCGGCCCCGGCCCCGGCGCGGAATCGGAGCGGCTCTACTGACGCGGCAGCCGGTGACCGGGCAGGGTAGGGAAGTGGGGGCGGCCCGGATGGTACACTACGCGCACCAAAACTGAAACCGTATCATGATCCGGCGGTGCCGGACGGAAGGCGTGCGCATGGCCAGAAATGTTCGATCGGAGAAATCCCCGAGGCAGGGCAAACCGGCGGCCCCCCGCAGGCCGGGCCGGTCCGCCGCCCCCCGCCCGAAAACCGCGGACGCCAAGCCCTTCCGCGCTGACAAACCCGCCCGGTCCGGCGCACCGGACCGGCCTTCCCCCCGCCCGAAAGCCTCCGCCTCCAAGCCCTTCCGCGCGGGCAGGCCCTCCCGGCCCGGCGCACCGGACCGGCCCAGCCCGCGCGCCGAAGGCGGTGATGCCGTCCCGCGTCCCCCCCGTCCCGCGCACGCCCCGCGTCCGCTGCGTCCGGGACGCCCCCCGCGTCCGGCGGTGAAGGCCGCGCGCGCCGCGGCGGCGGACCGCGGCCCCGCGGCGAACATCGTCCATGTGAAATGGACGAAGACCCGGGGTCTCCAGCTTCCCGGCATCGCCGAGGCGAAGGAGTTTTTCCGCCACGAGACGCTGGAGCACGCCGTGGAAAAGCTGCTGGTCAGCCGCGACCCGCTCCTGCAGCCCGCCCTGCGGAAACTGCTGGGGGACGCGCCGCTGTTCTCGCTCACCTTCGACCTGGCCTGGGAGGAGGCGCACCGCTTCTGCTACCTTGTGACGGCGTCGAACCGGAACCGGGACAAGGGGACGGCGGTCCTGATGCTGGCGCGCAACCACCAGGAGTACGGGGTCGCCCTGCGCGCGGAGTGCGAGAACGCGCGGGCGCTGTACGAGGCGGACCCGAGGCACGTGGCCCCCTTTCTCGGGGCGGGCTTTGTCTATCTGCCCGACCGGTACAAGCGGGCGGAGATGGGGCGCGAACTGCCCGCATGGCTGGCCGCGTGGCCGGCCGACGCCGCGCCCATGGCTGTCGGCAACCCGGCCCAGCTCGCGGCGGGCGGCGCGGGCGGCGTCCGCCTCCTCACGCGGCGGGACACGGACAAGCTCCGCGCGGGAATCGTCACCCTGCTGTTCCGCGTGTGGCGGGCGCAGGCGGGGCGGTCGCTGAATTTCTCCGCCCTGCGGCCGCAGGATTTCCTGGTGGCGCGGGAGGGGAACTCGGGGCTGCGGCCCGTCCTGCTGGGCACGCGCGCCCGGCTGATGTCGCTGCCGGCCGAGAAGTTTGTTCGGCGGGTGCTTGCCGCCGCGTGGGACACGCCGTCGGGGTCCTTTTCCCTGGCGCCTTCAGACCCGGCCCTGTTCCTGGAGGCCGTCACGGACGCCTGCGGGGAGGAGGGGCGCGCGCTGGTCGCCGGCGCCCTTGCGCCGCCGGCCGGCGGGGGCGCGCCGCGCCAGGTGAAAAACACCGCGCTTCCGCGCGACTACGTTGACAATCTGCGCCAACTCATGCTGAAATGACCCTCAAATCCCCGCCCCCAGGGCGCGCTGTTGGAAGGAAACCCGGATGAGCGCCAGACTTCTCTTTGCAGCCGTTCTGCTGTGCGCGGGCCTCTGCGCCGCCGCGCCGATGCCCGTGTTCCATGTCGCCGTGCACGGCAACGACGCATGGTCCGGCACCCTGCCCGAACCGAACGCGGAGGGGACCGACGGCCCCTTCCTGACCCTGGGCCGGGCGCGGGAAGCCCTGCGCGCGGCGGGCACGTCGGAGGGCGGCATGGTTTACGTCCACGCGGGCGCGTATTACCTGACGGAGCCCCTCGTGCTGGAGAAGGAGGATTCGGGCTCCGAAACCTTCCCCGTGGTGTGGCAGGCCGTGCCGGGGGAGACGGTGCGCATTGTCGGCGGCCGGCCCGTCACAGAGTTCACCCCGCACGCGGGCGAAATCCTCAAGGCGGACATGACGCCCTTCGCCCTGCCCAAGGGCGCGCCGCGCCAGCTCTTCTTCAACGGCGAGCGCCAGATCCCCGCGCGCTGGCCGAACAAGGGGGAGGACGACATGCCCGGCGGCAAGTGGGCTTTCGTCCAGACCCGGGTGGACGCCGCCCCCGAGACCTCCTTCGTGACCGCTTCGGACCGGCCCGCGGGCTGGAAGAGCCTCGCGGGCGTCGAAGTCTCGATCTGGCCGAACTACAACTGGTGGCAGACCATCACCCCGCTGAAGGCCTTCGACGCGGCGACGCGCACGGTGGAGCTGGGCGAGAAGCTGCCCTACACCATCGAGCCGGGCCGCCGCTTCTTCTTCCAAAACGTGCTGGAAGAGCTGGACGCCCCCGGCGAGTTCTGCCTGAACGACGCGTCGAACACGCTGTACTTCCTGCCCCCGGCGTCCATGGAGGCCGCCGAGGTGATCGTGCCCGCCGTGGAGACCCTCGTGCGCATGAAGGGCGCCGCCCATGTCGCGTGGATGGGCTTCACGATGGAGGCCTGCACCGCCGAGGCGGTCCGCATCGAGGACTGCGTGTCCGTGCTCGCCGCGCGCTGCGTGATCCGCAACACGGGCGGCTACGGCGCCGTGGTCAGCGGCGGCAAACAGTGCAAGGTCGCGGGCTGCGACATTTACGCCACGGGCCGCGGCGGCGTCTCCCTCGACGGCGGCGACCGCAAGACCCTCACCCCGGCGTCGCACGAGGCGGTGAACAACCACATCCACCATTTCGGCGCGATCTTCCAGACCTACCAGACCGGCGTGACCGTCGCGGGCGTGGGCAGCCGCGTCGCCAACAACCTCATCCACGACGCGCCGCACATCGGCATCCTGCTCAACGGCAACGACCACACCATCGAGTACAACGACATCCACCACGTGTGCCTGGAGGGCAGCGACAACGGCGGGTTCTACATGGGCCGCGACTGGACCCAGCGCGGAAACGTGCTCCGGTTCAACAAGTTCCACGACATTTACGGTTTCGGCCTGGCCGGGCTCGCTGCGGGCACCGACGGCAAGTACCACTACGACGCCCCGCACCAGGCCTGGGGCGTGTACCTCGACGACTGCTCCAGCGGCGTGACGGTGCAGGCGAACATCTTCTACCGCGTGCCCCTGTGCGGCGTCATGATCGGCGGCGGGCGCGACAACCTCGTGGACAACAACGTCTTCGTGGACTGCGTGCCCGCGCTCCACATTGACGACCGGTGGGACGCCTACTGCTGGGACATCATGCAGGAGCGGCTGGAGGCCATGGACTACAAGAACCCGCCGTTCAGCACGCGCTACCCCGAGCTGCTGAAGATGGGCGACGACCCGCGCAAACCGGCGAACAACACCTTCACGAACAATGTGGTGGCCTACACCCGAGACGACTACCGCGGACTCAGCACGGCGAAGCCGGGCTCGTCCACGGCGGTCGCCTACACTCTCAGCCCCTACGACCCCGAAACCACGACCTTCGACAACAACCTCATCTTCCACACCGCAACCCCGCAGGTGGCCGCGCGGTCCTACAAGAAGGACGACGCGGCGGACGTTCCGTGGACGGAGTGGCAGGCGCGCGGGCATGACAAGAACAGCCGCCTCGCGGACCCGAAGTTCTTCCGGCCGGAGGAGGACAACTACATGATGCGCCACGATTCCCCGGCCTTCGAGATGGGGATCAAGGACATTCCGGACTACCGGATCGGCCTGTACAAGGACGAGTTCCGCGCGTCGTGGCCGCCGCCCGCCCAGGAGCGGCGCGACGGCGGCGACCACCGCGAGTGGGTTGTGGAGCCGTAACCAAAGAGGGAGAGCGGAAAATGGGCATCGTCATCGGACTCGACGTCGGCACCAGCGGGACCAAGGCCGTCGCCATGGATGAAACCGGGCGCCTGATGGCGTCCGCGCTCGTGGAATACCCCCTGCACAGCCCCAAGCCGGGCTGGGCGGAGCAGGACCCCGCGGACTGGCGCGCCGCCGCGCTGTCGGCGCTGTCGCAGCTCGCCGCGCAGGTGAACCCCGCCGACGTGAAGGGCATCGGCCTCACGGGCCAGATGCACGGGTCCGTGTTCCTCGACGCGGAGAACAACGTGCTGCGCAACGCCCTGCTGTGGTGCGACCAGCGCACGGCCGCCCAGTGCGACGCCATCACGGAGAAGGTCGGCGCGGCGCGGCTCATCGAGATGGTGTCGAACCCCGCGCTCACGGGCTTCACGGCCCCGAAGATTCTCTGGCTGCGGGACAACGAGCCGCACCTGTACGAGAAGGTGCGCCGGGTGCTCCTGCCCAAGGACTACATCCGCTGGGTTCTCACGGGCGAGTACGCCACCGACGTGGCCGACGCCTCGGGCACCCTGCTCTTCGACGTGAAAAACCGGTGCTGGCACCGCGAGCTGCTGTCCCTGCTGGACATTGACCCCGCGCTGCTGCCCGCCTCCTTCGAGGGGCCGGAGGTCACCGGCACCCTCACCGCCGGTGCGGCCGCGCAGACCGGCCTGCCCGCGGGCATCCCCGTCGTGGCGGGCGGCGGCGACCAGGCCGCCAACGGCGTCGGCTGCGGCATCGTGCGCCGGGGCGTGGTCTCCGCATCCCTCGGCACGAGCGGCGTCCTGTTCGCCTTCGCGGACACCGTCAGCACGGACCCGGAGGGCCGCGTGCACACCTTCTGCCACTCCGTGCCGGGCTGCTGGCACACCATGGGCGTTGTCCTCAGCGCGGCGGGGTCGCTCCAGTGGTTCCGCAACCAGCTCTGGACCGGGGAGTGGGTGCGCGCGAAGGCCGAGGGCCGCGAGGTCTACGAGGACATCACCGCGGCGGCGGGCACGGCCCCGGCGGGCAGCGAGGGGCTCCTCTTCCTGCCCTATCTCACGGGCGAGCGCACGCCCCACAAGGACCCCTTCGCCCGCGCGGCGTTCATCGGCCTGTCCCTGCGGCACACGCGGGCGCACATGGCCCGCGCCGTCCTCGAGGGCGTGGCCTACGCCATGAACGACAGCACGGAGATCATGCGCGGCATGGGCGTCGCGGTGGACGAGGTGCGCTGCTCCGGCGGCGGCGCGCGCAGCGCCCTGTGGCGCCAGATCATGGCGGACGTCAACAGCGCCCCCATGGTCACCATCAACGTGGACGAGGGCCCGGCCTACGGCGCGGCGATCCTCGCCTCCGTCGCCACGGGCATGCACGCCCGCGTGGACGCGGCCTGCGACGCCATCATCCGCGAGGTGGACCGCGTGTCCCCCGACCCGGCGGCGGCGGCCGGCTACGGCCGGTGGTTCCGCGAGTACCAGGCGGCCTACCGCGCCCTCGCCCCCGGCTTCCGGCGCGCCGCCGAAATCCTCGGGTGACCGCCATGCCCTTCGAGCATGACGTGGACCTGCGCCGCACGCTGCCGGAACTGGACCCCGCCTGCTTCGACGGCGCGGACGCCAGCGACGACGTCGCCGCCGTCGCGCGGCGCGTCGGGCATCGGCCCCTGCGCAAGTACAGCCCGGCGGACCTGCTGGCCGTCGTGCGGCTGGGCGTGGCCCCGGCGCACACCGTGCCGCCCGCCGTCGCGCTGCTCGACGCCGACCCCCTGCTGGAGGCGGCGGAGCATCCCGGCGACCTGCTCACCGCCGTGCTGGAGCTGGACTCCCGGTTCTGGCTGGAGCGCCACGAGCTGTGGACGGCCATGGCGGGGGTGCTGGAGCGCGCGCTGGGCGAGATCACCGCGCGCGCGGAGAAAATGCAGGAGGAAGATGCCGGGGAGTGCTGGCTCCCGGCGCTGCTCGGAGACGACTTCATGGGCGCGGTGCTGCATTTTCGCGGCATGTTCCGCGAATAACCCCGCACCCCGGAGAAAAACATGTCGGAATCCTTTGAAATGACGGTGGACGAGGCGCAGGCCGGCCTGCGCATGGACGTCTTCCTCGCGGGAATGGTGGAGGACGCCACGCGCTCCTTCCTGAAGAAGGTGGTCCAGGACGGGCGGGTCACGGTCAACAGCCACGTCTGCAAGAAGCCCTCGCGGATGATGGCCGCCGGCGAGACGGTGGTCGTGGACCTGCCCGACCCGCCCCCGGCGGAGCCCCAGCCCGAGGACATCCCCCTCGACATCCTGTTCCAGGACGACGATGTGGTCGTGGTGAACAAGCCCGCCGGGCTGGTGGTGCATCCCGCGCCCGGCCACGACCACGGCACGCTGGTGAACGCCCTGCTCTTCCACTGCCCCGGGTTCCAGCGCGCCGGGGCCGACCAGAACCGCCCCGGCATCGTCCACCGCCTCGACCGCGACACCTCCGGCGTCATGATCGCCGCGAAGACACGGCGGGCCTTCGCCTCCCTCGCGGAGCAGGCCGCCTCCCACACCTTCGACCGGCGCTATCTCGCCCTTGTGCGGGGCGAGTTCCCCGAGGACCGCGCGCGCATAGACGCGCCCCTCGGCCGCAGCCTGGCCGACCCGTCGAAGATGGCCGTCACGGGGCTTTACGCCCGCGAGGCGGTCACCCATGTCGAGGTGCTGGAGCGCTTCGGCGCGGCCTCCCTCGTGCGGCTGCGGCTTGAGACGGGCCGCACCCACCAGATCCGCGTCCACATGCGCTTCGCCGGCCGCCCCATCCTCGGCGACCCCGTCTATGGCGTGTCCGACTTCCGGGGCATGGACCTGCCGGAGGACACCACGGCCGCCCTCAACGGCCTGCGCGGCCAGGCCCTCCACGCGGGACTCCTCGGCTTCACCCACCCCGCCACCGGCGAGCGTCTCCAGTTCGAGGCCGGCCCGCCGGAGGACTTCACCCGCGCGCTGAACGCCCTGCGCGCCCTGGCAGGAACAAAATGACCCCCCGCGGCAAGATCCACTTCAGCGGCATCGGCGGCACCGCCATGGTCGGCGGGGCGCGCCTCGCCCTCGAGGCGGGCTGGGAGGTGCGCGGCAGCGACAACCCGCTCTACCCGCCCACCTCCGACATGGTCGCCGCCCTCGGCGTGCCCGTCTACACCGGCTACGACGCCGCCAACCTCGACTGGAACCCCGACCTCGTGCTGCCCGGCAACGCCCTGAGCCGGGGCAACCCCGAGGTGGAGGCCGTCCTCTCGCGGCGCATGCGCTTCCTCAGCCTGCCCGAATGGCTCAAGGAGGAGGTGCTGCGGCCCCGGCGGCCCGTGGTCATCGCGGGCACCCACGGCAAGACCACCACCACGGCGCTCGCGGCCCACGTCCTCGAACGCTGCGGCCTCGCCCCCGGCTACCTCATCGGCGGCCAGCCCCTCGGCTTCGAGCATCCCGCGCGACTCGGCGCCCCCGGCGCGCCCTTTGTCATCGAGGGCGACGAGTACGACACCGCCTTCTTCGACAAGCGCGCCAAGTTCCTGCACTACCTCCCCGAGATCGCCGTCGTCACCTCCCTCGAGTTTGACCATGGCGACATCTACGCCGACCTCGCCGAGATCGAGACGGCCTTCCAGCGCATGCTGCGCCAGATTCCGAAGGAGGGCTGGCTCATCGCCTGCGCGGACAACCGTGCCGCGTCCCTCGTCCCCCACGCCTACTGCCAAACCGCCACCTACGGCTTCAGCGAGGGCGCGGACTGGCGGGGCGTCCCCGTCGAGCGCGGCGGGCGCCGCCTCCTCGCCGTGCTGCGGAACGGCGAGCCCTTCCTCGAAACCGAGCCCGCCCTCGCCGGGCGCCACAACGGGCAGAACGCCCTCGCCGCCGTCGCCGCCGCCGCCCTCCTCGGCGCGGACCCGGCGCGCATCGCCGCCGCGATCGCCGACTTCCCCGGCGTCAAGCGCCGCATGGAGGTCTTCCTGCGGCACCACGGCGCGGTCTTCGTCAACGACTTCGCCCACCACCCCACGGCCATCCGCGAGACCATCGCCGCCACCCGCGAGAAATGGCCCGGCGCCCGCATCCTCGCCCTCTTCGAGCCCCGCTCCAACACCACCGTCACCAACCGCTTCCAGGGCGAGCTCACCGACGCCTTCGCCGGCGCCGACCGCCTCTGGCTCGGCCCCGTCCACCGCGCCGAAAGTCTCCCCGAAAACGAGCGCCTCGACCGCGCCCAAATGACCGCCGACCTCGCCGCCCGAGGCGTCCCCGCCGACGCCTGCGACGACGTCCCCGCCCTCGCCCGCGCCGTCTGGGAAGAATCCCGCGACGGCGACGTCGTCCTCATCATGAGCAACGGCGCCTTCGGCGGCATCTACCGGATGTTCGGGGAAATGGCGGGGTAGGGATTGAAATTGCCCGTTTAGGGTGACACTTCGATCGTCAATGCCGACTCTTTCCTGTTTGTCACTCTCCATGCAGTGCATCCCGTGGAGCATCCCTCCGCCCCGTTCGCATCGCAGCCGCCCCCGCTGTCACCCCGATCCCCCTCCGTCACCCCCGCGAAAGCGGGGGCCCATGCCCAGGCGCGCGGGACAACCCGCTGACCCAAGATGGATTCCCGCATGCGCGGGAATGACGGCAAGGGTGCGTGTCCTCGCTAACGCTGCGCCCCATCCCTCTCCCCTGCGCCCCTCACATCGCCCAAGCTCCCCCGCTGTCACCCCGATCCCCCTCCGTCACCCCCGCGAAAGCGGGGGCCCATGCCCAGGCGCGCGGGACAACCCGCT
>Ga0123329_1003762_pt1 | contig 12305 bp, 11 predicted proteins | sample BioC12SIPDNA_FD_89703 | JGI IMG/M metagenome (GOLD analysis project Ga0123329, IMG submission 89703) | Anaerobic biogas reactor microbial communites from Washington, USA - Biogas_R1_B C12 SIP DNA | ecosystem: Engineered > Bioreactor > Anaerobic > Unclassified | place: Washington, USA | collected... | reverse complement strand
AGCGCAGGCCAGATTGTCGAGGCCATTCGTGGGCGAACGGGTCATGTTCTGGTGACGCGCGACGGGAGGAGAATCAGCAATCCTGCGCTCAGTCTCGTCACCAGCGAATCCCCCAACGTCAAGGCCATGCAGTATGTCCAGGACGAGATCGGCGCGATCCGGGTGTTGGTCGTTCGAGAGTCCGGCTACGGCGCCGAAGATGAAGCCCAAATGCTTCGTCTGCTGCGACAGCAGATCGGCGAAAGCGATACGGTTGTTGTGGAGCATGTGCAGGAGTTGATTCGGACGGACGGCGGCAAGACGCTGCCGATTCTCTCCAGGCTTCCCAGGCAGTGAAGCGGGGATCATATTCTGGTCGCAGAGCGCCCCGTTGCCGTGCGAGACCCGGTACGCTCCAGCGAGTGGCCGGCTGCGGCGAACACATACGATGGTGCATGAGTGACGCGATGCGCATTCTCATGATCTGGTCGGAGAACCTCAACAAGCCCGGGAGCGGGCGGACGCACTTTGTCCATCTGGCTCACGGGCTGGCGGCGCTCGGCCACAGCGTCCGCCTCGTCGCTCCGGGCTATCCGCCGAAGACAACCGAGGATCTGGGCGTGCCGGTGTCCTATGTGCCTACGCTACGGCGCAGCATGGCCGCCTTCATTCTGTTTCACGTGCTCCTGGTGCCGGCGATGCCGTGGCTGATTCTTCGGTACCGTCCTCACGCAGTCTACTCGCGCGGCCTGTTCCACTCGTTCCTTGTCCACATCCTCTGCCGCATGTTCCTCACACCGTACGTGGCCGAGGTGGACAGCATGGTGGACGAGGAACTCGCCATGCGGCGCCGAACCGTATGGGCCGGACTTGTCCGATGTGCCGACCGGTGGAATCTGCGATGGGCGTCGGCCTTCATCTGTGTCACCCAGGGGCTGAGGAAGGAACTGATTCGCCGCGGCGCCCGGCCTGATCGGGTGGTGGCCCTGCACAACGGAGCGGCGGTCGAGTTGTTCACGCCCGGCGATCAGTCCGAGGCCCGCCGCCGGCTCGGATTATCCCAGGATGCGGTGCTCGTCGGCTTCATAGGCACGCTGGCGGCCTGGCAGGGCCTCGATTTGCTTGTCGACGCGACGGGACGGCTTCCCGATCGGCAGCGCCGCTGGGAGGTTCTGATTGTCGGCGATGGTCCGATGCGGGACGATCTGGTGCGGCAGATTGCGTCACTTCGGCTGGAGGACCGGGTTCGGCTGATTCCTGCCGTAGACCATGACCGAGTGGTGGAGTACCTGCGGGCGGTCGATATGGCGGTGATTCCGATTCACGATCCGCGGAAGCTTCGTTACGGGTTGTCGGCGCTGAAGTTCTGGGAGGCGCTTTCGGTCGGCCTGCCGGTGCTTGTTCCGGATGCAGGTGACCTGGGAGGCGTCCTGGGCGAACTGGGGTGGCCCGGTGAGTTCCGGGCCGGCGATGCGGGCGCACTGGCCCAGGCCATGGACCGCACGGCGGCCCGGCTTGATGAGCTTCATGCGCGGCAACGCGAAATCCATGAAGCGGTTGCTCGTGACCACAGTTGGGCGGCCGTCGCCCGGCAAACGGTCGCTGTCTTCGATCAGCTTGGCGCTGCTCAGCGAGGGGGGCGCTCGTAATGGTCTCCGGTGCCCCGCCCATCCGCATGCTCCAGGTGGCCAACCAACCGGGGCCGTTCTACTGTTTCCTGCGGCCGCTGGTGTTCGAACTCATGCGCCGCGGCGTGGACGTGGACGTGGCGTGCAACTCGGGCGACGAGCGGTTCGAGAAACTGAGAAGTGTCGGCATGAACGTGCTGCCGCTGACGGTCGGACCGTGGACGTCGGCCGGGACGTGGCTCAGGCTGCGTCGGGAGTTGCGCGACCTCATGGCCCGCAAGGCCTACGACATCTGCGTGGTTCATACGCCGGCCATCAGTTGGATCACACGCCGCCTGGCCGCACGCGCCGGCATCCCCGTCGTGGCCTACACCGCCCACGGGTTGCCGTTCTTCGAGCGGCAGGGGGCATGCACGTACCGAGCCCTGCTGGCGGTCGAGAAGTTCTGCGGCCGCTACACCGACCTGCTCATGGTGATGAACTCTGTGGACCTCGCGGCCGCACGGGAGCACCGCCTGGTCAAACCCGGCGGCCTGGTCCGACATATTCCCGGCGTGGGCGTGGACATCGGGCGCTGGCAGCGGCCGACGCCTCCGGAGAAACTCGATGCGCTCCGTCGCGAACTGTCGTTAGGGCCTCAGACGCGCGTCGTCGCCTACATCGGGCGATTGATGGAAACCAAGGGCGTCCTCGACCTGGTCGAAGCGTTGTCGCGGTGGCGCGGCAGCGGCCGCGATGTGGCCCTGGTCGTCGCGGGTACGGGGCCTCTGGACCGAGCCATGGCCGAGGCGGCCGCTCGCGCAGGCGTTGCCGACCGGTTGCACCTGCTCGGCTGGCGCGACGACGTGACCGCGCTGATGGCCCTGGCCGACGTGGTCGTCCTTCCGAGCACCTATCGCGAGGGGCTGCCGGCCGTGCTGATGGAGGCCGGGGCCGCCGGCAAGCCGGTGGTGGCGTACCAGAATCGCGGCAGTGACGACATCGTCGTCGATGGAGAGACCGGCTACCGTGTCCCCGCTCGCGATGTCGTGGCCCTGACGGACGCCGTCGGACGTCTCGTGGACGACCCCGCGCTGGCCCGACGCATGGGCGACGCCGGCCGCCGGCACGTTAACTTCACTTTTGGCTACCATCAGGCCGTCCGCGCCCAACTGGACGCCTACGCCGACGCCCTCGAGGCCAAGGGCATCGACGCCTCGGGGCTTCGCGGCGACCTCGGCGACCCCGTCTTCTCACTCGCCGAAGGGCAGGGGGAGCCATGAAGATCGGCTACGTCCTGCGAAGCCTCGAAGACTCCGGCGTGACGGTTTATTGCCTCCGCCTGGCCGAGGCGATGCGCCGTCGCGGGCACGATGTGTTTCTGGTCAGCGACGGCGGCGTCTATGCGGACGAGGTGAAGCGGCGCAACCTGCGGCACCATCCTCTGCCGCTCTGCCGCGGACCGCTGCGGTCGCTCCTGGCGGCGCGGCGGCTGGCGGACATCGTTCGGGCCGAGCGGCCGGACATCCTGCACGGCAACTGGCGGCGGGCCCAGATGGCCTGCCACCTGGCCGAGAAGGCCACGGGCGTGCCCTACGTCACCACGCTGCACCTGGTGGGCATTCCCGACTCGTGGCTGTACCGTCGCCTGAGCCACTGGGGCCGCCTGACGATTGCCCCGTGCAGTGAAGCGGTCGCCTATCTTCAGACGCATTTCGGCGTGCCTCGGGAACGGATTCGCCTGATCTTTCACGGGGTGGACCCTGAGCAATGGCCGGTGGCCACGCCCGAGCGGCAGGCGGCAGCCCGTCGGCAGTTCGGGTTGCCGCTGGAGGCGCCCGTGCTGGTCTGTGTGGCGCGGCTCGAGGCCGTGAAGCGGCACGACCTGTTGCTTCGCGCGCTGGCCGAGGTGCGGCGGTCCGAGGCCGGGGCCGGCCTGCGGCTGCTGCTGGTGGGCGACGGGCAGGAGCGGGAGGCGCTCCGTCGGCTGGCCGGAGCATTGGGGCTGTCGGATGCGGTCTCGTTTCTGGGGTTCACGGATCCGCATGCGGCCCTGGCGGCAGCCGACGCCTTCGTTCTGGCCAGCGACAAGGAATCGTTCGGCTTTGCCCCGGTGGAGGCCATGTTCACAGGCCGGGCGGTGATTCGCACCGACAGCGAAGGGGCTCGGGACCAGATCGTGCCCGGCGAGACGGGGCAGATTGTGCCGCGGGGCGATGTGGGCACGCTGGCCGCGGCGATGGTCGACGTGGTGGCGCGGCGCGGTTTCTGGGCGGAGTGCGGCGCGCGGGCCAGGGCGGCGGCCGTGCGGCAGTTCACGCTCGACCAGATGGCCGAGCAGACGGAGCGGTGCTGCCTGGATGCCCTTGCCACTGTCGGGGCGACGGAGTCCCGGAACTTGTGACACAAACGTCTGCCGCGCGATCCTTCGTGCCGCGGCGCATTGACGCTGAACTGGCATGTGGTGTGTGGACGATAACTGGACTATGCCTACGCGAGTCTCCGCCATCGTCATCCTCTACAACGAGGAGAAGTACATCGGCCGGTGCCTGGAGTGCCTGGCGCGTCAGACCTATCCGCACGAGCACCTGGAGGTGCTGTTGTGCGACGGCGGCAGCACGGACCGATCGTTGGACATCGCCCGCTCGTTCGAGTCTCGGCTGCCCAACCTGCGGATTCTGCACAACCGGGAGCGTCGCGCGCCGCAGGGGCTGAATCTGGGCATCCGCGAATCGACGGGCGACGCCGTCATCATCATGGGCAGCCATTGCGTGTACAAGGACGACTACGTCGCACGCTGCGTTGAGGTGCTGGAAGGCACCGGCGCGGCCTGTGTCGGCGGCCGGATGCTGACCGAGTCGTCGGGCACGGGGACCATCGCCGAGGCGATCCGCCTGTCGCAGGAGAGTTCCTTCGGGACGGGCGGTTCCCGCTGGCGAAGCGGCGGCGAGGCCGGTTACGTGGACACGGTGCCGTACGGCTGCTACCGCCGCGAAGTGTTCGACCGCGTCGGCCTCTTCGACAAGCGGCTGCCGCGCAACCAGGACAACGAGATGTCCAGCCGCATCATCGCCGCCGGGTACAAGATCTACTTCGACCCGCGCATCGAGTCGACGTACTTCACGCGGGCCTCGCTTCGGGCATGCCTGCGGATGCACTGGATGAACGGTTACTACCATTGCATGACATGGCGGCTGAACCCGCGGAGCCTTCGCCCGAGGCACCTGATTCCGATGCTTTTCTTCCTCGGCCTGTTGGGCACGGCGGCCATGTGGCTGGTCTGCCGGCCGCTGGCGTGGATCGGCACGGCGGTCCTGGCGGCGTACCTGCTCCTGGACCTGTACTTCTCCGTTCGCCTCGTTGTGGCCCATGGCGCGAGGTTCCTGACCGTCATGCCCTGGCTGTTTCCGCTGACGCACCTGGTCTACGGTTGCGGCACTCTGGCGGGCCTGGCGGCTCATGGGCTGAGGCGGGTGCCGGACAACCCCGAGGTCCGCGGGCGGCCTGATCCGATTGCGTCGGAGATGCCATGACTGCCATCTCGCGAGGGATCAAGCGGATCGGTGACGCGGCTCTTGCAGCCGTGGCGCTGGTCGTGCTGGCGTTGCCGATGCTGGTGCTGGCGCTGCTGATCCGGCGGGGCAGCCCCGGACCGGCGATCTTCCGGCAGGAGCGCGCCGGGCGGGACATGAAGCCTTTTGCGCTCTACAAATTCCGGACCATGCGGGCCGACGCGGACCCCTTCGGCGACAGCCCGACCGATGGGGCGGATCCGCGGCTGACGCCGCTGGGCCGGTGGCTTCGCGAGACCAGCCTCGACGAGTTGCCGCAACTGTGGAACGTGCTGAAGGGGGACATGAGCCTGGTGGGCCCGCGGCCGCTTTACATGAAACAGGCCCGCGAGTTCACCGAGCGGCAGCGTCGCCGTCTGGAGGTCCGGCCTGGGCTGACGGGGCTGGCCCAGGTGAGGGGCCGGGGCGATTTGCCGCACGAGGAAAAGCTTGAACTGGACGTTCAATACGTGGAAAATGCGTGCTTGTGGCTCGACCTGAAGCTGCTGTGTCGGACCGTCGGCCACGTCTTCCGCCGCAGGCAAGTCTACCAGAAATGGTGACCGTGCATTTCGAGGCTCGACAGAAGGAAACGTGTGCCCTGTGAGCAAGAGCGACTTCACCATTCTGTTCTCGTGCATCGGCCGCCGCGTGGCGCTGGTGAATGCATTCCGCGAGTCGATGCGGAGGTTGGGCCTCAAGGGCCGCATCCTCGGCAGCGACATGGCGACGCACTCTTCGGCGTTCCAGGTCTGCGACGAGGCCCACGTGGTGCACAGCAGCACGCACAAGGACTACGTGGACCAGCTCGTGGCCCTCTGCCGCGACAAGGGCGTGGACCTGCTCATTCCGCTGATCGACCCGGAGCTGCACATCCTGGCTGGTCTGAACGCCCGATTCCGCGAGGTCGGGACGACGCTCTGTCTGTCGTCGCAAGAAGTGGTCCGCATCTGCCGCGACAAGCTGCGGACGCACGACTTCCTGACGAAAGCGGGCATCGACACGCCGGCCTTGCTGTCGCACGACCAGGTGCGCGACGAGGACTTGCCGCTATTCATGAAGCCGCGCGACGGCAGCAGCGCCAAGGACATTCACCGCATCAGCACGCGTCGGCAACTGGAGTTCTACCGGCAGGAAGTGCCCGGTGCGATCATCCAGGAGTATCTGCCGGGGCAGGAGTTCACGCTCGACATTTTCTGCGACTTCGCGGGCGAGCCGCGGTGTGCCGTGCCGCGGCAGCGCCTGGAGGTGCGCGGCGGCGAAGTCGTCAAGAGCATGACCGTCAAGGATGCTGGGATTATCGACGTGGGCATGGCCACGGCCCGGGCGCTGGGCGGCTGCATGGGCCCGATCACGCTTCAGTGTTTCCGCACGAGCTCCGGCCGCATCAGTGTCATTGAGATCAACCCGCGGCTGGGCGGCGGCGTGCCGCTGGCCATTGCCGCGGGGGCCGACATCCCCGGCTGGATCATCCAGAGTGTCATGGGGCGGTCGCCGGAGATCGATCCGATGGCCTTCGCGGACCAGTTAGTGATGTTGCGCTACGACGAGGCCTTCTTCGTCCCCAGGGACCGGCTGCCGACATGATTGAAGCCGTAGCCTTCGATCTGGACGACACGCTCGTGATGGAGCGCGACTACGTGCGCAGCGGGTTTGCCGCCGTGGCGGCGGAATTGGACCATCTGTTCGGGCCGCGATGCGACTGGTTCGCGTGCCTGTGGCGAGGGTTCGAGGCCGGCGTGCGCGGCGACACCTTCAACCGCGTGCTCGCCGCGGCCGGCGTGACGGTCGACGACGAGCTGATCGCGCGGCTCGTGCGCTGCTATCGGGAGCACGAACCGCAGATCGCCCTGTGCGACGACGTGTTGCCGGCCCTGCGGCGGTTGGGCCTGCCGCAGGAGAGGCTCGGCGTCATCACCGACGGCCCCCTGGCGACGCAGCAGCGGAAGGCCGGGGCCGTGGGGCTGGAGCACGTGGTCGGGTGTGTGATTTTCACGGACCGCTGGGGCATGGCGTACTGGAAGCCGCACCCGCGGGCGTTCGAGGAGTTTGAGCGGTGGACGGGTTGTTCGCCCGAGTCGTGCGCCTATGTGGCCGACAACCCGACGAAGGATTTCAGTTCGCCGCACGCGCGCGGGTGGACCGCCGTCCGGATCGCCCGGCCGGGCGGCCTTCACAGCGCCGAGGCGGCGACCGCCGACGAGGTGGATCACACGATAGACACCCTGGCCGATCTGCCCGCAGTCCTGGGGCTGGAACGTTGAGTGAGGACTCTGCCTATGCTGGCATCTTTCCTGCCCGACACACACGTCGATGACTGGACGCTGCTCCAGGGCATCTGGGGACCCCACGTCTGGATCCTGACCGGCGCCATGGTCCTGTCGCTCGTTCTGACGCCGGTCTTTCGGACCATTGCCCTGCGCTACAAGGTCTACGACATGCCGGACGAGCGGCTGAAGACCCACAAGCGGCCGATTCCGTACCTGGGCGGCATCGCGATTTTCCTGGCCTGGGCCATCCCGGTGTTTGTCGTCGCCCTGATTCAGACCTTGTGGCCGGGCAACGTGCCGGCCGAGACCGCCGAGGCGATCCGCCAGGCGGGCCGCGACGTGCCCGAACGCTGGATTCAGAATCCGGAGTCGCTGTTCTGGGTGCTTGGCGGCGGGCTGCTGATGATGGTGCTGGGCGTCATCGACGATACGCGGAACCTGTCGCCGAAGGCCAAGATCGTCGGCCAGGTGGCGGCTGCCGGGATGCTCATTGCCGGCGGCATGACGTTTCGGGCTCTGCCGACCTGCATGCCGAGCGACATGGGGGGCTTCGCCCTGTTTCCGGCCGACGCCTGGTGGGTGCTGGCCCTGGGCATCGCGTTCCAGGTGGTCCTGGTGGTCGGCGCGTCGAACGCCACGAATCTGCTCGACGGCCTCGACGGCCTGTGCAGCGGCGTCACAGCCTTCATCAGCGCGGGGTTCCTGCTGCTGGCCACCAGTCTGATGGCCTGGGACCTCTACGGCCCGACCGGCTCGCCGTACGTCAACAGCGAGCCGATCGTGCTTCTGAGCTTCGCGCTGCTGGGGGCGGTCATCGGATTCCTCCCGTACAACTTCAACCCGGCTTCGATCTTCATGGGCGACGCCGGCAGCATGTTCCTCGGCTACATGGCGGCCGTCTTCATGATTCTCTTCGCCGAGAAGCCGGTGGGGTTCAAGTGGTTCCTCGGGGCCATGGTGATTTTCGGATTGCCGATCTTCGACACCGGGTTGGCCCTGATCCGCCGCCTGGTCAACCGCCGCCCCATCTTCGCCGGCGACCGCAGCCACTTCTACGATCAGCTCGTGGACCGCGGATGCAGCGTCAAGACGAGCGTGCTGATCAACTACGGCCTGTCGGCGGTCTTCGGCCTCATCGGCGTGGGCATTATCTTTCTCGAACTGCGTTACGCTTTGCCGATCTATCTGGTGATCTTCGCCGGCATTGCCGCGGCTGTCTTCAAGCTGGGGCTGGTCCGCGTGGATCGGTCGTCCGCGACGGCCCCCGCCGATGGTGCGGCGACGGATGGCGAGTCGCAGACCCGCGGCGGTTGAGATCTCGTCGATTGCGACCGGCGGCGCCCACAGCGAGGCGCGTGTGTTGCCGCGGTCGCTGATGCTATGGAAAGGAGTCCGTGTCGTATGCGCATACCCCTGTCGTCGCCCGATATCAGCCAGGCGGATATCGATGCCGTGGTGGCCGTCCTGAAGACGCCGACGTTGAGCCTCGGGCCGAAGCTGCCGGAGTTCGAGCAGAAGCTGGCCGCGTACATCGGCTGCCGGCACGCCGTGGTCCTCAACAGCGGCACCAGTGCCCTGCACCTGTCGGTGCGCGCCCTGGGCATCGGCCCCGGCGACGAAGTCATCACAACGCCGTTCTCGTTCGTCGCCTCGGCCAACTGCATGCTGTTCGAGGGCGCCTGTCCGGTCTTCGTCGATATCGACCCGACCGATTACAACATCGACGTGGCGCAGATCGAGGGTGCCATCACCGACCAGACCAAGGCGATCCTGGCTGTGGACGTGTTCGGGCGGCCGGCCCGACTCGACGAGATCGAGGAGATCGCCCGCCGGCATGACCTGCTGCTGATCGAGGATTCCTGCGAGGCCATCGGCAGCACCTACAAGGGTCGCAGGGCCGGCTCGTTCGGCGAGTGCGGGCACTGTGCCTTCTACCCCAACAAGCAGATGACCACCGGCGAGGGCGGCGCCATCGTCACCAACAACGACGAGCTGGCCGCCCTGGCGCGCAGCATGCGCAACCAGGGGCGCGGCGAAGGCGGCGGATGGCTGGCCCATGAACGCCTCGGCTACAACTACCGCCTGAGCGACATCAACTGCGCCCTGGGCATCTCGCAACTGGCCCGCATGGACAGGTTCGTCGCTGCCCGCGCCGCCGTGGCCGAACGGTACAACCGCCTCCTGGCCGACATGGACGAGGTCGTCACGCCCGCGCCTTACGCCGACGGCGTCATGTCGTGGTTCGTCTACGTCATCCGCCTGGCCGACCGTTTCGGCCGCGACCGCCGCGATGCCCTGATCCACGGACTCCGCGAGCGGGGCATCGGCGCGAGCAACTACTTCTCGCCGATTCACCTTCAGCCGTTCTACCGCGAGATGTACGACTACGCCGAAGGCGACTTCCCGGTCACCGAGTTCGTCTCCGACCGGACCGTCGCGCTGCCGTTCCACAACAACCTGAGCGCCGACGATCAGCAGACGGTTGTCAACGCGGTTCGCGACCTGCTGGCCTGAGGCCGCCGGCACGACGTGGTTCCGTGCAGAGATCGCGGCCGTGCGGCCCGCTGCGCGCCGCCCCTATGGTGAGCGCAGCCGTAGGGTGGGTCCCCCGGACCCACGCGGCCTTTGGCGTTCGACCCTCACCGCCCCTCGGCTGCGCTCGGGGCACCTCTCCCTGCACGCAGGGAGAGGGGTTGCTCACGCCTTTCCCTTGAGTGTGGCCGCAGGGCCGCACTGAGGGTGGCCCGCGGGGTCGCACAGAGAGATCCGCGAAGAGGTCCTCCAGGGGCGTTGCCGGAAACGTCGGAGGGGTTAGAATAGAAGGGTCCGGTCGCCCGTCTGAACAATCGGCCGGAAGCGCGTCCGCCCGCGGAGGAAGCCCAGTGAGCCACAGCCAGGACAGGTCCGATCCGCGATCTGAGCGGGAGCGTCTGTCGCGTCGGGAGTTTCTGCGGCAGGGGCTGGCCGCGGCGGCGGCCGTGGGCGCGGCGGCGTCGCTGCCGCCGTCGGTGGGGCGGCTGCTGGGTCAGGAGGCGCCCGCGTCCGGCGCGGCCGCTGAGACCGGCGGCACCGCCGCCAAAGCCGGGATGGCTGGGATGGCCGGCAAGAGCCGCGTGATCGTCATTACGCATCCCGAGGCGCTGGTGCGGGAGTATGCGGGCAACCGGCCGGTGCTCCAGCAGATGCTCGAGCGGGCCGTTCGCGAACTGATTGGGGCCGACAGCGACACGAAGGCCTGGCGGCACGTGGCGCTGCCGGGCGAGCCGGTCTCGATCAAGACCACGCGCGCCGGCGGCGAGCTTCTGAAGACTCACGACGAGTTGTCGGCCTATGTGTCCGAGCGGCTGGTCGAGGCCGCCGGGAGCGACAAGGACCGCATCCGCATCTGGGACCGGCCGGACCTGCGCGGGGCCGACCTGGAACTTTCCGAGCCGCACGTCCTGCCGACGCGCGGCAAGGAGACGCGCCTACGGGCCGTGCTCGTCAAGGACTCGCCGGCCATCGTCAACATGCCGGTCCTCAAGACGCACTCGGGCACCGGCGCGTCGATTGCCCTGAAGAACCACTTTGGCTCGATCAACAACCCGTCGGTGTTCCACAGCTGGGCCAAAGGCGATATGGCCAAGAGCATCGCCGAACTGAACCGCCTGGACCCGATCCGCACGCGGACCCGGCTGATCGTGGTGGACGCCACGCGGCCGCTGTTTGCCGAAGGGCCGTCGGACAATCCCGACTTCCGCTGGACGTTCGGCGGCCTGATTGTCGGGACAGACCCGGTGGCCGTGGACGCGGTGGGGCTGGACATTCTGGAGAAGAAGCGAGAGGAGCACTTCGGCCGCGTGTGGCCGCTGGAGCATGCCCGCGAGATGGTTCGCTGGGGCCAGACGATCGGCCTGGGCAACGCCGACGCCTCGCGCATCGAGGTGGTGCGGATCAAGCTGGACTGAGGCGGTGTTCGCGTCCGCTATTGCCCGGCCCCGGCCTTCAGTTCCTGGAGTTCCTTGCTGAGTTTCTCGATGGTGTCTCGCATCCGGGCCTGGGCGTCGGCGTGGGCCTGACGCTGCCGGGTCAGATCGTCCTGAGCCCGTTGCAGTTCGGTCTGCCGCTGACCCAGTTGCACCTTCAGGTCGGCGTGCTGGGCGGCCAGCTCGTCGTACTTGTCCTTGGCCTCGTCCCTGGCTTTGGCCAGATCGGCAGCCGCTTGCCGGCACTTTTCGTCGCGCGTCTTGACGGCCGCTTCGAGACCCTGTACCTGCTGCATGAGCGTGTCGCACCGATTCGTCAGCAGAGCCAGCTCTTTCCGGTGTGCCTCGGCGTCGCCGCGGCGCAGCACCAGGCTGACGGCCAGCCCGCCGCCGGCGCCGATGACCAGACCCGCCAGCGCCGCCAGCGTCACAGCCACAATGGTCTTGCGTTTTCCCATGGTGACGGCCCTCTCACAAGGCGCCCTTCGCCCCCTTCAACTGCATGGCGGACATGCTGCGTCATGTGACCAGAAGGGCGCTGCCTTGTCAAGGCCGTGCGCGCAGGCGAGGCACTAACGTATTGAGGGCTGTACCGTGGCACGGGCATCCCGCCCGTGAGTGGCAGGAGCATCCTGCTCCTGCTGCCCCAAGACGTCAATGCTTCCCCGGAGGCGAGGCACTGACGCATTCAGCCCGTAGGGTGGCTGCTCCGCAGCCACGCGGCGGGTCCAATCCATTCGGCATGCCTGACGGGGCGAGGCCGTCCGACAATTCGCCACGCGCAACAAGCTGTGGAACATGGCATTACAGACTTCTCAGGCGTAGGGTGGCTGCTTGCAGCCACGCGGAAGCGCAAGGGAACTCGCCCATGCCTGACGGGGCAGGCATGGCACCCAGCAACAACGAACCACGCAACGAATTGTCGGACAGGCT
>Ga0123329_1003761_pt1 | contig 12310 bp, 6 predicted proteins | sample BioC12SIPDNA_FD_89703 | JGI IMG/M metagenome (GOLD analysis project Ga0123329, IMG submission 89703) | Anaerobic biogas reactor microbial communites from Washington, USA - Biogas_R1_B C12 SIP DNA | ecosystem: Engineered > Bioreactor > Anaerobic > Unclassified | place: Washington, USA | collected... | reverse complement strand
GGCTTCACCAATCGTCCGTCATGGTCCGCCTATACGGCGTGGCCGGACCGGCCGCCAGAAATCACGCTGGAACGCCCTGAGGCGTCGCGTCTGAGCCTGCCGCCGTATGACCGGCTCGTTTGCACCGGTCGCGCGGCGGATGATTACGGTTTCAGTGCCTTGACGCTGATTGTCAAGGCTGAGAAACGCCCCGAGATCGCTCTGCCGCTCACGGCGTCGGCTCCCGGTGCCGCGAGCACCGAGGTGTCGGGCGGCCCGGATCTTCAGGCGCTGTACGATAGCGGCGTGCGCGCGTTCACGTTCTGTTTCCGCGCGGCGGACAACCTGCCGCCCGAACTGGGCGGGCCCCAGATCCGCGAGAGCCGCGCGATCGCGGTGTATCTGAAATCAGACGCGCGTACGCTGCGCGAGCAGGTGCGCGAGGCTGCCAAGAAGGCCATGGAGGAACAGTTGCGCAAAGCCGCGCAAGAGCTGCACGAGGCGGCGAACCGCGTGTCGCAGGAAAAATGGGCGTATGACCGTCCCGAACTGACAGAGAAGGCGACCGAGAAATTGGAGCAGGCGCGCAGCGCGGTGCTGCAGGCCGAAGAGCGTTTGTTGCAGGCGGCGGAACAGAGCGAGAAGACGCCTCTCGAAGCCTTCGCCCAGGCGATCCTTGACACGCGCGACGAGAAGGTCGAACCAGCGTTTCAAAAGCTGGATCAGATTCCTCTGGCCGCGCCGGAGGTGCGCAAGCAGGCGGGTGAGGAGGCCGAGCGCGCACTGCGCGAGGCGGCTGAAAAGGTCAACGACCTGGTCAACCGCGTGCTGCAGGAGGAGAACCGTCAGCAGGAGGCGCTGAGCCGGTTGGCCGAGGTGGCGCAGCGCGAGCAGGCGCTGGCGCAAGAGGCGGCGGACGCCCGGCTGGACCGGCAGGAGATGCAGCAGTGGGCGAACCGGCAAGACGAAGCCGAGCAGAAGCTGTGGCAGGCCAAGCCGCAGGTCGAAGAGACGGCGTTTAACGCGGCGCTGGAAGAGGTCCGCCAGGCGCGGCAAGCCATGACGGCGGCACAGCAGGCGTTGACGCCGGAACAGGAGCAGGCGCTGAAGCGGCAGGCGGCCGCGCAGGAGAAGGCCGAGGCGGCGGCGCGTCTGGCACAGGATGCGGCGCAGCAGGCGTTGGAGGCCGCCGAGCAGGCGGAGGCCGTATCGGAAAACCGGGCTGCGACGGCGGCGTTACAGCAAGCGGCTGAGCAGAGCGCACGCGCCGCAGAGCAGGCGCGCGAGGCGGCGCAGACCGCTCAGCAAGCCGCGGAACAGCGCGCCGCAAACGAAAGGGTGGCCGACGCTGCCGAGCGCCAGACGGTTGCCGAGCGCGCCGCGCGCGCCGCCGAGCAGGCGGCGCAGGCCGCCCAGCAGGCCGGAGACGGTGCGGAGCAGGCGCGGCAGGCGGCCGAGGCGCGTCAGGCCGGACAGCCGGACCAGGCGGAGGCCGCGCAGGAAAAGAGCGAACGAGCCGCCGACGCAGCGGCCGAACAGGCCACGCAAGCGAATGCGGAAGCGGTGGAAACGGCGCGCGAGGCCGGTGCGCAGCCCGGCATGGAGCAGGCGCACGAGGCGGCGCAACTCGCCTCCGAATCGGCGGCCTTGACCCAGCGCGCCGCCGAGTTGACACGCGAGGCGACGCAACGTGCCGAGCAGGCCGCAGCGCTTCAGGAAGAACGACGCGGCGAGGCGTTCAACGAGGCGCAGGGGCTGGCGGGACAATCGAAACAGGTTGCGGCCGAGGCCCGGGAGAAGGCGGCGCAAGCGGCTGAACAGGCGCGCCGGCAGCTTGAACGGCTGGCGCAGGACGCACGGGCCGCCGCCGCGCGTCAGGCCCCGACCGAGGCGGTGGCCGATCAGGCGCGCGAAGCGGTGACACAGGCGCAAGAGGCGGTGACAAAGGCCCGGCAGGCCGTGGAGACCGCTGCCCGGGCCGCCGAAGCCGCACACGAGGCGGGGCCATTGCCACAGGCGCTGGCCGAACGGTTGGCAGAGGCGGCGGACATGGCCGGACAGGCCGGTGGATTGGCCGAGACGTCAGGCGAGCGCACGGCGCAGGCGGAAGCGCAGCAGATGGGCGAGGCGCAGGAGCGGGCCGCGACCCGCCAGGCACTGGCAGAGGCGCAGCAGGCGGCTCGTCTGGCGGCCGAGGCGGCCGAACTGGCGCGGCAGACCGCCCGCCAGGCTGCGGACCGTCTGGACGGCATGAAACAGGCGTCAGCGGAAGCGGCGCGTTCGGCCGCACGTCAGGCGGCCGAGGCGGCACGCGAGGCGCAGCAGGCCGGACGGCTGGCCGAGAGCGCGCAGAACCCGGCCTTGCAAGAGGCCGCCCGCCAGGGCGGTGAAGCGGCGGCGCTGAGCGGCGAGGTGGCGACGCTGGCCGAGCAGGCGCTGCAGACGGTGGAGCAGGCGACCCCTGCCGCCGATGCCCAGGCGCAAGCCCAGGCGCGCGAAGGCCAGGCCAAAGCCCGTCAGGCGCTGGATCTGGCGCAGCGCGCCGAACAGCAGGCCAACGGCCAGACCGTGCCGGCCGATGCGCAGCAGCGTGCCGCCGCCGAGAGGGCCGGCGAGGCGGCGGAACGTCTGGCAGCGGCGCTGGACACGCATGAGCAGCGGCAGGCCGAGGCGTGGGCGCAGGCGCAGGCACGTCTGGGCGGCGTCACGCGGCGCGCGGTCGCCGGACGCGGCGCGGGCGGTCAGGACGCCGCTCACCGCGTGCCGCTCAACCCGGCGTGGATCCGCTTCCGCGGCGAAATGGGCTCGGAGGCCTACGAAGAGATGCTTAAGAAAACGCCGGCCGAATACCGCGAACTGGTGAAACGTTACTTCGAAGAGCTGGCCCGCGAAGGCGGCGGCCAACAAAAACAATGAGGAGATTCATTATGAAGACAGGTTTCAACCGTCGCGCGTTTCTCTGTTCCGCCAGTGCGGCGGGCGTGTTTTCAATCCTTCCGCGCAGACTGATCGCAGGCAGCGGCGAGGCCCCGCCCAGCGAGACCGTGCGCTTCGCGGCGGTCGGCGTCGGCGGACAGGGGCGGGCCGATCTCAAAGGGTTGACCGACGCCGGTCTCGGACAGGTTGTGGCCGTGGCGGACGTTGATCCGCGCAGCCTCGCGGCGACCCAGAAATTCCTGCCGTCCGTGCAGACGTTCGCCGACTACCGCGAGATGTACGACAAAGCCGGCAAGAGCGTCGACGCGGTGCTCGTGGCGACGCCGGACCACTGGCACGCGCTGCCCACGGTCGAAGCCATGCAGCTCGGCAAGCATGTCTACACCGAGAAGCCGATCGCCCGCACAGTGTGGGAGGTACGCCGGCTGATGGAGGCCGCGCGCCGCTACAACGTGGTGACCCACATGGGCAACCAGGGCCATTCGTTCGCCAGCCACCAGACCTTCACCTCCTGGGTGCGCAAGGGGCTGCTCGGCGAGATCCGCGAGGTCCACACCTGGACGACCATGCGCCTGCTCGACGCCGCGGGCAAGATTTCCGAGCTGTCCAAACAGGAGCGGCTGCCCGAGGGGCTCGACTGGGAGCGCTGGATCGGACCGGCCGAGTACCATCCCTATTCGCCCTATTTCACGCCCAACCGCTGGCGCGCGTGGACGCCGTTCGGTACCGGCAATCCCGGTGACTGGGGCTGCCATCTGCTCGACCCGATCTACGACGCGCTCAATCTGCGCAGCCCGCAGCGCATCACGGCGGAGGTGACGCCGGGGTGGGATCCCGTGCGCGACCGGCTGGCCTTCCCCAACGCCTCGCGCATCCGCTACGAGTATGATCTCGCAAACGGCAAGACGATGACCATCGTGTGGCACGACGGCGAGTTCTGCAACGAGGTGCCGCGGCCATCGGTTCTCGAGGAGGGCCGCGAGCTGGGCAACCGCATCGTGCCGGGACAGTGGAATGCGGGCGCGGTGGTGTACGGCAGCAAAAACACGCTTAAATACGGGTCGCATGGCGCCGACGGCTGCCGCGTGATTCCCGAAAGCGACATGCGCGCGATGATCCGCAACATCAAGGAGGAGGAGGGGACGAAGCCCAACTTCTGGATGACGCAGATCGGCAGCCACTTTGAAGATTTCACCACTGCGATCAAAATCGGCCGCAAGTCGAACAACCCGTTCGAGACGGCCGGCTATGTCGCCGAGAATGCGGCGCTCGGGGCGATCGCGGTGCGCCACCCGAATATGCGGCTGGAGTGGGATTGCGAAGCGCTGCGCTTCAAGAACTGTGCTTCGGCGACCGCAATGGTTACGCCGGACTATCGCAAAGGGTATACGCTGAAGGTGTAGCGCTTATAAACGCCGAACGCCCAAAAACCAACAAATTAGATGCGTCGGCCCTAATCCTTGCGCCCGCCCGACTGCTCTGTTACCATCAAGAACACGAAAGTGAGGGACGGTGAGCAGCATCCCCAAACAGGCGAGGCCCACTTGGCCAAACAGCGCAGCCGGCGACAAGCTGCCTGAAGTGCCGCCTGTCAGCAACTGGCGCACGACCGATCAGGACGAGATCAACCGGCGCAGGGTGCGTGCGGCGAAGGAGGCGATGCGTTTCAGTAACCTGACGCCCGAACATCCGGTCTTCTCAAATTTTAGCGTGGCGTCGGCGAGCGGACAGACCTATCAGGTGGAGCTGCGCAGCCTGACACCTCTGGTCAGCGCCTGCACATGTGTCGATTTCTGTGTCAACGGGCTCGGCACCTGCAAGCATGTCGAAGGGGTGCTGCGGTGGCTGCGTAACGAGCCTCTCGCGTTGGGGCTGGCCGAGGAGTGGGGGTCGGCGCGTATCGACCTTGTGCCTGACACGGCCACCGGGCGTCTGATGGTGGAGCGCAACGTGAACCTGTTGCCGTCGGCACTTAGGGGGCTTTTCGATATCACCGGCCTGGCCTTGCCGGACTACAGCGAGCAGGAAATCCTGACCGCCTTTGAGAAGGCAGGCCGTGCCGCCCTGCGAGTCTCCCAAGAGGTCGCCGCCTGGAGTGCCCAGCGCCAGCGCAACGAGGAACGGATCAGGCGGCGGCGCGATTATGAGCAGCAGGTCCGCAACGGCCGCTATCCGGCGCAGGAGACCAAGCTGCCGCTGCTGCCGTATCAGCGTGAGGGCATGCTGCATCTCGCTTTCACTGAGCGCGCGATGCTGGCTGACGAGATGGGTCTCGGCAAAACCGCGCAGGCCGTGGCCGCGACCGCGCTGCTCCATCGGCTGGGGCATGTCCAGCGTGTGCTCGTGGTTGCGCCGGCCTCTCTGAAAGCCGAGTGGGAAGAGCAGATCCGGCTCTTTTCCGATCTCTCCTTCCTGCCCGTGTTTGGTGACCGCTCCGCACGCAAGGCGGCGTATGAGCGGCCGGCCTTTTTCACGCTGACCAACTACGAGCAGATCGTGCGCGACGCTGCGCTGATCAATGCGGTGCTGAAGCCAGACTGCGTGATCCTGGACGAGGCGCAGCGCATCAAGAACTGGGACACCCAGACCGCGCAAGCCGTGAAAAAGCTCCAAAGCCGCTATGTGTTTGTGCTGACCGGCACGCCGCTGGAGAACCGCATTGATGACATCTATTCGTTGATGTCCATGTTGGATCCGCAGGTGTTGGGCCCGCTCTTCCGCTTTAACCGCGATTTTTACGTGCTCAACGCGAACGGCCGGCCGGAAGGATACAAAAACCTGCAACGCCTGCGTGAACGCATCCGGCCGTTTTTGCTGCGCAGGCGCAAGGCAGATGTCGAGAAGGAGTTGCCGGACCGGACGGACCGCACGGTGTTTGTGCCGATGGATCCGGAGCAGCGCGCGCGCTACGCGGTGCATGAGGAGCGCATGGCACGGCTGGTGGCGCAATCACGCACACGGTCACTCTCGAAAGCTGAATCCGACCGGTTGCAGCGCGAGCTTTCGATGATGCGCATGCTGTGCGACACGCCGTATATCTTGGATGATGCCTGCCGAGTCTGTCCCAAACTCGACGAAATTCGGGACCTGTTGGAGAGCGCACTCTCCACGCCCGGCGTGAAAGTGCTGGTCTTTTCAGAATGGGAGCGCATGCTGCAGCTTGTTCAGGCGCTCTGTACGCAGATGGACGTGACAACGGCGTGGCATACGGGGGCGGTGCCGCAGCAACGCCGGCGGCAAGAGATCCTGCGCTTCAAGAACGACACGGCATGCCGTGTCTTCCTGTCCACCGATACCGGCGGACTGGGCTTGAACCTGCAGCAGGCGAGCGTCGTGATCAACTGCGACCTGCCGTGGAATCCGGCGCGCCTGGAGCAGCGGGTGGCGCGGGCGTGGCGCAAACATCAGATGCGCAGCGTGACGGTTGTCAATCTGGTCACGGAAGACAGCATCGAAGCGCGCATGATCGAGACGTTGGCGCGCAAACGTTCGCTGACGGGTGGCGTGCTCGACGGCGATGCCGCGCTCGATGAGCAGCCGATCGGCGCGGGCCGACAGGGCTTTTTGCGTCAGCTCGTGTCGATGGTGCCGGTGCCGGCGCAGGCGGCGCGTGTGGCGTCATTGCCTTCAACCGAAGCTTTGCGCGCGGTTGACCCTGAACTGGGGTTTGCTGCGGTGCTTGCCGAACGGCTGGGCGATGCGCTCTGGCTCTGTGAACTCAGTCGGCCGGCTTCACAGCCGCGCCCTGTGCTGTGGCTGGTCGCGGACGGCGATTTGCTCTCGGCCGCGGCCTGCGCCGAGCGGGTGCGCGCGGACTGGTTCGGCAATGTGGACGTGCGCCAGGTGCCGGTGGTGGAGGTGGTGGGGTGCGCCGCCTACGAAGCGGTCAGACGATTGCTGGCGCGCGGCGTGTTGGCGCGCGCGGGCGGCGAGACGCGTACGCTCTTCTCCCGCGCCGACGGCTTGGCGCAGCCCCGGTTCGCGCCGGAAAGCGATAAGGCGCAGGCCCAGATGCTGCGGCGCGAGGCGCTGCTGGCCTATCGCCGGGCGCGCCAGGCGATCGCGGCGCTCGCCTTCGACGCCGCGCGCGAACCGCTTGATCAGGCTGTGCTTCTGCTGGCGCGGGCCTATGCGCTGCACCGCAGGCTGGATCAGCCGGAGTCGGTGCGCCAGGCGCTCTCGGACGATTTTGCCGCGCTCTGGGGCGATGCGCGTCCGGCGCTCGGCGAACTGCTGGAAGAGGGCGGCTCGCCGGTGGCGGTATCGCGCGCGCTGATGCCGAAATTCGGTGGGTGACGCATCTGGCCCCATTCCGCCGGCAACGCATGATCGTCGCACCGCCCGGTTGTTGCCGATGGACTTAGCGTGGATCTTTGCGTGTGCCGTGTGACTTGACTTGGGGTTTGGCCTCCGGGTAGCCGGCCAGGAGCGCGCGCAGGCGAGCGACGGTGTCGGGCTGATCGGCGGCGTGATTGCGGGCCTCTTCCGGGTCACTCTCGTAATCGTAAAGTTCCACGGTGGCGGTTGCTGCAGGGGCGCCGATCTTTTTCCATTCGACCAGCCGGTAGCGTGAGGTGCGCAAGGCGCGTCCCATGAGGGCATTGCGCGGGTAAACGTGATAGGCGCAGGGCTTGCCCGTTGACGCCGGGTCGCGCAGCACGCCGCCCAGGCTCGTGCCGTCGAGGCCGGCAGGCGGAGCGAGGGCGGCCAGTTCGCACAGGGTCGGGTAGAGATCGACGGTCTCGGCCAGCGCGCGGGTGCGGGTGGCCGGCCGCGTGACGCCCGGCGCGGCCACGATCAGGGGGATGCGCGCGGCGTGTTCGTAGTTGGTATGCTTGCACCAGAGCCCGTGGTCGCCGAGATGCCAGCCGTGGTCGCCCCACAGGACGATCACGGTGTTTTCGGCGAACCCGTTGCGGTCGAGCGCGTCTAGGACGCGTCCGAGTTGGGCGTCCATGAAGCTGGTGGCTGCGTGATACCCGTGGATCAGGTGGCGCGCCTGCGCGTCGTTCAGCGGCTCGACGCTCGGGATGTCGCTGTACGTCCGCAGTTCGCCGGAGGTATGCCCCGCGAACGCGGGCGCGCCGGCCGGCAGGGTGCGCAGGGGCGGAACGGGGAATGCGTCGGGCCGGCAGAGGTCCCAATATTTCTTGGGGGCGGTGAAGGGCAGATGGGGCTTGAGGAACCCGACCGCGAGGAACCAGGGTTGGGCGGGATTCGCCCGCGCGGCATCCAGCCGGCGGGCCGCTTCGTCGGCGATCATGCCGTCGCCGTAGGCGTTATCGGGCACCTCCGCGCACTCGGTTGCAGCACCTTTGGCTTGGGTGGCGACCTTTTCCGGCGGCAGGCCCGCTGCCTTGGCGCGCGCAACCGCCTGCTGTTGCGCCTCGCGGTTGGCCGGCAGCACGTATCCGCCGCCGCGCGGTTTCCAGGGCGGCACGCTCCACGAGGCGGCGTCTTCGATGTTGCCGTGCCCGACGTGCAGGATCTTTCCCAAAGCCTCGGTGCGGTAGCCGGCGCGCAGGAAAGTCTGGGCAAGGGTGACGGCGTCTGGAGCAGACACACGGAAGTGGGTGGCGAGGTCGTAGATGCCGAGCGTGGAAGGCCGCAGGCCGGTCATCAAGGCATTGCGCGAGGGCGCGCAGACGGCCTGATTGCAGTAGGCGCGCTCGAACAGCAGTCCGCGCGCCGCAAGCCGATCGATGTTGGGCGTCTGCACGGCGGGGGCTCCGTAGCACCCCAGTAGAGGTTTAAGATCATCGACGCAGATCAACAGGATGTTGGGCCGGCGGGCCGGCGCGTCGGCCATGCCGCTCAGCGCACAGGCCAGGACCATGAAGAGTACGAATCGCGGGGTGTTGCGCATGTTGAGCCCCTGTTTGTTTTTACGCCGGTCATGAGGCAGGCGAAGCGTCCATGCCGTCGCGGAGTTCATGGATTTTGGCCGCGATCAGCCCCGGCAGATCGGTGCCTGCCGGTGCTTCGGCAATCAGCCGGACGAGGGCTGAGCCGACGATGATACCGTCCGCCAGGGGCGCGAGCGCGCGCGCGTCGTCACCGTGGCTGATGCCGAAGCCGATGCAGACCGGGTGCGGACAGAGCGCTTTGACGAGTGCGGCGTGACGTGCGACCTCGTCGTAGTCAAGGCCGCCAGTGCCGGTGACTCCCGTTCGGCTGATGAGATAGAGAAAACCGCCCGCGCCGTCAGCCAGCATGCGGATGCGGTCAGGACGGGTGGTGGGGGCGGCCAGGCGGATCAGATGGATGGCTTTGCCTGCCAGCGCGGCGGCGAGCGGGCCGGCCTCTTCCGGCGGAAGGTCAACGACCAGCATGCCGTCCACGCCGGCCGAAGCGGCCTCTTCGGCGATGCGCGCCAGTCCGTATTTGAACAGGGGGTTGTAGTAGCTGAAGAGCACAATGGGCGTTTCGACCGTCTCGCGAAGCGCCGCAGCAAGACGGAGGCTGCGGGAGAGCGACATGCCGGCGCGCAACGCGCGCTCCGACGCGGCCTGGATGACCGGGCCGTCGCAGGTGGGATCGGAAAAGGGAACGCCCAGTTCCACCACGTCCACGCCGGAAGCACAGGCGGCGCGCAGGATCGCGAGGCTGGTGTCGAAGTCGGGGTCACCGGCCGTGAGATAGGCGACGAGCGCCTTGCTTTTGGCGGCGGCGAGGTTCTCGAAAGTGAGGTCGATGCGGTTCATTTTAGGGAGGAGTTCGGGGTTAGGATTTAGGAATGAGGAGTTAGGGGTTGGCTTTGATGTAAGCGGTAATGTGTTCAAGGTCCTTGTCTCCGCGGCCGGAGAGGCAGACGAGAATGGCGTCGGTCTTGGGCCTGTTCTTCGCCTCCCGGATCGCTGCGGCGAGCGCGTGCGAGCTTTCCAGGGCGGGGATGATGCCTTCGAAGCGGCAGAGCAGTTTGAACGCCTCCACCGCCTCGCGGTCGGTGACGCCTTGGTACTGAACGCGGCCGAGATCGTGCAGCAGGGCGTGCTCGGGGCCGACGCCGGGATAGTCGAGGCCGGCCGAGATCGACCACGCTTCATGGATCTGGCCCTCGTCGTTCTGCAGGAGATAGGTCATCGCCCCATGCAGTGCGCCGGGCGAGCCCCCGGAGATTGACGCCGCGTGGTGCGGCGTATCGAGGCCTTCACCGGCCGCCTCGGCGCCGAGCATGGCGCAAGGATCGGCGAGGAAGGGATAGAAGAGCCCCATGGCGTTGCTTCCGCCCCCGACGCAGGCGACCAAAAGGTCTGGCAGCCGCCCGACCTGCTCCAGCATCTGGCGGCGCGCCTCGTCGCCGATGACGCGCTGCAGGTCGCGCACCATGGCGGGATAAGGATGGGGCCCCGAGACGGTGCCGATGATGTAGAAGGTACGCTCGACTTCTGCGACCCAGTAGCGCAGGGCCTCATTCATCGCGTCTTTCAGCGTGCTGGTGCCGGAGGTGACCGGAACGACCTCCGCGCCGAGCAGGCGCATGCGCAGCACGTTCGGCGCCTGACGCCGCACGTCCTCCGCACCCATGAAGACTTTGCACGACATGCCGAGACGCGCGGCGATGGTGGCCGTGGCGACGCCGTGCTGACCGGCACCGGTTTCAGCGATCACGTTGCGCTTGCCCATACGCCGGGCGAGCAGGCCTTGGCCGACGACATTGTTGATCTTGTGCGCGCCGGTGTGGGCGCAGTCCTCACGCTTGAGATAGATGCGCGCGCCGCCGATGTGATCGGATAGACGCGCCGCGAAATCGAGCGGTGTGGGACGTGCGGCATAGTTCGTGAGCATAGCCCGAAATTCATCCATGAAGGCGGGGTCGTTCTTGGCCTCCCGCCACGCGGTTTCGAGATCGGTGAGCGCGGCGATCAGGGTTTCGCCGACGTAGCGTCCGCCGTAAGGGCCGAAGTGTCCGGTGGCGTCTGGGTGATTGTAGGTGGTGAAGTTCATGGGCACCTGAGTGGTTTCGTGCGTGACTCTGTGAAGCGATCGCCGAAGGGCTTTCAGTGCGTTTCTTTATATAGAAACGATATTGAGGTTGTCAAGCGCAATCGCGAAAAAGGAAGAAGGAAAAAAACGAGGAAAGAAACGATTAAAATTTTATAAAATCCCTGTTGCGCGCCCTCCGTTATTCTGATAAATTCACATTCGTTCTTTTGAAGCGGGTGTAGCTCAATTGGTAGAGCGCGACCTTGCCAAGGTCGAGGTTGTGGGTTCGAGACCCATCACTCGCTCCATGCTTTTTATGGGGGTGTAGCTCAGTTGGTAGAGCAAGTGACTCTTAATCACTGGGTCCACGGTTCGAGTCCGTGCACCCCTACCATAAAAAGACCGGTGCGCGGCCGGATTTCGTCAGTTAGGAGTCAGGAAGCAGGAGTCGGGAACTTGGCGTGGCGACATGGCCGATGGCAGACTCCTGAAGCCTGGCTCCTGATTTTTAATGCGCCAGGGACGGTGTGGCAGTGATGAACGTCGTTATTCTGTTGGGTGGCCCGGGGTCGGGCAAGGGGACGATCGCCGGGCGGCTGGTCGCTGCGGATCAGTCGCTGCGGCATGTGTCGAGCGGCGATCTGTTGCGCGACGCGGTGAAGCGTCAGACGGCGGCGGGGGGCGAGGCGGACGGGTACATGAAGCGCGGCGAGCTGGTGCCTGACGCGATCATCGCGAGGATGATCGCCGACCTGATGGCGGGGATCGCGGGTCCCTGCACGTTGCTCCTGGATGGCTTTCCCCGCACGGTGGTGCAGGCGGAGATTCTGGACGGTACGATTGCGGGCTGCGGCGCGTCGCTGGCGGCGGTGGTGCTGCTGGAGGTGGCCGACGAGATCTTGGTGGACCGGATTGCCGGACGCAGGGCCTGTCCGGCGTGCGGGGCCGGATATCATGTGACCAACATTCCGCCGCGCATGGCCGGCATCTGCGACGCCTGCGGGAGTGCGCTGACGGTGCGCAAGGACGACAACCCCGAGACCGTGAAGAACAGGCTGGCCGTGTATCAGGCGCAGACGGTGCCGCTGATCGAGTTTTACGAGGCGCGCGGCGCGTTGCGGCGCGTGCCGGGAACCGGGCCCATTGATGAAATCGTAGAGAGGGTCAGGCGCGCGCTTTCATGAAGATCCCGTTGAAGAGCGCTGCGGAGCTGGACGCGATGCGGGTGAGCTGCCGGATGACAGCCTCCGTGCTGGAGCAGGTGGCGGCGGCGATTCAACCCGGGGTGACGACGGGGGAGCTGGATGCGTTGGCCCGGCGGCTGATCGCGGGTATGAACGCCAAGCCCTCCTTTTTGGGCTACCGGGGGTATCCGGGAGCGATGTGCATTTCGATTAACGACGAGGTGATTCACGGCATCCCCGGGCGGAGGGTTGTTCTGCCGGGGGATGTGGTGAGTCTGGACGTC
>Ga0123329_1003757_pt1 | contig 12317 bp, 10 predicted proteins | sample BioC12SIPDNA_FD_89703 | JGI IMG/M metagenome (GOLD analysis project Ga0123329, IMG submission 89703) | Anaerobic biogas reactor microbial communites from Washington, USA - Biogas_R1_B C12 SIP DNA | ecosystem: Engineered > Bioreactor > Anaerobic > Unclassified | place: Washington, USA | collected... | reverse complement strand
GCAGAGAGCGATTCCTCAGGTGGGCCCCACTCCAACGACTCGGTGCCTACGCCTGTCTCTGGCGGCTCCGTGGCCAAGTCGACGTCAGAAGCCTCTGCGGCTGCGTCGACGTCGGAGACCTCCGCGACCGTGTCGACCCAGTCGGGCCATTCGGGCACCGCCGGCTCAGCAGGGGCAAAAGACTCCGCGGCCTGGCCGGAATCGATGAAAGGCTCCACGGTGGTCGCGGGCTCGACGAGCGCATGTGCCGGTTCGTCGGGGGCTACGGAAGGCTCCGTCCGCGTGTCGCGCTTCCTTGAGACCTTCCGGAAGAGCGACTCACGCTTCGGACCGGCGGCTTCCAAGGTCGACTCCACGACTGTCTCGACCGAAGGCGACTCGTCCGTGCCCTCGTCCAGCGTGCCCTCGTCCAGCGCATCAGGGGCCATGCGTACCTCTGGCGGCGCCGCAGCCGCGGCCGTCTCGAGAGGCTCGGCGAGCGGCTCGACCTGAACGGTGTCCGTCGCTGTGCCCGTCTCGATGTCCTCGGCGTCTGTCCCAAACCAATCGGGCCATTCGGGAACGGCGGACTGGACCTGCGCGCCAAACCGGTTGGGCTCAGCGCTGCCGGCGGTTTCGGCCGTGCCGGGCTCGGCGGGCTCGGCGGGTCCAGGTGTTGCCAAGATGGCACCGGCCGTTTCGTCATCGGACTCAGAGGGACTCCCGGAGGAGCCGCGCTTCCGAACAACCTTGCGGAGGACCGATCGGCGCCTCTGCTCCGAGGCCTCGACAGCAGGCACCGAGGCCTCGACCGTCGGCTCCGCGACCTCGGGGACCGACTCGTGCGCCTCGACCGTTGGCTCCGCGACCACTTCGGCCACAGGTTCAGCGGCGACTACCGGAGCGGGTTCAGCGGCGACTACCGGAGCGGGTTCAGCGGGGGCCTCCGGCACCGCAGTGAAGGCTGGCTCCGGAGCGGCGGTGGTATCGACATCCAAGAGGTTGGCGGTCGCCCCGGTTTTTGGCTGATCTGAGGCAGGCGCCTCGGTCAGCTCGGCGGTCTGCTCGGGCCAGGCGTCGAAGGCGGCTGCGGCAATGGCGTCGAGCGTGGCGGCCGCCCTGGGCTGGGAGGGCGTGGCGATCGTAGCGGGCATATCGGACGGCAGCGAGACCGCAGGCTTCGTCTGGACTGCGGGCCTCGTCTCGGCTGCGGGCTTCGTCTCGGCCCCAGCCTTAGCCTTGGGTTTAGGCTTAGCCTTTGGCTTGGGCTTTGTCTTTGCTGTGGGCGTGGCGGCTGCCGGAGGCTCCGCCTTTGCTGCCGGCTTGGCTTCGGCCTTCTCCTTGGCCGCCTCCAAGGCGGCGGAGGCCCTCAGCAGGGCAACCGCCCTCGCGCGCCCCTGCGCGAAGTCGGTGAAGGTCACTGCACGCAGATCCAGGGTCGATCTGTGCCGCGGCCCGTAGAGTTCGGACATGACCTCATCCGCGCGGACTCGCCAGTCCTTCAGCCGCGACTCATGCTCGTCCGGCTTGAGGCACTGGAGCTGCGTGATGAGCCCTTCCAGAATCTCCCGCCTCGACTGACCACTCGCTTCTGGCACGCACTCCTCCGCCTCGATGCGCATTCCACGCTAGTAACATCGGCGCGATACGCACTACGCATGAAAGAAAAGAAGGAACCGAGGGCCGGCCTATGAGATCGCGCGCGGTCCTGCCACAAGCTCGCTTCTGTCGGCGGCCTACCCCGGGTCGATGCGCGTGGCCGGCAGGACCGCAGCTATGTGTAGCCTGCTGTGTAGATGTATACTGAGGCCATGGCACTCTACAGGGCACAGATCCTCTTGGAGGAGGACCAGCACAGCCGGCTGGAGCGTCTGGCTCGCGAATCCGGGCGCAGCATGTCACAGCTCATGCGCGAGATCGTGGCGGAACACCTGGCGCGCGCGTCGGAAGATGAGACTGTGCGACTCTCGCTGGCGGCGCTGGACGACCTTGCGAGGCTCCGTAACACCGTCGCCCGCAAGCACGGCATTCTGTCAGTCCGCTTCCTCGACGAACTGAGAGATGAACGCGATGACGAGGTGGTCGGATGATCGTGGTCGACGCCGGAGTCGTCCTGGGCCTAGTGTTGCCCCTGCCCTATTCGGACCGGGCGGCGGCCCGCATCCGTTCAGTACGAGAGGCACGAGAGGAGCTGTTCGCTCCGGCCCTGCTCGAGTATGAACTGTGTTCGGCGCTGCGAAGGGCGATCGTGCGGCGGCTCATCGACGAAGCCACGGCCGGCGCCGCTGTGGACTTGATCGACGCGCTGCGCATCCACCCCGTCACGGCCGCCTCGTCACTTCACGCGCGCGCCCTCGCGTGGGCGGCGCGTCTCCAGCATTCCAAGGCCTACGACGCCCACTACCTTGCCTTGGCCGAGGAGATGGGCTGCGGGCTCCTGACCTCCGATGAGCGCCTGGCCCGTTCGGCTCGATCTCTCGGGGCTACCTGGGTGAAGAGCCTGGGCTGAGTGTCGCGCCATCCGCGGCGGAGCACACCGGAAGGCATATCGGCGTCGCCCGCTCGGTGAGGTGTAGAATCGCCTAGGGGCCGGCCGGCTCCAGGCAATCGACGTAGTTGGGGAGACCGGGGACCTAGAGCGTGGGCCAAGAGAAGGGCGCGGGCGCCGACAGCAACGTCAGCAGTATCAGCGCGGGTGGCGGCACCACCGGTGGCGGCGCCAAGGGCCCGGCCCGGCAGAACCTGTGGACCAGGAGCTTCATCATCATCTGGGTGGTGAACTTCCTGAACGCCGTGTGCTTCCTGTTGCTCATGATCGTCATGTCGAAGGTGGCCACCGACCGGTTCGACGTTTCCCCCGCCGTGGCCGGTCTTTCGGCGAGCATCTTCGTCATCGGGGCATTCGTTACCCGTCCCTCCCTCGGCAAACAGATCCACCGGATCGGCCAGAACAGAGTCCTGTACATAGGATCGATCCTGAGTCTGGTCCTGACGCTGGCGTACTTCGCGGTGAACAGCATCGAGCTCCTCCTGCTCGTGCGCTTCCTCCACGGCGCCGCCCACGGCACGGCCGCTCTGGCCGTGGGAACCATCGTGGCCGGCGCGGTGCCTCGCGAGCGGTATGGGGAGGGCATCGGTTACTTCACCCTGGGCCAGACACTCTCCACCGCCATCGGTCCCGCCGTTGGCCTGCTGTTGATCCGGCATGGCGGCTTCAATCCTATCGTCATCACCTGCTCCGTCGCGGCTTTCATCGGCCTGGCGCTCCTCCCGTTCATGGGCATCAAGGACCTGGAGCTGACCGCCGAGCAGGTGGCCGAGACCGAGGGATTCAAGCTCAGCAACTACATCGAGCCCAAGGCGGTGCCCATCAGTCTGGCCCTCATGGTTCTCTTCTTGTGCTATTCGAGCGTCTCGTCGTTCCTGGCCCTCTATTCCGAAGCGATCGATCTGACCACGGCGGCCGGGTTCTTCTTCCTCGTCTACGCGGCGGTCATCTTCGTCACCAGACCGTTCATCGGCCGGCGCTTCGACGAGAAGGGCGAGAACTCGGTGGTATACGCGGCCATCCTCGTCTTCGCCGTGGGTCTGGTGCTGCTGGCCGTCGCCAACCACAGCTCGGTGCTGCTGCTGGCGGCGGCCGTGATGGGTCTAGGCTTCGGCGCGATACAGGCCTGCGGGCGGGCCCTCGTCGCGAAAGTCACGCCGTTGCACCGGATGGGGCAGGCCACATCCACCTTTTACATCTTCGGAGACACAGGATTGGGGTTGGGACCGCTGCTCTGCGGCCTGCTCATCCCCCTGACCGGCTACCGGGGCATGTACGGCGTGATGGCCGGCGTCGCCGTGGTGGCTCTGGCCGTCTACCACCTGCTGCACGGCAGGCGCGCAGGAAGCGTCGCGGCGGAGCAAGCGGGCGGGTCGTAGGCGAGCGGAGGCCGCGCGGGTCCGGCTAACCGAGGTGCTCCTTGAGATAGGACGTCGCGTCGTCCATGGCTTCCGGACCCAGGGCCATGTGGATCATGCCTTCGTAGCAGCGGTACTTCACCGGTACGCCGACAGCCTTCAGTCTGTCGGCGTAGGCCCGACCGTCGTCGCGTAGTGGGTCGTACTCCGCCGTCTGGACGAAGGCGGGAGGCAGCCCCGAGAGGTCGGGGGCACGCAGCGGCGAGGCGTACGGATGATCGGCCTCGTCGTCACTATTCAGGTAGTGATCCCAGAACCAGATCATCTCATCCCTCGTGAGCACGTAGTCCTCGCCGTTCTCGCAGTACGATTCGGTGTCGAAGTCGCGGTTCGTAACGGGCACGGTCAGTACCTGACAGGCGATCGGCAGGCCGCCGCGGTCACGGGCCATGAGCGCCGCTACCGCGGCGAGGTTGCCCCCGGCGCTCCCGCCACCCACAGCGATCCGCGCGCCGTCGCCTCCCAACCGGGCGGCGTTCTCCGCGACCCATCGGGTGGCGGCATAGGCGTCCTCCGCCGGAGCCGGGAACTTGTTCTCGGGAGCCAGGCAGTAGTCCACCGACACCACGATGCAGCCCGCGCCGTTCGCCATCGTGCGGCAGTCGGCGTCCTGGGCCTCCACGTCTCCGACGACCCAGCCGCCGCCGTGGAAGTAGACCAGGACCGGGAAGGGACCGACCCCTTCAGGTGTGTAGACACGGATGGGGATGTCGTCTCCGGGGCCGGGGATGCACATATCCTCGACCTTAGCCACCGGAGGGCCGGGGGGCGCCATGGCGAACATCTCGCCGGACGACAGCCGGGCCTCCTCCACCGACATGAAACACACGGGTTGGCCCCCGGAGGCGAGGTACTGTTCGATGAAGGCCTTGGCCAGGGGATGAAGGGGCATCCTGATCCCGCCCCTACGCGTCCGGCTGAACCAGCAGCAGCGGAGTCTCTTTCACCAGGTTGATCACGTTCTCGGTGACGCTCCCGAAGACGGTCTTGCTGAGGCCCGAGTGTCCCCGGGTGGCCATCACGAGCAGCTGGGTGGGCCGGCTGGTGACATACTCCACGATGGCCGTGGCCGGGTCGCCGCGGAGCAGCTCGGTCCTCGCTGTGAGGCCCATCCCCACGGCGGACTCGACCTTGCTGTCCAGATACTCCCGCATCCTGGCCTCATCTTTGTCGTCCTCGAGCACGTGCAGCAGCACCACGTCGGACTCGGCGCCTCTGCGCTCCGCGATGCCGATGGCATGCGGGATCACCGCCTCCGACGGCTTGGAGCCGCTCAGGGGGATCACCATGTTCCTCTTGGGGAGCGTGTCACTGATGATCTCTTCCCGGAGTCGCGCCGGGACCAGCCAGATAGGGACGTTCGCGTTGTGCATGACCTTGGCGGCCACACTCCCCACATGCCAGCCCCTGGCCACAGAGGTGCCGTGGGTGCACATCATGATCAAGTCGACGTCGCCCTGCTCGATGTACTTGAGTATCTCCTCGGCCGGGTCGCCCACCACCACGCTTCCCCGCGCCTGGATGGTCTGCCCCATGCCCGTGTGACCGTAGCGAGAGCTTATTTCGTCGGCCTTCAAACGGATGATGTCCACCTTCTGCTCGATGTAGGCCTGCCGCATCGGGAGCTGACCGGCGTGCTCGGGTTCGCAGACATGCAGCAGATCGAGGTCTACGTGCAGGCGCCCGGTGAGTTCGGCGGCGTACCTGAAGACCATCTCGGATAGTTCGGATCCATCAAGCAGAACGAGTGCCCTCAGGTACATTTCGCCACCTCCGGAGTCCAAGCCACACTGCGGTCACTACTACTCTAGCATCCCGCCGGAACCCGCGCCCCAAACACACCGGCCGGATTGCCCGAAGCCGGCGGGGTCATGCCGCCAGACCCCGGTGGCCGCCGGCTCCCGGGGGGCGGCGGCTAGGTGCGCGCCTGCGCGCGCGACAGTGGCAGTCCGATGATCGACCACAGGACCAGGGTTAGAACCGAGAGCCCGAGGATGAGACTGCCCAGCAGCTTGACCCTGTCCCACAGCCCGAGCGAGATGACGATCATGCCTATGCTCGATACGGCCATGTGCGAAGCACTCATGATCCCCGCAACGGAGCCCGAGTCGCCCTCGTGCTGCGAGAGCATCAGATGGGCGGCCGGAGGCCTCGAGCAGCTGAAGGCGATGGGCGCCGGAAGGTACGTCAGGATGAAGGCCCAGGGTCCCCGCCCGCCCAGAAGCAGGACGAGCAACCCACCGATGGCCGTGAGGACGAAGCACCAGGTGATGATCCTGTCGCGCGCCCACCTCCGTGAGAGCCACACATACAGTTGCGCCCCGGCCGCCGCGCTGACGGCGAATATGGCGAAGAACAAGCTGTAGGCCTCGCTCGAGACACCGAAACCCTCCTGGTAGATGTAGGACGATCCGGAGACGAACGCCATCATGGCCATCCCGAGCAGCGAGAAGATCAGGATCAGAGAGAGGAATGCCCGATCCTTGGCAACGACACCCAGACGTCTGAGCGAAGCCAGTGGGTTGCCGGTGAGCTTCTCTCCCACGGTCTCCGTGTAGAGAGCCGACCCGACCACCACGAGCACACCTAGTATCGCCTGCGCGACGAACGCTCCGCGCCACGAGGTGAACCTCAATATGAGGGCGCCGATGACCGGCGCCACCGCCGGGGAGAGGACGGTCATCGTCTGGATGACGGCGAGTATGACCTCGCGCCTCCTGCCGTGATAGACGTCCTTGACGATGGCGGTGGCCGTGGCGACCGCCGCCCCTGACCCCAATGCCTGCAGCACCCGGAAGAACATCAGCTGGAAGACGTTGCCCGCGACCGCGCAGAGGACCCCCGCCACCGTGTAGCAGGAGAGCCCCACCAGCAGCACGGCTTTGCGCCCGTAGCGGTCGCTGAGCGGTCCCCACACCAGCATGGAGACGGCGTAGACCACGAAGAACAGGATGAGAGTGAGGTTGGTCTGATATTCGGGGACGTTGAAGTAGTCGGTCATCCCGGGCAGGGCCGGCAGATAGAGATCGGTCGAGAGCGCCGGGAAAGCGGTCAGCGCAGCGAGGAAGATCACGAGTCCTTTCTTCCCCAGATACTTCTGCTCTATGGTCACTTCGTTCTGCATCCGGGTGCCAAGGTAGCACAGCAATGCCGCATCCCGCCCCGCGGTCCGATGTGGCATACTCGGCTGACCTTACCTTTGTCACCCCGCCTTGGAGGCCTCGATGAAAGACTTCAAAAACAAGATCCTCTTCGTCACGGGCGGCGCCTCCGGCGCCGGTCTTGGTCAGGCCAAGGTGTTCTCGGAGGCCGGCTGCAAGGTGGTCATCGCGGACGTCCGCCAGGACGCCCTCGATGAGGCCATGGCGTACTTCCGCGAGAGGAACGCTCCCGCCCACGCCATCAGGCTGGACATCACCGACCGCGCGGCCTACGCGGCCGCCGCGGACGAGGTCGAGGAGGTCTTTGGAGGCCCCCCGCAGTTGCTCTTCAATACCGCGGGCGTCAATACGTTCGGTCCTCCCGAGGCTTCCACCTACGAGGACTACGACTGGGTCATGGGGGTCTGCCTCGGAGGAGTGGTGAACGGGATGGTCACCTTCGTGCCGCGCATGATCAAAGCAGGCAAGGGCGGCTACATCGTGACGACCGCCTCCATGGGAGGCTTCTTCGGCGGCCCAACGACCGCTCCGTATTCCGCCGCCAAGGCCGCCGTCATCAATCTCATGGAGAGCTACCAGATGTCGCTCGGCAAGTACGGCATAGGCGTCTCGGTGCTCTGCCCGGCAAGCATCAACAGCAACATCCACCACGCCACCGATACGCGGCCCGCGCATCTCGCCAACACCGGGTATCTGGTGGACGATCTCGCTGTCAAGACGCTCCAGACCATCTATGAGTCGGGCATGGACCCCGAGGACCTGGCCAGATGGGTCAAGAAGGGCATCGAGGACGAGCAACTCTACATAATCCCTTACCCCGAGGACAAAGAGACTCTCGAGAAGCACTTCAAGCGGATCGTGGACTCCGTGCTCCCGGTGGAGGCCGATCCCGAGGGCGTGAGAAAGCGCCTGGAGGCCTGGGGCAAGGCTCGAGATGTCGCCATAGAAGCGGCCAAAGAGAGCCCCGACAAGCCCCTGCAGCCCGGTTTCGGCAGGCCCAGGCCCGAGCTTGACTGGGTGAAGCCTTTCGAGATGCCCGAGCCTCCGGCCGAGGAGTAGACGCCGGCGCCTCCGTCAGACCATCGTCTCGCTGACCAGGATGAACGGCTTGATGTTGGTGAAGTTGGGGATGTCGGCGTCGAAGATGGGGCTGTGCGGCGCCATGCGGGTCGCGACGTCCTCCATGCTTTCGAACAGCAGCCTTGCGATGGTGGCGTATTCGGGCATCGACCCAGGCTCCCTCGCGGAAAGGCCTTTGTCGACCGTCACTCCCTTGAGGGCGTCGCCCACCTTCTCCTGAACCAGCGGGATGTGCGTGGCCAGGTAGTAGTCCATGTCGAAATGCTTGTCGGGACCGTTGGGATACATCACCGTGAAAGCGATCATCACTGCCCCCTGTGTCGGCTGATCAGCTGATAGTCGGTGGGGCCAAGATACCAGACGCCGCCACCAGGACCTTGAGGGCTGCCGTATGTTGTTCCCGGCTACCGTTCTCTCGCCGGATACGAGAAGATGCTACGCGGAGACACGGACAGGGAGGCGAGATGATAGTAGTGACCGGGGCGACGGGATTGGTGGGCAACGTGCTTCTGCACGACCTCGCGGCTGAGGGTGCCACAGGGCTGCGGGCGGTGGTGCGCCGGGGCAGCAGTACGGCCGTGCTCTCCGATCTCGACATCGAGTTCGTCGAAGGCGACATCCTGGACCCCGACTCCCTCGTCCGGGCCTTCGACGGCGCCGACGTCGTCTATCACCTGGCCGGAACGGTATCCATCGCCTCGGGCGGCTATAAGGAGCTGCGCAAAGCGAACGTGGACGGAACGCGCAACGTCCTAGTCGCCTGCCGCCGGGCCGGGGTGGGCCGCTTGGTGTATGCGAGTTCGGTGCACGCCCTCGTGAGGCAGCCTCACGGGACCTGCCTCACCGAGACCGTGGCCGTCGACCCCGACCAGGTCCACGGCGCCTACGACCGCACCAAGGCCGAGGCCACCCGGCTCGTGCTGCAGGCGGCCCAAGAAGGCCTCGACGCCGTCGTCGTCTACCCGTCGGGGATCCTCGGTCCGTTCGATCATCGCCCCTCCCCCACGGGCGCTGCGATCGTGGCCTGCGGCAGAGGCCGCATCGGGGCGTACGTGCGTGGCGGTTACAACTTCGTGGACGTGCGCGACGTGGCCCAGGGTCTGATGGCGGCGGCCGCCAAGGGCCGCTCCGGAGAGGGCTATCTCCTGACCGGCGACGAGATCTCGGTGAGCGACCTGCTTCAGACCGTGGCCCGTCTGGCCGGCACCCGGCCACCGCGACTGCGGCTCCCGCTCGGGTTCGTGAAGGCCGTCAGCCCCCTCATCCCTGTCTACTACTGGATCAGCAGAGAGCGGCCCCTCTTCACCAGCTACTCGCTCGAGGTGCTCTCCTCCAACTGCTGGATGAGCCACGAGAAGGCCGCCCGGGAGTTGGGCTTCTCCCCCCGCCCCGTCCAGGAGACCTTGGAAGATGCGGTCCGCTGGTTCCGCGAGCAGGGCATGATCTAGGAGCGGCGCCGGGGGCGCTGCGGTGGCTGCGCGGTACGGTGCGACACCGTGGCGGCGGAAGGGGCGACTATGCGATGCGGCGGCCCCGGTGCGACCGGAGGGCCTGCGTCGACGGCCAGTCTAACGGCCGGTGTCGTCTCCCGTGTCGTTGATCTTCACGGTCGCCGTCATCCCCCATCTCAGCCCTTGGATGGCCTCGTCGGGCGCGACCGTCACCTTGAACACCATCGTGCCCTGATAAGGAAGCGCGAACAGCCCCACCTCGGTCACCGTGCCGGAGGCCGTGAGATCAGGCAGGGCGTCGAAGGTCAGTTCTGCGCGGGTCCCCTCTTCGATCCCGACGACGGACGACTCACTGAGGTCGTCGGTCTCGATCTCCCATGCGGAGAGGTCTGCGATCCTGGCCACCACCAAGGCCGGGACCACCTCGTCGCCGGCTTTGACTGCCAGGTGGGCCACCGTCCCGGCGAAGGGCGCGGTTAGGCTGTGATCGGCCAGCGCCGACCGCGCCTGGTCGGATCGGGCCCGGGCGGCATCGAGTTGAGCGGTAGCTTTGGCCACGTCGGCCTCGGCGGCCTTCACCTCGGCTCTGGCTCCCCTGATCTCGGCGTTGATCACGTCGAACCGCCAGTCGGCCAGGTCTTCATCCATGCCGTCCTTGGTGGCTTCGGCTGTCTTGACCGCTTCCTGGGCCGCTTGGACCACCGCCTCGGCCTGAGCCAACGCCGCTTCGGCCGCCGCCACGTCGGCGTCGGCGGCGGCGACGGCGGCCTGCACCGCCGTGTCGTCCAGGCTCACCAGCACCTGCCCCGCGGTCACCGTGTCGCCTTCCGCCACCGGTACCGCGGAGACCCGGCCGCCCACCGGGAAGGCGAGTTCGGCGCGCGTCACCGGCAACACGGTCCCATCGGCCACGATCGCCCCGGTCTGGGCGGCAACCGTCGTCTCGGTGGCCGGCTCGGATCCATCGCTGCAACCCAGACCCAAGACGCCCACCACCGTTGCGGCGATGACGGCAGCTGCGATGGCGGTTGCGCGCTTCATGTCTGCTGCCCTTTCTGTCCTCTACTCATACGAGAGTGTCTCACGCACCGTGACACGCGCGGCTGCGAGTGCGGGCGCCAGCGTGGCCAGGGTCGAGACCGCCAGCACCACGGCGAGCCAGATTAGGATACCGGATAGCGAGAAGGCAAACTCGAGGGGCCGGTCGATGAAGGAGATGCCGATGCGCCTGCTCATGGCGACCGAGATGGGCACGGCCAGCACCACCCCCACCAGCCAGGCCATCAGCCCCATCACCCAACCCTCGACCAGGAACACCCTGCGCACCATCCTGTTGGACGCCCCCACAGCCCGTAGGACGCCGATCTCGCGCGTCCGTTCCGCCACGTTTAGACTCATGGTGCCCCAGAGCCCGATACCCCCCACGGCCCCTATCAGGGCGGCCATCACGGCCAGGAAGCTCACCAGGATGTCGAAGCTCAGGTTCATCTGCTCGCGGATGTGACCGATGGTGTTGTAGGAGGCCACCTCGATCCCCTGGGACTCGAGCCGGTCCCGCACCTGGGCGACCGCTCGGTCCTGAGTCTCTCTATCGTGCTCGGCCGTCCTCACCGCGACCACGTTTGCGCGTCCCGGGATGCGGGCGGCATCGGCAAGCGGCGTGAGGTTGGTGTAGAAGACTCTCTGCTCCTCCGGGGCTTTGACGACGCCGACCAGGGTCCAGACAACGGTGCGGCCGCCGACCTCGAGCTCGACCGTCCCCCCCACGCGCAGATCCGGCTCGTCCTTGAGGATGTTGTCCGTCGCCACTGCCACGTTGCCGTCGGCGGGCGCCAACCAGCGGCCCTCGCGCATATCGGGTCGCATGATATCCGACCCGGCGGGCATGCCGATCATCCGGTAGATCTTACCGTCGGAGCCGTCGGGCTCGATCCGCTGGCCCCTCACGAACAACCAGGGCTCCGCTGTGACCACGTCGGGCACCCGGGAGGCGGTCGCGGTGAGCTGGTCGGCCCGGGCCGGGCCGGACAGCATGGCCTGAGCGTCATACCCATAGAACTCCACCCCGCTGTCGAGGGTCTTGTTGAGCGAAGCCTCCACGCTCAGCACCGCCATGAACACGGCCCCGCCAAGCGCCAGCGCAGCCAGGGTGACCACGAGACGCAATCGCCTCCGGAAGGTGTTGCGTAGCGCGAACATCACCGTCCGCGGCAGGAAGCGGATGCTTGCGACCGCCCGATCCACGAGACCGGTGCCGAAACCCGCCGCGATACCGGCCGAGCCGATGGCTTCACGCACGGTGATGCGCACTCCTCTGTTGACCGGCACAATGGCGGCCACGACCGGGACCGCCAACGCCACGACCACCTCGACGGCGATGGCCGGCGCCGGCGGCAGCACCCAACCGGTGTCCACGTTCAGGATGCCCGAGGTATAGGCCGTGAGAGCGACGGCGCCCAGCGCGGCGAGGGGCACGGCCAGCACCACGGCGAAGAGGCCGTAGCCCAGCACCAGCCCCCGGTACAGACGTCGCAACTCGCGGTCGCGGGCCCCTATGGCCTTCATGACGCCTATCTGCCTGGCCTGGGTGCCCACTACCGCGCTCACGGTGTTGATGACCAGAAGGACGCTCGTCGCGAGAGTGAGGGCCCCCAGTAGCACCATGATCAGGAAGACCGTG
>Ga0123329_1003756_pt1 | contig 12318 bp, 8 predicted proteins | sample BioC12SIPDNA_FD_89703 | JGI IMG/M metagenome (GOLD analysis project Ga0123329, IMG submission 89703) | Anaerobic biogas reactor microbial communites from Washington, USA - Biogas_R1_B C12 SIP DNA | ecosystem: Engineered > Bioreactor > Anaerobic > Unclassified | place: Washington, USA | collected... | reverse complement strand
TTGGGCCTCACCAACACCCAGACCGGCGGGCTGGCCACGGCGAACCTGCTGGCCTACATGGGCATTTCGGTGGTGGGAGGCGCATTGGCATCGCGCTTCGGGTCACGGGTGGTGGTGATCCTCGGCCTACTGGCCGCCGCGCTGGGGATGGCCATGACCGGCTTGGCCGGAGGCTTGACCGGGATCATCGTGTGGCGGGCGGTGACGGGAGCGGCCAGCAGCTGCATCAGCGTCCCCACCATAGGCCTCATGCCCCGCTGGTTCCCCGAGCGCAGCGGGTTTGCCATGGGGATGGCCACGGGGGGGCAATCCCTGGGGCTGGTGGTGGCCGGCCTCTCCCTGCCCCGCCTCATTGACGCTTTGGGCAACCAGGGATGGCGGGCATGCTGGTATCTCTTTGCCGCCATCGCGCTGGTGCTGGCGGTCGTAGCCTACCTGTTCCTGCACAATCGCCCCGGGGATCGCCGCTTGCGCCCACCCGTCACACCCGCGTCACCCACGCCCTCCACCAGGCTGGGCTACTCCCGCGTCTACCGCTCGGGGCGGATCTGGCACCTGGGCCTTGTCTACACCGCCTTCGGCTTCTCCTACATTGTCTACATGACGTTCTTCACCAAACGGCTCATCGCCGACCTCGGCTACACCGCCGATGCCGCCGGCGACCTTTTCATGCTCATGGGATGGTGCAGCCTGCTGTCGGGGGTGATCTGGGGATCGATCTCCGACCGCGTGGGCCGGAAATGGACACTGGCGGTGGTGTATCTGGCCCACAGCATCGCCTTTGCCGTGTTCGCAGCGTGGCCGGCCCACACCGGCATCATCCTCTCCACCCTCCTCTTCGGCCTCACCGCCTGGAGCGTGCCCGTAATCATGGGCGCCTCCTGCAACGACATCCTGGGGACGCGACTGACGGCGGCGGGCCTCGGCTTTGTCACGCTCTTCTTCGGGTTGGGCCAGGCGATGGGACCCAGCATAGCCGGGGCTCTGGCCGACGCCGAAGGCGGTTTCCGCTCCGCCTTCCTCACCGCCGCCGGGGTGGCACTGCTGGGCGCACTGGGCGCGGCATCCTTGAGACCCGCGGCCGGCCGCGGTACGAGCCGCCGGCACACGCCGGGTGACCTACCGGACGGTGAGCGGTGAGGACTCACCGGCGCCGCCGGCACGGGCCAACCCGTGGTAGAAGCGGCGAATCCGCGCATCGCAGCTGACGTCGGAGGCACGAAGCGGGCGGGCAAGCCGTATGCCCCGCAACGACCGGCACCGGCTGAGCGCAACATACGCCTGCCCAGTGGCGAACGCACCCCGCCCGAAATCGATGAGCACGCGTTCTAACGTCTTGCCTTGGCTCTTGTGGATGGTGACGGCCCACGCGGGCATAAGAGGGAACTGCGTGTATTCCCCCACCTTCTGCGCCACGATCCGTTCCTCCGCCACGCCGAGCCGGTATTCAAAGGATTCCCAAGAGGCCGGCCGCACCTCGTGCACGGTTCGTGCGGGGTCCCCTGCCAAGCACACCCGCACCTCATCCGCGGAGACTGCGCGCACCACGCCCAGGGAACCGTTGACCCAGCGCTCCTGCTCGTCATTCTTGGTGAACATCACCTGCGCGCCCACCTTGAGCCGCAGTTCCAGCGGCGAAGGCAGGCGGTCGCCTCCCAGCCGGAACTCCCCCTTCACCGTCCCTCGCAGCAGATGCTCCTCCGTGTCCAGCGCCGCCATAGCCGCCTGGTTCAGGGCATCGGCCGCCCGGTTGGTGCAGGTGAGGGTCATCTCCGGCTCAATATCGTCACCGAGGCAACACCGCTCGTTGAGCGCCTCCACCACCACATCCAAGTCCCGGGCCACGCGCACCCTGTCCAGCAACCCCACGAAGGTGGGATCCGCCTGGCGGTAGACGCGATCCAGCTCCACGTGAGCCAGAGGGAGGTCCGCCAGGGCGGCGGCATCGAAGAAGTACGGGCCCGCGTACCCTCTGCTCTCCAGCACTGCCCATTCCGGCCGGGGCACCACCGGGGGCAGCTGGAACATGTCGCCCAGCAGCAGGAGTTGCACGCCCCCGAAGGGTCGAGCGTCCTCACGGGCGCGGCGCAGGAAGGTGTCGATGGCGTCCATGATGTCGCAGCGCAGCATGGAGACTTCATCAATCATGAGCAGCTGCAGCCTGCGGTGGAGACGGGGGTCGGCGGGTACACGGACGTCCCGCGGCTCCTGCAGGCGTGGCGGGAACTGGAAGAAGGAGTGGATGGTGGAGCCACCGGCGTTCAAGGCCGCAACACCGGTGGGCGCCACGACCACGCTTTGCAGAGGAAGCATCCGGCGCAAATAGCGGATCAGTGTTGTCTTCCCGGTCCCGGCGTTGCCGGAGACGAAGACAAGAGGATGCCCGGCCTGCAGCAGCCGCTCCACCTGCAGGTATCCCTCGGGGATGTCCATGGCGGCCACCACCATCGGCGGGCTAGGCCGTCAGCCCGCAGCGCTGCCCGATGCGCGCCTCGAACCTCTGCAGATCGACGAGGACGCGCCGGCGGGTGCCGCGGGCGCGCGCCACCACCATCATGCCCACCGGAGTGGCACCAGATGCTCGATATCCAGGTGCACACCCACCGACGACTGCCCCGGCGCCATGGCGCCGGCCACGGCGCGCATGCAGAGCGCCTGCATAGGAGCCCCCTTCCACTTCCGTCCTCGGTCCCGCGTAGCTCCTCCGCCAGGATACGCGATCACCCTCGGCTCCGGGTGTCCCGAATCCTCCTCTTGCCGGGCGCAGCCGTCTCCCCTCCCGTCGTGACCTCGATCCTCACGCCGGTGTGGGAAGCAGCGACGGCCGGGATGGCCTCAACGTCCGCTTCTAGCCCTTCGACCCTGGCCCTCGAAGGCCGGCCCCGCGCCGTCACCGTCAAAACCAGTTCACCGCAGGCAGTCGGCCACGAAAGGCCGGCGGGCGCAGCATCGGTCACCTCCGCCGAGAACGTGCGCACCCACTCCTGCGCGTAGACCACGCCGTCCAGATCGGCCATGGTGAGGCGCTCGGCCCCCCCGAGGTCCACCTCGTCCGCCATCCTCCCCCGCACGCGGTCCAGGCACCGGAGCACGCTGCCACAGGCGCAGCGCCCCCTCAGCAGACGCCCGCTATCGCCCGTGCGATAGCGGATGAGCGGCATCCCCCGCCGTGTGAGCGTGGTCACCACCAGTTCCCCCCACCGGCCACGAGGCAGCGGCTCATGGGTGTCGGGGTCGACCACTTCGAAGAGGAGATCGGCCTCCCGGATGTGGAGCCCGGCAAAGGCACGGCACTGCACGGCCCCGCCCAGCCCCGTCTCCGTGGAACCGTAGTGCTCGAACACGCGACAGCCCCAGGCCCGCTCGATGGACGCGCGCACCGGTTCGGCCACATAATCGCCGGAGAACAGCACGCTCTTCACGCGGCCCACGGGGATCTCCCTCCCTTCGCGGCTGCGGGCCAGCCACAGCACCTGGCCGGGCACGCCCACCAGGCAGTCCGCCCCGAACTCCAGGATGCGTCGCGCCACGCGCCCGCAATCGTCCACGAACCCGTAGGCCTCCGCCTCCACCCCGTCGCGGGCGAGGGCCACGCGCAGGAGGGCTCCCACGCTGCCCGGCGCCGGGCCAGGCATGAGCACCAGCACCCGGTCTCCGGGCTCGACCAGCGCCCGCATGCCGTGCCGGAAGTGATCCGCAGTGAGTTCCAGATCCCCCTCGGTGAACCACAGGCGCTTGGGTTGCCCGGTGCTGCCCGAGGTGGGCAGGGTGACCACGCGGGCGATGTCACCCAGAGGGACGCAGACCAGATCGGTGCCGCGCCGGCGCACGTCGTCCTGGGTGACGAAGGGCAGACCACGAAGGTCCCGCAGACCTCGCGGCTCATTAGAAGGCAGACGAGCATAGAGCTCACGATAGAAGGGGCTCCGTTCGCGCGCCCAGGCGACGACCTCCGCCAACTGCCGGGACTGCCAACGGGCCAAGGCATCACGATCCACCACGGGGACAGGACAATCCGGGGCTGGGCAAGCGAGGCCAAGACGCCGCGCCGTCCAGCCGTCCAAGGGGGTGCGGGGAGGTGCCGCCACGTTCACAGCCGACGCGGGTACAGACGATCACCGGACACGCCGGTGAGGTTCCAGAGGCAAAAGGGGACCAGGCCGCGGCCCGGAGCCACGGCATGCACGCAGCACTGCCGTATGCGCTCCAGGTCGATGCTCCAGGCGTCCTGGAACAGCATGCCGGACACGGAGAGGATGCGCCCGGCCTCCGCCAGGAAGCGATCCAGGTCGTCCCCGGGCTCGTTGGGGCAAACATCTGCGCCGCTGAGCCCGCGCGGCAAACCCTCGGGGGACGGCGCCACACGCGGCCCACGTCCCCACTGCCGCGCCGTGGCAGCGATAGCGCGGCGTGCCGCGGAGCCTGGTTCCGCGGCGCACGGTGAGGGCGAAGGGCGAACCCATTCCAACTCACCACCGTCACGCACCCAATATCTGGCCCGGAAGGAACAGCGCACGTGCTCGCACGAACTGGGCTCGAAGTCGGAGGCCCGAATGGCACCTTCAGTCTGCCGCTCCAAGCCCCGCAGGACTTCAGGGAGCGTGAGCCGAGCCCGCTCCACTCCCCGGTAGCGCCCGAAGTAGCTCACCGGCTGGAAGTGCACCCCGCGCACCACCCCCGCCCAGCCAGCCGCGAAGCGCACCAGCGCGCCCAGTTCGTGATCATTCACGCCGGGCACCAGCGTGGGCACCAGCACCACCCCCAGGCCCGCTTGGGCGCAGCGCTCCAGCGCGCGTTGCTTGACCGCCAGCAAGGAACGACCTCGGATGAACCGGTAGGTGGCGTCGCTCAGCCCGTCGAACTGGAGGAAGACGGAGGCAAGCCCCGCCTCGCACAGGCGCTCGGCATACCCCGCCTCGGCGGCCAGGCGCAGCCCATTGGTGTTCACCTGCACAAACGTGAACCCGGTAGCCCGCGCGGCGCGCACGATGTCGAGGAGATCCTCCCGGAGCGTGGGCTCGCCCCCGGACAGCTGCACATTCACCGGCCCCTGGTTCACCAGGAGGTCCCGCAGCACACCTCTCAGCTCCCGCAACTCCGGATCGGCCTCCTGGACGCCAGGCGCCGCATCGGCGAAGCAGATGCGGCAGTGCAGGTTGCAGCGGCGCGTGACGTCCACCACCGCCGTGCAGGTGGACTGCCGGTGCTGCGGACACAGGCCGCACTCCAGGGGGCAGCCGTCGGAGGCCGCCGGAGGCGGCGCGTTCCCGCAGGCGGAGGCCTTCTCTCGGCACCAGGAGCGGTAGGAGGGCAACCCGCGCCAGATGACGGTGCGCCAGGGACCGTGCTGCGGACAGGTGGCCTCCAGCACCACGTCGTCGCCGCTGAAACGTCGCACTGCCGGCACCCGCCGCAGACAGACGGGGCAGAGGCTCTCGGTGGGTTCCAGCGTTTCCTGGGCTTCAAGCCCTTCTGCCGTCATCCGAGGCTCCCTACCCGTCACGCGACTCGGTGGGATCGAAGCCGTGCTCCAGCAGCATCTCCATGGTCTTGCCATAGACCCTTGCTACCATGGGGCCGCAACGTTGTTTGCGCGGCGTCCCGTCGCTCAGGATGTCGTCGCAGCAGACACCGCCATACCGGGCACCAACCTCCGCCTCAAACCAATCCCACAGTTCCTCCAGCATGAGCCAGAGCCGTTCGTCCTCCTCCTCCTCCTCGCAGCCTTTCCCGGCGTGGAGCGCGATGAGGCAGGCGGCGCCGCTCAGCGCGCCGCAGGTACCCGCGCCCCTTCCCACTCCCAGTGCCAGACCACCGGCGGCCCGAACGAGGTCGGTGTTCTGCTTGCCCTGCGCCTCAAGGCCCAGCTTGAGCAGGATCTGGCTGCAGTAGTAGCCCTTCTCGGACATCTCCATCATGTGCAGTTGGATCTCATCCATGTCCAACCTCTCCCTCGAGTCGAGCCTTACCCCGTGAGCCCTGCGTCAGCGGCACTCGGCCACCAGCAGGAAGTACCCGGGCTTCGCTGCCGTCACCTTCTCCCGGGTGAGGGAGCACGCAGCAGCGGGTGCCCCTCCCAGCGCAGCCTGCCAGAAGCCGGCGACCGAGCCGTAGGCAAACACCATCTGCGCCAGGAAGCGCGTGAGCACCTCCGAGCGATCGCGCCAGAACAGGGGGGCGAAGCCGCTCTCCTCAAGCCGCGAGAGGACCATGTCCCGGCCCACGGCCCCGTGCAGACACGTCGTGGAGGGAAGCGAGTGCGTAGGCGTGGCGTGCGGGGGGTTCCGCAGGTAGAGATCGGAGACCGCCAGACGGCCGCCGGGGCGCAGCACGCGGTGCGCCTCCAGCAGCGCCTGACGGGGATCGTCTAGTTGGGTTAGGAAGCATTCGGCGAAAACCGCGTCGAAGGAATCCTCGGGGAGCGGAACATGCTCTGCCTGCCCTTGCACCCACGTGACCGGCGCGCACGGCAGGCGCGACCCGCAGCTCCCTGACCGTGGGCCGAAAGCCCGCTCGTGGCCGTCCTGACACTGCCCAGTCTCCCTCCCGCTGGCCTCCCTCTCGCGGACCTCCCGTGCGCGGGCCTCACGCAGATGCTCGGCAGAGACATCGAGTCCCGTGACCACGGCCCCCCATACTCTCGCCAGATACAAGGCCGTGGACCCTACCCCACACCCCAGGTCCAACACGCGCCGACCGGCCGTCAACCCACAGACCTCCGCCAGTTCCCCGGTCAGCTCCAGCCCCCCCGGCCGCAACTCGCCACCGGCGGCGGCGCGGAAGGATGCCTGATCGTAGAGGCACGACGGTTCGCGCGACTCACTTGCTCTCAAGGACCTGCTCCACCTCGGCCATGCGCCCGGTGGCCAGCTCCTCGGGGATCAGGTAGATCCCGCAGTGCGGGCACCGCGGCAGATCCAGCGTGAACGCGTTCCCCAAGTACGTGAGCTGCACCGGCCCCACCTCGAGCGGCCGCCCGCAGTGACAACACACCCAGCGCAGATCATCCTCGCTGAGACGGGCGATGCTGCTGCTCATCACACCCCCTTCCCCGCGGTCATGCGGTGGCCGTAGGCGTTGTGCACCTGGAAGCCACCGTCCGCCGCCGGCGAGTACTCCACCCAGAAGGTCACCAGACGCGGCCGGTGCGAGGCCAGGAAATGGCCGGTCACGCTGTGGCAGAGCTTCTCTTCCGTGGTTTCTGCGTGGTGGATCACCTGTTGCACATCCTCCAGCAGGATGCGGCGCTCGTCCAGCCGAGCCTGCACCTCCTGGGAGATCAACAGCTGCACCGCCTGCCAGGGCTCCACCGCACGGCCTCCTTCATCCCACAGTTGGGCGAGCAGCCGCTCCCGGAGAAGAGCGCGATGCTCGCGGCGTTTCGACCACCCCGGTCGTGGTCGGGCGGCTGGGTCAGTGTCCGCCTCCCCCGGAAAGACCAGGTCAAGCATGTGGACAACCCGCTTGCCGGCCGCGGCCAGGCTGTCGCGGCACATGGCGCAATAGGTCACATATTCCAGGGGGCTTTCCGCGGCACGCCGGGTGGCCACCGTGCGCGCCAACTCCGGGAAGACGTTGGCCTCCAGGCCCCCATAGCCGCAACACTCCGTGATCTCCTGGGACAGCGCCAACTCCTCCAGGGGCTGCCCCACAAGCCCCAGCAGGCGCCGCGCGCTCTGCTGCAGGCCAGGGTGGTGGCGGGTGGTGCAGGGATCGTGGAGAGCGCGCAAAGGCCACTCCCGCTTCTGGGCAGCCGGCGACACTCCCACCTCTTCCAGCACCTGGGTCAGGAACCGGCTCTCCGCCCCTTTCAGCCGGGGGCCGAGCAGCCCGTAGCAGGTGGGACAGGCGAAGATGAGCGTGGGGCGGCCGAGCGCCTGCCAGCGCGCTCGAATGTCGGCCACGCCCTGTTCGAAGAGGTCTTCCCTCCCCGCCCAGTGAACGGGAGCGCCGCAGCAGTCCAGGATGAGACCCACGCCGCCGGACAGCCGCTCGCGAAGATGCGCGTACACCATCTCCACCTGCGCCGGATCGGACCCGGCCAGCTGGCAGCCGGGAAAGAAGGCGTAGGTGGTGGTAGCGGCCTCGGGCGCCGGGCGGGCCAAAGCGAACGAAGGCCCATGGCTCCAGGCATAGTCCTCCAGGGCAAACTCGTAGGCGGAGGGCGGCATCTTGCCTATCCCCGCCATCTCACGCCGCGCCTCCAGACAGAGATCGGGCATGGAGAAACGCTCGGGGCACACCGTGGTGCAGAGGTCGCAGAGCATGCAGGAGTTGATGAGGAGGTTGGCTTTGCGTTCGCCGAGGACGATGGAGGAGTTGTTGTAGATGTCACGGGCGTAGCGGCGAGGGTAGCTGCCGAAGTGCTTCAGGTACTCACAAACCTTCACGCACTCCAGGCATTCGCAGCGCAGGCAGCGCTGCGCCTCCTGCTGAGCCTCTTCCGCCGAGTATCCCATCGCCGGATCCGCCGGTCTCACCGCCGCGAGCGGCTCCACCCCGGCCAGGCTGACGACGAGGCGCGTCGACTGCGGGCCTTCCTTCTCCCGCCCCGCGGTGAGCGATGCCTTCTGCATCATCCTGTCAACCGAGACCGCCGCCCTCCGTCCGGCAAGCGCCCAGCCCACCGGCGACACCGCGGCGCCGGCCGCGGTGTCGCCACCGACAAACACCGCCTCCTCTTCCCCGGGCAGACGCCCCAGACCCGACAGCCCGGCATCGAGCCCCACGTACACGGCATCGAACCCGGCCCGCAGCGCCGGCACGCCTGGGAACTCGCCCACACGGAGATCCACGCCCAGCCTGCGAAGCGCGGCCAACTCGGACCCCAAGGCGGCCGCGGCCAGCACCTCCTCCGGGAATCCGAGGAGCAGGCCGCCGATCCGATCAGCCGGCTCATACACCGTGACGGGGTAACCCTTGCGAGCCAGGTCTGAGGCGAAGGTGAGGCTGGACAGCCCGGAACCGGCTACGGCCACCCGCTGGGCGCGGCGCGGCAGAGGCAGGATGCGCTGATCGGGAGGAGTCACCTGCACGCAGGCCCTCTCCAGCGCTCCCACGCGGATGGCCTCTCCACAGTCCCGCCGCCTGCAGCGCACCTCACAGGGGTGGTCACATATGCGACCCAGTACCGCCGGCAGGGGCATGGCTTTGCGCAGTATCTTCCAGGCATCCGCCCAGTCCCCCCGCGTCGCCGCGATGACGAAGGAACGCGCGTCCACGTGCAATGGGCAGGCGGCCACACACTCCGCCGGCTCTTCTTGGATACAGCGCCGTTCGAACTCATGCAGCCGCGCTTGCTCCACGGAAGACCTCCTCGCGGCAAGGGCAGGAACCGGCGGGGTCCCCCCAAGGGGCGCCCCCGCCGGCAGACTACCTCAAGGCTACAGTGCCTTCAAGCCGGCCAGGACCTTGTCGGGCAGGGCCGGCGGATGGGTGATGCGCACGCCGGTGGCGTGGTAGATGGCGTTCAGGATGGCCACGTGCGGTGCGGTCAGCGTGAGCTCACCGGCACCGCCCGCGCCGAAGGGGCCGACACGCGGCGTCTGCACGTACAGAAGCTCGATGTCGTCCGGTACGTCAGCCGTGTACGGCAAACCACAGGAATGCAGCGTGGTGTGTTTGTCGAAGTCCTCGAAGTCCTCGCTCAGCGCCAAGCCGATACCCTGGGCAATGCCGCCGTACAGCTGGCCATCGACCACGAGCTTGTTGTTGATCTTGCCCATGTCCGCGACGGCCGTGAACCTCTCCACGCTGGTCTTGCCGGTCCTAATGTCGACCGCCACTTCAGCCAGGAACACCCCATACTGGTGACAGACGTACATGTTGCCCTGGAAGTCCTGGTTGGGAAACTCGCAGGGCAGCGTGTAGGTTCCCTTGTAGCGAGTGGGGATGCCTTCGGCCACCATCTCGTCGTAGGTGCGATAGCTGGTGTAGGTAACCTTGCAGGATCTCCAGGAAGCGCCTTCTTCGCGCTCGACGTCCTCCCAGCAGGTGACGTCCGCTTTCTTCATGGCCTGTAGGAGCGTCTCGCAGGCGATGCGCAGGGCGTTGCCTGTCACCAGCTGCTGGCGGCTGCCGGCGGAGTTGCCGGAGACCGGCACCAGAGCGGTGTCGTTGCCCACCTGGCTGATCTGTTCAGGCGTGAGACCCAGCGGGCGCAGCGCTTCGTGGACGGTGCCCAGCACGCCCATGTCGGCGCCTTGGCCGTGGTCTTCCCAGGAGTGGTAGACGGTAACGCCGTCCTTGGTGAGCTCCACCTCCACGTCCGAGGTATCCGGGCCGAACAGGCCGCAGCCGAAGATGCCGAGCGCGACGCCCACGCCCTTCTTCACTGTGGCGGTCGACTCCTTCTGGGCCCTCTCCTGCGCGGCTCTGTACGTGGGCCTGACGGTGTCGAGCATCTGTGGCAGCGAGTAGACATCCAGCGGGGCGCCGAACGGCGTGGTGGAGCCAGGACGGTTCACGTTCAGATAGCGGAGTTCCAGCGGGTCCATGCCGATCTTGCCGGCCAGTTCGTCCATCAGGCTCTCGAACGCCAGATAGGTTTCCGGCGAGCCGAAGGAACGCATGGCCGTGCCGTAGGCGTGGTTGGTGCACACCGAGCGCAGGTCGCCGCGGATGTCGGCAATCTCGTACCCTGCCCCCATGGTCTGGGAGGAGATGTTGCAGCTGATATCGCCCAGTTCCGAGAAGGGACCGTGATCCAGGGTGAGATCGTACGCGGCGCCGACCAGTCTGCCCTTCTCGTCCGCGCCGATGCTGAGGCTTACGTAGGCCGGCGGGCGCTTACCGGTGCTGGCGATCTGCTCCTTCTGGTCGAAACGCAGGTAGGCCGGCCTCCCGGTGGCCAGCACGGCCACCGCCACCAGAGCCTCGTTGGTGGGGCTCAGCTTGTAGCCGAAGGTGCCGCCGGTGGGATTCTGGATGATCCGCAGCTTGTCCATGCCCACACCGATACCCTCGGCGATCATGGCCATGTGCATGTGGATACCGATGCTCTTGGATTGAATGGTGAGGACACCATCGTCGTCCAGGTAGGCGAAGGCCACGTCCGGCTCGATGGGCAGATGCGGCTGGCGCTGCAGGCGGAAATCACCCTCCACCTTGTACTTGGCCTGGTTGATGGCCGCCCGGGGATCCTGGCCCTTCTTGAGCGTCATCTCGAAGTAGACATTCGGCGTCCCGGGGTGGATCTCGATAGCGTCGTCGGCCATGGCCTCGGGAGCGGTCATGTAGGCCGGAAGCACCTCGTACTCCACCTTGACCTTGGCGGCCGCAGCCCGAGCGTTGGCTTCGGTATCAGCGCAGACCAGAGCCAGAGCGTCACCCCTCTTGAAGACCTTCTCGTCGTTGAGGATGGGCCGATCCCAGCCGTCACCCTTGTTGCCGGGGAAGGTGGTCACGGCCAGGATGCGGTTCTTACCCTTGACGTCTTTGCTCGTGAGCACGCGGAACACGCCGGGCATCTTCTCGGCCTCAGACGTGTCGATGCTCTTGATGATGGCATGCGACACTTCCGCGCCCACCACTGCCAGCCGCAGCGTTTCCGGCGGCAGATCCAGCCCCAAGTCCGCACCAAACAACCAGGTGCCGGTGACCTTGGCCACGGCGGAAGGACGGGGATAGTCGCTGCCCCAGATGCGCCCGTCGGCCGGCATCTTGAACTCCAACTCCTCGCGGGCCATCTCGCCGCGCAGCACCTTGGCCGCATCCATGACGGCGTCGACACTGACCTTGTAGCCGTTGCAGCGGCAGGCGTTCCGGTTGCGATCGAACCAGTTGCGCACTTCCTGCCGAGTGGGGTCCGGGTTCTCGTCCAACAAGGCTTTGGCCGCCACCACAAAGCCGGGCATGCAAAAGCCGCACTGTGCAGCTCCGTGCTTCACCAGGGCCAGCTGGATAGGATGCAGGCTCTCCGGAGCGCCGACGCCCTCCACCGTGGTCACACAGGCACCGTCCGGGACACGTTTCATGGTGGTAGTGCAGGAGCGCACGAGCTTGCCGTCGAGAATGACCGAGCAGGCTCCACACTGCCCCTGCCCGCAGCCGACCTTGGTCCCTGCCAGGTGTAGCTGGCCACGGATGACGTTGACCAGCTTCTCGTCTGGGTCTACCACCACAGCCCTGGGTAGCCCGTTGACATAGATGCTCTTTCTGATCATGCGGGTACTCCCTCTCCAGTATGAAGTCAAGCTAAGGGCCTATCCCGGTAGGAATCCTGAAGCACCCATCGAATACTCTGATCGGCCGGCCATCTGAGCACCGATCAGAGGAGGAACCATGGGACTCGTCGATCGCGACGATGGCTGGCGTATC
>Ga0123329_1003755_pt1 | contig 12321 bp, 8 predicted proteins | sample BioC12SIPDNA_FD_89703 | JGI IMG/M metagenome (GOLD analysis project Ga0123329, IMG submission 89703) | Anaerobic biogas reactor microbial communites from Washington, USA - Biogas_R1_B C12 SIP DNA | ecosystem: Engineered > Bioreactor > Anaerobic > Unclassified | place: Washington, USA | collected... | reverse complement strand
TACCCAACACGATCCACAGCCGGTGCCAGCGGTTCGATTTCCGCAGCGTGCCGGCCGAGGTGGTCGCCGAGTACCTGGGCGCGCTGTGCCGCAAGGAGAAAGTCAAGGCCGACAAGGAAGCCCTCCAGATCATCGCGCGCGAGGGCCGCGGCAGCGTGCGCGACGCGCTGACGCTGCTGGACCAGGCCATTACGCTGTGCAATGGCGACGTGCAGGTCGGGCCGGTGCTGGAGTCGCTGGGGCTGACCGTGAGCCGCCGGTTCTTCGAGGTGCTCGACGCCCTGGCGGCGCACGATGTGCCGCAGACGCTGAAGCTGCTCGATGCGGCGCTGAACGAGGGGCTGGAGTGCGGCGAGTTCGCGGATCATCTGCTTGATCATCTGCGGTCGCTGCTGCTGGTGAAGATCGCCGGGCCCGAGGCGCCTGGGCTGGAAACGACGGCCGAGGAGCGCAAGGGCTTGGTGCAGCAGGCGGGGAAGTTCACCGAAGACCACCTGACGCTGGCGCTGGAGCTGGCGGGCGAGACGCGGCAACGGCTGCGCAACCTGCCGCACGGCCGTCCGCTGGTCGAGTTGGCGCTGATCCAGTTGGCCCGGATGCCGGATTTCGACGCGATCGGCGCCGCGCTGGACCGCCTCCGGTCGGCGATGGCCAACGGGGGCTCTGCCTCCGCAAGCGCGCCCGTTCCCGCCGCGGCACCTGTCGAAAAAAAAAAGTCTGAGCCGCTGAGCGACCCCGACGAGAGCCCCCCAGGCGACGACTACGACGATCCGGGCCCGGAGGCCGACGCGCCGGCGGAGGCGCCGCGGACTCGCAGTTTCGCGCGGGACTTCCAGCGCGTGGGCGACGGCGAGCCGGCCGACGAGCGCCCGCAACCGACGAGCGTCGGGGCGGCGCCGCCCGCTGCGGCCGCCCCGACGGCGCCGGCCCTGAGGCCGCTGACACAGGCCGAGCAGCAGGAAATCAAGAGCGACCCCAAAGTGCAGCGCATCCTGTCGCTGTTCGAGGGCGAGATCATCGACATGGGACGCGGCGAAGCGCGGCGGGAAGACTAGGACGGGACCATGGCGGACGCGATACCGACGTTGGCGAATCTGATACGGCAGTTAACGCGGCTGCCGGGGATCGGCGCGCGGACGGCCGAGCGTCTGGCGTTTCACCTGATGAACGCGCCGCAGGACGAGGCGATGGCCCTGGCGGCGGCGATCAGCGACATGCGGAGCCGCTTGACGGAGTGCTCGGTGTGCTATAATCGGACGGACGCCGATCCGTGCGCGATCTGCGGTGACGCGTCGCGCGACCGGACGCTGGTGTGCGTGGTCGAGACGCCGCGCGACGTGGCGCGGATCGAGGAGACGGGGCTGTTCCGCGGGCTGTACCATGTGCTCAAGGGGCACGTGGCGCCGACCGAGGGCATCGGGCCCGACGACCTGACGATCCGGGCGCTGGTGGATCGTGTGCGCCGCGGAGAGATTCGCGAGGTGATCCTGGCGACGAATCCGACGCTGGAGAGCGACGCCACGGCGCTGGAGGTGTGCGAACGGTTGAAGGGGCTGCCGGTGACGGTGACGCGACTGGCTCGCGGGCTGCCGACCGGCGGGACGTTGGAGTACGTGAGCCGCAACGTGCTGTCGGACGCCCTGAGCGGACGCCAGCAGATGAAGTGACGGGGCCGCAAGGCCGGCACGGGACAAGCGATGCGTTTCGACACGAGCATGCAGGTTCGCCTTGAGCAGCGCATGAAGCTGGCGCCGCGGATGATCCAGTCGATGGAGATTCTGCAACTGCCGCTTCTGGCGCTGGAAGAGCGGATCCAGCAGGAACTGGTGTCGAATCCGGTGCTGGAGATGCGGGACCAGGACGACGAACCGCGCGAGGCGGCGCCCGAGCAGGAGAACGTGGCCGGCCCGGCGGAGGAGGAGCGTCCGCTGGAGGTGGCCGAGCAGGCCGGGGCGGACGAGTTCGACCGTCTTCAGGCGATGGCGGACGAGTGGGACGGGTACTTCGACCAGGAGTCGGTGCCAAAGGCTCGGATGAGCCGCGGCGAGCGCGACGCCAAGCTCGACGCCCTTCAGAACACGGCGGCGCCGGGCGAGAACCTGCACGAGGTGCTGCTGGATCAGTTCGCGTTCTTCGACACCGACCCGGTGATTCGCGAGCTGGGCGCGGCGATCATCCGGAACCTGGACAACAATGGGTACCTTCGCGTGCCGCTGGAGGAGCTGTTGCCGGACGTTCGCGGCGGGGCGACCGGGGCGCAGGCCGAAGCGGCCCTGGCGCTGGTGCAGCGGCTCGACCCGCCGGGCGTCGGCGCGCGGGACCTGCGGGAGTGCCTGCTGATCCAGTTGAAACGGTCGGGCGACGACAACGCCCTGGCCCGCAAGATCGTGGCCGAGCACCTGCACGACATCGAAGGCAACCGGTATCCCCAGGTGGCCAAGCGGCTGGGCGTGAGCATTGCCGCCGTGAAGGACGCCGTGGCCTGCATTCAGCACCTGAATCCGAAGCCCGGCGCCTCGATCACCGAAGAGATGGTGCCGTACATCACGCCCGACGTCGAGATCGTGTACGACGAGAAGCAGAAGGAGTACCGCGTCGTGGTGCTGGACGAGCGGACGCCGCGCCTTTACATCAGCCAGCTGTACCGCAAGATGCTGCATCGCCGCGACCTGGACGCCAAGACGCGCGAGTTTGTGGCCCGGAACGTGCGGTCGGCGCGGTGGCTGATGGAGGCCATCGAGCAACGCAAGAGCACGCTGTTGCGGGTAGTCCAGTCGATCGTGAAGTTCCAGCGCGCGTTCCTGGACCAGGGTCCCGAGCACATTCAGCCGCTGAAGATGCAACAGGTGGCCGACGACGTGAAGCTGCACGTGGGCACCATCAGCCGCGCAGTGGACGACAAGTACGCCGACACGCCGTGGGGCATCGTCGCGTTGCGGCGGTTCTTCACCGGCGGCACGGAGACCGCCGACGGCGAGACCATCGCCTGGGACCACGTGCGGACGAAGCTCCGCGAGATGATCGACGGCGAGGACAAGAAGCATCCGCTGTCGGACGACCAGATCATGGAACGGTTCAAGGCCCAGGGCATCGACCTGGCGCGGCGGACCGTGGCCAAGTACCGCAAGATCATGAACATCCCCTCCAGCCGGCGGCGCAAGGAGTTCTGAGCCACCGACCGCCGGGTGACATGCCTGCCCCGTCAGGCATGCCGGACGGCTTGACCCCTTCCGCGTGGCTGCCCCTCGACGAGCTCGGAACCTGACGGCCCCTCGACGGTGCTCGCGAACTGCGTCAAGCAGCCACCCTACGCGCTACTTCTTGTCCGCCGGCGCGGCAGCGCGGGCCGGCGCGTCACCGCCGGTCTTCTGCACCGTCACAACGTAGTAGAGCGGCACCGGGCCGCTCTTGCCGGCGGCTTGCGCATCGTCGTACAGCACCTTGGCCGGCGCCAGCCCTCCCGCGACGATCGTCGGGCAGTTGAGGTCCAGCGTGACAGTACCCATGTGCTCGTCGTAGTGAAGCGTCGGCTTGTCGTATACCCCCTGGGCCTTCTGCTGCCCGACGACGCCCTGGACCTCGCCCTGCAGGCTTCGCTCCAGTCGGGCCTGGCACACAAAGTAATCGAACAGGACTCGATCCGAACCTGCGGCTCCTTCGGCGGCAGGATAAAGGGTTGTGCTCGCCACGACGGTGAACCCGGAGAATTGAAAGCGAGTCAGGACATCGTACATGGCGCTGTTCTCGGCCACGACGGGTTCCACCGAATCGGCGTAGCCCGCGGCTGCGCCGCTCCTGGAGTAGAGACGCTGCCCGTCGCCGCCGCTCAGCGTAGCCATCCCGTGGACCTTCACAATGGCCTTGTTCAGGGCGTCGCGCCGCTGGTCGGTATCGGCCTTCGTCGAGCCGCCCATCGCCAGTTGCCGCGCAAACGACTCGTCGAGTTCCACGGCCATGACATGAGCCGTCAGAGCAACCGTCTTGGGCTTCAGATGCGTGGCAATGAACTCCTCGGTCCTTCGGTGCATAAGCTCAGTGCCATAGACGAACATGCGGCCGAGGTCGGCGTCGAACTCAATGGAGGCTCGCCCCCCAAATTCCTCCCATGGTTCCTTGGGGTCTTGAGCATGACGCATGAGGATGTTTCGTAGAAGATCCTCACGCGGTCGATCGCAATCATCGTAGTCATAGGAATCGCCAGCCCCCCAACTGCCTGCACGCGGATCGACTCCGGACCGTACACCCTCGTCGACAAACCACCTGGGTGCAACCGGCGTCTCCCGCAACAGCACGCCGACATCGTAGGACCGCGTGAAGAGCGGCGGCTCCCAGTCCTCAAGGGCCTCACGCAGTTGATCCAGGGTTACCTGAATCTCCTGTCGCCCGCCATCCGGCAGCTCAACCGTCAGCGTCCGCCGGTCGTCGTCGGCCCGCAGGGTCAAGGCCGCAGCCAGAAGCATGGCCCACACAACCAGCACGGGCATAGCGCGTCGCACCATGGTCATAGCTCTGTCTCCCGAAGTAGAGTGTCCGATGCACAAGCCGTCGCCATGCGGCTCAGCGGATGTCAGTATGAACAACGCCGGTCTCGGAAAGACTTCCCGGACGACCGATTCTCAACGGGACGGGGGCGCGTAGGGTGGCTGCTTGCAGCCACGCGGAAGGCAACGACCATGGCCACGCTTGAGTGGCCATGCCACCCGCCCCTCGACGGGGCTCGGGACTCACCGCGAGCCGCCCCTACTTGCCGGCGGCCGGCGCGGCAGCATTCGCCGGCGCGGCAGCGCGTACCGGCGCCTCGCCGCCGGTCTTCTGCACCGTCACGACGTAGCAGACGTGCAGGGTGGCCCCCTCCGGCGCCTCGGGGTTCACCACGCGCTCGGGCATCGTGCCGGCGGCGATGATTGTCGGCACGCCAAGGGCCAGCGTCGCCGTGCCGGCCCGCTGGTCGCAGACGAAGTCGGGACGTTCGAGGGGATTCTCAACCACCGTCTGCGTCGTGCCCGACTGTATCGTTGTCTGGCTGCGTGACAACAGTCGGCCGTAGCACAACGAGTAGCCCAATCGGACATGTTCGCAGTCGGACAGCAAGGTCGGCCGCATGAACACGGCGAATCCGGTCAGATAGCGGCCGAGAACGATATCCGGGGCCACCGCGTTGTCGGCAACCACCGGCTCAGAATCATCCACGAGTATCTGTGCCAGGCCGCTGATGTTGCTGAGGCCCTGGCCGCTGGTCCCCGTCAGCATTGTCTCGGCGTAACAGTGACGAACGGCCCCCTCCAGCAAGGTCCGCTGCTCGGGGGTCTCGGCGGCAAACAGTCCATCGCCGCAATGCTTGTCCAGGAACTCCTTGTCCAGTTGGACCACGCGGATGCGGCAGGCCAGCGTCGGCACCAACCCCTGCTCCAGGTCGGCCAGCGCACGGGCAACCTGCTCGTGGCCGTCCTGTGTCTGGCGGACCAGCAGGAGCCCCAGATTGGCATGGACTGTGGCCGTCGCCCGGCCGCCGTCGGACTTCCACGGCTCCTGAGAGCGGACCATGCCGCAGACGTAGTGTATGACGGAGTCCTCGGGCTGCTCCTGCTCATCCTCCTCCTCATCGTCGAAAATGCCTCCTCCTCCACCATGCCAATCGTAGTCGGAACCATTGGGATAAGTGACGGCATTGGCCGATCTGCCAAAGTCGTGATCCGGGATCTTCTCGAGGAGCGACCGGACGTTGTAGGATCGGACGATGAGCGGCACGGCGGGCGCGTCCGGCGTCTCGGAATCGTCCGCCTTCATGGCGACAGGAAAGCCGACAGATGCGACTGCGAGCAGCAGGGCCGCCGGCAGGATGACCGACACAGATCGCACGGACCTACGCATGAGAGTCTCCTTATAGCATGACGAATCGCCGCACCGGAAGGACAGGTTCAGTATCTCAATGCGTGTGACCGGCGTCAAGCACCGAACCGCTGCGCGGGTCGAGCACGCAGGTCGGACGGGTGACGGGCGGCATGCCTGACGGTGCAGACATGGCACCGGGCAGCCACGCGGAAGGATGGGGGCCTGCCACCGTGACGTGCCCCCCCGCGGCGGCGAGGGCAGGTTTGAACTATCCGCCGTCTGGCGCATCTAATATAATAGGCGCTGTGCTTTCGGCGGGAGGACGGACTATGGCCGATAAGGAAATCGTTCGGACGTTGCACCAGGTGCGTCGGCGGCTGGCGGTCGTGCGGGCCGTCGAGAACGGGCTGCGATGGGCCCTCTACGGAGCGGCGGCGGCCATTCTGGTCGTGGCGGCCAGCGCTCTGGCCTACAGCCGGTTGCCCTCGTGGTACGTGTACCCGTACATGCCGCTGGCGTTGATTCCGGCGGCGTTGCTGCTGGGTGCGGCGGCGCGCCTGCTGCGACCGATCACGCTGCGCGACGCGGCGATCTACCTGGACCGGCAGGCGGGGCTCCACGAGCGTGTGAGCACGGCCTACGAGTTTTCGCGCGAGGCCGTGGAGCCGCCGCTCGTGGCGGTGGTGCGCAGCGAAGCGCTGGAGATTTGCCGCCGGTTCCGGCCGGGGTCGATCCGTTACGGTCACCGCGTGTCGTGGCAGATGCGGTACCTGGCGGTGGGGCTGCTGGCGTGCGGCGCGATGATGTTCCTGCCGCCGTACAAGACGGCGGACTACCGAGCGCGGGAGGCGTTCGACGCCCGGAGCCGCAAGGCCGCCGAGGATTTGCGGGACAGCCTACGGAGCATTCGTCAGGACCGGGCGATCGAGAGCGATCCGGCGTTGCAGGAGTTGCTGAAGAAGGCCGAGGAAGAGGCCGACCGTCTGGCCAACGCGCGGATGGCGCCGGCGCGGATGCTGGCGGACATGAACCGGCTCAAGGACGGGATGAAGGAAGAGTTCCAGAAGCGCGACAGCGAAGAAGCCCTGGCCAAGGCTAAGGAAGACGCCGCGAAGGAGGCCGAGAGCGTCCAGGCGGCGATGAGCCAGAACCCGACCGAAGCCGAGTCGCAGAAGGCCGAGGATCTGGCGAAGCGTGTGGCCGACGGCACGGCCGACAAGGCGGAGAAGTCGGCGCTGGCTCGCGTGGGCAAGGCGGCCGAGCAGGCGGGCCGCGCCTCGGGCGACAGCTCGCTGGAGCAGGCCGGCAAGGATCTTCAATCGGCGGCGGCGGGCGGCCAGACCAGCGCCGACCAGGTGGCTGGGGACCTGTCGCGGATCGCCAAGGCGGCCGGCAGCGGCAAGGGCCAGGGCCCCGGCAGCGCGAGCCGCAACCAGTTGAAGAACGCCATGGACAAGGTGGATCAGGCGAAGCAGGCCGCCGGCGAGAGCGGCGGGCAGCAGCAGACGGCCTCGGCGTCGCAGGCCGGGGCGTCGGGCCAGGGCAAGTGCTCGGCCTGCGGCGGATCGGGACAGAAGGACGGCAAGCCGTGTTCGGCCTGCAACGGCACGGGGCAGCAACAGGGCGGCGGCGGACAGTGCCCGAGTTGCGGCGGCACGGGCGAGAAGGACGGGCAGCCGTGCCCGGACTGCAACGGCACCGGCCAACAGGGCGGTGGCTCGCAAGCCGGCGGCGCCTCCGGCTCGGGGGCGTCGCAGCCGAACATGGCGAGCACAAACCTGGAGGGCGGCGGCCAGGGCGGGCACATGGAACTGGACGAGAACCAGGCCGAGCTGCCGTGGGCACGGATCTACCGGCCGAAGTCCATCGAGCACACGAAGACAAGCGAGTACTCGCCGGGCCGCATCGGCAAAGGTGAAAGCGCCGGCAGCATCCTCGTCAAGGGGCCGGCCGACCCGGACGAAACCGCCACCATGGATTTCACGGGCAACCTGGACGCCTATCGCACGGAGGCCATGAAAGCCCTGGAGGACGAGCATATTCCGGCGCGGCAGCGGGAGCTGGTCCGCAACTATTTCCTGAGGCGATCCCAATAGGGACTCGCGCGGGCATTCGCCGCGGGCGCCCGATGGCGGCCGCACCCATCCGATGGACCTCGCGGTCATTTCCCTGCACCGATCGGGAGACGTGAAGCATGCCAATGCGACGGGCCGTTTCCGCCGTGATGCGGGCCTGTGACGACGAAGACCGCGTCGCCGACGCAGCGACAGCGCTGCGCGACGCGCTGGCCGCCTGCACCGAGGAGTTCGAGATCGTGCTCGTGGACGACGGCAGCACGGACGGCACCGCGCAGCGGATCGGCGCGTTGTGCGAGCAGCATCGCCAGCTCCGCACGATTCGCCACGACGCGCCGCTGGGCCTGGGAGCGTGCCTGCGCGACGGGGCCGCGGCGGCCCGGTTGCCGCTGGTCTTGCAGACGGAGGCGACGGCTCGCGTGGACCTGGGCGGTCTGCCGCGGATGCTCGACGAGATCGAACGGCACGACCTGGTGCTGGGCTATCGCACGAAGCGGCTCGACGGGCCCGGGCGGCGGCTGGCGTCGTGGGCGATGCGGCAACTGGCCGCGACGATCTTCGGCGTCTACGCCCGTGACGCCGCCTGTCCGGTGAAACTCTACCGCCGCAAGGTGCTCAAGCACGTACCGATCGAGAGCCGCGGACGATTCGTTCACGTCGAGGTGATCGCGAAGGCGAACGTGCTGGGCTACCGCATCGGCGAGTCGGCCCTGGAGCCCCAGCCGCCGCAGAAGGAATCGCGGCCGGAGGCGTGCCGGTCGGAGGCCGGTCAGGTGCTGCGCGACGCGTGGGCCATGTTCCGGCGTTTCGAGCTGGCCCCCGACCCGACCGCCCGCCGCGACGCACCGGTTCAGGACACGGAGTGACCGGCCCGCCGAGGGGCTGTGCCCCCCCCCTGGAGTAGGTAGGGTGGGTCCCCCGGACCCACGCGGGACATCAGGGTTGCCTGGTCGGGGCGGAACCGTGCCGTACCTGGCAGGTGGCCGGACGGAGAGCGGGCAGCAGCGGTCGAGTGAGCTTCGGTCCGCGTGGGTCCGGTGGACCCACCCTACGGGCTCACATGGCACCTTGCGCCCGATGTACGGCATGGGCTTTGACTTCTTCAACAGGCTGATAGACCATGATCTGCGACACCGACACGATCGTCGCCGTCAGCAGTCCGCTGGGTTCCGCGGCTCGGGCGATTGTGCGTCTGAGCGGGCCCGAGGCGGTGCGTTGCGCGGCCGCGGTGTTCGTGCCCGACCGTCCCCTGGGCGACGCCGAGACCTACACGAGCCGCAACGGCGCCGTCGCCCTGTCCAGCGGCCCGTTGCGGGCCGACGTGCCGGCGTCGCTGCTGGTGATGCGCGGGCCGCGCAGCTACACGCGCGAGGACGTGCTGGAACTGCATCTGCCGGGCAGCCCCGCCCTGGTAGCCGAGACGGTCGCGCGGCTGTGTGCGGCCGGGGCCCGGCCGGCCTCGCCCGGCGAGTTTACGGCCCGGGCCTTCGCCGCCGGACGCCTCGACCTGGCCCAGGCCGAGGCCGTCATGGCTGTCATCAACGCCGCGGGCCGGCGCGAGTTGGCTGCGGCCTCGCGGCTGCTGAGCGGAGAGCTTTCCGAGTGCATCGAGTCGCTCGTGGACCGTCTGCGCCGTCTCCTGGCCCGGGCCGAGCTGGCCATCGACTTTTCGGATCAGCAGGTGCCGGTGCTGTCGGCCGCGGAGGCCGGCGCCGAAGCCGCCCGACTCCGCGACGAGGTGGTGGCCCTGGCCCGCCGCAGCCGCGACGTGACCCACGTCGACGGCGACGTGCGCGTGGCCCTGGTCGGCCGCCCCAACGTCGGCAAGTCCAGCCTCTTCAACCGTCTGGCCGGCGCCGAACGAGCCATCGTCACCGAGGTTGCCGGCACCACCCGCGACGAGTTGCGGCAACGCTTCACCATCGACGGCACGCCCTTCGTCCTGTCGGACACCGCCGGCCTGACCGAAGCCGTGGCCGACCTGGCCCCGGGCGACGACGCCCGGCGGCGGCTCCACGCGGCCGCACACGCGCGGACGCTGGCGGTCCTGGCCCGGTCGGAGCTGGTTCTGGCGGTGGTGGACGCGGCGCGGTGGACCGCCGATCCGTCCAGCCACGACGACGTGGAACGACTCCTGGCCACACTGGCGGCGCCGACGGTCCTGGTGCTGAACAAGTGCGACCTGTTGCCGCTCGGGAGCGGCGGTCCGGTCGCCGACGGCGCCGTCGCGTCGGCCCGCGAGACGTCGCACGGAGCGCCGGTCGTCGCCGTCTCGGCCCGCACCGGCGAGGGGCTCGACGCGCTGCGGGCCGCGGTGCTTCGGACCTTGCGGCGGGGCGACCTGGACCGTGCCGCCGACGGGCCGGCCGTGGTCGCCCGGCACCGCCAGTGCATGGAGACCGCCGCCGAAGCCCTCGAACGCGCGACGCTGCTCTGCCGCCCGGGCGACGACGACGCCGGACCGGCCCCCTGCCCCGGCGCCGACCACGGCGAGGAACTCCTGGCCCTGGAACTGCGCGAGGCCATCGACGCCCTGGGCCTGATCACCGGCCGCTCCAGCCCAGAAGATGTTCTGAACGACATCTTTGCGGGCTTCTGCATCGGCAAGTAGCTCTCGGTCGGACCCACAGTGGGATCAGGCATTGACCGACAGAGTCAGAAGCCACAGGGACGCACCTCCCTTGAGGCGCGCCCCTGTACCCGCACAATATGGCGTGTCCGCCGTTGATGGATCATTCTTCGCTTGCATCGGTGGCATCCTGCTGCGGGCCCTGCTGGGCCCTGTCGCAGCGCCGTTGCTGACGGCGGCATGTCTGTCGCTTCTGGGACCGCTGCATGGTCCCGCATCCCGTCCCTTCGCCGACACACTGCTGGGTCTGCTCCCGCCTCTGGGTTCGTCTCTGTTGCCGCTGCTGATTCTCGGCAAACGCCGAAGGGGTCAGCAACGCCAACGTGCAAACGGCAATCACGACATAACGCAGGATCCTCATGGCACAACCTCCTAGTCCACACACGACACCGCGCGATGTTGCGTTGTAACAAGCATTTACCACAGTCAACGCACCCGGTGGGTGTTTATTTCACCCGGACGCCGGGCGTTCCGGCCGCTCCCCTGGGTTCCCTCTGGAATTTCCGGGTCCGAAGCGCGGGGGGCTTGTTAAATGAAGTGAACACATTTTTCGTGCAATACGCGGCCGATTCGTCCGTCGTATCTCAGAAGCATCTCGTGAGAACACTTTGAGAACAGGAGACGTCTCATGAAGCGAGCATTCGGTGGGCTGGGCGTGCTGGTGGCGGCCCTGGCAATGGCGGCCGGCGCGGCTCGGGCGGACGATTGGCCGCAGTTCCGCGGCATCAAGCGCGACGGCATCTCGCGCGAGAAGGACCTGATGAACCGCTGGCCCGAGGGCGGCCCCAAAAAGCTCTGGGACGCCGACGTCGGCACGGGCTTCGCCAGCGTGGCCATCGCCGACGGCAAGGTTTACGCCGCCGGCGTCAAGGACCGCAAGCTCGTCGTGACGGCCCTCAACGAGAAGGACGGCAAGCAGGTGTGGCAGAAGGAGATCGACGGCGACTCCGGCGGCGGCGGGCACGCCGGCTCGCGCAGCACGCCCACCGTCGACGGCGACCGCCTCTACATTCTCAGCGAACAGGGCAAGCTCGCCTGCCTGAAGACCTCCGACGGCAGCGAAGTCTGGGCCAAGAACATCCTCCAGACCTACGGGGCCAAGAACATCCAGTGGCGGCTCTCCGAGAGCGTCCTGGTCGACGGCGATCACGTGCTCTGTTCGCCCGGCGGCCGCGCGGCCATGGTCGCCCTGAACAAGATGACCGGCGAGGAAGTCTGGGCCTCCGAGGGCATCGAGGAGCGGTCCAGCTACGGATCGGTCACGATCATCCAGACCGGCGCCCTGCGCCAGGCCATCGGGTTCTCCGCCAGCTTCCTCTTCGCCGTCAATGCCGACACCGGCGACCTCCTCTGGAAGCAGCCGCAGAAAAATCAGTGGGACGTCAACGCCACTACGGTCGTTTACGACGACGGGATCGTCTACTCGACGTGCGGCTACGGATGGGGCGGCCAGGCGCTGAAGCTCAGCGTCAACGGCAAGAAGGCCTCCGTCAGCGGAGTCTGGACCGACAAGACGCTCGACGACCATTTCGGCGGCATCGTCCTGTTGAAGGGGCACGTCTTCGGCACCCCCTCGCGCGGCGGGCTGGTCATGCTCAAGCTGGCCGACGGCAAGGTCGCCTACCACAGCCGCGAGGTCAAGAAGTCATCGAACATCTTCGCCGACGGGCTCCTGTACTGCCAGGGCCACGACGGCACGATGCAACTGGTGGACCCGAACAACGGCAAGGTGGTCAGCAGCTTCAAGATCCAGCTCCAGACGGCCGGCAAGACGTGGGCCCATCC
>Ga0123329_1003746_pt1 | contig 12339 bp, 12 predicted proteins | sample BioC12SIPDNA_FD_89703 | JGI IMG/M metagenome (GOLD analysis project Ga0123329, IMG submission 89703) | Anaerobic biogas reactor microbial communites from Washington, USA - Biogas_R1_B C12 SIP DNA | ecosystem: Engineered > Bioreactor > Anaerobic > Unclassified | place: Washington, USA | collected... | reverse complement strand
TTCGGCTGTCCCCGCAGTTCGTCGCCCGATTGAAAATTTCCCACGGGACTTGCGAGCCGGCTGCGCTCGACGGAGAACGGGGCCACCCATAAGCCCAAGGAGAGAAGAGCAGCGCCAATGAGCGCGGCATCGCCTGGGTGGTGACCCCGGCACTCGCCAGCGTCTCGCCCATCACCGCTCCGCCCGGCCGCGAGATCGCGACCGGCCCCCGCCTTGACTTCCGAGACGATCAGGAACTCTGGAGCGATTGCCTTCGCACCCGGCGCGCCGCCCAACACAGGAGTCCTGCCAGGGCCGCCGCTGAGAGCACCGCGCCGGCAGCGAAGGTCAGCGGTGGTCCATAGCTCTGCCAGAGGGCGCCGGCCAACAGGCTTGCCAGCAGGGTGGCCAGCCCGACGGCGAAATGGAACATGCCGAAGGCCGATCCGCGGAGCGCCTCCGACGCGCTGTCGGCGACCATCGCCGCCAAGAGGCCTTGCGTCAACCCCAAATGCAGGCCCCAAAGGGCGATTCCGAGCATGAGGATCGCAATCTGCTGCCCCGTCGCCAGCACGACATCCGACACGATCAGCACGGCAAGTCCGGCCGCCAGCAGCCGGATGCGGCCCGCCCGGTCCGAGAGACGGCCGGCCGGGTAGGCCGATGCAACATACGCCAGGTTCATCACCACCAAGGCCAGCGGCGCCCATGCCAGCGAGAGCCCCGCCTGGTTGGCGCGGAGCACGAGGAATGCCTCGCTGAACCGGGCCAGGGTGAAAACGAACCCGATGGCAGTCACCGCCCAGAATGCACCGCCCAGCGACCGCACGTCGCGCCAATGCGGCAGTCGGCGCGGTGAGTTGTCACCGACGTGCCGCGCCGGTTCCTCCACGCCCAGCGCGAGCAGTGCCACGGATGCGATCCCCGGGAGGACCGCGATCCAGAACACCGCGCGAACGTCGTTGGCCAGGATCGTCATCAGCGCGATTGCGGCGAGTGGCCCGATCAGAGCGCCTGCCGTATCGAGGGATTGCCGCAGCCCGTAGGCCGCGCCGCGGACCTCCGGCGGTGAACAGTCCGCCACGAGCGCATCCCGCGGTGCACCGCGGATGCCCTTGCCGATGCGGTCCACAAACCGCGCGGTGAAGACCCAGGCGGCCGAGGTGGCGAGCGGAAACAGCGGCTTTGACAAAGCAGCCAGCCCATAACCGGCCACCGCCAACGGCTTGCGACGCCCCAAGCGGTCGCTGAGAACGCCCGAAAACACCTTGGTGATCGAGGCCGCGGCCTCGGCGACCCCCTCGATCAGTCCGAGTGCAACGGTGCTTGCGCCAATCACCGACACCAGGAACACCGGCAACAGCGCGTGGATCATCTCCGAGGAGACGTCCGTGCACAGGCTCACCCAGCCAAGCACCCAAACCACTCGGGGAATGCGGGATGCTGCCTGCTGCCTCTGAATCGGCTTGCCCTCGGGTCTTGCGGTCGATACACATGGAGAGGCGAGCCTTCTGGCTTGCCTCCCAAGGCTTGTCGCAATCATTCTAGGGCAGTGGATCGGAAGGGACAAGAAAAAAGGACCGCTCATGATGCGTGATGCTGGATTGGCTGGAGTTGTTTTAGCCGCGCTGGTTGGCGGGACCTGCGCGCCGCGCGCCCTGGCGGCGGCGCCGTCCGTGGACGGTTGGACCACGCAGTCGCCGCGCGAGGAGATTCGGCCCGAGTTCTCGTTCGATCCGCGGGGAGGGCCCGGCGGCGGACTCTGCTTGACGATCCAATCCGACGCGCGTGAAGGATCGCAAGGGGCATGGTCCAAGGTCTTTCCGGTCAGGGGCGGCCAGTGGTACCGCTTCGTTGCCCTTCGCCGAGTGGAAAACGGCGATGCACCCCGCCGCAACGCGGTGGCCAGGCTCCTCTGGCAGGACGACGGCGGCCGGCCGATCAAGCGGGACGAACCGTCCACGGCGAGCTTTCAGCCCGGCGCCTACCCCCGGGCCGAACCGGAGTATCCGGGCGACAAGGCCGCCAACGCGCAGGGGTGGACGGAGGTCTCCGGCACGTTCCGCGCGCCGTCGAAGGCCGCCCGTGCCGTGGTCGAGCTGGAGTTTCGCTGGGCGGCCGGCGCACGGGTCCAGTGGGCCGAGATCGCCTTGCGTGAAACGCCCGCGCCGGCCGGCCGCAAGGTCCGGCTGGCCACGGTCCACTACCGGCCCCGCGGAGGCAAGTCGCCGGCCGAAAACTGCCGGCAGTTCGCCCCCTTGATCGAGAAGGCCGCCGGCCAGCGGGCCGACCTGGTCGTGCTGCCAGAGACATTGACCTACTGCGGCACCGGGCTGAAATTCGTCGACTGCGCCGAGCCGATCCCCGGCCCGTCAACCGAGTATTTCGGCAAGCTCGCCAAGACGCACAACCTCTACCTCGTCCCCGGGCTGATCGAACGCGACGGCCGCCTGGTCTACAACGTGGCCGTATTGATCGGCCCCGACGGATCGGTCGTGGGCAAGTATCGGAAAGTCTGCCTGCCGCGAACGGAGATCGAAGCGGGGATCATGCCGGGGAGCGAGTACCCGGTGTTCGACACCTGCTTCGGCAAAGTCGGCATGATGATCTGCTACGACGGATTCTTCCCCGAGGTCGCGCGCCAACTGAGCATCCGCGGGGCGGAGGTGATCGCCTGGCCGGTCTGGGGCTGCAATCCGCTCCTGGCGGCGGCCCGAGCGTGCGAGAACCACGTCTACCTCGTCAGCAGCACCTACACGGACGCCTCGGCGAACTGGATCATCTCGGCGGTCTATGGGCACGACGGCCGGCCGCTTGCTCAGGCCGTCGAATGGGGCAGCGTGGCGGTGGCCGAAGTGGACCTTGACCGGCGGCTGTACTGGTCCAGCCTCGGCGACTTCAAGGCCGAGATTACCCGCCATCGCCCGGTTTGGCCTGGCGAGCAATAGGAGGCGGGAGCCGGGTTCCCAGCGGGCCTCACCTCACCCCCCCACTTCCCCTCGCTCCCCCTCACCCCCTCGTTCCCAAGCTCCAGCTTGGGAACGCCCCCCAAAGCCGGCATAGTGCCAAACGGCACCTGCAATGGCCAGGGGCAAAGTCTGGGGGAATGAAAGGGTTCCCAAGCTGGAGCTTGGGAACCAGTGGTAAGGTCCAATCTTGCCCACTCTTGGCCATTGGGAATTGAGCTTTAAACCTTGCCCGGTCTCGCTCACTTGCCCCGAGTGCTGAGATAGACCACCGCTTCGCCTTCAAACGGGGCTTTTAGCGTCCGTTTGGCGCCGCCGGTCACCGGGCGGCCCGCGATCGCCTCGCCGCTGGTGGGATTGGACCACTCGACCGCCAGCTTCCCCGGCGTCGCGGAGAGGTCCACGGTCAGCGGGCCGCCTTGGGGCGCGTAAATCAGGTACTCGGCCGCTTTCTCGGCGGCGTGGGCCAGGCAGTAGCCGGTGGAAGCCAGGCCGCCCGCCGGTTTCACGCAGGCGAGGTCCATTCGCTCGGCGAACCGCCGGGTCTGGCCCATCGCGCGGCGGAGCGGCTCCCAGGCCCGATCGAGCTTCGGCGTCCCGGCGAGGTGGTCGGTCCACGTCGTGCGCTTCTTGCCCTTCGAGTCGCCGGCCGCGGGGCGGTGATACGGGTCCATGAAGATCGGGTTCAGCCCGCGGCAGAAGCTCTTCCAGACCCACTGCGGATTGCCGCCAATGCCCCAGAGATGGTCGGTGTCCGCGAGAATCACCTTCGCGCCGTCGGCCGCGGGAGGGTTGTCGCGGTAGCCGCCTTCGGGATTCGGCGAAATCCAGTCCGCGGGGCTGGCGAACAGGGCGGCGTTGGTCCCTCGCTGGGCCGGATCGCGGGCGTATTGGAACGTCATCCCCACCGGATGCCGCTTGGGAAGGCGTTCTTCATACTCGTGGATGAAGCGGATGAAGTGATACTGCCACTCGGTCGAGTAAGCGCCCGACTCGTTGACGATCTCATAGAGCACGTTGTCGAGGTCGCCCAAGGTGTCGAGCACTTTGCGGACGTACGCCTCCTGGCGGGCGGTGACCGCGGGGATCGCCAGCGTCTGGATTTCGATGCCCCGCCCGTCGCCATTCGGGTCGCCGTCGATCCGGTTGATGTTGTTCGCGGCGTTCATCGGATGGCCGTCCCAGCACCACGGCGCGTCGGAGGCGTGCAGCCCGTGCCCTTCGAAGAGCATCACCGCGACGTAGACCCCCCGCTTTCCCGCCTCTTCCACGCGAGCGCGGAGCCGCGCGAAGTACGCCGGGTCGAGCTTCGCAAGATCGAACTTCGGCTTGCCGTCGCGGGCCTGTCCGGGCCCAGTGCGAGGCCAGGGGAAGGGCTCGGCGTAGGTCTGCCCGCCATCGTAGCCGTAGCGGGTCAGTTCCCAGGTCCACAGGCGGATGAAGTTGTGGTCGCGCTCGGCCAGGAAGTCGAGATATGCGGCGAAGTCGATCGGCTCGGGCGGGTCGGTCGGCCCCATGTCCTTGAAATTGTTCCAGGTGTGCGAGCCGGTCAGGTAGACGGCCTTGCCGGAGCCGTCGCTGAAGTAACGGGGATTCTCGGCATGCACGCGGAGCGGGCCTTCCATCCCAGGCGCGGCGGAGGCCCAGACGATTCCCAGGGCGGCAGCGAACGCAGCGGCACGGGCCAAAGACGGCAACTCGACGCGGCAGCAGTCTCGTATCATCGGTGTCCTCCTTTTCTCACGCGGAGCGCTGGACGGCCGCCGCGCGCCCCTTTTTACCACAATCCCCCCCCCCGCCGGCCGACCCTTCCCAAGGACGATCGTATCCCGGCGGAACCGCCGAGGCAACGCGCCGCTTGGCCCCGCGCCATTCGCGTCTGATTTGACAATCGCTTGAACATCTCCGACAATCACCCGTTGCCCTCCGCGCGGGGCGCTTGTCGCATTCCACTTCCACGTGGCGAGTGGACCGCGTAGCCGGGGAAATCCCTCCCCCGCTTCCCGGCGGGACACAACTGGCCTAGAATCAGCTTGCGTATCGCCTCGTCAGCCGTGCAACCTTCCCGGCCAGTCGCTCGACTCGCTGCCAAGGAGATTCGCCAATGGACCCGTTCCGACTCTGCGTGGCCCTCGGGCCGGTGGCGATTTACCTGCTGCTGGTGGGCACGTTGAACCTCTTCCGCCGGCCGTTTCTCGTCTCCGGCACCCGCGACACGGCGGTGCTCGGCGTGGCCGTCTCCGGGCTGGTGCTGGTCGGTCCGGTCGAGCTCTTGATGCCGGTGGCGGCCTCGATTCGCTTCGGCCCGGTTGTCTGGGCCCTGCTGATCGGGCTCTATTTCACCGTGCTGGCGGCGCTGCTCTTGTTCCTGCGCCCCCGGCTGGTGATCTACAACATCGCCCGCGAGGAATTGCGGCCGATTCTGGCCGACCTGGCGATCGACCTGGACGAGGAGGCCCGCTGGGCCGGTGATTGCCTGGTCTTGCCCAGCCTGGGCGTGCAGCTCTACCTGGAATGTTCCGGCGCTTTCCGCAACGTCTCGTTGGTTTCGGCCGGCGGCGTCCAGAATCACCAGGGCTGGGCGACGTTGGAGGAGACGCTCGAAACCGCATTGCGGCGGCTGGAGGTGGCGCGCAACTCGCGTGGTTTCAGCCTGCTCAGCGCGGGCATCCTCCTGGCCCTGATCCTGGTCTTCTCCGTCGCTGCGGACCCCCAGGCCGCCGCCCGATCGCTGATCGAGGTAATCAATCTCTGATCCTCGGCCAACATGGCCGCCGACCGACGCGGCGAAAAAAACAGAGAGTTGACTAATATTCCAAACATGCTTATGATTCACTCGGTGTTTCATGTTGGCTGGGGCCATCCAGACGTTTCCCACCGGGAGATGATGCCGTGAGTGAGCGGGGTAGAGGCGGTCTTTTCAACGACATTACGCAGTGCATCGGCAACACGCCACTGGTTCAGGTCCGCCGGCTGGCCCAGGGCTGCCAGGCAACGATCCTGTGCAAAATGGAGAACATGAATCCCCTCTGGAGCGTTAAGGATCGCATTGCCCGCGCGATGATTGACGCAGCGGAACGGGATGGCAAGTTGGGCGACGGCACGGTGGTGATCGAGCCGACCAGCGGCAATACGGGGATCGGGCTGGCGTACGTCTGCGCGGCGCGGGGATACCGGCTGGCGGTGACCATGCCGGAGAGCATGAGCCTGGAACGGAGACGCCTGCTGAAGGCCCTGGGAGCAGAGCTGATCCTCACTCCCGCCGGAGAAGGGATGCCCGGTGCGGTTCGCAGGGCCGAGGAGTTGGCCGCCGCGAATGGGAACTACTTCATGCCGCAGCAGTTCAAGAACCCGGCGAACCCTGAAATCCATCGGCGGACGACGGGGGAAGAGATCTGGCGCGACACCGAGGGCAAGGTCGACATCTTCGTCGCCGGCGTGGGGACCGGCGGGACGATCACCGGAGTCGGTAAGCTCCTGAAGTCCCGCAAACCGAGTGTCCAGGTGGTCGCCGTCGAACCGGCCAACAGTCCGGTGATCACGCAATGCCGCTCGGGGGAGGAGTTGAAGCCGGGCAAACACACGATCCAGGGCATCGGCGCCGGTTTCATTCCCGACGTGCTCGACGTGAAGATCCTCGACGATGTGATTCGCGTTCCGGACGACGACGCGATGGAAACCGCCCGCCGATTGGCCAAGGTCGAAGGCTTGATGTGCGGCATCAGCAGCGGCGCCGCGGCCTGGGCGGCCATCCAGATCGCCAGCCGCGAGGAGAACCGCGGCAAGCTCCTGGTCGCCATCCTGCCCGACCTGGGCGAGCGCTATCTCTCGACCCGCCTGTTTCCCGAGTAGCCCTCGGACGAACGAGGGTTGGCGGAAGACGCGCGCGCCCCGGCCCCGCCGTCACGGTTGGGGCGGCGCGGGAATCGAGGGCATCTGGATATTCATGTCGGGCGAGGAGTCGGGAAGCTGGATGCGGACGCCCGGCGGCCCTTCCGGCATGTCCAGCTTGACACCCGGCGCTGCGCGGCCGTCGTCCCCCTCCCCTTGCGTCTCTCCACCTTCCGGGGGCGACCAGCTTGGCGCATCGCCCGGCCCCCCCCCGGCGCCCGTATCGAGCGAGAGTCTCGTCGCCCCATTCAGAACAACGGCGTCGGCAGCCGCGATGACCCAGGCCCCTTCGAGCTGCCGGGCGCGGATGCTCACGTCGGCCGCACCCTTGGGACCTTCGACACGCAGGTTGAACTGCTCCGGGTAGGCGCCGCTCGGCAGCCAGCGCGTGTCGCGGATCGGCGTGCCGAGATGTTCGCCAAGCTGAGCGTCCGCTTGGATCAACTTGAGCGCCGTGACAAACGGCGGGTTGCTCCGGGTTCGATACACAATCGCGGCAAACAGGCCAACGCCAATCACCAGGATCAGCAGCAGGACGCGCGCCAGGCGCCCGAGCCAGCGCCGGCGCGGAGCCGCCTGCGGGGGGGTGGGCATGGCTTCCATGGAGACTCCTTCTCGATTAGATACGGCAGCCGATTGCCGCAAACCGCGGGGATGGCTGCACTCAATGGTGGTTGCGGGGATTAAGCCTCGCCGGCTGCGTCCGCGGGCTTGTGCTTCGCCGTCTTCTCGGCCGTGGCTTTCGCCCCGGCGTCCTTTTCGAGCCGTGCCAGTTCCAGTTCAGAGAGGTTCCCCCTGGCGGCCGCTTGCGCTTCGTCTGCAGCAGCCGGCGGCGCCTTCGCCGGGGCCGGCCGCCGCGCCGGTTCCTTCGGTTTCGGCTTGTCGATCACTTTCAAGAAGTCGAGCTCGAGGTCGTACCAACCGCGATCGTCGAATTCGACAAGCGCCCGGCCGGCGGCGTTGACCGTGTGGACCCGGCCGATTTTGCCGGCGAAGCGGGCCAGGTCCGGGCGATTGCCGTCCACCACGACATACTTGTCCGTGTATTCAAGCCGTAGCTTCTCGACGCGCTGGAGCAGCATGCGACTGGTTCACCCTCCCTCAATTCTCAACCCGCCAGCGCAGATAGGCATCCAGGAAAGGCTGGATGTTGCCATCGAGCACACTGTGGAAGTTGCCGATCGTGTAGCCCGTCCGCGAGTCCTTGACGCGCTGGTCCGGGTGAAGGAAATAGTTGCGGATCTGCGAGCCGAAACCGACCTTCGGCTTCTGGTTGTACTTGGCCGCCAGCTCTTCTTCGCGGCGGATCGCCTCGAGACGCGCCAGGGCGGCCAAGAGCATTTTCCGCGCCGTGGCGCGATTCTTGTGCTGGCTCCGCTCGTTCTGGCATTGCACAACCTGACCGGTCGGGAGATGCGTCAGGCGGATCGCGCTGGAGGTCTTGTTGACGTGCTGCCCGCCCGCGCCGCTGGCGCGAAAGATGTCCTCGCGTACGTCGTTCTCCCAGTCGATCTCGATATCGATCGATTCATCCACCTCGGGTGTCACATCGATGGAAGCGAAGCTCGTCTGGCGCTTCCCCTCGGCGTTGAATGGACTGATCCGGACCAGGCGGTGCATCCCCTCCTCACCCTTCAGGTAGCCGTAGGCCATCGGCCCGCGGACGGCGATGCAGGCGCTGTTGATCCCCGCCTCCTCGTTGTCCTGCCGGTCGAGCAATTCGACCTTGTAGTCGTTCTTCTGCGCCCAGTTGATGTACATCCGCAGGAGCATCTCGGCCCAGTCGTTGGCGTCGGTCCCGCCGTCTCGAGCGTTGATCGACAGCAGGGCTGAATGGCTGTCCATCGGGCCGTCGAGCAGGGCCTGCAACTGGAGGTCCTCGACCATCTTCTCGAGTTTCTCGATCTGTCGGGGCGCCTCGGCCGCAAATCCCTCGTCCTCCTCGGCCATTTCGATCATCGCCTGGAGGTCTTCATAGGCGGACAGTGCCCGGTCGAGCGGTTTGAGCAGCGACTTGAGCGACTTCAGCTCGGCGACCACGGCGCGGGCCTGCTCCGGATTGTCCCAGAAATTCGACACCGCCATCTGCTCTTCGATCCGGGCCACCTCGTTCTTCTTGCCCGCATAGTCAAAGAGAGTCTCGTAGCTGGAGGAGTCGTTGCTGAATCAGCTCGGCATGATCGATCAGTTCCCTGCTCACGAAATGGACCTCCAGGAGGGTAAACGCGGACCAATACTTGTTGTTCTGCGCAAGATCGAGGGACTGGGCGGGGGCGGCGACACGGCACGATTGCCAGCCCCAGCCAGTCCGGACCGGGTCAGTATACCAGACGAGCGGCCTTGCTGAGTAGTCCGAGCGGCTCATTTCCCGGGGCAGGCGGGCCGGCAGCGCGACCGACCCGGAGGCGATTGCCACGTGCCTTGGCCTCGCGATACTACACGTCTTCTCGAGAGAGCGAAATTCCCACAATCCACCGCGTGCCGTGTCATGGGAATCCGACCGCCCGGTGCGCGCGAAATGGCCGCGGAGGTTGTCATGCGCTATTTGCCGATTCCGATCGTCGTCGTAACCATGGCGGCGTATGCCCAGACCGGAGTTGCCGCGGGACTCGGCAATCCGATCGAGATGGACGGCGAAAGCGGCGCCGAGATCTCTACGTGCTCGGCGACGACGAGCGGCCCGCCGACAATATTTACGGCGAGCAGCCCTACGGCGACGCCACGGGTCGCCGGATCGCCATCCGCTACTACCCGGCGCCGGGCAGGCCGGGGGGCCTGAACATTTTCGACCTCGAGGACGGTTCAAATCACGAGAGCCTATCTGGAAAACCGCCTTTCCCTGCCGATCGCCCCTACACGCCGCGTCCCACCGGCCACGGGGCCTGGATCGGCCAGACGGGCAGCATCTTTTTCTCCACCGGCTGGAATGCAACGGCCAAGGGGAACGTTTGGAGCGGAAAAGTCGGAGACGACAAACCGGCGCTGGTGCACGAGGGCAAACGGTTCGGCCATGTGAGCGTATCGCGCGACGGCAAGTACTGGATCGGCGACTGCGGAGAAGAGGGCGTTCCAATCTACATCGGCAGTTTCGCAACGGGCCGCTGCAAGCGGGCGTGTTTCAGCCGCACGGAGTACGACGGCAAGCAATGGAGCCACGCGCACCCGTACCTGACGGCGGACAACAAGTGGCTGATCTTCGGCGCGCGGCGCAATGCCCACCCGCAAGCATATGGGGCGAAGTTGAAGAAGGGGTGGCTGGACACGTTGTAGCAGCCCAGTCATGCCGGCTTCCGCCCCCGGCTGGGAAGGTGAAAGTTTTAGCCGGTTTCGAGACATAATGGTTCCCGTTTTTGTTCCGGCTTGAGTGCTTGTGTGATCCGACCACGAACGCTCTGTACTGTGGAGCCGAGATGCGATCGACACCAGTCCCATACATTCTGGTTGGTAACGTCTTGCATCGCCGCTTGCACTGTGGCTACGGATTGACTTCCCACGAGGGCTCCAATACTCAACGCCATTCCGGTCATCCCGTGTGGCCCACGTTCTCCAGCCAGATACTTGAACTTACCGATAATCGATTCCAACACTTCACTCGATCCCAACAGCCGCTCTCCTTCTTGCGCGCGCTGTCCTTCCTCTTTCACGAATTCCAACAACTGCTTGCGAATGCTGCGCGCTGCGGGAACGGTTGTCGGCGGCAGGATGGCCGCGAGTTCCGTCGCCGCCTCCGAGTGAATTCCCTCGTGCCGCACATAGTGTTCGGTTGCTTCGACCACTGCGAGCATTTCTCGCCAGCGGCGTATCTGGGTGGCGAACTTCCGCAGCCATCCCAGCTTCGTCTCCACCTGGGACGATTTCAAGCCTGCCGCCCGGATTGCCTTTCGGGAATCCAGCAACTGCAAATGCTTTCCCGCCCAGTCCGTCAGCACGTCGACGTTCATGTATCGCGCCTTGCTTCGTTGCTGGGGAGGCGCCAAGCCAGCCAACTCGGTGAGCGAAACACGCTGCTTGAATCGATGAACCTGCTCCACGAACGGACGCCACGAGGCATCCCGTTCCAAGGCATGCTTCAACAGGCAGGCTGTCTTGTGCTTGATGTCGTACATCCAGGTAGTGCCCTGATGCTTCTGGCGAAAGAGGTCGATGCCACAGTGCAGATCCGACCCGCTATCGCTGACAATCGCCCGGGGAACTCCTGTCTTGGCTGCGGCAGCCTGCAATTGCCGATACACCACCTTCCCATTCGATTCCGTCACCGGCTGCAGGTCGATCAAGTCGACATCCTCGTGGCGAAGGACACGGCTGTCGAGTTCTTCCCAAGCCGACTGGCGAATCCCCACAACGATCAGACATTTGTGGTCACCGATCTGCAGGGTGTGGTCCACGATCCACATCCAGTCATCCGCCCCCTCCTTCGGGCAGGTCAACCGGTACAGTCCCAATCGCAGCAACCACAAACGCACCGAATAATAGCTGGCCACTGCGGCGTCGATACCGGCCCAATTCCAACTCATGCTCAGCACCGCGCCTACCCGTCGCAGGGGTGTTCCTGCGTGCAACACCAAAGCCAAGCTGCCTGCCATTACCCCAAGAGAGTATTGGTGCCGCGGAAGTTGGACATCCAGGTCCTCCGCGTCTATCCGGGTCAAGTCTCGTACCTCCGGCCCTCGGGCCGCGGGAGATTCACTGCCCGCGGTTTTTTGTTCCCGCTTTGGGCGGTCGTGGATCCACCTCGGAGTATCTTTCGGCGCTCTGGGCTTTCGCTTTCCAGCGATCCCGGCTCTCTGTCATCTTGGCCAGCCGTATCTTCAGGCTCTTGTTCTCCTCCTTGGCTACCTTACACTTGCTCTTCCACTGATCCCGACTCCGACGAAAGAAACGAAGTAACTTGGAAAGCGGACTGCGATAACCGAGTGTTTCAGCGACCGACATCAGATGACCTCCATGAACGTGCGAATCCATCCCTCCCGAGCCGCAAAGCGGCACGACAAAACATCACTCAATGGAACAAATATCGGAAATCCAGGCCAGGCCAGTTTTTCCCGAGAATTCGGGACTTTTCACCTCCCCAGGCGAATTGTGCAGCCGGGGGTAATGTGGTGAACATGCAACGTGATCTTCGCCAAAACTCTTGCGACTGGCAAGCCGTTGGAACGCAAAAGGCGCCAAAAGGTGCAAAAGGTGCCACCCATATGTGCAAAAGGTGCCACCCATAGACTGGCACACAATGCCAACCACAGGTGCCACCCACAAATCGTAAAAGGTGCCACCCACAAATTCGCGAGAAGACGGTGAGCCTTTCGGAGCCTTTCGGTCCTGCCAGTGTCCGATCGGACTTTTATGGTGGCACCTTTAAGCCGGCACCTTTAAGCCGGTGGGGCCGCTGCGGCAGATTCCCGAAAGGACTGCGGTGAGGGCCGATCACCGAGATTTCCGCGGTCCGCCGCGCGATTGTTCGGCGCAAGACCCGCGGATTTGCCCACACGCAGCGCAGAACGATCCC
>Ga0123329_1003743_pt1 | contig 12345 bp, 9 predicted proteins | sample BioC12SIPDNA_FD_89703 | JGI IMG/M metagenome (GOLD analysis project Ga0123329, IMG submission 89703) | Anaerobic biogas reactor microbial communites from Washington, USA - Biogas_R1_B C12 SIP DNA | ecosystem: Engineered > Bioreactor > Anaerobic > Unclassified | place: Washington, USA | collected... | reverse complement strand
TCTTCTGGTTGGCCGCTTCGTCCGCGAACCCACTGAGGATGACGTGTGGCTTGTCAGGCATGGGAAGCTCCCGGGATTTGAGTGGGGTGAAAGGGTGCCGGCCGCGGAAACGACCTTGGCTGCAGCCGTATTCTCAAAGCGCCGGTTGCCCGCTGCAAGGGGGCAGGACTTCGCTGGGCTGTGGCCACCCGGCTTGCGCGACGCTGGCACGCGTGGCACGGATACGGTATCTTCGATCTTCACGTGTATGACTTTTCCACTGCGGGCGGTCGCACCCTGACGCGAGCGCCCGCGAATTGAAGGTTCAGGAGACTGGACAATGGATGCTCACCCGCCCTTGATCGAACATGCCGGAGAGCCGCAATCGAACGCACTACGCGGTCGTCTGAGCCGTGTGGAGCCCAAAGGGCTGCGAACTTACACGCCTTCGCTGGCGATGGTGGCCAGGAGCCAGGGGTGTTACGTCTGGACACCCGAGGAGCGCAAACTGGCCGATTTCACGTCGGGTGTGCTGGTGTCGAATCTGGGTCACAATCCGGTGCGCTGGTGGCAACGCGTCTGGCGCTACATGCAGCTTCCTGACGTGCATGCCGTCTCCGACGCCTTCGTCTCCGCGATGCCGCTCACTTCCTACAACGCCGCCTCGGAGCTGGAGGTCGACTGCTGCGAACGCCTGCTGGCAAACATGCGCGCTCAGCCGGGCGGCGGCCGGATGGAACAGGTGCTGTGGGCGGCCAGTGGCAGTGAGGCGATTCAGAAGTCGCTGTGGGCCTCCCTGCGTTTCACGCCCGGGCGCGACGTGATCCTGGCCACACGCCGAGGGTTCCACGGCAAGAAGGGACTGGCCAACGCTGTCACCGGATCCGAGACCGATCCGGACCGCGATCCCCGTGTCCGCTTCATTTCGTTTCCGACCGACGAGTGCTGCGACGTACAGCGGCGCCGCGAGCCGATCGATCTGGCCCCGTACGAACGGGAACTGCAGAGTCTGGCGGACGAGCTGGCGGGACGTTTCTGCTGCCTGATCACCGAGCCCTACCTGGGCGGCAGCGGCTCGTTTCACCCGCAGCCCGAGTACCTGCAGCTGCTGGAGCGGTTCTGCCGCCAGCACGACATCATCTTCATCCTCGACGAGATCCAGTCGAATTTCGGACGCACGGGACCGATGTATGCCTACACGCACTACGGAGTGGAGCCCGACATCGTGTGCCTGGGCAAGGGGCTGGGCAACGGTGTTCCGGTGAGCGCGGCGGTGGGCCGGGCCGATGTGCTCGGATCGCTGGACTACGGGCACGGATCGGACACGTGGAGCGCCCATCCGCTGGGCTCTGCGGCCGTGCTCGCCACGCTGGACGAATTCGAGACGACCGATGTGCTGGCACAGGGTCAGCGTCTGTCTGCGACGCTCGAACATGGACTGGAACGGCTGAAGGAAACCGGCATCGTGGCCAATGTCCGGGGCGAAGGGTGCGTCTGGGGTGTGGAGTGCCGCGATATCGGTGCGCTCACGGGGCGCGATGTGGCCAATGCGTGCGTCAAGGCCTGCTACCTGGGAGACGACCGGGGACGTGCCGTACACCTGCTCGGACCGTTGGCCAGCAAAGTGCTGCGCGTCAGTCCGCCGCTGGTCATGCCTGTCGACGAGGCGCGGGACTACCTGGACGCGATGTACGACGTGTTCGGGACGGTCGCCAAGCAGGTGAGCTGAGCGGGTGGGAGGAGCGAGCGAAGCGTGGCCCCTGAGTTGCTGATGCGTCGGGCGATCGAGGACGCCTGTGCGGCCCGGGGGTTCAACGAACTGCGTCTGCCGGCCCGCGAACTACTCCGGCTGGGACCAAACTGCTCCGGCTGGGACACCGTCCCGTCGCGCTGGTCGACGGCGCGTTGACGCCGGAGTGCCGCGCGCTGGTTTCAGAATGGTGGAGGGGCCCGCCCGCACGAGCTACTGAGCGCGCTGGTACTGAGCCGTGACGGTCGTGGTGATGCCGCCGCGGGGGCTGAACGCCGCGGCTAGCCGGAGCTGCCGTGGCTGCAACACCGCCGCCAGGTCGTCCAGGATCCGGTTCGTGACATGCTCGTAAAAGATCCCCTCGTTGCGGTACTGCTGCAGGTACAGCTTCAGGCTCTTGAGCTCCACGCACCGCTGGTCGGGAACGTACGTGATCGTCAGCTTGCCGAAATCAGGCTGGCCGGTCTTCGGGCAGACCGACGTGAATTCGGGACAGACGATCTCAATCGTGTAATCCCGCTGCGGGAACTGGTTGGCGAACGTCTCGAGCATGTCCCGCAAGGCCGCACTCATCGCCGCATCTCCTCTGTGTCAGGTACCCCGCACCAGTCCGAACCACTCGACGTGTTTGCGCGCACAGAACCGGAAGCCGTGCTCCCGGCAGTAGGGTTCCAGCCAGTTCCGCGTCAGGTTCAATCGCCCGACCTCCGTGCCTTGCGGCATGAGCATGACCCAGTCGCGTTCGATTTCGGGCATTGCGTCCAGGTACCGATCGATCTCCTCCAGATCGTGCGGGTCATCGACGACGAATTTGACCTGGTAGGCATGTTCGCGGATCAAGCGGCGCACGACGTCGGGCGCGTGCCGCGCCCGCTCATGCCGCCGCTTCCACCGCTCGTGCGCGGTGCCCCGTGGCGCCGAATTGGACAGCTTGGGGCTGATGGACATCAGATCACAGTGGAGTGGCAGGTACAGGGTGCCGGCAGTCTCTACCGTGATGTGGTAGCCGCGTTTATTGAGTGCCGCGCAGAGCGGAATCAACTCGGCGTACAGCATCGGTTCGCCGCCGGTGATGACGACATGCTCCGCGTCGTAGGCCAGGATCCGGCGCAGGACGGTGTGCACGGACAGGTCCTCACCCTCCGGGTGCCACGAAGCGTAGTGTGTGTCGCAGAACCAGCAGCGCAGATTACACCCCGCCGTGCGCACGAACACGCTCTCCGTTCCGGTCAGGAACCCTTCACCCTGGATCGAGCAGTAGATTTCCGCAATTCGCATGACGCTCGGACGCTTGGACGGAAAGGCCGGCCAGCATCCCCGCCAGACCGGTCCCCGCAGGGCGTCCGGCCTGCCGCGGCAGTGGCTGCCCTACGTGGCTGTTTCGTCGAGTGTAGCAGATCAGCCGCGTTGCGGGAGGCGGGGCGCGAAGTACGGCCGGCCGCCGGGCCACTGTGCGCCGGCGATTTTTTCATTTCATCGCATCGCACTGGATCGCATTGCATCTCAGCTCTGCGTGTCTCATCCCTGCGAGCGGCTGCCTTCCGCCTGCTCGCGCCGCACCCATTCACCCCAGTCAGCCTGCAGCGGTGCCTGGCAATGTGGGCAGCCCACGTGGCGCCCCAGCTGATCGGTGCGCAGATGCACCTGCTGCTGGCACTGCGGGCACGGTACACGGAACCGCAGCCGGCGGTCGGCCAGGTGCTCCCAGACCTCCGCGGGGACGCCGGCGAGGTCAATGTCGTCGGCGGTGAGGACGGTGAGCAGGTCGCGGGTCACGGGGGTCACAGCCGCGATGCGGTTTGCCAGGCGGCGGACCGAATTCTCGAAGGTGTTGCGGGCCAGACGCCCATTACCGAAATGCTCGTCCCGCGCGTCGTAGAGCCAGTGGAATCCCAGCAGCAGTTTCGCGCGCGCCTGGCAGGGCAGCACGTAGTGGTTGGCTTCGCACATGAGCTGGAAGATCCGGGCCAGCTCCGCCGGCCGGTAGTCGTCGAACTGCAGTTGCGTATTGAACCGCGAGCTCAGGCCGGGGTTACTCCTCAGGAGCTGGCCGATAGGCTGCGGGTAGCCGGCGATGATGACGACCAGCCGCTCGCGATCGTCCTCCATGCGTTTGACCAGCGCCTGTACCGCCTCCTGCCCGTACGCGTCCTCCGGTCCGCTTGCGATCAGACTGTACGCCTCGTCGATAAACAGGATGCCATCCAGCGCTTCATCGATTTTGCGCTGGGTTTTGGGGGCGGTCTGTCCCGCGTATTCCGCCACCATCCCCGCTCGGTCGGTCTCGACCAGATGCCCGCGACGCAGCAGTCCGAGCGACTTGAAGATCCGGCCCACAATTCGCGCCACGGTGGTCTTGCCGGTGCCGGGATTTCCCCCAAACACCATGTGCAGGCTCAGCTGGTGCATCGGCAAGCCGGCTTCCCGGCGGCGCTGCTGCAGATTCAGATAGTTCGTGAGGGTTGTGATCTCGTGCTTCACGCCCGCCAGACCAACAAGCTGCTCCAGGTCCTGCAGCGCCTGTTGCAGCGAGTCGCTCAGCGAGGCACTGTCCTTCTCGACAGCGTCGTCGGGCAGTCGCAACTGCTTTTGTTGCGGTTGCGGCGTGTGCCGAGACTCCAGCCGCGGGGACTCGTGGTGTATGATCTCAGCGTGGGTCTCCGTCGCTTGCGGGGCCTCGCCCGGCGGCGTTTCTTCCAGCTGGATGCGGCACAGGTGGACCTGGATCTCCTGCTGGATCGCGCGGATCGCGTCCGTCTCCCGGGCCGTAACACAGCCGTCAGCCTTGGCGACCAGGTTCGCGACTCGCAGCACCACCGTCTCCAGCTCGGGCACGAAGTTGCGGATCTTCACAATCCGGTCGAACGGGCGGAGCAGGCTGTACCATGCCAGGCGACCGGCGTCGCGGAACATGCGTTGGGCGATGTCGTTCAGTTCCTTCCCGGCCGGCCGCTGTTGCCAGAGATGATCGACCAGTTCGCGGGCCAGCTGCTGCTCCACGTCACTCCACTTCTGATCCGCCCGCGCGACGCTGGTGTAGATCTTGACCAGCAACCCCTGGTGCAGATCCACCATGCGGCGAATCAGTTCGCGCCGCGCCGTGTCGTCCGCCCCCGGCTGGTCCTGCAGCGCCACGCGGGCGGCGTGGATGTACAGCCGTTTGCAGTCGCTCAGCGACTCCCGGAACTGGTCAATCACGTCCACCGATCGATCATTCACACAGATGCCTCGACAATGCGTTCGGCAAGCGCCTCGCACAGCGGATCGTACTGCTCGGCGCAGAACCCCACGTGCAGATGACGCCGCCAGCCTTCCGCATATTGAAAACGCTGCGACAGGCGCCCCACGGCCGCATCCTGGTCGCGCATCGTCTGCAGGTACGAGTCCATCCCCTGGCTCTCGTCCAGCCAGCGTTTCTGACTGACGTGCCGGGCCAGCATGCGGACTTTGTCCTCCTCCCGGTCCGTGATGTCGACGTAGAAGTCTGGCAGCACCGGGCGCCGGAGCGGGTCGCAGTTCGAGTAGGGCTGAGCATGATACACGGCGACCGGCTTCTGGATCGCTGCGCGGGGCGGCACCACCGGATAGTTCGGCATGCCGCGCGCAAAGGCGGCCGTCACCGCCAGCCGGCCGGCATTCACATGGTCTTCCATGTAGTCCACCGGGCTGTGCGTCAGCACGATGTCCGGCGCCACCTTCCGCATCACCGACGTGACCTGTGCGAGCAAGGTACGATCGTAGAAGATGTCCAGGTCGGCGCAGATGCTCTCGTGATACACTGCGCCGATGCTGGCCGCCGCCTCCATCGCCTCGCTCCGCCGCATCGCGACAATCGTCTCCGTGTCGTACTGCGTCGTACCCAGCCCCCCATTGGCTATGTTCATGTAGTGCAGCTCATATCCCGCGGCACCCAACAACATGAATGTGCCCGACATCATGAACTCGATATCATCCGGATGTGCCGCGATAGCAAACGCTGTTCTGGTCATTGCGATGGCCTCAAAGTTCAGTTTTCAGGAATTGGTTTCAGGTAACAGGTGCCGGGCGGCAGGCGACCGGTGGCTGGAGCGGAGGACGCGTGTACCCGGATGGGAGACGCAGGGCACTGGCGCATCATCGTTCCTCCCGCAGGGCGGCCAGCAAGGGGACGCGCAGCGTGGCGCGTGCGGCCCAGGCACCCGCAATGATGCCCACAATCAGGACAATTAGCAACATGGCTCCCAGACCTCGGAAGGGGACTGCGGCGCCGCCGCCGAACATGTGCGGGATGACCGCCAGCAGCGCGGCGGCGACTCCGGCGGCCAGTCCGGCCAGCAGCAGCAGGATGTTCTCCAGCAGCACCAGCTGTGCGAGACGCCGGCGGCGGAAGCCCGCGGCCCGCAGCAGCCCCATCTCACCCCGGCGCTCCAGGACGCTCCGCAACTGCACGGCCGCCAGACCGAAGGTGCCCAGCAGCAGGCCCAGCGCACCGAGGCTCTGGAACGTGCGCAGGTATGTGTTCTGCAGCGTCATCAGGCTGGCCAGGATGCTGCGGCTCTCCGTCGCGTCGCAGCCCTCGTCGCTCCAGCGATCCTCCAGCGCTTGCGCTGTATCGCGCAGCGCCCGGGTCTGTGTGTCGATCAGGAAGTACCGGTGGCCGCTGATTGCCGGAAACAACTGGCGGAAATCAGCGTCGGAGATCAGCAGATTGCCGTGCAGGATGCTCAACGAAAGCAGCCCCGCGACGCGGAACTCAACCGGGCGACCGTCGTAGGTGAACGTGAAGCGTTCTCCGATCCCGCGATACAGCTTCAGGCTGTAGATCGCCGTCTCCTGGTCTATCACTGCCGGGATGGGTTCGCCGGGTGGAGTAGGGCGGTCACTCAGTATGTGCCAGGGGTTGGCCTGCTCCCGCGCAGTGTGTGCTGCGGACTTCGAGAAGCGGAACCTGGCCGCGCGCCGGGGGGAGTCGAATGCGGAGACGAAGTCCTGGGGGACGCCGAGGATCCGCGGCTGATTCGATCGGTACAGATTGCCGCAGCTCGCGTCGTCGCCGGGGCGCACCCGGAACGAGTAGACGCGCACGGCGGGCAACTGGCCGGTCGGCGGGCCAGTCATGGTCTGCCAGTCCACCTCGGCGTTGAGGTCCTCAAAGATCGGCTGCGATGACTCGGCCACCAGTTCAAACCCACCCGTCCCGGTCTCGGTCGGCTCCAGTTGAAACGCGCTCATCGCCACAATCAGGAAGCTGGCCGTGGCGATCAAGCCGATGGTCAGCGTGCTGCGGCCCGGATTACGTGCGGCGCTGCGTGCGGCGAGTTTGAGGAGTGGGAAGCGGCCGGAGATCGCAGCCCGGTGACCGCTGCCCGAGCGTAACGCGTGCCAGATGCCGAGCAGCATTGCCGTGAGCAGGGCGGCTCCTGCTCCCACAAAGGCGCCGGCCTGCTGCTGGCCGGCCAGAGAGCTCGCGGCGCCGGCCAGGACGGCGGCGACGACCACCAGCGCTGCGGCGGCGAACACCGGCGCACGCCCCTGGCGCGCCGTCCCCGGACTGGCCACCGTGACCTGGCCGGAGAGCAGACGTCGCGCCGGAACTCGGCGCGTCTGTAACACGCTCCAGAAAATCGTCAGGCCGGTTGCCAGCACACCGGCCGTGTAGCCGATCAGCAGGCTGCGCGCGGTCCAGTGGAATGTGAGGAACGGCGCGCTGATCGCGCCCAACCACCACGACTTGCTCTGCAACCCGGCCAGTATTAAACCGGCGTAGCCCAACCCGATCAGCACACCCAGCGCACTGCCGGCGGCTGCCACGGCCAGCCCCTCCGCCACCAGCACGCGGCGCACCCGCCGCACCGACCAGCCAAGTGCCAGCAGCAGGCCGACCTGTGCCGCCCGCTGGTCAAACCCAAGCCGGAACAACAGCGCGACCAGCAACAGCGCCGCCACAATAATGAAGAAACTCAACGACAGAAACAGCATGTCAAAGGGCGTGTTACCGGACGAGGCGGCCAGCTGGCGGGCCTTGATCGGCTGGAACTCGAATCCCAGCGTGACGCCGTCATGCGCCAGCTGGGACAGCAGCTGCCGCTCGATCGCGTCCGCGGTGAGCCCCGCCCGAGCCGGCAGCCGGTACGACGTGGCCGCGCCGAACCGGCTCCCCCACAGCCGGCGCCCGGTGGCCAGCGACACATAGGCTTTGGGAGTTGTGGCATAGTTCTCCCAGTACGCGTCGTCCTGCGAACGAATCAGCCGGTAGTCGATCGTGAACGGGACCTCCCAATCGTCAATCGACTGCTGATCCGTGAAGCCTTTCACCACGGGTGTCAGGGCCGGATCGTTGGCAATTGTCGGGCACTCGGTGAACTGCAGCCGCCGCGACGGCAGATACGGCTCGGCCGGTCGGGTCAACGGCGCGATGGCCTGTACCGTCAGCAGCTGTTGGGCTTCGACCGCAGCACCGTGCGTCGTTTCCGGCTCGAAGTACGTCAGGCGAACCAGGTCGCCGGGCGCCACACCCAGGTCGTCGGCCGCCCAATCGGTCAGCACGACCTCGTCCGGGCCCGGAGGGGCGATGTGCTGGCCGTCCACCGACAGCAACTGAAAATCGTCCGACGGGTCGAGGGCGGTGATCATGGAGTAGGGCAGCGGCACGGCCTCCGGCTGACTGACCGATTCGAGTCGATTTGCCAGATAGGTGAAGACGCTTTGGCCACCCGACCCGGCAAACGCGCGATGCGCCGCCGCTTCCACGGCAGGGGGCAGTATCATGCTCTGGCTGCTGAGGCTGAAGTAGTCGTAGATCCGCTCTGCCTGTTCGGACGGCAGGTCCGGGTGATACAGCCGTACGTGCGAGAGGGTCAGCCCGAGATCGTCGAGTGTGGGACGCAGGGCAGATGCCAGATCGGGCGTGGCCGCGGCGGCGCCGGGCGCTGCCCTGGCGGCGACCAGGATACTGTTGACGCGGCCAGGCTGGTCCAGGCCGGACTGCAGTTGTTCGAGCGACACATAGGCGTTGGCCGGCAAGGTCTGGGTCGGGGTGAGACTGAACTGCCCCAGCCCGGCGGCCGGCACGATCTCGATCACTCTCAACCGCGGGAAACTGCGAATGCGATCGGCCTTCTCACCCAGTGGACTGTCGGCCGGTATGTCGGCTGCCTTGGGCAGCCGCAACGTCACGCGGTCGCCCACATCCGCCTGCAACTCATCGGCCAGCGTCTGATTCAGAATGATCTCGTCGCGGTCCGGACACCTGCTCGGACGCAGCGCGGCATCCTCCTCGAAACTCCAGAACGATCCCTCTCCCGCCACCTCCTGGCTGCTGGGACTGGCGACCACCAGCACGTTGGCGGCGCGCGTCACGCCGTTGGCGCCCGGTTGTTCGATCGTCGCCTGCGGGAACAGCATCACGCCCACCGCACGTTCGCAGTGCTGCGAAAACGCGGGAGCACTTGCCAGGTCCGTCACCAACTGCTCGCGGAAGAACCGGTCGACCAGCAGAAGCGCGTCGATCCGACCCAGGCGGTCGAGCGTCAGGTGCCGCAGGCTCCCACGCACACTGTCCCCGACCAGCAGGGCACCGGTGAGCACGGCGGTTGCCGCCGCCACCCCCGATCCCACCGCCGCGCTGGCGCGCCAGTGGTAGACCAAAGCTCGGAATGCCAGCCGCAGGAGGGTCACCGTTCGTTCGCTCTTTCGTCTTCAGTCACGCGCCTTACCTGCCCGCGTCCACGCTGCATACCGGCGCCGGGCCGGAGCCATGACACAATTGCACACCGTCAGTTACACGTTCGACAGCTGCCCGTCGTCCAGACGCCGGCGCTGCTGGAGCAAGTCGGCCAGTTCCAGGCTGTGAGTGACCACGATCAGCATCGTCTGTTCTTCCTGCTGGAGCTGCAGCAGCAGTCGCGCGACTGCCAGGGCGTTCGTGTGATCCAGGTTCCCCGTCGGCTCATCGGCCAGTACCAGTCGCGGTCCAGTGATCAGTGCCCGGGCCACGGCCGCGCGTCCACGTTCGCCCCCCGAGAGCTCCGACGGACGATGGTCCAGGCGGTCTTGCAGCCCGACCCGCTCCAGCAGTTCGCGGGCCCGTTGCAGATCCCTGGCCGTCGGAGCACCTTCAGCCAGAGTCGGAATCAGGACGTTTTCCAGGACGGAGAGCTGCGGCAGCAAATGGTGATCCTGGAACACGAACCCGATATGCCGATTGCGGAAGCGGGCCAATGCGGCTTCTTCCAGCCGGTAGGGATCCTGGCCGTCCAGGGTGACAGTTCCCTGGGTGGGCGGATCCAGCGTGCCGATGGCGTACAGCAGCGTGCTCTTGCCCGACCCGCTCGGTCCCACGATAGCCAGATTCTCTCCCGCCGACAGCGCGACCGAGACGTCGCGCAGCACCGGCAGCGGCCCGGAACGCGTCGCATAGTGCTTGGCAACATGGTCAACAATCAGATCCGGCATGCCGACAGCTCAAACCTTCCCAGGTGCATCGAGCGTTGATGCGGGACGTTCCCCTCACCAACTCACCAATGTGGCGGAATTGTCGCCCCAACTCAAGCCACGATAGAGTTGAGCAGAGCCAGCGTTCCCACTCCGTAGAACGAGTATTCGACGTCGCGTTCCTCGTCCCACACGCCAGCCAGGAAGCCACCGTCGGGGTGGGCCAGGGACCGGGCATAGCTGAGCGCGGCAGCCACCTGCAGCACATCGATGTGGTCGAGGTCGGCCAGGGTCAGGCAGCCGGTGAACGTGCTCAGCAGATCCGCGACCGGAATCCGCGAGTTGGCCAGCAGCCCCCCCTCAGTGTTCTGCATCTGGCCGAGGAAGGCGGCGGTCGAGGCGACGTCGGCGGGTTCGAGCGCGTCGAGCATCCGCAGGACGCCGATCGCCGCCGCCGTCGGATTCGTCCCTGCCCGCTTGCCGACGCGAATCTCCAGAAACCCGCCATCCGCCGACCTCTGTGCGCGGGTGAACCGCACGACGTTTTCCGGGTCAGTCAGCGGATGGTCGATCAGCTGCAGGCACAGCAGCGCGAGGAATGTATGGTAGGTGCTTCCGGCGGTGCCTTCCGGCCCTTTGGCGAACCCGCCATCCGCACAGCGCAGCGCCTGCAGTTCGGCGGCCAGAGATGCCTTCCAGCGCGGCCCCGCGTCGGCCAGGACGTCGATGCCCGCCGCCGCGTCCAGTTGGGCGGCCCCGAACACGAGCGACATCCGATCGATCAGCGGTTCATCGCTGGTCAGTCTCGCTCGCAGGAACTCTCCCGCCCGCTGGGCTACCGCTCCGTGCAGTTCACCGAGTATCGCCAGGCCGCGCAGCGCGAAGCTCGTGTAGTACAGGTTGCTCTCCCCCTCACGCCCGGCGAACCCGCCGTCGGCGCGCTGTGCGGCCTGGAAGAACCGGCTATGCCGCGCACGCAGATCTGCCGGCAGGCATTCCATGCACGCCGCCAGACGCGCTGTCAGGGAGTGCAGGTAGCTCATCGGTCGATTCACAATGGCAGCTCGCCTGGCGGGCGATCATGTGATGTCGCCGGCGCAAAAAACAAGCCTGCGGCGGTCGCCCGGCCGGCAGGCTTGCGAGGTTGGACCCGGGTCACTATTCGCCCGTGTATGGCAGGAGCGCCATGAAGCGCGCCCGCTTGATTGCGCGCGTCACAGCATGCTGACTGGCCGCCGAACACCCGGTCTTGCGGCGACCGACAATCCGACCGTGACGGTTGACCAGCTTCTTGAGCAGCTCCACATCCTTGTAGTCGACGTACATCGGACGCGGCCGTTCACCATCTACAAAAATCGGATCTTTCTTCTTGGTGCGGACACGGGTTTTGGTCCGCTTGCGGGGCCGAATAGGTCGTTTCATGGGGGTTCGTTTAGCGTATGTAAGTGCTTGTAGGCCAAAAACTTACCGGCATTATTCCGCCGATGTTATGCGGCCGGGAATCGGTCATTGTACGCAAATCGCCGCGAAACGCAAGGACCAGAATTTCCACAAGGCGCGATCTCGCGAACATGTGATCAGGGAGGTGGGCCGGGTGCCGGCTTGCCCGATTCGCCCCAGGGCAGCTCGATCTGCTCGACCACGGCTGCCGCGCCGTGCGGCTCCGTGTCGGCCGACCATTCGCTCGGGCGCTCCAGAACCGTGTCCATCAGGTAGTGGAACAGACGCCGCAATTCCGCCGGCTCAATCTGCTCCGCGACCGCCTCGGCCCGCTGCTGATGCTTGTCCACCAAGCGACGGGCCCTGTCAAAAACGCCCGCGTCCTCGTACAGCTGACGCACGCGGTTGATCCGGTACACAGCCGGCTGCGATAGGTCGGCGACCAGCGTCCGCAGCAGCTGTTGCCCCGGCGCGTCCAGGCATTCGAGTGCCAAAGCCCACAGGATCGTGGGGCGACCACCCAGAATATCACTGCCGGCAGTCAGCTTGTTGTGCCGGTCGGTCTGCCAGTCGTCCAGGTCGTTGAGGATCTGGAATGCCACCCCCAGATTGCGGGAGAACTGCTTGACCGGTGCCAGGTACGGCTGGTGGGAAGTCGCGAGCCGGATGCCGGTCAGGATTGCCGCTTCGAACGCTGGGGCCGTCTTGAGTGCGTAGATCTTGAGTGCATCGATGGGCTGGAGCGGCCTGTCGCGCGAGTCGCG
>Ga0123329_1003735_pt1 | contig 12362 bp, 11 predicted proteins | sample BioC12SIPDNA_FD_89703 | JGI IMG/M metagenome (GOLD analysis project Ga0123329, IMG submission 89703) | Anaerobic biogas reactor microbial communites from Washington, USA - Biogas_R1_B C12 SIP DNA | ecosystem: Engineered > Bioreactor > Anaerobic > Unclassified | place: Washington, USA | collected... | reverse complement strand
GGCGGCTCCGCATGTGATCTATGAGCGCGGTCTAGCGGTGCGGCCACTCAAGGGCACGCGGGTTCTGGCCGATGTGATCGCGCCGTACTTTGAGCGCACCTGGGAGCATTTCTGCTCGCACCGACAGACGCCGCCGACCCACGACAAGAGCGCCGGCTACCCGGGCATCACCATGAACGCCGCGGGCAACGTGATCTACCTTGCGCATCCGCTCTTCACGGGCTATCGCCAGCAGGCTACACCCTGGTACAAAAAGCTGGTGCTGGCGTCGCTCAAGCCGCTGCTGCCCGATCCGTTGACGGTGACCGATGCGCCTAGCACCGCGCAGGTAACCATGCTGCGCCAAGAGGAGGCGGGCCGGACGGTGGTGCATCTGCTGCACTATATCCCCGAGCGGCGCGGCCTGGCCTTTGATGTGATCGAGGATGTGATCCCGCTGTTCAACGTGGGGTTGGCGTTCAAAACGGCGCAGCCACCCGCACAGGTCACGTTGGTGCCGACGGGCCAGCCGTTGCCGTTCGAGTATCGCGATGGGTATGTGCACCTGACGGTGCCCGAGGTCCGCGGGCATCAGGCGTTGGCCGCCGAGTAGCCAGAGGGTAGGCTAGCGTGAGTTCAGCGCAGCCCACCGGCACGGGACCGAGGCAGTTCGAGGAGCGAGGGCACGGCATGCCGTGCCCTCGCCTCAGTCTACGAGGGATTCGACGGCCACCGAGGCGCCGTCCAACGCGGCCCGCAAGACCGTGCCGTCGGGCAGCGTGCTGTTGGCGTCCAGGCCGCGCCAATCGCGCCCCTGCCAGCTCTGCAGCAGCAGGGACAGCACCAGTGGATCGGCCACCACCAAGACGTTCGCCAGGCGCTGGGTCTCGGCATAGATGGCGATCCTCGTCCAGGCCGGCGTCACCCGCACCCATAGGCGCTCCAACCCAAAGCGCCACTGATCAGGCGACCAGCGGGTGGGCATCGGCGAGCCGGTGGGCTCCAGTGCCAAGTCGTCGCGGTTGAGCGCCTCTAGGTCCGCGAGATCCCACCGTTCTTTGGGTTGCACCGCAGCGGCCAGGGTGTCGGCGACCTCGGCGCTGGCGATATCGCTGGCGGCGCAAAGTAGGTCGATCGGCAGTCCGTCCAAAGCCTGCGCGGCATGGTCGGCCTGCAGGCGGCCCGTTGCGGTCAGCGACGAAGTGAGCGGATCCGCCGAGAGCGGATCGGTCTCACCACGCGCCACCAGGAAGGCGACCATGCTGCCATGCCAGGCTGCGCCCGTTGGCGGGTGGGCGGCGGTGTCGTCGTTGTTCGGCATACCAGCTCTTACACCAGCCCCTTGGCTTTGGCGGTGGCCTGGACGATGGCCACGAAATCGGCCGCCTTTAGGCTGGCGCCACCGATCAGGGCGCCGTCGATGTTGGGCTTGCCCATCAGCTCTAGCGCATTGTCCGGCTTGACCGAGCCACCATACTGAATGCGGACGGCGGCGGCGGTGGCGTCGCCATAGAGCTCGCTCACCGTTGCGCGCACCACCTCGCCGATGACCCGCTCGGCCTCTTCGGCGGTGGCGGCCAGGCCGGTGCCGATGGCCCAGATCGGCTCGTAGGCGATCACCAGGCCCGCCACCTGCGCGGCGGTGAGCCCGTGTAGGGCCGCGCGGACCTGCCCCGCTACCCATGACTCGGTCTTGCCCGCCTCGCGCAGCTCTAGCGTCTCGCCCACACAGACGATGGGGATGATGCCATGCTTGAGCGCCGCGACGATCTTTTTGTTGACGGTCTCATCGGTCTCACCAAAGTACTCGCGCCGCTCCGAGTGCCCGATGATGACATAGTCGCAGAACTCGGCCACCATGGCCGGGGCGACCTCACCGGTGTAGGCGCCACTCTCTTCCCAGTAGAGGTCCTGCGCGCCGACGCCTAGCGGCGTGCTCGCGACCAGCTCGGCCACCTTTGGGATGGCCAGGTAGGGTGGGCAGAACACGCGGTCGACGGCGTCGACCGCCAGCAAGGCCTCTCTGGACTCGGCCACCAGCGCCGCGGCCTCGGCGGCCGTTTTGTGCATCTTCCAGTTGCCAGCCAGGATCGGGGTTCGCATCGGTTCACTCCTTTGGGTACGGGCGAGGATCACTGTTGCGACCCTCGCCCTGGTCGACACACGGTGGGCTTGTTTGCGCCTAGCCTTCGGTGCCGCGCATGGCCACGGCTCTTGCTACGCGCGAAATCGCCTTGATATAGGCCGCCACCCGCGTGCTCACCTTGCGCTCGGTCGAGATTCGCAGTACGTCTTGGAAGGCTGTCGTGATCTGGCTCTCCAGCCGACGGTTGACTTCGGCCTCGGTCCACATCTCACCCTGCAGATTCTGAACCCACTCAAAGTAGGAGACGATCACCCCGCCCGAGTTGGCCAGGATGTCCGGGATCACCAGCACGCCCTTTTCCTCAAGGATGGTGTCCGCTTCGGGAGCGGTCGGGCCGTTGGCGGCCTCGACTACCACGCGGGCCTGGACCCCGGCGGCGGTATCGGCCGTGAGGACGCCCTCTAGCGCAGCGGGGATCAGGATCTCGCACGGCAGGTGCAGTAGCTCGGACTCGTCGATCTGGCGCGTGCCCGGGTACCCCACCACCGAGCCCGTGGCGCACTTGTGGGCCAGGAGCTCACGAGCGTCGATGCCATCGGGGTTATAGACGGCGCCGCGGGTATCGCTGGCGGCGACCAGCTTGGCTCCGCGCTCCTGCAAGAGGTAGGCGCTCACCGAGCCGGCGTTGCCATAGCCCTGTACCACCAGGCGCGCGCCTTCTATGGGGATCTGGCGGGCGCGACAGGCTTCGACGGTGCAGAACATGACGCCTCGCCCTGTGGCCTCGGCGCGACCCTCCGAACCGCCCAGCTCGATGGGCTTGCCGGTAATCACGGCCGGCGAATGGGTCGCCGATACCGACTCGTAGGCGCTGAGGATCCACGCCATAGTCTGCGGGTTGGTGTTTACGTCGGGCGCGGGAACATCGACCCAGGGGCCGATGACCGGCGCGATCGCGCGACCAAAGCGTCGCGAGACGCGCTCCAGCTCGCCCTTGGACAGCGTCTTGGGGTCACAGATGACGCCGCCCTTGGCTCCGCCATAGGGCAGCCCCGCTACTGAGGTCTTCCAGGTCATCCACATGGCCAGGGCCTTGACCTCGGCCAGTGATACGTCCTGATGAAAGCGCAGGCCGCCCTTGGTGGGCCCCAAGGCGCTGCTATGCTGCACGCGGTAGCCCTCGAACACGCGGGTGCTGCCATCATCCATGCGGACCGGGAACCTGACGGTGGTCTCGCGGGAGCAGGTGGCCAAGAGCTCCTCGATCCCGGGGTCGAGATCGAGATAGGCCGCAGCTTGGCGGTACTGCTGGACGGCGACATCAAAGATCGTTCTGCCTTCGGACATGCTTCCCCCTCACGTTGGACTGATGACGCTCTGTTGAGCGCCGGTTCTGGATTGCGGGGGCGCCGTTGTCCGCCGCTGGGCACACAGGTCTAGCGGTCTAGCTCGGAACGGAGCAACTGGCGAACCAGGCCAGCATTGGCCTGGCCGCGAGTGGCACGCATGACTTGGCCCATGAGAAAGTTAAGCGCAGCCTCCTTGCCTCCCCGATAGTCATCGGCGGGGCCGGGGTTCTCGGCGATGACGCCTTGAACCGCCTCCAGGAGGGCATCCTTGTCGCTGATCTGGCGCAGTCCGCGCGCCTCAACGATCTGGGCCGCCTCGCGACCGGTGTCTAGCATCTCTGCCAGCACCTCTTTGCCGACGCCCTGGCTGATGGTGCCTCTCTGCACCAGGGCGATGCAGCTTACCAGGCTCTCGGGCGAGACTGGCATCGTCGCGATGTCATGGGTACCTTCGGACAACCAGCGAAACAGCTCGCCGGTGACCCAGTTGGCGATGGTAGCGGCGTCGATCTCGCGCTCTCGCCCGATGGCGAGCGCGGCATCGACATACTCGGCCACGGCGCGGTCGTCTGCCAACAGCCGGGCGTCTTCCAGCCGCATGCCGGCGTTGGCGAAACGCGCCGCCACGGCCTCGGGCAGCTCTGGTACGCTGGCTCGAAGGCCTTTGATCCAGGCCGCGTCGTGGACCATGGGCGGAAGGTCGGGCTCGGGAAAGTAACGATAGTCCTCGGCGAACTCTTTGGAGCGCTGGAAGACGGTCCGATGGTTCTCTTCATCCCAGCCCATGGTGACCTGCTGCACCGTGCCGCCGCTCTCGATGACGCCGATTTGGCGCTCGATCTCGTAGGCGATGGCCTGGCGCACCGAGCGGAACGAGTTCAGGTTCTTGACCTCAACCTTGGTCCCCAGCTCGTGCGAGCCGGCGAGCATGACGGAGACGTTGGCCTCGCAGCGCATGGCGCCGTCTTCCATGTTGCCGGTGCAGACGCCCAGGTAGCGCAGAATGCGGCGTAACGAGAGCAAGTACTGCCAAGCCTCGTCGGCGGTGCGGATATCGGCCTCGGTCACAATCTCCATCAGCGGGACGCCGGCTCGGTTGTAGTCAATGAGGGTGGCGCCGGGCCGATGGATGAGCTTGGCAGTATCCTCTTCGAGGTGAACGCGGCGGATGCGCACGCGACGGCGGCCCGCCTCGGTCTCTACCTCCAGACGACCGTCGCGGCATAGAGGCAGGTCGTACTGGGAGATCTGGTAGCCCTTGGGCAGGTCGGGGTAGGGATAGTTCTTGCGGTCGAACTTGGAATAGGGCGGGATCTCACAGCCCAAGGCCAGGCCGGTGCGAATGGTGGCTTCGACGGCGGCCTTGTTGGCGGTGGGCAGGGCCCCGGGCATGCCGAGGCAGGTGGGACAGGTGTGGGCGTTGGGTGGGGCTCCGGCATAGTCCGCCGAGCAGGCGCAAAACATCTTGCTACCTGTGAGGATCTGGGCGTGGACCTCCATGCCGATGACGGCCTCGTAAGCCATGCTTCCCCTTCCGTAGCTGCCGCTCGGACCATTATATGCAACCTGGCGCTCAAGCAAAAATGAGCCGACGGTCTCGCAGGCGGGGGCCTAACGAGAGGCGGTTTTCACGCCAGCTCGACGGCGGACCGGCCGAACCCTGATACAATGGTCGTATCAGAGCGCAATAGGGGCGCGCCTACCGACAGCGGAGCGGCGGGTGGCGAGTTCCCGAACTCGGTGTTTCACCAAACGGGAGCGTGGCAAACGTGAACGCAACGCTGTATTGGCCAAGCTTGGGGCTGCTATTGGGTCTGGTGGGCGGGGTTGCCGTGGCCATATGCGCCTTTCGTCGGCACCCGGCGACCGGCGCGGCGTCACTGGGGGTGGCCAGCGCCGTTGCTGCCGTCGCCGCGGGATGCACCTTCCTGGCGAACTGGTTCCCCGACTTGCGATCGGCCTCGTGGCTCTGGGCTACCCGTTACCTCGTCGGTGCGGCCGTGCCGGTGGCCTGGTACGGCTTGACGGTCTCGCTGGTCTCTATGGGCCAGCGCCCCTCCACCAGTGCTTTCGCTCGGCTGATGGTCCTGCCGGTGCTCACGGCGCTCTTGGCCGCTAGCGGATCTCAGCACGCTCTGCTCTGGACGACCGACGGCTCACCCGGCCTGTGGCTGTGGGTGCACGCCAGCTACAGCCTGATCGTGGTGATGGCTGGGTGCGCGGCGCTGCTCCGCGATGGGCAGGCCATCAGGGCGTGGCGGCCTCAAGCGATCTGGGTGCTGATGCTCACCGGTGTGCTGGCGGGTGGTATCAGCTTGGCGAGTTCCTGGGTTGGCGAAGGTTGGGCTGTGTCGCTGCTAGCTCTGGCGGCAACGGGCTGCGGTGCTCTGCTGCTGCAGATGCTCTACCTGCAACCGGCCCGCGAGATGAGCGCCCTGTCGGCCCAGGCCCTGGGGGGTGAGGCCGATGACGCCGTGCTAGCGCTGGATGGCCGCAATCGGGTGACCGATGCCAATGCGCCCGCGCTGCTGCTTCTGGCCGAGTATGGCGTGTGGCAGGCGGTAGGGCGCCGAGCAGACAAGGTGCTGACTGGGCCGCTGGCTCCGCTGGCCTCAGTAGGCGTTGACGGCGCGGTGACGCTGACCTTTGGCGACGGCTCGCGCACCATTCGCTCGCGAGAGTTGCCTCTGGGGTCGACCCCTTGGGTGGGGCGGGCGCTGCTGTTGCACGATGTTGATGAAAAGGCACATGACGCGACTGGGACGACTCGCCCAGACGCGGCCAAGCCAGCGGCGTGCCCCGATCCCGTCGCGCAGGAACAGGCAGACGCTCGCTAGCGAGAACTAGCCAACCACGAACAGGGCCCGTCAGACGCGTCGCGGGCCCTGCTTTTCTTGCGCGCTCGAACCTACGCGTCGCTGCTGGCCCTAGGCGGTGGCGCTCGGGAGCCCCTGGGCCGCCTCCTTGATGAGCGCTACGCACTGATCCAGCGTCATCTTGCCCGTGTTCAGCACCAGGTGGTACAGCGTGGCGTCGTCGACATCGATATGGTGGAACATGCGTAGGTACTCGCGCTGGGCCGCATCCCGTTCCTCGATCAGGCGGCGGGCCTGGGCGGCCGTTAGGCTCTCGCTAGCTTGGACCTGCAGGACGCGATCCTCAAAGGGCGCCACGATGCGCAGATGCAGCACCCCTGGACGGTTCTCAAGGACGGCCTGGCCGCCACGCCCCACGATGAGCACATTGCCGCGCTTGTAGGCCGCGTTTATGGTGCTACGGATCAGCCCGATGGCGTCCTCTTCGTCTAGCTGGCGCACGGTGCGGGTCTGTGAGTCCACCCACATAGAAACCTCGCCAAGCGCTCGCGGTCGACGAAAGAGCGCCTCGAAAAAGCCCCGCTTTTCGTACTCGTCCTCGGAATAGTCGACTACCTCATGCTGGCCTAGGCCCACATCGGTGGCGACCTTGGCCATGAGGCCCTTGTCGAACGCGACCAGGGCCAACTCGTCGCAAAGGCGGTTGGCGAGCTCCGACGCGCGCGATCCCAGCTGCCGCGACATGGTGATGATTGCCATGGCACCCTCCTCCTCATTGAGGCCAGAGCCGCATCGAGCGACGAGCGCACGGCTCCAGAGCGACGGATGGCATGGTAGGGCGGAGCTGCGACGAGACGACGATGAGGCGGCGTTGCGAGCGCCATGGCCAACGCGCGGTTTCGAGCCTGATGCGCGCGCGACAGGTGCGTCTCCAGCAGTACCCGTCGACTCCATTATAGCATAGCGAGGGGCCTCTGATAAGGTCCAGCGCGACTGATCTGGAACTTGAGTGGCGGGTGATTCTGCGGTAGAGTCAACGTGGTGATGTCTAGAGGGAGGCGGGCCATGGGACGGCGCATCGGGGTGGTCCCCTATGATCCGGGGTGGCGCGAGCGCTACGCAAAGGCGGCGCGGCGGTTGCGGAAGTTGCTGGGAGGCGAGCTGCTAGCGGTTCACCATGTTGGCAGCACGGCGGTGCCGGGTCTGGTGGCCAAACCCACCATCGACCTGCTGCTGGAGGTGCAGGGCCTGGCGGCGCTGGACGCTCGCGATGATGCCATGCGGGCGGCGGGTTACGAGCCCAAGGGTGAGCACGGGCTGGAGGGACGCCGCTACTATGTGCGGGGCACCGAGGATAACCATCTCGAGCATGTGCATGCCTGGCAGGCGGGGCATCCACAGGTGGCTAGGCATCTGGCTTTTCGGGACTATATGCGGGCGCGCCCCGAGGCTTGTCGGGCCTATGCGCGGCTCAAGCTTGCCTTGGCAGAGCAGCACGGCGACGATCCGGCGGCGTATACGGCCGGCAAGGCCGCCTTTGTGGAAGAGCTGCTCCCCCTGGCCCTGGCGCTGATGGCTGAGCGAGAGGGGGCCGCGGGGCAGGCACAGCTCTCGGTGGTGCGGCTGCCCAGCTGGGTGGCTGAGGTGGCCGCCCCTGATGCTCGTTACGCGACGCCCGAGGCGATGATGGCACTGGCCGTGCGGCTCTCGCGCGAGAATGTGAGGCGGGGCACGGGAGGCCCCTTTGGAGCGGCCGTGTTTGCCCTCACGACGGGGCGGTTGGTGGCGGCAGGGGTGAACCTGGTGACCACCGAGTGCGCCTCGTGGGCGCATGCCGAGATGGTCGCCCTGGCCCTGGCACAGCAGACTCTGGGCACCTATGACCTGGGCGCCGAGGGCATCGCGCCTTGCGCCCTGGCCACCAGCGCCGAGCCGTGCGCCATGTGCTTGGGGGCGGTGCCCTGGTCGGGGGTGCGGCAGCTCTATTGCGGAGCTCGCGACGCCGATGTGCGGGCCATCGGCTTTGACGAGGGGCACAAGCCCCCCGATTGGGTGTCGGCTCTCGAGGCGCGGGGGATCGCCGTGCAGCAGGACATCCTGCGGGACGAGGCCGTGGCCGCCCTCCGAGCCTATGTCGACGGTGGCGGCGCTATCTACAATCCGGACTATGACGAGGACTGAGGAGGCTCTGCAGTGGGACGCTACACGGTGGCCTGTTACTATTTCCCCAACTATCACGTGGATCCGCGCAACGAGGCCGCCCATGGCCCAGGCTGGACCGAATGGGAGCTGATCAAGCGGGCACGGCCGCGCTGGCGCGGTCATCGGCAGCCGAGGGTGCCCGTGTGGGGCTACGAGGACGAGGCCGATCCCGCCGTGATGGCGAAAAAGATCGATGCGGCCGCCGACCATGGCGTCGATGCCTGGATCTTTGACTGGTACTATTACGACGATGGTGCCTACCTGCAGCGTTGCCTGGAAGAGGGGTTCATGGCGGCCCCCAACGCCGAGCGGATGCGCTTTGGGCTCATGTGGGCCAATCATGACTGGATCAACATTCATCCCTGCGGCCTGCAGATCGGGCGTAACCTCCAGTTCCCAGGAGCCGTGACGCCTGAGACGTTTGATGCCATCACCGACCTAGTGGTGGAGCGCTACTTTGCGCATCCCAGCTACTGGTGCGTAAACGGCCGTCCATACTTTTCGATCTATGATCTGGGCAAGTTCGTGGAGGGGATGGGCGGTCTGGAGCCCGCCCGCGAGGCGCTGCAGGCTTTTCGCGCCAAGACGGTGGCTGCCGGCTTTTCCGGGCTAGAGCTCAACGTGGTGCTTTGGAGCGTGCGGGTGCTTCCCAGCGAGACCACGGTGACCGACCCTGTCGAGATGGTCCGCTATTTGGGGTTCGATAGCATCGGGTCGTACGTGTGGATCCACCACGTCCAGCTAGATAGCTTTCCGGAGACGTCCTACACACGGGTGATGGAAGCCGCCGCAGCCCACTGGGAAGAGACGGTGGCGCGCTACCCCCAGCCGTTCCATCCCAATGTCACCATGGGCTGGGACGCCAGCCCGCGCACCATCCAGTCAGACATCTACCTGAATAGCGGATACCCCTTTATGCCGGCGATGACGGGCAACACGCCGGCGCGCTTTGAGGAGGCCTTGCGGCGGGCGCGGGCCTTCCTAGACCAGCATCCCGAGTTGCCCGGCATCGTCTCGCTGAATGCCTGGAACGAGTGGACCGAGGGCAGCTATCTGGAGCCCGACGCCGACGACGGTATGGCGTACCTGGAGGCGATCAAGCGGGTGTTTGGAGACGCGTAGCGACGCGATTGGCTGTTCGGGAGCGTTATCTGGGCGGCTCTTGAACCAAAGTGGTTCACTGAGGGCAAATTGACCCAGAAGGGTTCACAGGCGGTCTCGGCAACACGGTAGACGCTACCGAGCGGTGCAAACGGGGGCAGCCTGAAGGCTGCCCCCGCTCATATCGCCGTTAGCCGCACGTGGCGGGCGGCCCGCTGGCTAGGGCTAGAACGGAAACAGCGTTGCCAGCTCTTCTGGCGTGGGTTGCGCGCCATACTCGGAGATCTCGATCGCCTCGGCGTTGAGCACGGCCTGGCCTCGGTCCCTGCCATAGCGGCCGATGAGGGCATCGCGGTACGCGTCCGCCAGGCCGCGGCTGCGGGCTCCCCAAAGCTCGTTGACCCAGGCCTTGCGCGCGTCATCACCCTCGGGCACCTGTTCCAGCCGTCCCTGGTTATAGGGCAGCCACTCGTAGAACTGGGACGCGTGGCAGTGCAGCATCTCCAGCTTGGTGGGCATCACCTCGTCAATATCGACGATCACATCGGCCTGGAAAGGGTAGGGGCGCTGGAACCGATCGGAAAAGCAAGCAAAGATCGGGTTGGTCATCAAGTGCGGCGTCAATGCGGCCACGTTGGGGATGGTCACCGTGTAGGCAGCGTCTTGAACCAGCTGCCCGGTGCAGCGGTGATCAGGGTGATAGTCGTTGGGCCGATGGCTCACGACGAGGTCGGGATCAGCTTCGCGGATGATCTCGACGAAACGCCAGCGGTTCTCCAGCGTGGGCATCAGCTGGCCGTTGTGGATATCCAGCACCTGGTAGTGAATGCCAGCGATCTCGGCTGAGCGTTGTGCCTCAGCGTAACGCCGGCGTGCCAACGGGCCGCCCCCCATCAGATAATGCCCAGTGTCGCCATTGGTGGCCGACACAAAGGTCACCTGATGGCCCTGTTGTGCCCACATAATGGCCATTCCTCCCAGGAGGATGTCACAGTCGTCCGGGTGGGCGCCAAACGCCAGGATACGCAACGGTTGGTGGAGCACGGTTCAGCCTCCTTGTGCGAGCTATGACGGGATCTGCGGCTGCGCGCTCGGCCGCGGCGGGTCCGATTATAGGGCATTGAGGGGGTGGGGCAAGGGGACCCGCTCTGGCTAGCTGGCAGGTCGTCCGAGCCGCACATCGGCCCAGTCCATATAGCGCTCCCAATCATAGGGCATTACGGCATGCTTCCCCGGCCGGATGTGGTAGCCGATGGTGCTGCTGATCGGCTGCTCGAGCCCGGGCATCTCGCTGGCGGCCAGGCCGTCCGTGCCGAGGAGGCGGTAGACCGGATCGGCATGCAGAGCTCCTAGGAACTCGCCGCGGGGATCCGACCAGCCATCGTCTGCGGCGCTGGACACGTACAACCCACGCGGAGCGATCAGCGCCAGGAGCTCGTGTTGGTCGATGGGCAGCGCATCCTCCTGGTCGTTGTACCGCCAAAAGTTGCGACAGAACCAATGCGGGAACCGCTCGTTGATCGCCGCTACCGTCTCGCCGATGCGTCGTCGCGAGAGCGCCGCGCCGCCGCAACCGGACTGGACAGAGATCACCAGGCGGAACCGTTCGTCCTGGGCGCCGGCCCAGAGGGCGGTCTTGCCCAAGCGCGAATGGCCCATGGCGATGACCTGGCGCGGGTCTACATCGCCGTCGGTTTCCAGGTAGTCCATGGCCCGGCTCAAGCCCCAAGCCCACGCGCTGATCGTGCCCCAGGCGTTGCCTGGTCGGTCCACGTTGGCGGGGGTGGGATAGAGACGATGCACCCCGTTCCGGAACCCGTCATCGAAATCGGGGTCTAGGTCGCCACAGTAGGCGGTCGCTAGCCCATAACCGCGCTCCAAGATGCGTTCCACTGCCCAGGCGTGGGCGCCGGCTCCCCGTGATGCCTCGGTGGCGCGGTGGTCCTCCACCCCTTGCTGGGGATTGGGGCGCATCCATTGATCTGACAGGGTGATGCCGGGATCGGGATGGATCGAGTGATTGCCGTAAAAGTTGAGCCCCAGGAAAAGTGGCGGCGGCTCTGAGCGGTCGTTTGGCAGATAGATCAGCAGATCCATATGAGGCCCCTGGCGACCCGCAAACCAGATGGTGACCTCTTTGCGGATGGCGGCACCCCGCAACGCGTCGGCGTCGCATGAGGTCACCTCCCAGGCCAGGCCGTCTGGCCTGCCGGGCGAGCGACCGTAGACATGCTCCTCGAACAGCGCCAGGATCTGCGGCCGACGGATGCGTTGCCATGTCTCTGGATCCGAAACCGAGCTTCCGTCGGGCAGCACCAAGGGGTCGGGCAACACATAGTCCGGCACCGACGCTTCGTCATAGTTGGCGTCTGAGGGGTCGAGCATGGGGGTCCTCCTCGCGTCTGGGCGTATGGCAGGGTGTCAGCACTAGCTTGCGGTTGGCAGGAATGGTCGCTTGCACGGCCAGTCCGGTGGTCTGCGAAAATCCCGTCTCTGGGCAGGATCTAGCTCTGATCTTGGCGTATAGGCGTTGCCACGTCAAGGTCCGCAGGCGGGATGCTCGCCTTTGACCGAGCATGGGAGGGCTCCTAGAATCATGCCATGCCAACTGAAGAGAGGTCACCTGAAGGAACCGAACCCAGCGAGCAGGAACTGCAGGCCATGCTACGCGCGATCCTGCAGCGCTGGCATGACCGTGCCTATCTGGAGAACCACCCGCTGTCGGAGCGAGCGATCCCCGTGGCCGAGGCGCTGGGCGTCACCCGTGGCCAAGGGCTCCGGCGGATGCTGCGGGGTGCCATCGAGGCGATGCAGCCCGATCCCGGCATC
>Ga0123329_1003733_pt1 | contig 12364 bp, 14 predicted proteins | sample BioC12SIPDNA_FD_89703 | JGI IMG/M metagenome (GOLD analysis project Ga0123329, IMG submission 89703) | Anaerobic biogas reactor microbial communites from Washington, USA - Biogas_R1_B C12 SIP DNA | ecosystem: Engineered > Bioreactor > Anaerobic > Unclassified | place: Washington, USA | collected... | reverse complement strand
CTCCGAGGCGCGCAACGACGCGGACGCCGCCTGGCAGCTCCCGGGCGAGGAGGTCGACGCCGACGACTGGGCCGCTGAACACGAGTGGGAGGACGGAATGCCGTCCGTGGTGTACGAGGTCCTCGAGGAGGCCTTCGACGAGGACGACTAGGCGCCCGTCTACACTTGGGGGCCATGACTACCGTCGGTGACATTCGTTCGATCCTCGAGTCCGCCTACCCGCCCGCACTCGCCGAGAGCTGGGACGCCGTCGGCCTGATCTGCGGCGACCCGGCCGATGAGGTGATCAGGGTGGCCTTCGCCCTCGACTGCACCCAGGCGGTCGCGGAGGAGGCGGTGCGCAGCGGCGCGCAGATGCTCGTCGTGCACCACCCGCTGCTCCTGCGCGGGGTGACCTCCGTCGCCGCCGACACCCCCAAGGGCAGGGTCATCCACACCCTCATCCGCGGCGGCGTGGCCCTGTTCGCCGCGCACACCAACGCCGACTCCGCCCGCCCCGGCGTCAACGACCGCCTCGCGGAGCTCGTCGGCATCACCCCGGGCCGCCCGATCCTGCCGAAGTCCGGCGCGGGCGTGGACAAGTGGGGCGTCCACGTGCCGCCCGCCTCCGTCGACACCGTCAAGAAGGCGCTTTTCGACGCCGGCGCCGGCGAGATCGGCAACTACCGCGACTGCTCCTTCGACATCGAGGGCACCGGCCAGTTCACGCCCGTCGCGGGTGCCGACCCCACGGAGGGGGAGATCGGGCAGACGTACCGGGCCGCGGAGGTCCGCGTCGAGTTCGTCGCCCCGGCCCGGCGCCGCCGCGCGCTCATCGACGCCCTGCGCGCCGCCCACCCCTACGAGGAGCCGGCCTTCGACATCGTCGAGACGGCCGACACCACCGACGCCGACGAGGCCCTCGGGCTGGGCCGCATCGGCGACCTGCCGGAGCCGCTGACCCTGCGCGAGTTCACCCAGCAGGTCGCGGACGCCCTGCCCGTCACCGAGTGGGGCGTGCGCGCCGCCGGCGACCCGGACGCCCCCGTGCAGCGCGTGGCCGTGAGCTCCGGCTCCGGCGACAGCTTCCTCGACGCCGTCCGCGGCCTCGGGGTCGACGTCTACGTCACCTCCGACCTGCGCCACCACCCCGTCGACGAGTACCTGCGGGCCGGTGGTCCGCCCGTCATCGACACCGCCCACTGGGCCAGCGAATTCCCCTGGACGGCGCAGGCTGCTGAGATAGTGGGGCGGGAGGCGGACGTCGAGACGCATGTCATCGACCTCCGCACCGACCCCTGGACACTGTCCGCCCACGCAAGCGAGTAGAAAGAGTAGACATGAAACTCGACCCGAAGCAGCAGATGATCCTGCTGGAGCTGGCCAACACCGAACGATCCCTCGACGTGGTGGGCGACAAGGCGTTCGTCACCCCGGAGCGCGAGGAGGTCGACCGCCTGCTCAAGGAGCAGCAGCGCATGCTCAACGCCTCGGCCGCCGCCCAGATGGCCGTCGACGACATGGAGGCGGAGATCCTCCGCATCCAGGAGGACGAGCGCAAGCTGCGCAAGCGCGCCGCCGACGACAAGGCCCAGCTCTCCGCCGAGCTGGACGAGGAGCGCCGCCGCGACCTCGAGCACGACCGCTACTCCGTGAAGTCCCGCATCGCCGACCTCATGGGCGAACTCACCGAGTGCCACAACCAGATCCACGCCCTGCGCAACAACCGCGACAACCACGGTGCCAGGTGCGACGAGATCGCCCGGAAGCTGGAGGCCGCCCAGCGCGCCGCCGAGGCCGCCGAGGCCGCCAGCTCCGCCGTCCAGGACCCCGCCGAGCACATCGCCGACCTGCGCGCCCAGCTCCCGGAGAACATCCTCGCCGAGTACGAGGCGCAGAAGAACGACTCCGACGTCGGGGCCGCCGACTTCAACGGCCGCACCTGCGGCGGCTGCTACATCGTGCTCTCCGGCGCCGACCAGGAGCGCATCCGCCGGGCCCCGGCCGATGAGCTGCCCCGCTGCCCCGAGTGCGGCACCTACCTCATCCGGAAGCAGGCCTAGTGCCGGGACCGCATGACCATGTGATCGTCTACGCCGACGGCGGCTCCCGGGGTAACCCGGGGGTCGCCGGTTCCGGCACGGTGGTCTACGCCGCCGACGGGAGGACCGTGCTGCGGGACATCGTCTACGTCGTGGGCCGCCGGGCGACCAACAACGTCGCCGAGTACCACGGCATGCTGCGCGGCCTGGAGGCGGCACGCGACCTAGGAGCCCGCACCGTCGAGGTGTACATGGACTCCAAGCTCGTCGTCGAGCAGATGTCCGGGCGCTGGAAGATCAAGCACCCCGACATGCAGAAACTCGCCCTGCAGGCCCGTCGCCTCATGGAGTCCTTCGACTCCGTCACCTTCACCTGGGTGCCGCGCGGGAGGAACGAGGTCGCCGACGCCCTGTCCAACCAGGCCATGGACGCCGCGGCCGCCGGCGCCGAGCCGGGCATCGTGGGCGGCACCGACGTCGCCCCCGCCGAGGACCCGGCTGTGGACCCGGCCGTGGACGACTGCGAGATCGTCGCCACCCCGGACTCTCAGACCGGCACCCCCGCGCACTGGACCGGGGCGACCTCCCGCCCGACGCGCTTCGTCCTCCTCCGCCACGGCCAGACCCCGATGTCGGCCGCCAAGCAGTACTCGGGCCACTCGAACCCCTCGCTCACCGAGCTGGGACGGGAGCAGGCCCGGGCGGCGGCGCGCACGCTCCAGGACCGCGGCGGCATCGACGTCATCGTCTCCTCGCCGCTGGACCGCTGCGTGCAGACGGCCACCGCCGCCGGGGAGGTGCTGGGGCTGGAGGTCGAGGTCGTCGACAAGCTCATCGAGCAGGACTTCGGCGAGTGGGAGGGCCTCACCTTCGATGAGGCGCACACCATGCACCCCGAGCTCCACGACGAGTGGCTCGCCGACCCGTCCATCGCCCCGCCGGGTGGCGAGTCCCTGCAGAAGCTGCACAACCGGGTGCGCTCCGTGCGTCGGGACCTGCAGCAGCGCTACCCCGGGCAGACGGTGCTGGTGGTCTCCCACGTCCAGCCGATCAAGTCCTTCGTCCGGCAGGCCCTCGACGCCGGGCCGCACGTGGTGGCGCGGATGTTCCTCGACCTGGCGTCGCTGAGCGTTGTCGAGTTCTTCGACGACGCCGACGCCCGCGTGGGTTCCACTCTGCGCATCTTCAACGACACCGCCCACCTGCGCTCTTCCTGATCGCCCGACACCGGAGTAAGGTGGGGAGACGCGAATGAGTCGGCCGGGTGATCGCGGCCACCGGACCAGTCCCTGCAGGGGCCAGGCGGTGGTCGAGGAAAGTCCGGACTCCACCGAGCACGGTGGTTGCTAACGGCAACCCGGGGTGACCCGCGGGCACGTGCAACAGAAAGTAGACCGCCGCAGTCCCCGTGACTGCGGTAAGGGTGAAAGGGTGCGGTAAGAGCGCACCGGCGGGCCAGGTGACTGGTCCGGCCAGGTAAACCCCACCGGGAGCAAGGCATCATGGTCTGCCACGTCGCAGACCGGATCGGACGTCCGAGGGCTGCTCGCCCGAGTCCGAAGGTAGCTGCTTGAGGCGGTCAGCGATGGCCGTCCCAGATGGATGATCACCGCCCTCACGGGCACAGAATCCGGCTTACAGGCCGGCTCATTCGCCCCTGTGTATCTCGCGGAGCTGCTTCTCCACGACCTCCCGCGCCGCCGCGATGTTGTCACTGGCGGTGCACACCGCCTGTCGCGCCGAGTAGCGCTCCCACTCCCGGCGGATCAGTTCCGCGACGACCTGGTCCTGGGAACGACCTGATTCGAGTGCCAGCATCTCCAGCTGGGCCTGGTGAGTCTCCGAGAGGGCGATGTCCATGGGGACCCAGGGTACCCGGCTCCTGTGTAACAATGGGACCTCATGAAGCTCTACGCTGCGCCCCTCAACTTCCGTGGCATCGCCGAGGAGTTCGGTGTCCCGACCGAATTCCCCGCTGAACTGCACGCTGAGGCGGCGGCCGCGGAGGACCGGTTCGCCGGGCAGCGGCGGGACATGCGGGGCGTCCCGTTCGTCACCATCGACCCGGTCGGGTCCAGGGACCTCGACCAGGCCGTCTACATCGAGCGGAGCGCCACGGGCTACCGGGTGCTCTACGCCATCGCCGACGTCGCCGCGTTCATCGTCCCCGGCAGCGCTCTCGAGGCGGAGTCCCTGCGCCGCGGCCAGACGATCTACCTGCCCGACGAGCCCGCCCGCCTGCACCCGGAGGAACTGTCCGAGGGGTCGGCGTCGCTGCTTCCCGACGTCGACCGGCCCGCCGTCGTCTGGACCTTCGACCTCGACCTCGCCGGTGAGGTCGAGGAGTTCCACGTCGAGCGCGCCCTGGTGCGGTCCCATGCCCGCCTCGACTACGACGAGGTCCACGGGGACTACCTCCGCGGCGAGATGCACCCCTCCGTCACCCTGCTGCCGGAGGTGGGACAGCTCCGGGAGGTGTCGGCGCTGCGTCGGCGCGCGATCAACCTGCGCCTGCCCTCCCAGCGTGTGAAGTCCCTCGACGACGGCACCTACGAGCTCATCGTCGAACCCCGCCACGAGGTCATGGACTGGAACTCGGAGATCTCCCTGCTCACCGGCATGTGCGCCGGGCAGCTCATGGTCCACCACGGGCAGGGACTCCTGCGGATCCTGCGCCCCGCGACCCCCGAGTCCGAGGCCCAGTTCCGCTCCGAGGTCCGTGCCCTGGGGTACGAACTTCCCGACGACCGCCCCATCGGCGAGTTCCTCCAGTTCATCGACGCCGACACGCCCCGCGGCATGGCCGTCATGCGGGAGGCCCAGAAACTCCTGCGCGGCTCCGGCTACGCCCGCGTCGAGGCCGGCGACGCGGAGGTCCACGCCGGCATCGGCGGCTACTACGCGCACGTCACGGCACCGCTGCGGCGTCTCGTCGACCGCTTCGCCACGGAGTACTGCCTCGCACTCTGCGCCGGGCGGGAGGTTCCGGAGTGGGTCGCCGGACGCGCCGACGAGGTCATCGCCGTCATGCAGCGCACCTCCGCGCTGGCCAGCTCCGTGGACCGGGCCAGCCTCGACCTCACCGAGGCGACCGTCCTCGCGCCGTGGGTGGGCCACAACTTCGACGCGGTCATCCTCTCCTCCGACCGGGAACGCGACCAGGCCCGCATCTTCGTCGCCGAGCCGCCCGTGCTGGCCAACGCCCTCGGCCACCCCGAGCAGGGGACCACGACGAAGGTGTCGCTCATCCGGGCGGACAGGCAGACACGTGACGTCGCCTTCGCCTGGCCCGCGGACTGACCGGATCTACCCGCGCAGCGCCGCCATGAGCCGCCCACCCCAGGACTGGTCGCCCGTGGCGTACATCTGGTGCCAGGCGTGCGCCGCCTCCGCGTTCATCAGCCCCGCGGCCACGAGGATCTCCCGGGTGAACTCGAGGGGACTGGTGCCCGGCGCGGTGATGAGGGGACCGTCGACGACGACGCGGGCCTCCTCGTAGAGCCCACCCCCGCGGTAGCCGCTCTCCGCGAGGAAGTCGGCGCTGTTGCTGGTGTGACGGCGGGCGTCGAGAAGCCCTCTCCGCGCCAGCCCGAGCGTGGCACCGCAGATCGCGGCGACGGGCTGCCCGTGGGCGAGCCGGTCGGCGGCCAGACCGAGGATCGCGTCGTGGCGCCTGTGCCACGTCGAGCCGCCCGGCAGGACGAGCATGTCGATGTGCGCCGGATCGAGTTCCCCCAGCGTGTATTCCGGGTGGAGGCGCAGGCCACCGAAGGTGGTCACCTCCGCGGTGGAGTCGCCCGCGACGATGAGGTCGACGGCCATCCCGGCCTCCCGGAGGTGGCCGATGGCGCCGGCGAGGGGGCCGTACTCCCAGTCGGCCATGGTGTCGAAGGCGTAGAGCACAACATGCGTCATGCCCGCAGCCTACACTGTGACACGAATCACTGTTCAGGCTTTACGACGTCGGCCACCCGCCCGCGACCCAGCCGCACCACGACCAGGCCGTCCTCCGTCAGGTCCCGCACGAACATGTCCGCCTGGCGGCCCGGCACACCCGCGATGACGGCCTCCACGTTGCCGGCCGACGCCGCGCGGGCTCCCAGCGCCCCACGGACCAGGCACAGCTGCACCATCGCCTCGGAACCCAGCAGGCCGTAGGGTCCCGTCAGGCCCGACTGCGACTGGGCCAGCAGCGGCCAGATGTCCTCCGTGCGGCGGGAACGCAGCACACGCGCCATCCGCTGCGCACGGACGGTCTCTTTTTCCTCGAACGCCAGCCAGGCGGCGGCCTCCGCCACCGAGGGGGTGTCCTCCGTACCGTGGACCTTGTGGACGGCGGTCAGCCACTCCACCACCCGCTGCGGCGCATCGGGGAGCAGCCGCAGGGACTCGGTGCCGAATGCCCGGCAGGCCTCGGCCACGAAACGGCGCCGCTCCAGGATGGCGTCCGCGCGGTCCACGCGGGCCTGCTCCACCGACACGGCGAAGAACTCCAGGTCGGAGGACTGGGGATGGGGGACCTGGGTGACCGAACCGTCGGCGTAGTCGATGACCGACACCGTGTCCGGCTGTCCCCGCAGGGCCGCCGTGTGACGGGCGCGCAGCGGCGGGGCAGGCGAGAACATCTCGGCGGACTGGCTGCACATCTCCGCCAGCCGGGCCCGCATCGGGGCGTCGTCCAGGTCCGTGGAGTCGGTGAGCAGAGCCAGCGTGAGGGCCACGTCGAGGGCGGCCTCGTCGCCGAGTCCCGCGCCGTCCGGGATGTAGCTGACCACCGTGACCTCCAGGCCGCCGGTGTCACGCGAGAGGAGCTGGCGGTTGATCATCGTCCAGACCAGACCACCCACCCGGGCCGCCAGACCACCCTCCGGGGTCGGCGGTTCCTCGGGGCGACCCCGCTCATCGATGGACGGCTGCTGGGCGGCGGCCATCTCCGCCACGACACCCAGGCTGATCTGGTCCTCCACGACGTCCACCCCGGTGGGCGTGGTCACGTGAGCCACGACAGTGACCAGGTCGTCCGAGCGGGGGCTCAGTGCGACACCCACCTCGGGTTCGGCCAGCGCCGCCAGCACCACACCACCGGAGTGGTCGACGTGCTCACCGATGAGCAGCCAGGTGGCGGGGGCGTGGGCCACCGACACCGGTTCTGCACCGGTCCGCTCACGGTGGGCGGCGGCCGCACGATCGGTGACGGGCAGGTCGGCAACAGGCCACATCGGCATTTCTGAATCTCCTTACAGTCGTGACCTTTCCCACTGTAGCCGCCGCCATACACCGTCGAGCACAGGTAGCCTGGGCTTTATCTATCCGACAGAATCGACAGAGGAGGACAGCATGGAACCTGAGGATCTGAAGTGGTACTTCGACCCGAAGACCGGTGACGTCACCCAGGGCAAGGAAGGCGCCTGGGACGACCGGATGGGACCCTACGACACCCGCGAAGAGGCTGCGGCCGCACTCGACATCGCCGCGGCACGCACCGCCGCCGCCGACGCGGAGGACCGCAAGGAGGACGACTGGGGCAAGCCGGCCTCCTGGGAGACCGACAAGTAGCCCCACCCCGTGTGAACAACCCGGTGGCCCGGTCCCGTCAGGGGCCGGGCCACCGCGTCTAGAGGGTGTTACGAAAGTCGTTTCAGCCAGTAGCGGATATTCGCCAACTGCACCGTGGCCTCGAAATGCACCGCTAACTTGTCGAAACGCGTGGCACACCCACGATGCTGCTTGATCCGGTTGATACCCCGCTCCACGGCATTACGCCGCTGGTAAGCCACGGCATCGAAGGCAGGGGGTCGGCCACCGGCCGACCCCCTGCGCCGACGGTTGGCGACCTGGTCCTTCGGCTGGGAGATCGTCGCCTTGATCCCCCGCGCCCGCAACCACGCCCGGTTCGCCCGTGAGGAATACGCCTTGTCCGCCAACACCCGCTCGGGTCGTTTCCGCGGCCGACCACGCGTGGCGGACGGCACCCGGATTTTCTCCAGTACCCGCACCATCTGTGGACCATCACCGGCTTGACCTGGGGTGATCGCAAAGGACAGCACCCCGCAGTCAGCGTCAATGGCCACATGGATCTTGGTCGACCACCCGCCCCGCGAGCGGCCGAACCCATGATGATCCGGCTCCCCCGGGTGGCGGAGGGGGCTGTCTTTCCGTGCACCCGCGGCGTGGATATGTCCACGGGTGGTTGTGGAATCCACGCTGACCTCCCAGGAGAGTTTTCCTTTCTCCTGGGCGTGGGTGAGCAGCCGGGTGTGCACGTTCTCCCATACTCCGTTGGCCCGCAGCCGGGCGAACAGATCGTGGACCCGCCACCAGGGGCCGTAGCGCTCATGGACATCGCGCCACGGGCAGCCGGTGCGGATGCGAAAGAAGATGCCGTTGACCAGGGACCGTAGGTCCCAGGTGCGGGGGCGTCCCCGCCGTGACGGGGCCGGTAGCAGTGGGACAAGCAGGTCCCATTCAGCGTCGGTGAGGTCATGGCGTGCTGAGGGCGGTACAGTAGGCAACGAGGGTTTCCTTGCGAGCGTTGATGATTCGACACCAACAGCGTGCGCGGGGAGACCCTCGTTGCTGTTTATGACACGCCGGTCTCACTCACCGGATTTTCGTAACACGCTCTAGTCGTCCTCGTCGTCGTCCCAGTCGTCGAACGCCTCCTCGAGGACCTCCCACACCGCGGGTGGCATGCCGTCCTCCCACTCATGGTCGGCGGCGTAGTCCCCCGTGTTGATCTCCTGCCCCGGGACCGCCCGGAACAGCTCCTCGGGGATCTGCCAGGCGGCATCCGCGCCGTTGCGCGCCTCCCCGGTCCAGTCCTGTCCGTCGTCATCCTGAGGGTCGAAGGCGATGCCGCCGTCGACCAGTTCCCCACCGGTCAGGCGTTCCTGCAGGTGGTGGATGATCCGCCAGCTGCCCCTGGCGAAGTCCGGGACGTCATCCTCAGACGGGTACTCCTGCATGAAACCCGGCTGGGAGTACCAGTAGAGGGCGAGAGCGCTCGCCCGGTCGAGGCGGGGGTGGGACGCCATCCACTCCGCGAGTTCATTGCCGTCGTCGTAGTTCATGGTCGTGACGACGACCAGCCACTCGACCGGCCCGGCCTCGTCCAGGAACTGCTGCATGAGCCGCACCTGCAGGCTCTCCACACCATCAGTCATGCCCGGACTATGACCGCGGGCCCGGGTTCGCGCAGTGTGGCAGATTGGGGGCCGTGAGCATTCTTCTTCTCGACGTCGACGGCACCCTCATCGATTCCCTCCCCGGCATCCAGGGTGGCTTCCTGCACACCCTGGACCAGCTCGGCTGGCCGCACCCGGAGCAGGAGTTCACCGACCGCATCGCCGGTCCCCCGATGGAGGTGACGCTGCGGTCGCTGGGCATGAGTCCGGAACAGGCGTACGAGGGTCTGCAGATCTACCTGGAGTACACGCGCCGGGGCGGGTGGGCCAACGCCACCAGCTTCCCCGGCATGCTCGACCTGCTGCGCCGTTGGAGGGAGCAGGGGTTGACGATCGCGACGGCCACGTCGAAGGGCGAGGGTTTCGCCCGGCTGATCCTCGAGCGCGAGGGTTTCCTGGACTACATCGACTTCCTCGGTGCGGCGCAGGAGGACGGCCCGCGACGTGGCAAATCCGCTGTGATCGACTATGTTCTCGATGCGAACGGGTGGGCGGCTGACACACACGCTATCCTCATGGTCGGTGACCGCTCCCACGACATCGAGGGGGCGGCGGAACACGGTATTGATACAGTGGCCGTCTCCTGGGGTTACGGAACCCCCGAAGAGTGGGCCACCGCGGCCCACACCGCACACACTCCGCAAGATCTGGAAGGGATCGTCAATGACTGGCTCGCCGCGCGAGGATGAGCGTTACCACGTCGACTTCGTCTGCACCGGCAACATCTGCCGCAGCCCGATGGCCGAGGTGATCTTCCACGACGCCGTGGAGGCCGCCGGCCTGTCCCCGTTCGTCCGCGTGTCCTCCTGCGGCATCGGTGGCTGGCACGTCGGCAACGGAGCCGACCGCCGCGCCGTCGCGGAGCTGCGGGCCGCCGGCCACGACGGCTCGGACCACGTCGCCTCCCAGATCGGCCCCGAGGACATGGCGGCCGACCTGCTCGTGGCCCTCGACACCGGCCACGTCTCCGAGCTGATCGCCCGCGGCGTCGACGAGAGCCGCATCCGCCTGCTGCGCAGCTTCGACCCGGCCTCCCCCGAGCAGGCCTCCGTCGCCGACCCGTACTACGGCGGGCCGGAGGGCTTCGTCGAGACCCGTGAGCAGATCGAGGCCGCCGTCGCGGGCATGCTCGAGTTCGTGCGCGCGGCCGTCCAGGTGAGCACCCGGAGCCACTAGACACGGCCTGTACACTGTTTTCCGTGGATACGTCAGGGAAGACAGTGACCAGGCAGAGGTATGGAAGCACCCGTCAGAAGGGCCGGAGGGGCTGGCTGACCTTCCTGCGCCCGGGATGGGTCGTGATGTTCCTCCTCGTCGTCGCCTTCTCCTACGCCGCGTTCACGTTCCTCGCGCCGTGGCAGCTCGGCAAGGACGACGCCATCGTCCACCGCAACGAGCAGATCGACGCCGCCTTCAAGAGCGACCCGGTGCCCGTCACCGACGTGTTCGACGCGGACGGGGTGATCACCGCGGATGAGGAGTGGCGCCGCGTCACCCTGCAGGGCGAGTACCTCCCGGACGCTGAGGTCCTCCTGCGCATGCGCCCCGTCGACTCCTCCCCCGCCTTCCACGCCCTCACCCCGTTCCGCCTGGACTCCGGGGAGACGTTCCTGGTCAACCGCGGTTTCACCGTGCCCATCGACGGCAACATCCCCGACATGACCGAGGCCCCGACCGGGCCGGTCACGATCTCCGGTCACGCCCGTCTCAACGAGGTGAAGCCGACCAGCGCCCCGATGGAGGACCAGGGCTACCGCCAGGTCTACGGCATCCACACCGAGCAGATCTCCGAGGTCGTCGGCATCCCCCTCGCCCACGACTACGTGCAGCTGTCCGCCGGTGAACCCGGCGAGCTCAACGCGATCCCGGTGCCGAAGCTCGACCGCGGTTCCCACCTCTCCTACGGCTTCCAGTGGATCGCGTTCGGCATCATGGCCCCGCTGGGTCTGGGGTACTTCATCTGGGCGGAGCTGCGGGAGCGTCGCCGCGTGCGCGCCGAGGAACAGCAGCTTATCGACGCCCCGGTGGCCACCGAGGCAACCGACGCCACCGAGGCCACCGTGGAGCAGGTGGCTCCGGCGGCTCCCCAGGCACAGCGCTCCCGCTACGGCGATGAGCGCCCGGACCACTACCAGCGCTTCGCCCGACGCAACCGCGACCGATTCTGAGTATCCGCATCCAGGCAGAACGGCCCGCAGAGCACTAGGGTGGGAGACGTCACCCCACTTAGTTTCCGCAGGACGAATCATGGGCTTCTGGAACAGACTTCTGGCCTCCTCCGGCGTGGATCGGATCATCGACGCCCGCGCCGCCGGTACTCCCTCCCCCCGTCGCAGGCGTGCCGCCGATGCGCCTGAGCCTCTGGCCTGCGATCCCCGCGAGGCCGCCCAGGTGCTGCTGCTCGCGCTGGACAATGCGGCGGACCTCGGTTTCACGCCCCGGCGGGAGATCACGGTCGACGACGTCGACTTCAACTTCTACAACGGCGCGGACGGTTTCCGCCTGGAGCACCTCAGTGCCCTCCTGCAGCTGACGGAGGACGACGGCACCCCGCTGTTCGAGCGGTGCTTCGTGTTCGACCCGGAGTGCGTCGACGCCAACGACACCTACTCGCAGCTGCTCTGGCAGATCGCCGACGCCGCGGGCACCCGCGACCGTTTCGCCGACGTCTACTGCGACCTGCACTTCGGGCCCGGCTTCGCGGACAACCCCGTCGGTGAGCTGAGCTACTTCCACGACGGCGAGGTGGTGCACCTCAACGTGGCGGTGGAGGGCGACTGGGCCGACCCCGAGGTGGTCCGCCAGATCTTCGAGCACGCCACCCCGCAGGGCCACCGCTGGGTGAGCACCGGTGACTACGGCGTCCACGCCTGGGTGGTGGACGAGCACGCCGACGAGGTGGCCCGTATCTTCGCCGCGGAGGATGTGGCCGCACAGGCCCGCATCGCCGGCCACCTCCACAGGGGGCGGCACTCCGGCCGGGAACATGAATGAGGTCAGGGCCATCCTCCCGAACCGGGAAAGTGGCCCTGAACTGCATTAACTCTAGTGCGCCCTGACGGGCTCGAACCGCCGACCTACTGGGTGTAAACCAGTTGCTCTTCCAGCTGAGCTAAGGGCGCGCGCACGCGGGTGCCGCAAGAGTACCACGGGCCGCGG
>Ga0123329_1003728_pt1 | contig 12375 bp, 7 predicted proteins | sample BioC12SIPDNA_FD_89703 | JGI IMG/M metagenome (GOLD analysis project Ga0123329, IMG submission 89703) | Anaerobic biogas reactor microbial communites from Washington, USA - Biogas_R1_B C12 SIP DNA | ecosystem: Engineered > Bioreactor > Anaerobic > Unclassified | place: Washington, USA | collected... | reverse complement strand
TCGGCGACGAAGTGCCCCACCAGGTCTCCGCTCCACACATAGGCGGCGGGTGACTTCGTTGTCGCCGCGGGCAGGCGGATCAGGCGCGGGATGGCGTGCGGCGTTTTGACGCGCGCAAAGAGCGCTGTCAGCTCGCCCCTGCTGCCGTCGCGCAGTTCGACCAACAAGTTGAGGCTGTCGCTGCTGATGTGCGGGAAGGGACGGCCGGGGTCGACCGCCAGCGGTACAAGCAACGGGTGGACGCGCGCATAGAAATAGTCGCGCAGCCACTCGTCATGATCCGCCGTCGCCTGGGCGACGGGCACGATCTCAAATCCGGACTGGGCAAGCTCCGGGACGATGACGCCTTCATAGAGATGGGCGGCGCGACGATAGAGCATCTCGGCCCATGTGCTTAGCGCCGGCGCCCAGCTCGCGCCGGAAGCGGCTTGCGGCCCCCCGGCGCCGAAGAGCGCAGGCAGGTAATCCCGGTAGATGCGGTCGATCTCCTGGGCCATCTGCTGCAGATCGGTGAGCCGGTTGAGGGGATTGCGGCGTCGCTGCTCGGCGCGCGCCAGTGGCCGGGCCGGGTGGTAGAGCCACACGGGGGCCTGTTCGTAGGGGCCAAACAGGGCGGCGAATGTTTCGTCGACCGTCTGGTTGTTCAATTCGGCCAATTCGTCGTCCGCCATACGTGCTCACGTGTGGTTCAACAGTCGCGTGTTAACGCGTGCGCCTTCTCGCCTGTTCCTGTGTAAGGTTTACCTCAGGACGGAGGCTCTTCCTGATCGGTCGTTTCGGAAACGGGGTCTGCGGCATAGGCTAGGGCCAGCGCCTCGCGGCTCACTTGGCGGTAGATCTCTGCCAGCGTTTCGTAGGCGTCGATGCTTGCGTGCGTGAAGGCCGGAGGTCCCAGACGGCGCAGCAGGGCCAATTCTACGGCGGGGGGGACGATGAAAGGTCGATACTCCTCTTGTGCGCGGGCGCTGCCCCAGAAGGCGGCCGGATCTGTGTCGAGCGGCTCGGGCGTTTCCGCGCCGCCCGGCGCGTCGCGGCCGTTTACCTGCTTCGTTCCGGGCGCGGGCTGGTCGTCAGCGGGCGAAGCGTCGTCTTGCTGATTGCCCTTGCGCTCGCGGTGTAGGCGCAAGGCGTGCAGCGCTTGCTGCTGGTCCTTGCCGCGCAGGCGCAAGAGCAGCCAGGGGTTGTCGGCCAGAAGCTCGCCCAGCGCCCGGTAGACGGCGAGAACGTGCTCGCAGGGGGCGTCGATTTCGCCGCAGCAGGAGCAGATCTGTACGATCGCCTCTTGCGGCGCGGGCAGCAGCGACACGCCGGCCTGGCCGAGTGCGCTTTCCAGGTCGGGCGGCAGTTCGCCTGCCATGAGATGCGCGCCATACAGCGCCTGGTGTCCGAGCGTTTCCAGCGCCCGCTCCCAATCCGCCTCGCTCCATGTGGGGATGCGGACCTCGACCATGCAGGCGTCGCCGGTGCGCGGCTGCACCATGGCGACGGCGCGGCCTGGCAGCACTTCCAGTCGCTTGACACGTGCGCCGTTCCCGGTTGTATAGTTCTCGGCTTGTACGCCGCGCTCGGCCAACATCTGTCGCCAACGCCGCGACCACCAACGCCCGTTTTGCTCTCGCGGTTCCTGCATACTCACTCCTCCTCTGCGTCTTCGACCGCATCGTAGCGCAGGGTGAGCATGTTGCGCAATTGGTCAGTATCCAACTCGGTCAGCCAGTCCTCGCCGCTGCCGACGATCGACTCGGCTAGCATCTGTTTGCTCTCGATCAACTCGTGGATGCTCTCCTCCAGCGTGCCCGCGGCCACGAACTTGTGGACCTGGACATTGCGGCGTTGGCCGATGCGGAAGGCGCGGTCGGTGGCCTGGTTCTCGACAGCCGGGTTCCACCATCGGTCGTAGTGGAAGACGTGATTGGCCGCAGTCAAGTTAAGGCCGGAACCGCCGGCGCGCAGGCTGAGGACGAAGACGGGCGGCCCGTCCTCGCTCTGGAAGGCCTGCACCATCTTGTCGCGCTGCGCGGCGGGCGTGCCGCCATGTAGGAAGAGCGCCTCCAGCCCCAATGTATCGACGAGATGCCGCTTGAGCAGGTGGCCCATTTCGACGAACTGCGTGAAGATCAGGGCGCGGTCGCCGACAGAGAGCGCTTCGTCCATCATTTCGGTGAGGCGCGAGAGCTTGCCGCTGCGCCCGGCGAGCGGGCCGGGCTGCTTGAGGAAGTGCGCCGGGTGGTTGGCGATCTGCTTGAGCTTGGTGAGCAGCGCCAAGACCATGCCGCGGCGCTGGATGCCGTCCGAGCGGTTGATGTCGGCGAGCGCATCGTTGACGGTCTTTTCGTAGAGCATCGCTTGTTCGGGCGAGAGCGAGCAGTAGACCACCATCTCGTTCTTTTCCGGCAGGTCGGAGATGATGGTCGGGTCCGATTTGAGACGGCGCAGCAGGAAGGGCTGCACCACGCGGCGTAGTTCGTGCGTGCGCTCTTCGTCGTTGTAGCGCTCGATGGGGACGATGTACTGCCGCCGGAAGGTCTCTTGCGCGCCGAGATAGCCGGGGTTGAGGAAGTGCATGATGCTCCACAACTCGGCCAACCGGTTTTCGACGGGCGTGCCGGTCAGGGCGATGCGGTTGCGCCCGCGCAGACGCCGCACGGCAAGGGTCTGCTTGGCGGTCGGCGTCTTGATGTTTTGCGCTTCGTCGAGAATGAGGTCGCCCCACTCGAACTGGGTGAGCAGTTCCACGTCGCGCCGGGCGGTGCCATAGCTGGTAATCACTAAGTCGGCGGTTTCGATAGCCTGTACGAAGTCGTCGCCGCTCAGCCGGGCGTTGCCGTGATGAACCAGGGCGACCAGTTCCGGGGCGAAGCGTTCGATCTCGCGGCGCCAGTTGGCGACGACGCTGGTCGGGCAGATGAGCAGGGCGGGGTCCGGCTTCTCGCCTGCAGCGCGGCTTTCGGCGCGCATGTGCAGCAGCAGGGCGATAGCCTGGATAGTCTTGCCCAGGCCCATGTCATCGGCCAGGCAGGCGCCCAGCCCAAGGCGGCGCAAATAGGCCAGCCAGCCCACGCCGCGGCGTTGATACGGGCGCAGTTCGCCCACGAACCCGGGCGGCTCTGTGGCGGCGTCGAGCGGGGTGTAGGTGCGCAGCCGTTCGAGCGCGTCCTGCACCCAGCCGGTGAGCGCCACATCCTCTAGGCCCAGGGACTCGACTGCGGCGAGCGAAGGCAGTATCTCGTCGGGCAGGCCGGCTAGGTCGTCGCCGTTGAGCGCAGGGCCTTGTTCGCTTGCGGCGGGAGTCTGGTAGCGCTGAGCCAGCTTGACGGCCTGCAGCAGGCTGATGCGTCCGGCGGGTTTGGGGCCGGCGAGGAAGCGTTTGGCCGCCTCCACCTGTTCGGGGTCCAGTTCCACCCAGCGTTGATCGAGGCGCAGCAGCGGCGTGCGCATGGCGGTGACCTGCTCGAACTGGGCGCGGGTGAGCGGTTCGCCGCCCAGGGTCAGTTCCCAGGTATAGGCAATGTCGCGCTCGTTGTCGCGCCGTCGCTTACTCCTGCCCGAAAGCGGTTCGATCCCATCGTCGCCCCGCTCGTCGAGAAACTCGTCGCGGATAAACTCGTCTTCGGCCGAGAGCAGCAGACGCATCCCCAGGCGCATGCGCGGCTCTGCATGCCACCAGCGGGGAAGCATCACGCCGAAGCCGCTGCTTTCCAGCAACGGACCGACCTCGCGCAGGAACTGGTAAGCCTCTTCAGTCGTGAGCAGGCACAGTTCCGGCTGGGGGCTGCGCAGGCTGCGCTCTAGGGGCGGAAAGAGGCGGCTGGCGACGCCCAGACCGGCGAGCAGTCGTTCTTGCGGCTGGTCTATCTGGCGCCCGCCCGCCTGTACAAAGCCGCGCGTCGCTTCCCATACCTCGCGCGCCGGCGCCATCAGGGCGGGGTTGTCGCGTGCTTGCAGGTAGAAATGCAGATGCCAGGCGGACTCCTCCGCAGGCGCCTCTGTCGCGACGGAAAGATCGGGCCGGCGCGGTTCCGTCAGCACGAAACAAATGCGGAAATTGGCGTCGCGCACCACGTAGAGCTGTTCGGTCCACTGGTGCCATTCCTGAAACAGATCGTGTGCGGGCTGCGGCGGCAACGTTACGCGCCGTTCGTCGCCGAGCAGACTCCTGATCCATGCCATGGAGGGCGTCTGCGGCGCGCTTGCCGGCAGCGTGTCGTCGGTCCAGGCGCGGATGGCCGTGTCGACCAGTGTGGAGACGAAGTGGTCGAGCAGTTCGGCGGCGAGCGGCGCGGCTGAAGGATTGTCCAGGTTATAGGCGCGGCAGACCGGCGGCATGGCGGTCACGAGCAGGCTGCGCCGCTGCTCGGTGCGCGGGTCCAGCCAGAGCGGCTGCCAGCGACCCTCAAGTTGTCCCGCCCGCTGGATGCGCAGGCCGGGCAGGAAGTGCTGGCCGACCAAGATTTCTAGGGTGAACTTGGCCGCGTTGCTCCAGAACGCCAGGTCATGGCCCAGGCGTACGCGCTGGAAGGAGATGGCATCCGCCTCACGGCTGCGCATGGGTTGGCGCGTGAGGTGGCTGAGATAGGCGAGGGCAGTCAGCGGCGGCAAGGCCAGCCCGGTCACCTGCCACGGCATCAGTGCGGGGGAGGCAGCGGCGGGTGCATCGACGCGGCCATGTCCGCCATTGCCGGAAACGGCCGAGCGGAAGACATTGCGCCGGGAAAGGGGTTGCCCGTCCTGGCTGGGCAGCCATACAACGGCGGTGGCAGGCTGGGCTGCGGACGGTTCGATGCTCGTGAATTCTGCGGTCAGGGCGGAGCGCAAGTTGCCGATGGCGGCCTGGCTGGGATGGGAGGGGACCTTCGGCGTGCGCTGGCGACCGTTGGCGGCTTTGGCCTCGCCAACCGCTTCGCCAGGAGAACGACGTGAATCGTTCCCAGCCCCGTTGGAAAGGTCCAAATCCTCGGCCCACAAGAATAAGCGACTGCTCGAAACTGACTCGTCGGAACGCAACCAAGCGGCGTGAATGGTTAAAGGCATAAAGAGTATTCTACCGCGCCGCGCGCCCGCGATCAAATTCTCGCAATCGATATGCGGTGCATGTTTTGCTGATCGTCTTTCGGGTAAACCCGGATCGGCGCGCAGCGCAGAGTGAGATGCGCCCTGCTTAACAAATGGGAATTGCACTGCATAACAGAGCCATCTATAATGACTTGAATTATCCGCTCGTCAGCAGCAATGGGGATTCGTTTATGTTGAAGACACACACCTGTGGTGAACTGACTCTGGAGCACGTCGGCCAGCATGTGACCTTGGCGGGGTGGGTCAACCGCCGCCGCGATCATGGCGGTCTGATCTTCGTCGACCTGCGTGATCGCTTCGGCATCACGCAGGTGACCATCGATTCTGACGCTACGGCGGAGGCGCACGACGTGGCCGGCCAGTTGCGCAGCGAGTATGTTGTGCAGGTGAGCGGCGATGTGCGCAAGCGACCGCCCGGCTTTGAAAATCCTAACCTGGCGACCGGCGCCGTCGAGGTGATCGCAGAAGAGATCAAAATCTTGAGCCCGGCGCGCACGCCCCCGTTCTACATCAGCGGCAACGCCGACGACGTGGAAGAGGCGCTGCGTCTCAAATACCGCTATCTGGACCTGCGCCGCCCGCGCATGTTGGCGAATCTGGTGTTGCGCCATCGCATGGTGCGCATGATCCGCGAGTACCTCTCGGCGCGCGACTTCCTGGAGATCGAGACGCCGATCCTGCTCAAGAGCACGCCGGAAGGCGCACGCGACTTTGTCGTGCCCAGCCGCATGCACGCTCATCGCTTCTACGCGCTGCCGCAAAGCCCGCAGCAGCTTAAGCAGCTTTTCATGGTCGCCGGCATCGAGCGCTATTTCCAGATCGCACGCTGCTTCCGCGACGAAGACCTGCGCGCCGACCGCCAGCCGGAATTCACCCAGCTTGACCTGGAGATGAGTTTCGTCGAGGCTGAGGACGTGCGCGCTTTGATCGAGGAGATGCTGATCGAACTCAGCGGCGAGATCAGCCCGAAGCGCATCCAGCAAGTCCCCTTCCCGGTGCTGACCTACGCCGAAGCGATGGAACGTTACGGCGTCGACCGTCCCGACCTGCGTTTCGGCCAGACGCTGTTCGACGTGACCGAAGATGTGCGCCACAGCGAGTTTGCCGTATTCCGCAACGCCGCAGCAAGCGGCGGGCAGGTGAAGGGTGTGGTCTATCCCGGCGGGGCGGACTTGCCGCGCCGCGAGATCGATGAACTGACCGACTTCGTGAAGCAGTACGGGGCCAAGGGACTGGTCTGGATCGGGGTGACCGGCGAGATCCCGGCGAATGGACCCATTCCGGCGGAGGCGTTGCGCAGCCAGACCGCCAAGTTCTTGTCCGCCGATGAGTTGCGCGCCATGATTAGCCGTAGCCAGGCCAATACCGGCGACCTGATCCTGCTCGTAGCGGCTGATCCTGGAGTGACGGCCCAGAGCTTGAGCAACCTGCGCCTGGAGATTGGCCGGCGCGCCGGGCTGATCGACCAGAATGTGCTTGCCTACTGCTGGATCACCGATTTCCCGCTGTTGGAGTACGACGACGAGCTGCAGCGCTGGCAGGCTGTGCATCATCCCTTCACGAGCGCACGCGACGAGGATTGGTCGCTGTTGGAGAGCGATCCCGGCGCGGTCCACGCCAAGGCTTATGACGTGGTGCTAAACGGCTGGGAGATCGGCGGCGGCAGCATCCGTATCCACCGCACAGACCTGCAATACCGGCTCTTCAGGACGCTGCAGATCAGCGAGGAAGAGGCCGAGGCTCAGTTCGGTCACCTGTTGGAAGCGTTCCAGTACGGCGCGCCGCCGCATGGCGGCATCGCCCTGGGCATCGACCGCATGGCCGCCATCTACGCCGAGACGCCCAGCATTCGCGACGTGATCGCCTTCCCCAAGACCGCGGCTGGGACCGACTTGATGGTCAACGCGCCCAGCCCGGTGACCGAGGCGCAACTGCGCGAACTGCACATCATGCTCCGCCCGGAAAAAGACGGCGGAGATTGAGGGGCGTTGGTTTCGCCCGGGAGTTGTTGAACGAGTCTACATCTCGCCTGATTGCAGCCGATTCGAGGATAACCGGTTGGCGATCAGGCGAGATGTCGCGTGTAGGGAGGAGACTTTGGCGTGAAACAGGATGCATCTTCTGACCCGGCATCGGGTTCGCTGCGTCGTGAACTGGGCTTGTTTGGGGCGGTGATGATGGGGCTCGGCTCGATTGTGGGGACGGGCGTCTTTGTCAGCATGGGCATTGCCGCCGGCGTCGCCGGTCCGGCTGTGACGCTGGCGGTCGTGATCGGCGCGCTCGTCGCGACGGCGAACGGCCTTTCCAGCGCACAGCTTGCCGCCAGTCACCCGGTCAGCGGCGGCACATACGAGTATGGCTATAAGTACCTCAACCCGTGGTTCGGCTTTGCCGCGGGGTGGATGTTCCTGTGCGCCAAGAGCGCTTCGGCGGCGACGGCTGCGCTCGGCTTTGCCGGCTACGTGCTGGCCGCGTTCGGGGTGAGCCACGAAGTGTGGCGTATCGGCCTGGGCCTGGCCGCGGTCGTCGTGCTGACGCTCGTCATACTGGGCGGCATGCGCCAGTCTAACCGCACTAATACAATCGTCGTATCAATCACGCTCGCCGCGCTGGTCGTGTTTGTGTTGGCCGGCATTCGCCCGCTGCTTCAGAACGGCGCTCTACACTTCACGCCGTTTTGGGGGCTCCCCGGCGAAGAGGGCAGCCCGCTGCGCGGCCTGCTGCATGCTTCGGCCCTGATGTTCGTGGCGTACACGGGGTACGGTCGCATCGCTACGCTGGGCGAAGAGGTGCGCTCGCCCCGCACCACGATCCCGCGCGCCATCATCGTGACGCTGATCGCCAGCATGATCCTGTATGTCAGCGTTGCCGTCGTCGCCGTGGGCGTAGCCGGGGCCGGCCAGTTCGCCGAGCAGACACAGGCGACTTCCGCGCCGCTGGAAGTCATCGCCGCCGCCTTTGGCGTGCCGGGCGCGCCGGCGATCCTGGCGGCTGGGGCCATCACGGCAATGTTGGGCGTGCTGCTCAACCTGCTGTTGGGGTTGTCACGCGTCGTGTTGGCGATGGGCCGCCGCCGCGACCTGCCTGCAGCTGTGGCGCGCGTCAGCGAAACGAGCAAGACGCCGGAGGCGGCGGTGATTGTGGTAGCTGTGCTGATTGCGGCGCTCGTCCTCATCGGCGACGTGCGCATCACCTGGTCGTTCAGCGCGTTTACCGTGCTGGTCTACTACGCCATCAACAACCTGGCCGCGCTGCAGATGCCGGCGGAGCAGCGGCTCTTCCCACGCGGCGTCGCCATGGCGGGTCTGCTTGCCTGTCTTTTTCTCGCCTTTTGGGTGGAGCCTGGCATCTGGATCAGCGGCTCTCTGATCCTGGCTGCGGGCTTCGTGGGGCGTTGGCTGATTCGCCGGCTGTAGGGCGTATCCAGGAGAAAAACGGCGGTTTCGTTTGAATTCGCCCCTGTCGTGTGTTAAAATTGCCGATCACGTATGAATATCCGAAAGCTGTCGCTCTATTTGCTTGCGCTGGGCGTCCTGGGCTTGACCTTTGCCGCCGGCTACAGCGCCTATCCGCTCTTGCATGGCGCGCCCTTGCCGAGCCTTTCGTCGTTGACACAGCCGCCCGCCCGGCAGTCGATGGATGTGTACTGGGAGGCCTGGCGGCTGCTTGATCGCGATTTCTACGGTGACAAACCGGATACGACCGCGCGCACCTATGGCGCTATCCGCGGCATGGTCGAGTCCTTTGGCGATCCCTACACCTATTTCGTGGAGCCGAGGGCGCGTGACCTGGAGCGCGACGAACTGCGCGGCAAGTTCGGCGGCATCGGCGCTAACCTGGAACAAACGGACGCGGGCTATGTGCTGCATCCTGTGCCCGAGCAACCGGCAGAGCGAGCCGGCATCCGCGACGGCGATATCCTGCTCCTGGTCGACGATCAGGAGATTACGCCGCAGATGAGTGTAGATGACCTGGTCGCCTTGGTGCGCGGGCCTGCTGGCAGCCGGGTGACACTGCTCGTGCGTCGCGCCGATGCAGCCGGCATCACCACGGAATTGCCCATTACAGTGACGCGCGCCGAGATCGAGACGCCGAGCATGGAATGGCGGCTGCTCGACGGCAGTTCGCCCGGAAGCCAGGTCGGCTACATTGCGCAAACCCTCTTTACGGAACGCAGCCCGGCAGAGATGCAACGGGCTGTGGAAGAACTGACCGAGTCGGGCGCCGACAGTTTTATACTGGACCTGCGCGGCAATCCTGGCGGGCTGGTGCAAGCCGCTGTCCAGATCGCGGATATGTGGCTGCGCCAGGGTGTGATCCTGATCGAACGGCACGCCGACGGCTCGGAGAACGTGTTCGAGGCCGACGCCAAGCTGGTAAGCGAGGACGCCCCCCTCGTGATCATCGTGGACAACGCTTCGGCTAGCGCCAGCGAAATCGTAGCCGGCGCGCTGCGCGACCACGGACGGGCGACGCTCGTCGGCAGCCGCACGTTCGGCAAGGGCAGCGTGCAGTTGATCCACGAACTGCCTGACCAGAGCAGTCTGCACGTGACCAACTCCCTCTGGCTCACCCCAGACCGGCATCAGATCGCGGAGCAGGGATTGGCGCCCGACATCCTGGTGGCGGAGGGCGACGATCCCCTGCCGGAAGCGATCGCGACGGTCGAGCAGGCCGTTATCGCCAAGGCGTTGCCGGACGACGCGCAGCCCTGAGCCGCCTTGCTCTGTTCCCAACTCCTGTGAAGCCAAGATGACAGAAAAACAGCTATCCTTTCGCCTGCCGTCCGCGCTGCCCCCGCCGATCATCATCGGCCTGGCAGGTCTTTTTCTGCTCGCCGCCGCGTTTCTCAGCGGCTTGGGCGCAGGCTTTGGGCTGGGCCGCTGGACAGCCTCCGGTGGTCTGGGAGACGCAGACCAAGCAACCGCGGCCGCGGTCTACGAATGCGTTGAACAGCCGGAAGAAGGAGCCGCCGCGCAGCTATATCCTGAGTTCGGCGTCTTTTGGGAGGCGATGGACCTGCTCTACGCCAATTACTACGGCGACTTGCCCGACGCCGAGCAAGCCGCCTTCGCCGCCATCCGCAGCGTGACCGGCCTGTTGGATGATCCCAACACGTCCTTCCTTACCCCGCAAGAGGCGGACTACTACCGCAGCGGCATGGAAGGCGCGTTCGAGGGGATCGGCGCGCGCGTGGGCTGGGATGAGGAGGCCGACACGCTGGTGATCACCGAGCCGTTCGAGAACCGGCCCGCCTGGCTGGCTGGACTGCGCCGCCACGACCGCATCCTGGCTGTCGACGGCAAGAGCATCATGGGTTTGGGCATGACCGAGGCCGTGGCGTTGATCCGCGGGCCGGAGGGTAGTACGGTCACGCTCACAGTGCTGCGCCCTGGGCGAGAGGCGCCGTTCGACGTGGAGGTCGCGCGCGCTCGTATCGAGGTTCCGGCGATCAGCACCGATGCGTTGGGCGAGGATGGCCGCATCGCCTATATGCGGTTGAACGCGTTCAACGAGAACGCCGGCCAATTGGTGCGCGAAGCGGTGAAGGATGCGTTGCAGCGCGAGACCGCGGGCATCATCCTTGACCTGCGCGGCAATTCGGGCGGCCTCTTGCGCGAAGCGGTGGCGGTCGCCGGCGTTTTCCTGGAGGACGAGGTCGTGCTCATAGAGCGCTTTGGCGACGGCGCGACCGAGACCTATCGCACCGGCGACAGAGCCGTCGCACCGGATGTGCCGTTGGCGGTGCTGGTAGACGAGGGCAGCGCCAGCGCCAGCGAGATCGTGGCGGGCGCATTGCAGGATCATGGCCGCGCCGCGCTCATCGGCGGAACAACCTTCGGCAAGGGATCGGTGCAGCTTCCCTATTCGTTGCGCAACCGCGGCATTTTGCGCGTCACCATCGCCACATGGCACACGCCGCACGACCGCACTATCGACGGCGCCGGCCTGCAGCCGGACATCGCAATCGAGATGCCGGAAGGCCAGCCGTCCAGCGCCGGCGATCCGCAGTTGGAGGCGGCGTTGCAACACCTACAGAAAGGCGCGTCAGGCTCTTAGGGTATGGCTAAACAGAACAAGACCGAACAGACGAGAAGCGGCCCGCGCACCGTCGCCACCAACCGTCGCGCCCGCCACGAGTACTTCATCGAGGAGACCTTCGAGGCGGGCATCGCCCTGACCGGCACCGAGATCAAGTCGGTGCGCGCCGGGCGCATCAGCCTGCAGGAAGGCTTCGTCATGGTGCGCGACGGCGAAGCGTATCTGCTCAACGTGCACATTGCCCACTATTCGCAGGGCAATCGCTTCAACCACAACGAACTGCGCGACCGCAAGCTGCTGCTGCACAAGACCGAGATTCGCCGCCTGCACAGCCAGGCGACACAGCGCAACTGGACCATCGTGCCGCTGCGCGTCTTTATCAACGCCCGTGGTCTGGCGAAGGTGGAGATCGGCCTGGCGCGCGGCAAGCGGCTGCACGACAAGCGCGACACCATCGCTGAACGCGAGAGCGAGCGCGACATCCGGCGCATGCTCAAGCGCGCCTACTAGGCCGGCTGCCATGCCCGGGCAATCGGCCCTCATCCTGCCCCACGGCGAACTGCCCCTGCCGGCGTATCTGCCCGACGCTACGCTCGGCGCGGTGCGCGCCGTGGACAGCCGGGACCTCGCCGCCTGCGGCATCCGCGGCGTGGTGATGAACACCTTCCACCTCATGCAGCACCCCGGTTCTTCGACGGTACAGGCCCTGGGCGGGCTGCACGCCATGAGCGGCTGGGACGGCCCCATCCTCACCGATTCGGGCGGGTTCCAGGCCTATTCGCTCATCCGCCAGAACGCGCGCTACGGCTCGCTGACCGACAACGGCATCGTCTTTCGCCCGGAAGGCGGCGGGCGCAAGCTGCTGCTCACGCCCGAAAAGTGCATCCAACTTCAGTTTGCCTACGGCTCAGATATCCTCATGTGCCTGGACGACTGCACGCATGTGGACGACGACCTTGCCGAGCAGAGGCTCTCCGTGCGGCGCACAATCGACTGGGCGGCGCGCTGCCGGCGTGAGTATGAGCGGCAGGTGCGCCAGCGCAAGCTTGGCGAGCGCGAACGCCCGCTGCTCTTCGGCGTGATCCAGGGCGGCGGCTCGGAGGAACTGCGCGCCGAGTGCGCGTCCGCCCTGCTGGAGATCGGCTTCGACGGCTACGGCTACGGGGGCTGGCCTCTCGACGCAGAGGGCAATCTGCTGGAGAACCTTCTCGCCTACACGCGCAGCCTCGTGCCGGCGCAGTACCCCATGCATGCGTTGGG
>Ga0123329_1003723_pt1 | contig 12388 bp, 5 predicted proteins | sample BioC12SIPDNA_FD_89703 | JGI IMG/M metagenome (GOLD analysis project Ga0123329, IMG submission 89703) | Anaerobic biogas reactor microbial communites from Washington, USA - Biogas_R1_B C12 SIP DNA | ecosystem: Engineered > Bioreactor > Anaerobic > Unclassified | place: Washington, USA | collected... | reverse complement strand
TGCAAATAGTCGCCCAGGATGCGCTGCCGCCCCATCTCCAGCAGGCGTTCGGCGACCTCGGTATAGCCGGCGGCGTCCAGCGCCGCGATGACGTCGAGCACGGTGCGCGGCCCCGCCAGAAAGGTGTCGGCGGCGGCGAGATCGGCGGCCACGTCGCGGTCGGGCATGTCGCCGCTGTCGTGGGCGGTGGTGGCCGCCTGCACCTCCTCCCCGGTGATAGCGGGAAAGCCCAGCGCCGCAAAGGTCGCCTGGATGGCGCGGGCCGCCCGCTCGCGCACCGCCAGCGCCTCCTCCTCGCGGATGGGGTGCAGGCCGGCGTCCACCTGCATGTCGCGCTGCACCACGAGGTAATCGTCGTACTCGTCGGCGTCAAAGCAGCCGCCGCCAAAGAGGTTGTCGGGGGAGCGGGGCACGGCGCTGAACCCCGAGTGCACGAAATCGGCGCCGGGGATGAACTGGCACATGAGCTTGGCCGTCTTGCGGATGTCGGAATGGCTGGCCAGGGCGTCGTTGCCCGCCGCCACCTCCAGGTTGAGCATCGAGGCGAGCAGGTTCTCCGCTAGAATGACGCGCACGCCGCCGGGGAGGGACTCGGGCAGGGCGACGCAGCTGATGGAACCGTTCTGCACCCCCTGGCTGCCGGCGCCCCGCGTCACGAGGAGGCAGCGCGCCTCGAGGTAGAGCATGGAGCGCCCCTGAGAATGGCCCATGAGCGCCTCGGAGCCGGTGCCCGAGGTGAAGCGAATCTTGACGCCGCGCGAGGCATAGGCGGACGCCAGGAACGCCTTGGACCAGGGGGTGTCGTCGCCGTCGACAAAGGCGCCCTCGGTGCCGTACACCGAGAGGGTCTCGGCGTAGCTCGTGAGCCCCTTGAAGCCCAGGCGCAGGTTGACCGCCTCCTCGACGGCGCACTGGGTGAGGACGCCGCCACGCCCCACCTGTGACCCCACCAGGATGGCGAGGGCGCTGAACGGCGCATAGCGCGCCACGCGCACGGTGGTCTCGTTTTCGGCGAAACCACGCAGCGCCGCCTCGGCGGCGTCGGCGGCCAGCAGCGCGGGGTGCTCTTTCCAGTTCGTCACGTGGGCCTGGTTGGCGGGGGTGCGCCGCACGCGCATCTTGGCCAGGCCCATCATCATCTCCAGCACGTTCATGTGCCGGACGATCTCTACCAGGCGGGCGGCGGTACACCCGCCGACCAGCCGCACGATCTCGGCGCGCGGCGCGTTGACGTCCACCAGCATACGCGCGATCGCCTCGGGCGGGGTGGCCATCGCCTCCTCGGCCACGGAGAGGTCGAGGGCGTAATCGGCGATGAAGCGGTCGATGAGGTCCATGTCGGCGCGCGCCACGCCGTCCATCTCGACGACGCGGCCGCCCTCGATCCGCAGGCTAGGGGCCGGGTCGAAGGGGCTATCACTGACGATGAGGCCCACCTCGGGCCACTCATGGACGAAGGAATCCTTGTTGATGGGGCGCTCGGCGAGCGCCGCGAAACGCTTCGATCTCGGCATCCGGTCTCCTCACAACCCTCGTACGATCTCGCCGGCCTTGTGCAGACACTCGACGATCAGCCGCGCCGCGCCCGGGATCGGGTCGCTCAGCACCGGCAAAAAGATCATCTCCTCCATCAGCGCCTCGGTCACCGGCAGGTCCCCCTCGCGATAGCCGCGATAGTCGCCGCACAGGGGGCCGCGGTTGCGCGTAAAGAGGTCGAACCCCTGGGCAAAGAGGGGTAGCCGATGCAGCAGCGGATAGAACGAGCGCCGCGCGGGGACGCCGGCACGGTTGATCGCCTCGATCATCTTGTCCAGCGGGGCGCCGTCCACCGCCTCGCGCCGGTAGCGCACCGGGAAGCCGTAATAGCCGCCCCGCCGCGAACCCTCCGTCGTGGGCATCGGCTCGAGCCACGGGATATCGGCCAGGCTGGCCTCCACCTCCTCGACATAGGCCCCGCGGCGGGCGTTCAGCCCCTCCAGCTTGTCGAGCTGCACCGAGGCGATGCCGACGCCCAGCGGATGGGCGCGGAACTTCATCCCCGTCCCGAGGGGCTGAAGGTAGCGATAAGTGTCCTGGGCCAGGTCCATCCCCGCGATGCGGTTCACCTGCCCCACGAGACAGGCGCGGTCGAACACCTCCGGGTCGTCGGTGGCCAGGATGCCCGCCTCGCCGGCGCTCACCGGCTTGGACCCCTGGAAGCTCCAGCACCCCACCCGGCCGATGCCGCCTACCGGGCGGTCGCCATACGTGGCGCCGTGGGCGTGGGAGCAGTCCTCCAGGATCGGCACGCCCGTCTCCCGCGACACCGCCATGAGGGCGTCCATGTCGCACACCCAGCCCCAGAGGTGCACCGCCACGATGGCGCGGGTGTTCGGCGTGATGCGGCGCCGCACGTCCTCCGGATCGATGAGGCCGGTGCGCGGGTCCGACTCGCAGAACACGGGGCGCGCCCCGAGCATGAGCGCGGGGGAAATGCTGGCGATCCAGGTGTAGGTCGGACAGATCACCTCGTCGCCGGGGCCGACCCCCAGGCCAAAGAAGGCGCTATAGAGGGCGGCGGTGCCGTTCACTGTGGTGATGGCATACTGGGCGCCCACCATCTCGCGCCAGCGCGCCTCGAAGCGACGCACGACGGGAGTGCCGCCCGAGAGTTCATTGCGCAGCGTCATCTCGTAGGCCAGCCGCGCCTCCTCCTCGGCGATCTGCTCCCAGCGATCCAGCTCCTCCATCTGGGCGCGGGCGGTCTGCACGAACTCGGGGACCTCGGGCTGCTCCTCAGACGGGCCGGGTAGTTGCGCCATGAGTACACTCCTCTTGACAGCAGAGGTCGCAGAGAACGCCGAGATGCGACCGGCATGCGACGCCAGCGCGGTGATCTCTGCGAACTCGGCGGTTGGGTCGTTCCGCCTCAGATGATGGCAGGCACCATTGTAGCATAGACGTTTCGGGGCGAACAATCATCGCGTCGGAGCACGGGAGCAGTCCCGTACCCGTAACCGCGTCGCACCCAACGCATCACCTACAGCCTGGTACCGTCCGCCCCGCAACCCGGAACCCGAAATGGGGCCGTTTACGCCCCTCGCCAGAGCCTGTGGTATACTTGGCGCGAGGTGAATGCTATGAATCCAGACGCGCCGGGTGGGCGCCGCAACATCGAGGTTCTGCCGGGGCGCCCCTATCCGTTGGGCGCCACCGTGATGGACGGCGGCGTCAATTTCTCCGTGTTCAGCGCCCACGCCACGTCCGTGCAGCTCCTGCTGTTCGACCGCTACGACCAGCCGCTCCCGACCCACGCCATCACCCTCAATCCGCAGCGCAACAAGACCTTCTACTACTGGCACGCCCTTGTCCGGGGCGTGGGCGACGGCCAGATCTATGGCTACCGGGTGGACGGCCCCTACCAGCCGGAGGAGGGGCTGCGCTTCACCCCCAGCAAGGTGCTGCTGGACCCGTACGCCCGCGGTGTCGCCTATGGCGACAACTGGTCGCGGGCCGAGGCGGTGGGCTTTCGCGATAATACGGCCTCGGCGCTCAAGTCGATGGTCGTGGACCTGAGCGGCTACGACTGGCAGGGGGACGAGCCGCTGGGCCGCCCGATGAACGAGACCGTCATCTATGAGACCCACGTCCGCAGCCTCACGGCGGACCCCTCGTCCGGTGTGGAGCACCCGGGCACCTTTGTAGGACTCATCGACAAGATCCCCTACCTCTACTCCCTGGGGGTCACGGCGGTGGAACTCTTGCCGGTGCAGCAGTTCGACGAGCAAGAGTTCCTCCACGTAAACCCGCTCACGGGCGAGCGCTTGAGCAACTACTGGGGCTATGCGCCGCTCGGCTACCTGGCGCCGCACCTGCGCTACGCCACCGCCAACGATGCCCGGCGAGCCGTCGACGAGTTTCGCGACATGGTCAAGGCGCTCCATCGCGCCGGCATCGAGGTGATCATCGATGTGGTGTACAACCACACCGGTGAAGGGGACGAGATGGGCCCAACGATCTGCTTCCGCGGGCTCGAGAACGTCGCCTACTATATGCTGGAGCCAGACCGGCGCTTCTACCTCAACTTTTCCGGCACCGGCAACACGGTGAACTGCAACCACTCTATCGTGCGGCGGCTGATCCGCGAGTCGTTGCGCTACTGGGTGCAAGAGTTCCACGTGGACGGGTTTCGCTTCGATCTCGCCTCCGTCCTCTCACGCAACGAGCACGGCGAGCCGGTGACCGACGCCCCCATCCTGTGGGAGATCGAGTCGGACCCCGTGCTGGCGGGCACCAAGCTCATCGCCGAGGCGTGGGACGCGGCGGGGCTGTACCAGCAGGGCTCGTTCACCGGCCATCGCTGGGCCGAGTGGAACGGCCACTTTCGCGACGATCTACGCCGCTTTGTGCGGGGCGACCTGGACACGGTGCGCCACCTCGCCTGGTGCATGACGGGGAGCTTTGACGTCTTTCGCAACAAGCCGAGCTATGCTTCGCATCGCAGCATCAACTATGTGACCTGCCACGACGGCTTTACACTGCACGACCTCGTCTCGTACAACCGCAAGCACAACGAGGGGAACGGCCAGAACAACAGCGACGGCACCACGCACAACCTGAGCTGGAACTGCGGCGTGGAGGGCCCCACGGACGACCCCGCGATCCTCGCGCTGCGCGCACGCCAGATGCGCAACCTGATCGCCCTCCTGATGACGGCGCGCGGCACGCCCATGCTCCTCGGGGGCGACGAGATGGCGCGCACGCAGGGCGGGAACAACAACGCCTACTGTCAGGACAACCCCGTGAGTTGGTACGACTGGGGGCTGGCGGAGGAGAACGCCGACCTGGTGCGCTTTGTGCGGGGCCTGATCGCCTTCCGCCGGAGACACCGCACGCTGACCGCCGACCACAGCCTCGGGGGGCGCAGCTACGAGTCGGCGCTGACGGATGGGGTCACCTTTCACGGCGTCAAGCAGGTCCAGCCCGACTGGAGCCACCACTCTCGCAGCCTGGCGATCCACTTTCACGGCGTGCCGGGGGACGTGGGGGTGTATATCATCGCCAACGCCTTCTGGGAGCCCCTGACCTTCGAGCTGCCGCCCGACATGCGCTGGCGGCGCGTGGTCGACACGGGCCTCCCCTCGCCCGCCGATCTGGTGGATGAGGACGAGGCGGAGCTGCTGGCCGAGCCGCGCTACACGGCCGCCGCGCGCTCGGTGGTCATCCTCGTCGAAGTGCGGGGCGCGTGAGTTGTGGGTCGCGGGTTCCGAGTTGCGAGTTGCGAGCCGGATGGTTGCAGGTGACAGGTTACAAGGTCGAGCGTGATGACTCGCTCAAGCCTGTCACCTGTAACGTCCGGCCCGGAACCGGCGTGAGACCTGCAACCGTTCCATTACCGCCGCACGTCGGGCTTGAGCACGCCCACGAAGGGGAGGTTGCGGTAGTGGCCTCCGGCGTCCAGGCCATAGCCCACCACAAAGGTGTCGGGCAGCTCGAACCCCTGGTACGCCAGCGGCACGTCGATGAGCCGGCGATAGGGGCGGTCGAACAGCACGCACACCTGGATGCTGGCTGGCTCGCGGGTGCGTAGGGTGCGCAGGAGATAGTTCAGCGTCAGGCCCGTGTCGATCACGTCCTCCACAAAGAGCACGTGCCGGCCGGTGATCGAGTGGTCCAGGTCCTTGGTGATGCGCACCGTCCCGCTGGGCGAGTCCGAGGTGTACTGGGAGATGGCCATGAAATCCAGCGTCACCGGCACGGTGATGCTGCGCACGAGGTCGGCCATGAACACCACCACGCCGCTCAGGACGCCGATGAGGAGGGGGTCCTTGTCGGCATAGTCGCGCGAGATGGCGGCGCCCAACTCGGCGATGCGACGCAGGAGCGTCTCCTCGCTGAACAGCACCGTCTCGACGTCTTGGGTGATGTCCCTCTCGGCTTCAGGCATCGTGGTTCTTGAGCGCCTCCTGGCCCACCAACTCCTCCCGGCGCCCCTCCATGCCAAAGCGCTCCAGGAAGCGCTCATAGTCCTTGCGATTCCAGAGCTTGACGTTGACGTCGGGATAGAGTTCCTTCAGGCGCCGAATCTTGCGATGCTTGAAGCGCATCAGCTTCTGTCGTAGCGTGGTTAGCTCCACGTAGAGGTCCTGCTGCACGAGGTAAAAGTCGGGCGAGAAGGCTTCCACCACGTTGCCATCCTTGTCCCACTCGAGGGGAAAGGTGGTCGGCTCGTAGCGCCATTCGATGCCGTAAAAGTCCAGGATGCAGGCGAACTCGTGCTCGCTGGGGTGAGAGAACGAGATATCCTGGCGGCAGACGATGGGGTTTTTGATTGGCAAGGCGCGCATTACACTCATCACTTTTCCCGTTGCTATGCATAGTGACCGACTCAACTAATATAGATTATAGGCTCCAGAGCCGATTCGTCAACGCTCACATTGACCCCCCTCAAGGCCGATGCTATAATGCCGCGCACCTGCGGCGCGCCGGGCCGTCATGTCGCCTCTCGGCGTGCGCCCGCCGCCGGCACCCAAACGCTTACCGCCGTCGTGAGACGGCCAACGATGATCTCCCCAGGCTGAGTCTATGAGCACCGGCTTCCCATCATCGCCCGTTACGCCCGTACCCACCGGCTGTGCCCCCAGCGCATCGGTCTCGCGCTCTCGCGTACGCCCGTCGCGACGCATGCCGATCGGATTCGCCGATGCTGCATAGCGTGCAGTGGGCGTCCCGGCGGGCGGCCGTCAGACACCCGGCCTGTTTGGGGTGCGCCGCCGCGGTGGTGGCAGCCAACCTGGCCATCGCCCTGGCGCCCCAGCTCGGCGTGCGCTCGGCAGCCATCTGGATCCTCGCCGGCGCCATCCCCGGGGTGCTCACCGCGCGCCTCGCCCTGCGCGACGAGGAGAGCTGGATCACCTGGATCGTGCTGGCGGCGGGGATGGGGTACGCCTGGCTCGTCGGCGGCATGCTGATCTTCAGCTACCTGCCGATCCCCCTCTCGCGCCTGCCCGTGTTGGCGGCCCATGACCTGATCGCCGTCGGTCTTCTGGCCGTGCAGCCCGCGTCGGGGGCCGCTGTGCGGCGCCGCTGGCCGCCCAAAGAGCAGCTCCTGGCCCTCGGCACTCTGGCGCTGTTGACCGTGTTCCTCCGCATCTGGAACCTCGGCTACTCCGAGTTCCAGGGTGACGAGGTCAAGGTGCTGCAAAAGGCCGCCGCCCTGATCCTCGGGCGCGACGAGGCGCTCTTTGTCCACAAAAAGGGCCCGGCGGAGATCCTCCTCTCCACCCACGCCTACGCCGTGAGCCGCCTCACCACCGAGTTCGCCGCGCGCTTGCCCTTTGCGCTGGCCAGCATCCTCGGCGCCCTGGGGATCTATGCCATCGGCAGCCGCGCTCAATCGCACCGCGCCGGGTGGTGGGCGTTCCTGTTCGTCGCCCTCAACGGCTTTTTCGTCGCCTTTGCCCGCATCGTGCAGTACCAGAGCCTGATCATGCTGTTCGGCGCGGCGGGCGTCCTGTTCGCCCTGCGGTTCGGGGAGAGGGGACGCCGTGGCGACCTCTGGGCGTGCGCACTGCTGCTGGCGTGCGGGCTGCTCGCCCACAGCGACGGCGCCTTTGCCGTTCCCGCCGCAGCCTGGATCATCCTGGCGGCGTACCGGCGAAGGCGCGCGTCACCCGCAGCGATCGTCCGCGACTTGACGGGCCCGGTGCTCGGCGCCACGGCCCTGCTGGGGCTGTTCTACGTGCCCTTTGTACTGCACCCGCATTTCGAGACAGCCCAGGAATACATCCTGCGGCGCGCCGGCCGCCCTCCCTATAACAACCTCGAGCATTTTCTGACTATCGGCTCGGTGTACAACGCCTCCTACTACCTGGGGCTGATGGGGATCGGAATCCTGGGGATCGTCGCCGCGCGCCTGTCGCGGCTTGCCGCGCCGCGACTGGCTGCGACACGCTGGCTCCTGCCCGCGGGGTTCGCCGCGCTACTGGCGACGGCCGTGCTGTGGCCGCGACTGCTCGCCATCGGCGAGAGCGACTATATCGGCATCTTCTTTGCCGTCCCCCTGGCGCTGGCCCTGGCCGCCCCCGGGCGCTCTGATGCCTGGCGCGGCGCCCTGCTGTGGTTCGCCGTGCCGTTCCTCGTGTTCGGGTTCGTGTTCGGCGATCCGCGCACGCACATCTACACCGTGTTTCCCGGGGCCGCGCTCCTCCTGGGGATGGAACTCGACCACCTCGTTGCCTGGCGCCCGCGCCTCGCCCGCGTGGCCCAAGCCCTGGCCGGGATGACGATGCTCGTCTCTCTGGCTTACCTGGTCATCGTATTCGTGAGCCACACCCCCGAGTACCGGCGCACCTACCCGGAGCACCGCACGCCCTTGTTCTGGGTGCCCTACGGCGACGAGTTTCCCTCCGTCGGCCTCTTTGGCTTCCCGTACCGCGCGGGATGGAAGGTGATCGGGGCGCTGTACGACCAGGGGGTGCTGGCGGGACACTATTCCACCAACGAGGCGGCCCACATCACGAGCTGGTACACCCGCGACCGCCACCGCTGCGCCAGCCTGCCGCGCTACTATTTCATCGCGCGGAACGTCCAGGACGAAAAGAGCGTCCCCATGCATGACGTGGAAAAGGACTATGACCTCGTCGGCCGCGTGTGGGTGGGGGACGAGGCCAAGATGGAGATCTATGAGCGGCGCCCGGCCCAGCTGGCGTACCGCGACTATCACCCGGAAGAGTTCGAGGCGACGTTCGACGCCACCGTGAGTGGCCCGTACTATGCCGCCGAGTTCATCTCCATGGACATGCTGGAGAGCCGCCAGCACGTGATGTACTATCGCCTCGAGGAATCGATCGAGTTCCTGGGCTACAGCCTGGACAACCCGACGCCCAGCCCCGGCGACGTGGTGACGCTGACGCTCTACTGGCGAGCCGCCGGGCCCATCCCCGAGAGCTACAAGGTGTTCACCCACATCGAAGATCCCGGCGTCGTCTGGGCACAGATGGACAACGTGCCCCGCTGTGGCGACCGTCACACCGACGGCTGGAAGGAGGGCGAGGTGCTGTGCGACACTTATTCGCTCATCCTGAACCCGGAGACGCCGCTCGGCCCCCACCGCCTGGTCGTGGGGATGTACCCCCACGACGGCTCGCGGCGCCTGGGCGTGTTTGATGCTGAGGGTAACCATGTGGGCACCGAGATCCACCTGACGGATGTCGAGGTCGTTGCACCGGGAGAGTAGGTCCATGCCGCACACCGCGACCGAGCGCCCACCGCACCCACGACGAGCCGTACGGCTCGCGTGGCGGTACGTGCTGCCGGCCGTGCTGCTCACCTGCGTCGCGCTGGTGGTGCGCCTGCGCGCCCTCGACGCGTTCATCTCGCCGGACGAGTTTCGCTGGGTGTGCCGCAGCATCAACTTTCACCACGGCCTGCGCACCGGCGACCTCACCAAGACGCTGCAGACGGGGCACCCGGGCGTCCTCACCATGTGGGTGGGCGTGCCCGCCATGGACGACGACCCCATCGCCGCATGGCACAGCTTTTGCATCGATGCCAACCTGGCGAGTTCCTCCGCCCTCCACGAGACGTCCGAGGAGGCGCCGGCCCGCTTTGCGTCGTTGCTCTTTGGCGCGCGTCGGGGGGTAGCGGTGGTCACCGCGCTGTGCGTGGGGGCGGCGTTCCTGCTCCTCGCCCGCCTCTTTGGCCTGCGCATCGCCCTGTTGGGCGGAATCCTCATCCTGCTGGACCCCTTTTTCCTCGGGCACTCGCGCGTGCTGCACCTGGACGCCATCGCCTCGGGCCTGCTGCTCCTCTCGCTGCTGAGCCTGGCCATCGCCCTGCGCGAGGATCGCCCCGGCTATCTCGCCCTATCGGGGGTTTGGGCGGGCCTAGCGGCGCTGAACAAGTCGCCCGCCATGTTCGCCGCGCCGTTCGCCGCCCTGGCCATCGGCGGCGCCGCCCTCCTCGACCGCCGCCCACTGCGCTGGATCATCCTGCGGGGGCTGACCTGGGGCCTCCCCGCGGCGTTGGCGTTCGTCGCCCTGTGGCCGTCCATGTGGATACAGCCCCTCGAGACCCTCGCGCTCGTATTCGGCACCGCCACCGAGTACGCCGGCGCGCCGCACTCCAGCGACAACTATTTCTGGTTCGCGGCGCGGCCCGATCCGGGGATCGCATTCTACCCGGTGGCACTCGTCTACCGCCTGACGTCCTGGACCACTTTGGGGGTGGCCATCGCGGCCGGCCTGGCGGTGCGCCGTAGCGCGCATCGTCGCACCATGTGGCTCCTGTGGGCGTTCGTCGCCGGCTATACCGCCTTCATGACGCTGGGCATGAAAAAGTTCGACCGCTACATCCTCCCCGTTCACCCGGTGATGCAGGTATTGGCGGCCGTCGGCATCTGGGCGGGGTACGACTGGCTCGTGCGGCGCACCGCGAACGCCTGGTTGGCGCGCCGCGGCGGGCCGGCGCTGGTGGCCGGCCTGTTGGTCGGCGGAGCCCTGGTCGTCCTGCCTCACGCCCCCTATTACTTTACCTACTATAACCCCCTCGTCGGCGGCGCCCGGACGGCGGACAACGTCCTCCTCATGGGGCGCGGCGAGGGGCTCGACGTGGCGGCCGCCTACCTGAACGCGCTTCCCGACGCCGCCCACAAGGAGGCGGTGGCGCGGTCGATGTCGACCTTTGCGCCCCTCTTTGCCGGCCGCACCGTCAGCCCACAGGCGTACGACCCGGCCCGGACCGACTATGTCGTCTTTTACGCGAACGAGGTGCAGCGCGGGCATATGCCCGAACTCTTGGAGCGCTACCATGGCGTGACCGAGCCGCTGCACGTCGTCCGGCTGCACGGCATCGACTATGCTCTCATCTATGCCAACCGCACTCACGAGGCGCCCATGGCCTGGATCGCGGAGCACGCCGACCCGGCCACCGACGCCATCGTGGTGAACCGCCCCTCCCTCTTTGAGGCCAATTACCGCGGCCCACTGCCCGTCTACGCCCTGCCCGAGAGCGAGGACGAGGACCTGGCGCTGAGCATGTTGCACCAGGCGGTCGGGGAGGGAATCGAGCGCATCTGGTTCGTTGACTATGGCGTGCAGCGGCTGAACTCGTGGTTCGACTGCTGGATGGACCACCAGTTCCGCTACTACGCCGCCCTCGCCGAGGAGCGCGCCTTCCCCGACGTCTCCCTCTCCCTCTGGGAGCTGAGGGACGGCGCCTTTGCTCGGGCGGCGGACGTGCGGCGCGAGGTGGGCGTTCTCGTCGATGGCGAACTGGAGCTGACGGCCTATGGGCTGTGCGCGCCGGACGTCGACTGGGCGCGCGGGATGCGCGGCGTCCTCGAATGGCGGGCGCTGCGTGACGTGTCGCGCGACCTGTCCATCGTGTCGTACGTCGTCGGGCCCGACGGCCGCACCTGGGGACAGGGCGATCGCTGGATCGTCAGCGAGGGGCAGGCGCCCACCGGCCACTGGATGCAGGACGACCGCGTGATGAGCGAGATGGTGGCCGACCTCACGCCGGGCCTGGCGCCGGGGCCGTACGCCATCGAGGTGGAGGTGTACGATCGCGAAACCGGCGAGCGCGTGCCCGTGCACGATGCCGACGGCGTGCTGCTCGAACACCCCTTCAGCCTGGGGGCGGTCACGGTCGCGCCGTCGCGCACCGCGCCGGAGCCGGAGCAGATCCCAGTGCAGCCCCACGAGGTGTGGGTGGCGCCGACGCTCAAGCTCGCCGGGTGGAGCCTCGAGCGCCCCACCGTCTACTTTGGCGACCGCCTGACCGTCGCCATGAGCTGGCAGGCCGCCGATGCCGTCCCGGAGGACTATCGCCTTCGCCTGCAGCTCGTGGACGCACAGGGAGGGATCCTGGCGCACAGGATGCTCGACATCGCCTCTCCGGATCACCCCACGAGTCAGTGGCTCCCCGGCGAGGTGCTCTGGCGCTACTATGACCTCGCCATCGCCGAGGAGGCCACCGCGGGCAACGCCAGCCTCGTCCTGACCATCCTCGATGGAGACGGCGACGCGGTGGGCGAACCGGTGCCGCTGACGCCGGTGCGCGTCGAAGGGCGGTACTATGACCTCCCCGCGTCGGCACACCCCCAGCCCGCGCGCCTGGGTGATGCCATCGAACTCATGGGGTTCGCGGTCGACACCCCCACCGTCCAGCCTGGGCAGACGCTGGAGGTCGCCCTCTACTGGCGCGCCGAGTCCTCCATCGCCGAGCAGTACACCGTATTCACACACCTCATCGGGCCGGATGGCGCCTTGCGGGGGCAGAAGGACAGCATGCCGCTGGAGGGGCACTATCCCACCGACCGCTGGCGGGAGGGCGAGGTCATCGGCGACCGCTATCTTATCACGGTGGCCGAGGATGCGCCGCCGGGGAGCTATCGCGTGGGCATCGG